>Ga0247844_1000254_pt1 | contig 116230 bp, 103 predicted proteins | sample LaCtaG_FD_192421 | JGI IMG/M metagenome (GOLD analysis project Ga0247844, IMG submission 192421) | Freshwater microbial communities from meromictic Lake La Cruz, Castile-La Mancha, Spain - LaCruzMarch201714.5m_1 | ecosystem: Environmental > Aquatic > Freshwater > Lake | place: Spain...
ACCAAACCGACGGTTCAATCCTAAGCCCCTCACTCCACGCCGGCTACCGCTACGATGTCATCGGTGACACCATACAAAGCACCTCCAACTTCACCGGCGGCGGCGCATCCTTCAACACCCAAGGTGCCGACCCCGCCCAAGGCACCGCCAATATTGGTACTGGGCTTCAATACAAGGCAACGAACAACTGGACGTTATCCGCAGGCTATGATTTTGAGATCAAGGATGATTATACAGCGCATGCAGGCGTTGTCCGCGCGGGATATAATTTTTAAGCGCTAGAATAAAGTTTCCGCAAATAATTCTGCTGTGTGTTTATTGGCTTTTGTTGCGGCATTTTCATCATAATTTATGCCATTGCCGCGGGCGAAGGCGTGGTTTACGCCGGGGTAAGAATAGATTGTGACCTTCTTGTGATCCTTCAGACCGTCTGCAATTTTTTTCTGCGCTTGCGGGGAAAAATATTCATCACCTTCAGCAATATGCAGCAGCAGCGGATTGGTAATCGCCGGCGCTTCGCCCAGTAATTCATCAAGACCAACACCATAATAGCTGACGGCGGCATCAACCGGGATGTGGGCGGCGGTTAAATAAGCGAGCTTCCCGCCCAGGCAATACCCAACGGCACCGATTTTACCGGTGCTGCCGTCAAAATTTTTGAAATGGTCGTACGTGGCACCAATATCCTCCACGCCTTTATCAACGTCAAAGGCTTTGAAGTAGGAAAAGGCTTCTTGCCACTCGGCTTCGCTTTTATCGGTCAGCTGCACGCCGGGTTTCAGGCGCCAGAATAAGTCCGGGCTGACCGCGATATAGCCTTGGCGGGCCAGCTCATCACATTTTTCACGCATTTCGCGGTTTACACCGAAAATTTCCTGAATCACAATAATGACGGGGGCGGGCAAACTTACGGGCAAAGCGAGGTACGCCGAAAAGCGGCCACCATCCTTGGCTTCAATCATAATCTCTGTCATAGTGCGTCTATCCTTATAATGAGTACGGCTTTGCCAGAGACAATAAACGGAAAAGGTTCGAAATGAAAGTTACGTTTGATATTGAGTGCACCCCCGACGAAGCACGCCAGTTTTTGGGCCTGCCCAATGTGGCGGCGCTACAGGACCGGATGATGAAGGAGGTTGAGGAGAAAATGCGTGAAAACATGCAGAATCTGGACCCGGAGACCTTTATCAAGACCTGGCTGCCGCTCAGCATGCAGGGCTGGGGCGATATGCAGAAGATTTTCTTCGGCCAGATGGGCATGCCCGGCATGGGCCCGTCCGGTGGCGACGACAAGAAGCCCAAAGCGAAATAGTTGGAAAATCCGGCCTATTCGCGTATAAACGCGCCTTATGAGGACAAGCGCCGCCTTTATTGACACGATTTACGCCCTCGCCACGCCCTACGGGCGCAGCGGAGTGGCGGTTGTGCGCGTTTCCGGCCCGGGGGCCGCGGATAGCCTGACACTGCTTACGGGGGATGACCATCATTTACCACGCCGCGCGGTTTTGCGCGTCTTGCGTGATCCGGTAACCGAAGCGGTGATTGACCAGGCGCTAGTCCTGTTCTTCTCCGGCCCGGCCAGCTATACCGGCGAGGATGTCGTTGAATATCATCTTCATGGCGGTGTTGCGGTGATTGACGGACTATTGGCGGCCCTCGCCCGCGCGCCGTCTCACCGCATGGCGTTGCCGGGTGAATTTACGCGCCGTGCGTTTGAAAACGGTAAGATGGATTTGACCGCCGCCGAAGCCGTTGCCGATTTAATCGATGCCGAAACCGAAGCGCAGAAGCAGCAGGCGTTGTCACAGATGGAAGGCAATCTGGCGCGGCTCTATGAAGACTGGCGCGCGCGCCTGGCCAAGGCGCTGGCCTATGCCGAAGCTTTGATTGATTTTTCCGATGAAGATTTACCCGATGATGTTGCCGCGCAGGTTCTTCCCGTTATCACGATATTGCAGGATGAAATCAACGCGCACCTCAATGACAACCGCCGCGGTGAGCGGTTGCGCAACGGTATACGTGTGGCCGTTATCGGCGCACCCAATGCCGGTAAATCCAGCCTCGTCAATGCGCTTGCGCAGCGTGATGTTGCGATTGTATCACCGCTTGCCGGTACAACGCGCGATGTGATTGAAGCGCATCTGAATATCGGCGGTTATCCCGTCATTCTTGCCGATACCGCAGGCTTGCGCCCGGAGCAGCTGAACGAAACCGGACATGATGCGATTGAATCCGAAGGCGTCAAGCGTGCGTTGAAACAAGCACAATCTGCGGATATAAAGCTGCTCCTGTTTGATGGCACAATCGTGCCGGATGCGGCAACGCTGGCGCTGCAGGATCCGACAAGTATTCTCGTTTATAACAAAATGGATGATGAGGCGCAAAAGCCCGCCGCTGGGCAGATTTATCTGTCGACCAAAACCGGCCGCGGTCAGGCGGAATTTACACGCGCTTTGACGGATAAAATAAAATCCATCCTGGGTACGCGTAGCGGCCCATCCCTCACCCGCGCGCGTCACCGCGAAGCATTGGAGCAGTGCGCAGACGCCCTCGCCCGTGCACAAAATGCCCCGGCGGCGGAATTGATTGCGGAAGACATTCGTCTGGCCATCCGCCATCTTGGCCATATCACGGGCCGTGTGGATGTCGAGGATTTACTTGACATTATCTTCCGTGATTTCTGTATCGGGAAATAATCCAGGCCCTATCTATAAGTTTTTGTTGATTAAGTAGAAATAAGCTTTAAAATCAAATGGGTATATAATCTGTTTGCTTTCAATGATGCAGGGTTTGGCCTGATGAAAAATCCCCGTTCTCTTTTACGCTCTACAACCGCTTTGATCGGCGTTGCAGCTTTGGGATTGTGGTCAGACCCTGCCCACGCCATTAATTATTTTGTCGGGACACCAAGCGGCACGTCGATCGCGTTAGTGGGCGATGGTAGCCTTTTGGGCACGGATACATTGACTGTAGGTACAAACGGGGTCATTGGCACCGTCAACAGTGCGGTAGCAATAAATGCAGGCCAATATGGTGGATTTATCGATAATAGCGGTACGATTTCAACATCTTCGACATCGGCGTATGCGATCAATATCATCGGTAGCCTTGATTATACATCGGCGGATGCTTCTTATTTCGTGAATCAATCCTCTGCTCTTATTACCGGTACGCGCCGCGGTATGTCGGTAACAGGCGTATTGACGGATCAGTTTTTAAATAATGGCACAATACAGGGCGGAATCGTGAACGGCGTTACGCAAAGTGGTGTTGCTTTAAACTTTAACAGGGGGTTGAATATTTCTGGTGGTGCCGCGGATTTCACAACGGCGCTTATTAATAACGGGGTTATCGCCGCCTACGCTACTAACAACGGGGCCATCGGGATTCAATTTAACCTGACCAATACCGATATTTCGCAAGGGTTAACCAATAGCGGGACGATCCAGGCTCTGTGTAATTGTGCGACGGCCTATGGTATGCGGATTTCATCGGGTGATTTTGCAGGTGATATTGTCAATAATTCGAATGGTATCATATTGGGAAATGGTACAAGCGGCGCCGCGATTCATCTGCAGTCTTCCGCTGCGAGTTTGACTGGCACATTGTTCAATAACGGAGGCACGATAAGCAGTACGAATGCCGCTCTGTGGGCGGTGGGTGGTGCTTTTGATGGAGGCATATCAAATTCCGGAACAATCACAGGGGATAGCAGGGGAGTCTATCTCCAGAGCGGTGCCGATATTAATGGCGGCTTTTTAAATAGCGGGCGCTTATATGGCGGCACGGTTGCGGCGATTGAGATTAATGGCAGTGGAAGCAGACTGATAGGCGGCCTGACGAATAGCGGTACAATTGAGACTAGTCCGGGAGGATATGCGTTATTGCTGGTATCGGGGACGCTTCAGGGGGGTTTTCGCAATTCAGGAAGCATAACTGGTGACGTTCGCGCTAACAACGGACAGATTTTGGATGGGATAAATAATACAGGTACAATTATCGGAACCTTTGATATTTTTGGCGCCGCCGCATTGATAGCGGGAGACTTCATAAATGATGGTTATTTATACAAAAATTCTGGCACGAATATTATTATTTCGGGCGGCGGCGAGATCAGTGACGGCATAACAAATAATGGCACCATAGCCGCCACGGGTAATATGATATTTTTTTCGAGTGGCGGCGGCCGTCTTGAAAATGGATTTACTAATAATGGAACGGTCACAACGAGCACAGCCTTCTTGCTTTTGGGGCCTTCGGAAATAAATGGGGGTATTACAAATACCGGGTTGATGGAGTCATCCTTATTAATTGCGCAGGCAAATATATCCTCAACAGGCTCAGGCGCTTTTATATCCTTCAATCCTCAGAATATTACCGGCGGAATTGTGAATACAGGGACAATGGATTCGGGGTCTGGGCTTATATCCTTGCGCGGCTCTTCCGTAAGTGGCGGCATTAATAACGCAGGGATTATGCTGGCAGATCAGACAGTTTTTGAGCTGGGTGCCGTTACGGCCAGTGGCGGGGTTCATGTCCAGACAAGTTCTATTGCCGGCGGTATTACAAACAGCGGTACAATAGCGGGATTGAAGGCCTTCTCTTTTACTGCTGGCTCTGATCTGATCGGCGGCCTGACAAATGCGGGTATGATCACGGGAACGAGTGGTACAGCGATAGAGCTTGAGGGTCTTGACTCTATTTTTGATATGACGTTGGACGGGGGGCGTATCATCGGTGATATCGTTGATCAGGAGGCCGCAAATGGTTTTTCTGCAGTCACCGTTACGGGCGCTTTCACAACGGACGGCAATATTACTGTTTCGAATATGGGGATTGATAATAGCTGCCTAACGATAAGCAGCGCAGATTTAATCACCACGGAGAGCAATGCGATCGGGAATAGCGGTACACTGGCGATTGAGATTGCCGATAATAATAACTTTGGTCGCTGGGTGATTAATAATGGCGCATTTGATCTTTCAGGCTTGACGATTACAGCCAATGTTCTTGATGAAAATCTGCTGACTGTGGGAACGGCAATGAAGATTGTTGATGGCTTTCTATCAGTAATGGGGGGTCCGGGTCCTACAGGCGTGGAGATTGCGGATAATTCGACTTTGTTAAAATTCCTTCTGGTTGATGGCGCGCATGCAGGGGCGGGAACTGATGATACAGACCTCTTTTTGCTGACGCAGCAGGCGCGCACCATCAGTGATGCCGCGCAAGGAGAAAATAATCGCGCGATTGCTCCGGTCCTGGATGCGCTCGATAACACAACAGATCCTGTCCTTTTACAAATCTTGAATAATCTGAATGCCGCCAGCACCGATGCGGAGATTAATGATATCCTCGCTTCCCTGTTGCCCGGTACAGAGCGTGCCAGCGCCGAAGCCGCATTATTTGCGGCAGATAAAACAATCAATTTAACGCAAATGCGCCTATCATCGCTCCGTACGGGGGGATCAGGAATTGCCAGCGGTGAAAAAACAGACAAACGTGCATGGGCACAGATTTATGGTCAGGTGGCCGATCAGAATGCCAGAAGTGGCGCCGCGGCCTTTGATATGGGGAGTTATGGTTTTGCTCTGGGTGCCGATACGGATAGAATTGAAGATATAATATTTGGTGTCGCTTTTGGTTATAGCGAGACGGATATAGATTTCAGTGATATCAACCGCACGGCAACGAATATAAAAGCATATCAGGCGGGTGTTTATGGCGATTACGATATCGTCGGCAACCTGTTTTTGTCAGGCGCGCTGCTCTATAGCTACAATATGATTGACAATGTGCGCAACAATATCAACGGCACAGCTTTCGCTGCCGAAGCGGATTATAGCGCGTCCCAGTATAGCGCGCGCGTGGAAACCGGATATGACCTCATCGAAGGAAACATGATTGTTACGCCCAAAGCCCTGATTCATTACACTCATTATGATCCTGATGATTACCGCGAAACGGGAGCAGGCGGAGCCTCTCTTGTGGTGGGAACAGAGTCTTTGAATATTCTTGAGGCCGGTATTGGTGTGGAAGCCAAGTGGACAGTTTATGATCGTTTTGAGCCTGCGCTGCATGCGGGCTACCGCTACGATATGATCGGTGATGCCATACAGACAACGTCACGTTTTGCCGGCGGCGGCGCATCCTTTGTCACCAGCGGTTCAAATCCTGCGCGGCATAATATTAACGGTGGCGCGGGGCTGACTTTTCGTGCAACAGAGACAGCCTCTTTCACGGCTGCTTATGATATAGAGCATAAGGATGAATATACCGCACACTCGGGCGTTCTGCGTGCGGCGGTAAAATTCTAAAGTTCGTGCAAAAAGACACCCCCCGTTTCACGTGAAACAAATGTGCGCGATTCAAAAACTGGCATTTTATCCACAACTCGCGTATATACAGCCACCATGAATAAGAAATTTGATGTCATTGTTATTGGCGGTGGGCATGCGGGCTGTGAAGCGGCGGCGGCTTCGGCACGGGCGGGCGCTAAAACGGCTCTGCTGACGCACAGGCTTGATACAGTTGGCATCATGTCCTGCAATCCGGCTATTGGCGGCCTGGGCAAAGGGCATCTGGTGCGGGAGATTGATGCGCTCGATGGCGTCATGGGCCGCGTGATTGACCAATCCGGCATTCAATACCGTATGCTCAATGCCTCCAAGGGCCCCGCCGTTCGTGGTCCCCGGGCGCAGGCGGACCGGAAGCTCTATCGGCAGGCGATGCAGGATTTACTGAATGACTACCCGAACCTGACTTTGGTTGAAGGTGCGGCGGAGGATTTAATTTTATCATCCGAAGGCGCGCTGCAAGGTGTAAAGACCTTGGACGGCGCAGAATATTATTGCGGGGCGCTGGTGATTACGACCGGGACATTCCTGCGCGGGATTATCCATCGCGGTGAAGAACAAACCCCGGCCGGTCGGGTTGGGGAAGCACCATCCGTTGGTTTGGCGCTGACTTTGGAGAAATTACAATTCCCGCTGGGCCGCCTGAAAACCGGGACGCCCGCGCGCCTGAACGGTAAAACCATCAATTGGTCGGTCATGACCGAGCAGCCCGGCGATAATCCGCCATTGCCGTTTTCCTTTATGAATCAAACGATTACAGTGCCGCAGATTAGCTGCTATATCACCCACACATCCGAAAAAACGCATCAGGTTATTCGCGATAATATCAATCGTGCGCCGATGTATTCCGGGCAGATTACCAGCTCCGGCCCGCGCTATTGCCCGTCGATTGAAGACAAGATCATGCGTTTCGCCGATAAAGAACGGCACCAGATTTTCCTGGAGCCGGAAGGCTTGGATGACGACACGGTCTATCCGAACGGCATTTCAACCTCCCTGCCCATTGATGTGCAGGCCGCGATTTTGCAGTCCATTCCGGGCCTCGAGAACGTCGAAGTCATGCAATGGGGTTATGCGGTGGAGTATGATTATTGCGATCCACGCGACCTGAAACCCACACTGGAATCCAAACGCCTGCCCGGCTTGTTCTTGGCGGGTCAGATTAATGGCACGACCGGTTATGAAGAAGCGGCCGCCCAAGGACTGGTCGCGGGCGTTAATGCCGCGCTCAAAGCTGGCGGCGGCGAGAAGATATTTACATTGGACCGGACGGAAGCCTATATCGGCGTTCTGGTCGATGATTTAATTACGCGCGGTGCGCCGGAGCCTTACCGGATGTTCACCAGCCGGGCGGAATACCGCCTGCGTCTGCGCGCGGATAATGCGGACCAGCGTTTGACCGATATAGGCCTTGAAACCGGCATTGTCGGCTCCGAACGCTCCCAAGTCTGGGGCGCGAAGAAGGATGCGCTGGCGGCAGCGCGGGAGCTGGCCCATGGGCTGAAGGCGACACCAAACAAGCTTAAAACCTTTGATATTCATGTGAACGGCGATGGGCTGTATCGCAGCGCGTTTGATCTGCTCCGCTACCCGGATTTTGGCTGGGACACGGTTATCAAGGTCTGGCCGGAGCTGGGAAGCCTGCGCCCGGATGTTGCGGAACAGATTGAAAATGATGCACTTTATGCCGGTTATATGGATCGCCATGATGCCGATGTCCGCAATTTCAAGAAGGATGAGGCGCTGGCCCTGCCGGTTGATCTGGACTATGATGCAATTGGCAGCTTGTCGACCGAGATTAAGAATAAGCTGAAAAAAGTCCGTCCGGAAACGCTGGGCGCGGCGGCGCGCATTCCCGGCGTGACCCCCGCCTCCATGGTCGCCCTGCTCCGCTTTGTGAAGCGCAAAGATCATCCCGTGCAGGATAAAGATGTCGCCTGATTCCGTCACTGTTTCACGTGAAACAAAAGCCAAGTTTGACGCTTATGAAGCGCTGCTCCGTAAGTGGCAGACCGCCGTTAATCTGGTGAGCCCCGATACGCTGCCCAACGCCATGGAGCGCCATATACTGGATTCGGCGCAGCTGACCCCCCTTATCCCCTCGGCGGCCAAAACCCTGTTCGATCTCGGCAGTGGTGCCGGATTTCCGGGGCTTGTGCTAGCCATGACGCGCCCGGATCTGGCTGTGCATCTGGTTGAGTCCGACAGCAAAAAATGCTCATTCCTCAAGACTGTTTCACGTGAAACAAGTACCCCTGTGACCGTCCATACGGCCCGGATTGAGGGTTTGGACTACGATATATTGCCTATCCCCGATGTGATTACAGCCCGGGCGCTGGCGTCCTTGGCCAAGCTTTTCGCCTATGTCCTGCCATGGGCAGAGCGCAACCCCGAATTGGTCCTTGTTTTTGCCAAGGGCGCGCAGGCGGCGGATGAGATTAAAGAAGCATTGGGCGCAGGCTTTACTTTTGAGGTTGAAAAACAACCTAGTCAGACCTCCCCCGAGGGGGCGATTTTAGTGATTTCCGGTTTACAAAAGGCTTGACCTTTTAAGTGGCGCGCGCCAATATAGATACGATCTGTACGATAATTCAATACTTATTGAGATGGCGAAATGACCCAATATCCGTCCCGCTACCCCCTGTCCGTTAAAAAAGACCGCCCGACCTCGGCGGTTACAACGGCGGGCATTCCCCGTATTCTCGCTATTGCCAATCAAAAAGGCGGCGTAGGCAAGACCACAACGGCAATTAACCTGGCGACGGCACTGTGCGCGGTCGGAAAACGCGTCATGCTGCTGGATCTTGACCCGCAGGGTAATGCCTCCACCGGACTTGGTATCAAACGCGCTTCCATCCAGAAAAGCACCTATGACGTTTTATTCGGTGAAGTCAGCGTGCAGCAGGCCGCCGTTGAAACGCGCGTGCCTGGATTGTTTGTTGTGCCATCATCTATTCACTTGTCGGGTGCGGAAATTGAACTGGTGAATGCGGAGAACCGCGAATATCGTTTGCGCGAAGCGCTGCGCATACCACTGCCTTACGATTATGTTTTGATTGATTGTCCGCCGTCGCTGAATTTGCTGACGCTGAACGCGCTTGTTGCGACAGACTCGATTGTCGTGCCGTTGCAGTGTGAGTTTTATGCGTTGGAAGGTTTAAGTCATCTTGTGAAAACGATCGAACGTATTCGCAAGCATTATAATCCGGCGCTGGATATTCATGGGGTTTTGCTGACCATGTATGATAAGCGCAATAATTTATCCAATCAGGTTGCAAGCGATGTGCGCGAATTTTTCGGTGACAAGGTTTACACGACAATGATCCCGCGCAATGTACGCGTATCCGAAGCGCCGTCCTATGGTTTGCCCGCGATTGTCTATGACATGATGAGTGCAGGGTCACAGGCTTATATTCATCTGGCCGGTGAAGTTTTGAAACGCGAACGCGCATTGAATACACCGCCCGCCGTTGAAACCCCGGCCGCATAGAAACACCGAAATACACCGTAAATATAGGAACGAAATACGATGGCAAACGAATTATCAGAGTCAAAAAAACGCGGCCTTGGCCGCGGCCTTTCCGCCCTGTTTGTTGATGATGAGGAATTTGACACGTCACCTGATAAGGCGGTAACGGAAAATTCGGCACCGTCTGCGGGTGGCGCGACACGCCGCATGATGGGTCTTGATCAATTAACACCCGGCGAGTTCCAGCCGCGTAAAACAATGGATGATGAGCATCTGAAAGAACTGGCCGCGTCCATTGCCGTTCATGGTGTTTTGCAACCGATCATCGTGCGCCCTTTGGCGAACGGCAAGCATGAAATTATCGCCGGTGAACGCCGCTGGCGCGCAGCCCAAAAAGCACAGCTTCACGAAGTGCCGGTCATTATCAAAGATATGAATGATGAGCAGGCGGCGGAAATCGCGCTGATTGAAAATCTGCAACGTGAAGATCTGAACGCGCTGGAAGAGGCGCAAGGCTATAAGCGCCTGATGGATGAATTCGGCCATACGCAGGAAAAACTGGCGGCAGGTCTTGGCAAAAGCCGCAGCCATATTGCGAATATGACGCGTCTTCTTACCCTGCCGAACGGAGTACAAAATCTGATCCGCGACGGTAAATTATCCGCCGGTCACGCCCGCGCGCTCATCACCGCCGAAAATCCGGAAGAGCTTGCAAAGACCATTGTCCTGCAAGGTTTCAGCGTTCGTGAAACAGAAAAGCTGGCGGCCGCTTCCGCCGGTAAAGCGAAAAAAGCCAAAGCGCGTGCGCCGATTGCCAAGGATATTGATACGCTGGCACTGGAAAAAGATATGACCGGTCGCCTCGGCCTGAAAGTCTCCATTGATATGAAGGGCGATGGCAAAGGTGGTCGCACAGGCCAGATTTCCATTGCTTTCAAGGATCTTGATCAGCTGGATTCTGTGCTGCGCCTTTTGTCACGCTAGGGCCCGCCGACATTTAAAAATAAATAAAAACCCCGCGGGAAATTCCGGCGGGGTTTTTATTATGTTTCGGTCCTGTCTATATTACCAGTGATAACGCGGGCCGCTATTAGAGCCGTTTCTCTGGATGTAAGAACGTTGGAAATCGCGGAAGAAAATCGCGCCGCCACCATGAGGGGCGCAGTTCCAGCCATTACGCTGACCCACCTGAAAGAAAATATTCAGCGTGTTCGGATTGCCCCAGCCGGAGATACCGTTGGCGCGCAGGCAGTTTTGATACATCATGCGGCGTTGCATATCCATCATCGCAATCTGGCGCATCATGGCTTGTTGCTCGGCGTAATGATTATTGTAGGCGTATCCGTAATTACCGGCCGGTGCACCGTTAATGACCGTGATCTGCACCGCATCCTTCAGACTTTCGCAGCCCGTCATGCCGAGGCCGCCAAAAATCGCACAGGCAGCGGAGGTGAGTTGCTTCTTGGTAAACATGGAACTTATCCTTTTTAAAATTAACTGCATTATGTTTAATCTATATTGCCGCCAGAGTCAAACTTAACGCGCGCTGATGCCTAAGATAGCCTGACTGCATAATGTTTCAACCGGCATGCCGGTTTGTTTGCACTGCGCCTCTAAAGCGTTGAGACGGTTCATTATTTTCTCCAGATTGCCCATGGACCAACGGTTCATCTGGGCGCGGAACTGGGGTTCCTGCTTGAAAAAGACCGGGGGTTGCAGGCGTTTGAGGGCTTCTTCCTGCGGGAAGCCAGCCTCCATTAGTGAATTGGCCAGATGCAGGCGGCGGAAATGGTTTTGCAGGGCGCGCAGGATGGAGATAACGGGCACCCCCTCCTCTATCAATGTGTTATAGGCGCGGAAGGCTTCCTGCGGTTTGCCCCCCCCCGCGTTGAAAATAAGATCATCCATGCCTTGCGCCCCCGTCTGGCCGGAGCAGGCCTGCACATGATCCCATGTCACTTGTTGTTTTTCAGCGCCCATATAGGTAATGAGCTTTTCAATCTCGCTGCGCGCGCGCTGGCGGTCGCCGGTAATCGCGGCGGCGAAAAGCTGCAAGGCGTCCTGCGCGATAGTGTAGCCTTGCTGCTGCAAGGTCGTGCGGATGAGGCCGGTCATATCCCGTTCATCTTCTACATAGCAGGGTAGTGCGGCGGCATTGCCCGCCTTCTCGCACAATATACGCAAAGAGGATCGCGGGGTCAGCTCGTCTGCCTCGATAATAATCAGCGCATTGTCATTGGGGTTGGCAAGATAATCCTTGATCAGCGGGCTTAGGGCATCGCGGCCTTCTTCGATACGGATAAGGCGTTTGCCGCCCATCATCGACATCGCATTCGCTTCATCGGACAGGCGCGCGGGATCGTCGCTTAGAATATCGGTGGTTAGGATCGCGACATTGAAGGGATCGTTGAGATCCGCAACAACTGTCTTGCCCATCGTCGCCACACGTTCCTTCATCAGGCCGCGGTCAGGGCCATAGACAAGAATAACGCGCACCATCGGGTCCGGGCTTTTTACAAAGGGCTCAATCTGGCGAAAGGTGAGCTTCATTCTGTTTTACGGTATTTGTTGCGTGCGCAGATAAAGGGCAAGGCGCATTTCAATCTGGCGCGCCAGATCGTGCAGCGCATTTTCCCGCGTCGATTGTTCGGATACGCGCGTAGTAAACTGGCTGGACAGGATGTCATAGCTGGTGATCGCCAGTAATGGCTGCTCTAGAAGTACGGCTTGTGTCGCGTTGTCGCGCAAGGTTATTGTCGCATCCATACGAAGTTGCGCCCGTGTCGATGATGATGTCTTTGTGATATCCAGATCGATGGAGTCTTCCTTAAGGTTCGTCACTTCCAGCGTATAGCGCGGATTTGACGGACGGCCCTGCGTATAGAAGCGATCCATCAGCAGATTGCGCAAATATTGCCCCGAACGGTCGGGGATATTGGCGATTGCAATCTGATCGAAATCGCCCTTTGCGTTATTCTTGCTGTAAAGCGGTTGAAAACCACAAGCGGTAAGGCTGAGCAGCAGGGCCAGAATAACAAAGGCGCGTTTAAATGACATTTAGCTTACCACCACATTGACAATACGATTGGGGACGACGATAACCTTGCGCACGGTCAGGTCGCCGATGGCGCTTTTTACGCCGTCTTCGCTGAGGGCCGTTTTTTCCGCCACATCCTGCGCCGCATTGACGGGCAATGTGATGGTGGCGCGCAGCTTACCATTGACCTGCACACCGATTGTTACGGTGTCAGCGGCCAGCAAGGATTGGTCGGCAACCGGCCATGGTGTTTGCGCTAGAATTGTTTTGTGGCCGAGCAGCGCCCAGAGCTCTTCACTCAAATGCGGCATCATAGGGTTCATGCAGCGTATGAGGATTTCATGAGCTTCGCGCAGCGCCCAAAAATCCGGCGTGTCCTGCGGCTTGAATTCACTGATGGTGTTGGACAGCTCGCGCACTTTGGCAACGGCCTTGTTCATCAGGAAGGCTTCAATATCGGCGGCGACACCGCCAATGGTTTTATGGGCGGCGCGGCGCAGTGCGTTGGCTTTGTCACTGAAGGATGCGGGTACCGCACTGCCCTTGGTGGGTAGGCCTGGCAAGACTTCATTCAACAAACGGTGCAGGCGGTTAACAAAACGCCACGCGCCTTCAATGCCGGACTCTGTCCATTCCAGATCACGCTCCGGCGGGGAGTCGGACAGGATGAACAGGCGTGCGGCATCGGCGCCGTATGTTTTCAAGATATCTTCCGGATCGATAACGTTTTTCTTCGACTTGGACATTTTTTCGATACGGCCTTCGATTACGGGCGAGCCGTCTTCGATATGAGTCCAGATACCGTCTTCACTTTTCACTGCCTGCGTCGGGTACAGCCATTTGCCGTCTTTGTCTTTGTAGGTGGCGTGTGTGACCATGCCTTGCGTGAATAATCCGGCGAAGGGTTCCTCCACATTCAAATATCCGCAATCTTTCAGCGCACGGGTGAAGAAACGGGAATACAGCAAATGCAGAACCGCATGCTCGACACCGCCAATATATTGGTCCACGGGCAGCCAGTATTCGGCCTTCGTTTTATCGAACGCCACATCATCATTGCGCGGATCAACATAGCGCGCGAAGTACCAGCTGGATTCAAAGAAGGTATCGAACGTGTCGGTCTCGCGCTGCGCCTTGGCACCGCATTGCGGGCAGTTTGTGTGCTTCCATGTTGCGTGATGCGCGAGCGGATTGCCGGGCTTGTCGAATGTGACATCCTGCGGCAGTTGTACAGGTAAATCTTTTTCGGGTACGGGCACGACACCGCACACTTCGCAATGGATCATCGGGATCGGGCAGCCCCAGTAACGCTGCCGCGAAATGCCCCAGTCGCGCAGGCGATAATTGGTCGTGCCAAAGCCCATCTTTGCGGCTTCGATGCGCTTAATGACTTCCTGTTGAGCTTCTTTTACACTTAAACCATCCAGAAAATCTGAGTTAATTAATACTCCCTCCTTATCTGTATAAGGAAGTTCTGGTGCCGCACCACCTTGAGGGTCGATGACTTGTTTAATTGCCAAGCCATAATTCTTGGCAAACTCAAAATCACGTTCATCATGCGCCGGACAGCCAAAGACGGCTCCCGTGCCATAGTCCATAAGAACAAAATTTGCGACGTAAATTGGCAATGTCAGATCTTTAATAAAAGGATGTGCTACAAAAGCACCCGTTAGAAACCCCCTCTTCTCAGCCTGCTCAATCGTAGCTTCAGATGTGCCTTGGGCCTGACATGATTTAATAAAGTCATGAAAGCCGTCCCTCTTGCCACCAAGCCTCTCAGCCAAAGGATGATCTGGTGCAATTGCCACGAAGGCAGCACCGAAAATTGTATCGGGTCTGGTTGTATAAACTTCGAGCTTATCTTGAAAGCCAGGGATATCCCATTTGAATTGCAGGCCCTTGGATTTGCCGATCCAGTTTTCCTGCATCGTGCGCACCTTCTCCGGCCAGCGATCGAGTGTTTTTAAACCATCGAGCAGCGCATCGGCGTAATCGGTAATTTTCAGGAACCATTGATTAAGCTTGCGGCGTTCCACAGGCGCACCGGTGCGCCAGCCTTTGCCGTCAATCACCTGCTCATTCGCGAGAACCGTATTATCGATGGGGTCCCAGTTGACGACAGATTCCTTGCGGTAGGCCAAGCCCTTCTTGTAAAAGTCCAGGAACATTTTCTGTTCGTGTTTGTAATAGCCCGGATGACAGGTCGCGACTTCGCGGCTCCAGTCAATCGACAGGCCCATGGATTTTAATTGCTCGCGCATGACGGCGATATTGGCGTAAGTCCACGTGCCCGGATGTTCGTTGCGTTCAATCGCGGCATTTTCCGCAGGGAGTCCAAATGCGTCCCAGCCCATCGGGTGGATAACATTAAACCCTTGCGCTTTGCGATAGCGTGCAACGACATCACCGAGTGTGTAGTTTCGCACATGGCCAACATGGATACGTCCCGACGGATACGGGAACATCTCCAGCACATAGTATTTCTTTTTGGATTTGTCTTCCGTGACGGCGAAGCAGGATTGGTCGTCCCAAACTTTACGCCATTTCTCTTCCGTTTCCCGGATATTATAGCGGTCCTGATCCTGGCTCATGCTTTTATTCTATTCGTAGGATGTTACTTCTTAACTTCACCAATTTGTGCCACACGCATCTGGCGGGCGCGGGTCAGGATGGCATCTTCAATCGCGCGACCGGTATTCGCTGCGGCGGTTGCATCAACCCAGTTGCCGCCCTTCTTGGCCTGCTTGAATACTTTCACCTGTACCGCATCGGAGCGCAGTTGTTTGTCGAGGATAAAGACATTCAATTTGATGCGCTCGTTCGGTGTACCCGGTGCGACATACCAGTCCGTGATAATAACACCACCAAACGGATCAGCGCTCGCCAGCGGCATAAAGGATATGGTGTCGAGTGTCGCGCGCCATAGATAGGAGTTGACGCCAATGCCGGATGATCCGCCGCCATCCTTCTTGTCATCGCGCAGGCCGAAGACGCCGCCCTTGCCAAAAATGCCCGTGCTCTCACTGTAAATATCATTCGGATCTTCCAGCTGGTTACGATCCATGCCGGTCGGGTACTTGGCCTCGCTCTTGATACCGCTGCAGGCGCTTATGAAAAACAAGCCCGCGCTCATCAGGATAACAGCGAAAAGGCGGCCGTATCTTTTACCCAGATCCATGGTGACTTCCTCATTATATATATAAGACAAAAATTGGTTACCCATGATGTAGCATGCGGTAACAAGCGTCTCAAGCCCGAACTGGCCCGGATCCCCCAAATTCCAACCCCTGCAAGTCGCTTGAAATGGCCGTTTGCGGACACTGTTGCATGAAAGCCACAGTTTAAAGCTAAATGTGGCTAATTTACATGATCCGCCTTGACCCTGGGGGCGAATAGGACCTAAATAGAGGACATCACGACTCGGAAGGGTAGTGACTCGTAGATATCCATCCGGGTACCTAAATTAAAAACACTAAACAAACTGTTCTGATTTTGGAGGAACGATAATGAAAAAACTTCTACTTGGATCCGCCGTGATTGCTCTCGGTCTGGGTTTTGCTGCTCCGGCGAAAGCCGAAGTAAAACTGGGCCTCGGCGGTTACTTTAAAGGCTATGTTTCCTGGGTTGACCAGGACGAGCCAAATGGTGATGCTGTTCGTAACGCTGACATCATTCGTGATACAGAAGTTCACTTCACAGGTGAAACAACTCTGGATAACGGTTTGACAGTTGGTGCTCACATTGAAACTGATGCCGACGGCGGTGACGGTTTCGAAGTTGATGAATCCTACGCATACTTCTCCGGCGCTTGGGGCCGCGTAAACTTCGGTAACGAAGATGGCGCTGCTTACCTGTTGCAAGTTGCTGCTCCTTCTGCGGATAGCAACGTTGACGGTATCCGTCAGTATGTAAGCCCAATTAACTATACCGCTCTTGGTATCGTTGGTCTGACAAACGGCTTCACACTGGACTATGCTAACGATTTCGCACAAGACAGCGACAAAGTTACATACTTGACCCCAGTATTCAGTGGCTTCCAAGCTGGTGTTTCTTATACGCCAGATACAGGCGCTGCGGCTGACTCCTTTGCTAACAGCCTGAAAGATGATGAAGGCGGCTTCGGTGATGTTTACGAAGCAGCTGTTCGTTATGAAGGTTCTTACCGTGATATCGGTTTCAGCGCAGGCGGTGGTTACACATTCGCTTCTCCTGAGAGCAACGTTGTAGCAGGTCCCACAATCGTTACAGAATACGAAGACTTTAACGAGTGGAACGCTGGTCTTGATCTGAACATGGGTCCTTTTGGCCTGGGTGCAGTTTACACAGCTAACGAAGGCGGCGTAATCAACTCTGACTCCGAAACATGGGTAGTCGGTGGTGATTATACAACTGGTCCTTACAAGCTGGGCGTTTCTTACCTGACAACAGAAGCTTCTCCTTCAGCTACTGCAGTCGCAACAAACCTGGAAACAGATCGTTATAGCGCTGGTCTCGTATACACATACGGTCCTGGCCTGACATTCCGTGGTTCTATCGGCTACGTAGATCATGAAGTTGCCGCTGGCGATGCCGATGCGACATACGCTCTGGTTGGTACACAAATCGAATTCTAATCTTAACGGTTAGAAAAGATATTCGGAAAGGGGTGCACATGTGGCACCCCTTTTCATTTGTAGAGGCAAGATATGAGCGACATTAAAACTACACGGCAGAATCTATTGACACAGATTGAAAAGATCTGCGTCCAGACAGGACGCAATCCGCGGGATGTGCAACTGATGGCGGTTAGCAAAATGCAGCCACCAGAAAAAATTCAAGAAGCGCTGGATACGGGACAGCGTTTATTTGGTGAAAATAAAGTACAGGAAGCGCAGACACATTGGGGAGCTCGCCGCGCGGAATATCCCGATCTGTCCTTACATTTAATCGGACCGCTGCAGACAAACAAGGCGGATGATGCGGTTGTATTGTTTGATGTGATTGAAACCCTCGATCGTCCGAAGCTTGTTGATGCGCTGGTGACGGCCATGAAAAAACATGGAAAAATCCCCGAATGTTATATTCAAGTAAATACCGGAAATGAAGAGCAGAAAGCCGGGGTTAGTATTGATGATCTGCCCGCCTTGCTGGATTATGCGCGTGCGCAAGGGCTGATGGTAACGGGATTGATGTGCATTCCGCCTATGGACGCGCCGCCTGCGTTGCATTTTGCGCTGCTTTATAAGTTGGCGCAGCGTCATGCCCTGCCCAACCTCAGTATGGGGATGAGTGCGGATTTTGAAAAAGCCATTCCGCTGGGTGCTACGATTATCCGTGTTGGTACGGCGTTTTTTGGTGCCCGTCCGTAGTCCCGCTTCACCTCTGTCATTCTTCGCTATCGCTCAGAATGACAGAGAGATATGTGTGGTGAGGCCTAGCTATTCAGCTCGAAAGACACGAAAGCCGATTTGCGCGGGGCTGGATTTTGCGGGACATCCTGTTTCAAATTTGCAAGCGCGATAACAGTGCCGGGCAGGGTGGAAAGATCTTGCGCGCCCGGTTCAATCGCATTTAGCTGTGCGGCCAGCGCGTCGGGGTCATTGTCAAAGGCCTGCAAAGTCTGTACGTCATTTTCTGCCACCGTAATCGTGCTGTTCAGCGGCGCGTCCTTTTTCCCAAGACCGAAAAAGGACAGCGCGGTGGTGGGAATGTCAGAGCCTGTTTGATCCTTCACAATAACATTGGCAAGACTGAGGACACCGCCCAGCGCGCCGCCAAAAATTGTATCGCCGATCACTTGCGCGACGGGCTTAATCTCGTCCCCTGTTATATGGCGGTAGGCGATGTTCATAACGGGGACATGCTGCAACGGATTAATCATGTCGAGGATATCGGCAAAGCCGAAGCTGTCTTTTTCCTGGCTGGATATCGCGGTGGCTTGGGCCTGCGCTGCTGCATCGGGCGCATAGGCCAACGCCATGGGTGGTGTTGTGGATGGCGCGGGTTGTTGTGCTGCCTGCGTCAAGTTGGAGATGACATTGTTCCTGTCCGCCGCATTCGGTCGGGCGGGCATGTTATAAGAGCCGGGATAGCTAAGATGGCTGGTGTGATCGATCATAGGAACTCCTCTATCTTATTTAGTGCAAGCGCTGGGCCAGCTTTTTTCGGCTAAAAAGGGAGTTTTGCAGGGTTTTCCGGTGTAACGGGGCAAAAATGGCCGGGCAGGAAAGGCTGGTCTGGTCAAGTGTCCCGCCTTTGTGGCATTCTAAAATCATGACGATTGAGATTATGGTTCAGGATAAGGAATTAAAAGCACTGGTGCAGGCCGGGCTTACGACTTATGCCGCAGATCTTGCAGGCAAGGCGACCTTGATCATTACCGACGACCCACAAAATCTGCGGGAAGGGACGGTTTGTTTGTTGCTTGTTCCCGATATCACTGTGTTTTCCGTACCGCCGTCTATAGCCTCTGCCAATATTTTTGCGGCCCCTTTCAGACTGGGAGCGTTGCTGGATCGTGCGCGTTTGCTGCTGGACACGGACATGTCGGGCTGGCGGCGGGGGGCTGTGCTGACAATCGGGCCGTTTTTATTATATCTGGATGATAGCCGCCTTGTGGATGCGGCGCGCGATATCACCATCCGTTTGACGGAGAAGGAGCGCGATATATTGATAAAATTGCATGATTATGAAGGCCAGGTTATGGCGCGTGAAGATTTGTTGCGTGATGTCTGGGGGTACGCCAAGGGGCTGGAGACACATACACTGGAAACGCATATCTACCGCCTGCGCCAGAAAATCGAGCACGACCCGGCGAACCCCGTATTCCTGCTGACCGAAGATAATGGTTACCGGCTGGCCGTATGATTACAGCGAAGACGCCTTAGCAAGGGCCACGGCGTCAACCAGACTTTGCAGAAAATTATCACCTTTCAGCAGCAGGATTTCGTGCAAACCCCGCGCCATCAATGTTTCCAGATCTTTAATAAGATTTTGAATTGATGTGATTTCTTCCGCTGACAGCGGCGTGGTTGCCGCCGCGGGTGGATGGTGTGGCGGCACGTCGCAATAATCGCTATGGGTATTGCGCGCGGTCGCGGCATAGGCACCGGCGGCCTGACGAGCGCGGTTTGCGGGTTCGGGCGCGGTGGCTTCGGGAGCTTGCGGGGCTGTGTCTTCTGCCTGCGCGCGGGGCGCGACATAGCTGTTATTGGCAATCAGGCCTTTCAAAAAGGCATGCAGGGCGGTGGCCGAAAGAATGGTTTGGTCTTCCCAGATAGCGGCATCTTCGGCGCGTTCGCGATCTTCGTCCTTGCGACGGCGGTCATCGGTTGTATCTTCGCGATGGATTCCGCGATGCGTGTCTGTGCTTTCTGCATGGCGCATCTCCGTGCGGTATATTGAATCGAGGCGCGAGACCATCAATCTTCCTTTCTCTGATAATTAAGTATAGCATGAAACCTCATAAGGGCAAAGGCAAGACACATACATGAGTGATGATGAGGATGATGACGATCTGTGGGCGCGTGCGGTAAAGGATATCAGACCCTTGTCCGGCGGGCGCGGAACTGCGCCCTTTATTCCAAGTTTTCGCTCCCGCATGCGGCGCGCGCGCGAAGATTTTTTTGATTTTACGCCCGCGCCCCTGCCATCACGGGGCAAGGCGACGGATCTTGACAGACGTACGGAAGAGCGTTTAACCCGGGGGGAGCTACCCTTGGAAGGGCGGATGGATCTGCATGGTATGACTCAGGCGCAGGCGCATCGCGCTCTGCAGATTTTTATCCGACGCAGTTTTGATGATGGCAAGCGTTGTGTGCTTATCATTACCGGGAAGGGTGTGCGTACAGATGATAATGGCGTTGTCGTGCCGGGTGTCCTGCGCGCGGCCGTGCCGACATGGCTGGGGGCGGAAGTGCAGGCCGGCCGGGTCCTGCGCTGGACGGTGGCGCAGCCCCAGCATGGAGGGGATGGTGCGCTTTATGTGTTGCTCCGGCGGCAGCGCTGATTACGGGGTGATTTCAAGAATGGTTTCAATTGTGGCTTGCGCTTCTGTGCCGTTTGGCAGGGCGCGTGTTACGTGCGTACGCCCTGTATAAGTGCCGGGAATCAAGGGGCTTGATATCGTTTTCCGGCCCACGAAGTAAAACTGCCGGGCGCGGTTTTTATCCTGCACGATCGTGCGTTCGGCAAAGATTTTGCCATCAGGACCGGTAATGTCCATATGAATTTTATCGCCCGCACGACTATTGAATTGCAGGGACCAGAAGCTTAGCGCCGCGCTGCTGGCGGGCAGGCGGGCGGGGGATGATGTGTCCCCTTGAATATGCGCGTAATCGGGCGTACCCGGTACAAAACCCGACGCGTACAGGGCAATATTCCGCAATGGGTCCGGCATTGCGCTCGTCCACATACCTGTTTGTGGTGTGGTCGTGCAGCCTTTATCCATTAATTGTCCGGTAAACGGATCAATCGGTTTATTGTTGTGGCGCAAGGTGAGGTGCAGATGAGGGAATTCGGCTTGCCCGGATTGGCCAATGGCGGCAATTATTGTTCCAGCCTCGACAATTTGTCCCGACCGGACTTTGATACTGCCTTGTTTTAAATGACAATATTGCGTTTGCCAGCCCTCCCCATGATCGATCATAAGGCCATTGCCGCATTCCTTCCCGGAATCGGACCGTCCCATCAGCGTATCGGGCAGGCCATCACGCATGCGCAGGATCGTGCCGGCTGCAGCCGCCCTGACGGGTACGCCTTTTTCCATGGCCTTGCGGTCCTTCACTGCAAAATCCGTCCCGTCATGCCCGTCATAGCTTGCCGCGCCGCAGGAAAAATCCGTCACACTGCCTGGGGCAGGGTCATTATCGGCGTAATTAACAATCCAGCAATCTGTCCCCGGTGTGCAGTCAATAGGCCTGACCAGCGTCGGCGCGGCCATGGCTGGTATCGCGGCGCAGGACAGGATAATAAAGGCAAGGCAGCGGAATATAATTGACATAATCTATGTTTCTGCGCTATAAAGTCGGGGTATTTAAACGAGATGAGCTATGCCCGGAAGCACTTCCTTGTTCCATTATAGGGGCAGAGCCGGTCAAGAACCAGAAGACAAGTGATCTTTGCTATGAAAAAAGTACGCAGTTTTAGTTTAACCGATGAATTCCAGGGCGTGGTGCAGGCCGATGCCATCACGCATGAAACGCGCCATGCGCATAAATATCGTTGTCTGTCCGAAACATGTAATGCGGCCTTTCACTGGCGTGCAGGCCATCGCCGGGATGACAATACGCGGATTTTCTCCGCGACTTTTGCGCGTTATGCCGCTTCTGCCCATCAAGATAATTGTCCGTATGATTTTGAAAATTTTGTACATCGTCATAAAGAAATCGCGTTCTTTCAGAACGGGAAATTTTACTTACGCGTGAATTTTCCATTGGGTGCGGATTATACTGACCTTAATCCGAACCGCGGTCGTTTAACACGCGCGGCGCGGGAGACGGCGGAAAATAATACCGGCAAGAAATCCGTGCGCAGTATGGATGATCTGGTCAAACTGCTGGAAAAAGAATTTGGATCGCTGGAGCACGAAGCGCTTGAGAACTTAATGCTGGATTATCAAGGGCAATCTTATGCGTGGCCCAGCCTGTTCCTGAAGGGGCAGGATTACGGCGTGCTGCATAAAGCATTTGTTGCACCAACAGATAAGCCGCAGGCGCATCTGGTTCTTGTGAAACCATCACACCGTATTCCTTCCAATGCCAAGGGCCGCCCCCGTTTTTCATGTGAAGCGCAGACAACAATGATTGATGGTCATCCCGTGGTCGTGCGTCCCGTGATTGTTTGTGATAGCCCTGATACGGTAAAGAAACTAGAAGCACGCCAACCGATGCTGGTCGCGGCACGTCTGTTTATTCGCTCGGAAGAACTGAAAAGCAATGTAATATCCGTTTACATGCATGTCCCCGAAGACAAGCAGGCTTCGCCTGTAAAAGAGACATACTGGAAGCCTGCTGTATTCAAGCAGGCGAACTTTGATACCGCGCTGGGGTTTTAGAATTAAGCAGCACTGGATTGTGTGCGTAGCGCTGCGGGGCTAAGGCTTGGGCGTTCTTCGATCATCTCGACCATGCGGCCCAGGATGCGACGATACAGATCATCACCGAGGATCTGGTCTTCCAGACCGCCATCAAGGCTGGGGTTATCATTAACCTCCATCACGACGACGCCATTTTTCGTTTGTTTGAGATCAATACCGTAGAGGCCGTTGCCGATCAGCTTCGCGGCCTTCAGCGCCACTCGCAGAACTTCCTTCGGCACATCATCAATGGCAAAGCTGTACATATAGCCGACGCGGTCGCCGGGCTTCTTGGCATTGTGATTGTAAATCTGCCAATGATTTTTGGCCATATGGTACTGGCATGCGTAAAGCGGTTCATTGTTCAGCACACCGATACGCCAGTCAAATTCAGACTGCACGAATTCCTGGCACAAAATAATCTCGGAGTTTTTCAGAAGGGTTTGCGATGCGGAATGAAACTCCCGCTCATTCTCAACCTTCGTCACGCCGCGGGAAAAAGAACCATCGGGGATTTTTAGCACAGCTGGATAATTAATTTCTTCCGCCAGTGTTTTTTCCATGCGGCGATCCATGACGATGGTGCGGGGCACGGGCACACCGTGCGCTTCCAGTAGTTCATGCTGAAACACTTTGTTGCAGCAGCGTATGATTGACTGCGCATCGTCAATGCAGGGGATGCCTTCTTGTTCAGCTTTGTGGGCGAAGCGGAAGGTGTGGTGATTGATGGCTGTTGTTTCGCGGATGAAGAGGGCGTCATATTCCAGAAGCGTGGCGTAATCCTGCCGCGTGATGAATTCGATGAACAGACCCATTTCAGTACCAACCTTGGCAAATTTGCGCATGGCAGCCTTGTCCGATGGTGGCATTTTTGCGGCCGGGTCGTGCAGGATTGCGATCCAGTATTTTTCAGCCTTCTTGCCAACCATCCGCCAGGCCGCCCCGGTGAAGTGATCCAGCGCGTCATAGAACGTATCCGATTTTTCTTTCGGAATGTCGTTGGTTGACATCGGGTCGACGGATTCGATTTCCCACTTGCCGTTATTTCCGAATTTCAGCTTCAATCCCATCAACGGAAAACGGAACAAATCGAACAAACGGCGGGCAACCGCATCAAGCTTTGCATTTTCCGTCCGGCCAAAATAAACAGTATAGGTGCGCTTTAAAGGCTCCTTCGGCGGTTCGTTATAATGCTTGTCGATTAATTCCTGCAGCTCCGGCAAGTTGGACTGGTAATTACGTTTCCAGTTCAGCGTGACGATGTCGGCAACGGACGGGACGCAGCGCATACCGCGCGCCTCGGCCAGAAGCGAAACGTAATAGCCCTTGCCCAGATAGTTGTAGTTGGTGCAGAGATTGATGACTTTCAGACGCTTTGATTTACGCAGATCAATCGGCGCGGTGTCACCGATAAAGTCGGTTGCGGACATGACGAGGCGGTCCGGGTGTTCCGGAATGCCGTTCGCGCCCTTATCGGTGATAACCAGATGCTTGATCATGATTTTTAATCATTAACCTTGCTGTATAAAACTGGCAACAGGAATATGGGCAGGGGCAAGAATTATCCTTGCCTCGATCAAGGGTATGGATAGAATGGGGGAAGGACAATTTAACGGGATCCTTCATGCGTCTTACACCGCGCACCTATATTCAGCATATGCACGATCTTGGCCTGTTCACTGCGGATAACCCCGTCCCGGAATTGAATAGCCGCGTGTGGACCCATTACCTCGACCTTTACGATCATCATATCGGGGCCAGTGACGGGATAGAGATTATTGCGGCTACGAAAGGCTGCGGCGTTTACTGGGACCCTTTGACCGATATGGGCGGCTATACATGGGCCTTGCTGGGCCCCATCTCCCACCCGGTCTTGCCGCTGACTCAAGACGCGCTGGTCGCAGCGGTGGAGGAGCTGAACACGCTCTGCGGTGACAAGCCCATAATGACCGAAACCTTTGTCCCTGCCGATGGTTGTACGGAGAATGTACGTTTTGCCTGGGCTAGCTCCCCCCGGGCGCGTATCCATGACAAATTTGAAGATTATGTTATGTCCCTTTCCGGGAAGCGCCGCAAACAGATGAACCGGCTGTACCGTGACTACGCCACGCCGGACTTCCAATTTGATTTTTCAAGTCACGGGGCCGATGCGGCAGAGCTTGATTTCATCATCCGTCATACGCAGGCGCGCTGGGGCAAGGATGAAGCACCGTACGCGTTGGTACAGGTGCTATTCCCGCTGGCGGCCGCCAAAATTGTGCCCTCCGCCGTACGTTTTATGCGAGTGTACCATAAAGGGGAACTTGTGTTCTTCAACAGCTATATCGTGCGGGGGGATGTGATGACGTCGCAATCAACCACGCGCAGCGACGCGGTATTTTTCAGTGGGCTGGGCGTTATGATTGATTTCAAGGCGATCGAGATGCTGGCGGGGGATCCGGTGATACGTTATCTTGATCCGACCTGCCGGACCGGGGTGCATGATCCCGAACAGATTGAAGTCGCCAAGCGCGAAATTATCAATGACAACTGCATCAAGCCGTTTTTGGCCGCCGGGTCCGCCCACCAGATTGCCGAATTTTCCGACCCGCCGCCCGCCATCCCGTATTTTGACGGGCGCAAAGGCTGGCAGCTGCCTTGCGTTGCTGAAATACTGGGGAAAAGCGTATGAGCAAGAGCGTTTGTGTCAAAGGCACAACAAAGCGCCTGCGCGATGACATGCTGGAGGGTGTGAAGGGGAAAATGCTTCTTAGCATCGGGACGTACGCAGATCTGGATGATCTTGACGCGCTGGAGATGCGGGTGTTTGACGGTACTTTATATGATGCCATGCTGCGTGCCTCGATGCAGCATATGCTGGCACGCGGCAACGGTGTCATGGTGCTGGCGCGGGATAAAAGCGGAATGCTGCGCGGCTACGGGCTGGCTTTATTCAAGCGGAACAGTGACAAGGCGCGCTTTGCCTCGCTGGCTGTCGATGTGAATGCGCAAGGGCTGGGGATCGGGACGCAGCTTTTTGCGGCGATTGAAACAATCTCCCGCGCGGCGGGGGCGAAAGAATTGCTGCTGGAAATTCGCGCGGATAATCATCGTCTGCGCGCGAGCTATGAGAAAAAAGGGTATCGCGCTATACGCGAAGAAGCCTATTATTATCCTGATGGTTGTGCCTGTTTGAAAATGGCGGGATTATTGTAAAAAGCCGCATCTTAACCCCTCACCCTTCCCTCTCCCTAAGGGAGAGGGTTGCGAAGGCTTGGAGAGCGGAGCGAACCTTAGCCGTAGCTGGGTGAGGGGTTAGGATTTTAAAAATCAAGGTTCGTAATCAAACCACAGTTCGCAGGAATAGTTGCAGGTCAGCTCTTCGCCTTCCAGAATATCGCGCAGGGCCGTGATTTCCATCACCTTGTTCTCCAGATCATCGCGCAGTGTGATATTCGGGTCTTCGGAATGGTTGTACATGACCAGATGCCCGGCCTTGGCCATGACGACATCGGCATTTTCTTCGTTTTCGTCTTCCGGGCCCCAGAGATAGATATAGCTTTCAATCACCGGTTCATGCCCGTCGCGGGTTTTAAGGTCGCGCCACGGCATGATCAGAACCGGGCAGCGTTCAATAACGGTTCCGGCCTTGATATCCTTCATCGCGATCACGGCATGACCTTTGCCCGGAACGGTGGTCCAGCCGGTATAGCCGACAACGCAAAGCGGATCGGGTTTATGAATGACACGGTTGGGGGTCGATAATTTTTCCTGAGGCTGCGACATAAAATTCCCTGATATCTGTTTTGCTAAAGCCTTATCAGTGTGCGGCACGTGCTGTCAAGACGCTAGCAGCCGCGGGAATAGAACCATAAAGCGGGTACAGGCACGCCGCGTTCATCCGGTTGATATGCGCGCAGCCAACCACTATGCAAAGGCGGCGGTATATCCTGCGGGGCATCCGGATCGCAGGCGCTGTATGAAGGAATTTCTACATGGACCCAGGCCTCGCCATTGATGGTGGCAACGCCGATGACATTCACCTCATCCTTGTTCTGGTCCGACAGAGCGGGCGGAAATTTGTTGCGGTCCAGCGGGCGGATCACGGTACTGCCGGGGGCTTCATAAAGATCATAAGCACCGCCGGGCATTTTTGTCAGATCGATATAGGCCAGGCGATCCATCAGTATATTGGGATAGGGCAGGAAACCGGGGCCTTCATACTGCCGGTATTTCTGGCTATCCTTCACCCATAAATCACGCTGGTTAAAGCGGATGCGGTACCAGTCTCTTTCGCGCACTTCGAAGACGGAGGCCCCCGGTTCCTCATAATCATAATCGGTAAGGGCAGGGACCAGTATATTATCCGGGCGCAGCCACGCGGCCGGTTCCTGCGGCAAATCGCTCGGGGCTTCATAGAGGGGCACAGGTGTTTCCTGCCCCGTACAATGGAAGGCGCAGATAGCGTCCAGCACCAGAATGCCAAGGAATTTGTCAGCATCCCTGCCTTCGGCGGCGGCTATTGGCTGCGGCATGGGTGGGAAGGGTCCTTTTTTGTCTATCGCGGGTTCCTGCAAAATCTGCTCTGTGGCGGGCAGCGGCGGAGGATCGGCAAAGGGGTCTATGATCGGTGCGGCGGCATCCAAATCAATGGCGGATGGCTGCGCGGATACGGCACCGGCGAAGGTTACGCACAGACAGCAAATTATGAGGCTCAGGCGCAATAAAGTCATAACAGACACCATCCTTGTGCTAACAAGTCTATCATAAAAAAACGCGATATCCATACTTGGTTTTAACTATATCCATACTTGGTTTTAACTATAGTGTGGGTATAATAACATTATGATACATGCGCATTCCGATTTTTCTGCTGATCAAGGCTTCACACTCGTGGAGCTTGCCATCGTCATGATTATTATCGGGCTTCTGGTCGGCGGTGTCCTAAAGGGGCAGGAGCTGATCGCTAACGGCAAGGTCACTGCGACTGCCGCACAGATAAAAGCGATTGAGGGAGCGGGATTAACTTTCCGCGATATATACCGGGCGATGCCGGGCGATATTGCTAATCCTGGCGCAAGTCTGCCGAATTGCACCGCGCAGGCCGGGTGCAATGGCATTGGTAATGCCAATGGTATTCTGGATGGCACAAATTTGCAGGACATACCCGAAGACGAACAAAAGCGATTTTTTATTCATCTCAGCGCGGCGGGTCTTTTCAGCGGTGTGGATGCTACGGACAACGAAGCTGTTTGGGGTGCGTATTATCCAAAGGCAGCGCTTAATGGCGGATTTACGGCGGGCTGGTCTATAGCAGGGACGGGCATGGTTGATTCCGTGAATGCGACGGCCGCCCCCAGCGGGCTTTATTTATCACTAAAAAGCGTCCCTGATAATTCTAATGGGGACGGTATTACCCCGCTACAGGCGGCGCGGCTTGATGGCAAGCTGGATGATGGCCTGCCGGGCGCGGGCGGTATCCGGGCTTTTGGGGGGTATGGACAATGCGCCACTGCATATGATGTGCCGACAGCCCAGTATCTGGAGACTGAAACAGTCCGTAGTTGTGGCTTGTATATTAATATCCAGAAATAATCCCTCCAGTCTATTTTTCCGGCATTTGGAAACTTGGCTTTAATCCATTCTGCTATATAATCATTCGGATGAAACGCTGTATTCCAGACTCTTATAATAATCGCGGCTTTACATTGGTGGAGCTGGCGATTGTCATGATCATTATCGGCCTTCTGGTGGGTGGTGTCCTGAAAGGGCAGGAGCTGATAACCAACGCCAAGGTTACCGCCACCATTGATCAGGTGAACAAGATCGATGCGGCTGTCGCAAGCTTTCGTGATATGCACCGGGCCTATCCCGGGGATATGACGTTGCCCGGGGCGCAATTGCCCAGTTGTACCGGGCTGGGCGGGTGTAATATTCCCGGCGATGGTAATGGCGTGCTGAGCAATTCTGGCGAAGATGGGCCCGATGCTGGTGAAGGGCAGCGCTTCTTCATCCATCTGGCCGCGGCGAACCTGATCGGCGGTATCGATCCCACACTGCCCGCGACAAGTTGGGGCGCAAAGCACCTTTCTCTACCGACGGGGGGCGGTGTCTATGCAGCGCGCGATGCAGGGGTTTTGGTGGATTCGCCCTGCACCCCTGCGCAGAGCAGCCCGGCAGGCCATTACCTGAAATATGTGGAAGAACCGGGGCAGACTTATGGTACACCCCTCACACCGAATGTGGCGCAGCGCATTGATACCAAGATGGATGATGGCGCGCCTTGTGGTGGGCGGATTATTGGCGTTCTGGGCGGCGGCCCCAATAGCTGTGCCACAAACCTTGCCTATAATGAAACGACAACGACCCCAGCCTGCGGCATGTTTATAAGGCTGCTGCAATAATTTATGGTGTGAAAGGCTGGCTGAACGGATTCCACCGCTCATGGCGCGGGCGCAGGGTTACATCGGCACGACGCGATAATGCCTCATGAAGCTGTGCGGCCTGGTTTTTATCTGAAAAGAACACTTTCCAATCAGTCTTCTGCCATATGCACGGCGCCTCTCCCAGTTCCGGGTCTGTGCATATATCAACACGCGTGTCGCGATCCTCAAAAGCCTGGGCGCTGAGATAAGTTGCATATTTTATGCCCTCAATCGCCATCAGGTGATCAAGCCCCCTTGCCAGACGCTTTGCCAGTGCCGCTCCATTTCCATCTGCGGCGCTCATGTAAAAATCTTCCGAATTTTTCATCAGAACCATAACTTTATCTTGGGCGTAGTGGCTAATTATTTTTACATCGCGTTTGCAGGCAGCAATGAAGTACGCGCTTGAGGGATTCCCCACCACCAACCATTCATCCGGCGATTTTTTATCCAAGCGCGCACGCATCCTATCCAGTTCTCCGGGCCCATAAAAGGCGACACCGTCCACATAGAGGCAGGCATTGCCTTCCTGATCATGGTTGGCGTAGCATTGTATATAATTAGGATCGAGAAGTGCGTGGTATTCCTCCATCGGCATGTTTTCCGGCATCGTGCCGGAGTTCAGATAAAGACTTTCGCGGTTCCAGCTACGTGCAATTTCATCCATTGCCTCTTTCTGCTCTTCAAAAACAACATCGGTGACGATGGGTTCAGGTGTGTCGAAAAAATAGAAACATAAATGGTTGAACTGACCGGATATGGCGGTCACTTTGTTGAGATCGATTTCATATTCGTTATCGCTGCTATCGATAAATTTATAAATATTTTTGTCCATATCCCTGCCTCTGCTCCCGCTTGTTATGGTTCAAACTTTGGTGCTGAATTTTCTTGATACTTTATTTTTTCCATGGGCTGAGTCGCGAGGAAAGCGTCCTGTGCCTGACAGCTTGCAAATCGTACAAATAACGCCGGTGGCACATAAGAGTTATGGGACGGCGCAAGCTCTGACGGTGTAAGGCGCAAGATAACACGCGCCCCCGTTGCCTCCTTGTAGGGCAGGACCGTTATCTTGGCAATGGATTGAGGGTCAATGTAAAGTGGCTCCACAGTCCCCCTGATCTTCTGCAGCGCCGGTGCGGTCTTTGCCATGCGACTGATAAAGGCCTGCGCCGCCAGGCTGTGAAGGCGCTTTTTTTCCTCCGCATCCGCAATTTTTGCTGCGTCTTTGAAAATATTCAGGCGCTCTGACTCTGCGGGTATGAATTGCAGATCCGCACGGGAAGATAAGTGGTAGAATAATATATCGACACGGTTTTCTGCCGTCGTCATATAGCGGGCTTTTGCAGGCACAAAGCAAACATAGTTAAAGGCTTCATGCAGCATAACCGGGCCAAAGGCCGCCATATCCGGCTGCTGCCGTTGCAAAAGTGTGTATAAGCGCGCGGCTGATTCTGCCGAAACCCCGGTCACCGGTATGCACAGATTATGTGTGAAGCCGATATTCAGACGGCAAAGTATTTGATCTTCATCATCGGGATCTTTTTCTGTACGATGCAGCGCATCAATATAGGCAATATGGGCCGGGTTGATATAAACATACTCGGCTAGCACCTGCGCCTCATTATGCACGGCCCAAAACTCAACATCCGCCATTTCCAATGCCGCAAGCCATAACAAGCCCGCACGATCAGGGATGTTGGCAATCTTGCCCAGCAATCCTTTGCGCGCACTGAAAATCTGGACGCTGTCGGCGGTAACGATAGCATGTGATACATCGTCGGGCTCAACAATAAAAGGCGGTTTCCCCGCAGGAGAAATGTTAATAGAGCGAACCACAATAAACCCTGTCCAAAATTTTATTTATAACGAGTTTTTTACAACAATATTATGGTTAGCGCAAATATAAAAACCCCTTAAAACGCATATCCTGCGCGGAGGATGCCGGCATGCGCAGTATAATCATCCTTGATCTCGAAGTCGTAGCCCGCTGACAGCGTCCAGTTGCTGGTAGCCTTGTATTGCAGGCCTGCGCCGATGGTTGCGGTGCCGCGCGCAGGATCAGCGCCTTGGGTGTTGAAGGAGGCGCCGCCGCCGGTGAAGTTGGAGGTGGACTGGATCGTGTCACCGATGATGTCGTAGCGGTAGCCGGCGTGGAGGGACGGGGTTAGGACTGATCCATCGGTTTGTGTGATGTCCCATTTTGATTTGAGGCCAAGGCCGAGTTCGAAGGATTCGATTGTGTCGGTTTCGACGGTTAAGGAGGCACCGCCCGCGCCTGTCTCCGTGTAGGAGTCAGGGGACAGGTGCGTGTAGGTCGCACCGATGGTTGGTGTGATCGTGGGCGCACCAGCGGGCTTGATCTGGAAGTCCTTGCCGGTTTCGATGTGGGCTGTGTATTGGTCGGCGCTGTAATCGCCGGTCGCGGTTAGTCCTGCGATACCGCCGACATCACGGCGGACCGACTGGATATCGTTATAGCCGTAAGCGACGGAGCCGCTGATGAAATAGTTCTGTGGCAGGTTGTAATCGCCGTACAGGCCGATCTGGTAGGAGTTGATATCGGTTCTGGTGCTGTTCGCGTCTTTGGATTTAATCGCGCTGTTGCCGTAGCTGACGGCAAGGCCGACTGTTGCGTTGTCAAACAAATGATCGCTATCGATACCACCGACAAAACCGTAGGTGTTGGCACTATAGCCCGCGATATTGTCGCGTTTGCTTTGGGAAGCATGCTGGCCGAAGACCTGGCCCCAGATGGCGAGGCTGTCGGTTAAATGGCCGCTGCTGATACCGGAGCCTGCGCGCAGGTCGGACAGGCGGGCATTGATCATGTCAACGCTTTGATGTGCAATCGCGCTGGTCGCATCCGATACCGCCGTGTCGATGGTGGGGGTGACGGATTCCAGGATATCGTTGACGGTCTGTTGCGTCGGGGCATTGTTCAGATTCGTAATAATCTGCTGCAGCTCAGGACTCGGTGTGCCGCCGAGAGAGTCGATGATTTCTGCTGCCGCTTCATTATTGGGTGTCGTGGCCGCCTGCTCAGCAGAGCTGACCTCAATCGCTTCAACATATAGATCCGTATTGTCGGTGGCGGTTGATGCCGCAGTGCCGTCAAAGATGCGGAAGTCCCAAAGAAAGCTGTTGTCGGTCACGATGGTTTTTGTGGCACCCGGGCCGCCGATAAGGACGGTAGTGCCATTTATAATACGAATCTGGTCGTTATTGGCGAGTGTCGCGCTCGCCGCACTGATCTCGATCGTCGCATTGGTGAGATCGGCGGCACCATTGGTAACCACAAGCAGCCCGGAAGACACGACATTGTCAATCTCGAACGCCAATGTGCCATTGATCACCGCGTTGTTATAAGAAGAGAATATGTCGCCGGAGGAAATGGTAAGTGCCTGCATATTATTTACAGTAAGTGATGATACGGTAAAATCACCCTCCGTCGCAAATGTGCCAGCCACAGTGACCGTTGAATAACCCCCGGCAGGTGCCGCATCAACCACATCACCAATAATACGTCCACCAGCAAGTGTAATGGGTGTTGCCGCATCAAGCCCGCTCAATGAAATCGCCGTACCGCCCGTGCCTTGAATCGTACCACCGACCGTGTTCGTCAAAGAGCCAAAATCACTACCATTCTGCAGCTGCAGACCTACAGCGCCGGTAATCAACCCCGCATTGGTGATACCGCCGGTCAAGGCAGCGTCGGTTTGCAAAGAAATCCCCGCGATTCCTCCCTGAATTGTGCCGCTATTTGTCAGACCGCCGGTGAGTTGGGAATTTAGTACATGAGCTCCAGCACTGGCGGTGAGTGCGGCCAGGATAAATCCATAGCTTATACCTTCAAGCAAGCCTGTGTTATTAACTCCATTCATAAGCATGCCGCCCGTAAGGCGCAGACCATCAGAAATGGTACCGCTATTGGTTATACCGCCAGTGAGTTGTGATGTTTGAAAAGATAAAAAGAAAGAACTACTACCAATAACAACTATCCCTGACTGTATATTCAATTGGTCAATCGTACCGCTATTGGTTATACCACCAGTGAGGAGTGCACCATTTTGTATAGAAAACGACTGAGTATTTCCACCACTATTAATCATGCCGCCAGTGAGGGTAGACTTATTCAGAATAAAGCTATTAATCGTGCCGCTATTAGTCAAGCCACCGGTGAGCGTGGAGCCGTTGCTGAGAATAATTCCTTGGCTGCTTCCGTCAATCGTCCCGCTATTGGTCAAGCCGTTGCTCAGGCTAGTGTTGTTGTTCAGAATAATTCCGTAGTTGTTTCCTTCAATCGTCCCGCTATTAATCAAGCCACCCGCTAGAGTGCTACTGTTGCTGAAAGAAATTCCATGGCTGCTTCCGTCAATTGTACCACTATTGGTAATGCCCCCAGTAATTGTGCTGGCAGACAGGCCAATACCATAAGCAGAGGTAGATGCACTTGAGGATATCAGGCCGCTGGCCTGGTTAATAATCGTATCGATAACACTGCCATTGAACAGGCCGATCCCGTTACGAAATCCGCTGATCGTGCCACTATTGGTCAGGCCTCCTGCAAAACGCGCACTATCTAGCTTAATACCAGAAGGGTTTACAGCAAACGCAGCACCGGCAATAGTCCCGCTATTGGTCAAACCGCCAGCAAGGCTCGCGCCACTACGCACCAAAACTCCTGCGTTTCCGCCCATGAGCAAGCCATTGTTGGTCAGGCCGCCGACAAGGGTCGTATTACCAGATGACAATAAATCTACACCTGCGGCACTTACACCATCTATGGTGCCGGAAAGATGATTGATGATCTTCCCTCCAATTGTTCCACCGCCAATGTAAATGGCTGTGGTTAGTCCTCTAATTAACCCGCTATTGTCAATATCATTGGTGATACGCGTACCACTTTGTAATCGAATACCATAGTTAGCGCCCACTGTTGCTGTGATTGTGCCGCCGGCCTGATTGATAATATCATCCACAATCGCACTATTGACCAGATCTATACCAAAGCTTCGGCCGCTAAGTGTGCCAGCATTATTAATTTCGGTAACATGAGAGCTGTTCTGCAGGTAAATCGCGCCACCGGCACCCGCAGTTGCGGTCACAATACCACCAGCCTCATTCACGATTTTTTCAGCATAAGTGCTATTTATAAGGTTAATGCCGTAGCGGTGCCCTGAAATAGTACCAGCGTTCGTAAGCCCGCCTGTAATACTTGCCGTATTGGCAAGGTAGAGGGCCGCCCCGGTTAGGGCGCTGCCGATAATACGACCGGTGGACTGGTTTATAATCTCGTCAACGGCGCTGGTATTGGCCAAATGAATACCGTATTTATTGCCAAAAATAGTACCGGCATTATTAATTTCACCGGTGATCTGCGCACTGTTTTGCAGATAAATGCCCCGTCCATTTGCACCCGTTGTTCCGGTAATTGTAGCGCTTGACTGATTGGTAATATGGTCCAGACGCGCGGTGCCGCTCAAATTAATAGCCGCGCTCGTATTGCGAATAATATTTGTGTTATTGATACCGCCGGTAATCGTCCGACTAGACCTGATACCATTTGTAATTGTCCCGTTATTCTCAATTCCATTTGTAATAATCGCAGTGCCTGTGATAGCGGCTATGGTACCCGTACTCCGATTGATAATTTCACTAATAGTACCATTACCGAAGATACTACCTGTTATTGAACCGCTATTATCAATGCCAGCGCTAATAGTGCTGGTGCCATTCACAAAAATGCTCCCAATTCTTCCTGCTGCCTGATTTAGGATTGTATCAACGAGTCCGCTGTTAATTATATTAATCTGGCCACCCAGGCTACCACTATTGGTAAGGCCTCCTAAGATCTGACCGCCACTGCTAATTACAAAAGAATCAATTCTACCGGTATTGGTAATTCCGTTTATAATACCATTATTACTAATAGAAATTCCTGGGCCACCATTATTACCCGTAATAGTACCGCTATTAACGATACCTCCTGTTAAAGCCGAGGATAAATTTATGCCAATACCGCCAATGGGGGGCGTACTGCTGCCGCCTCCTGGAAAACCGGTGGCATATATTAGGCCGCTGTTATCAATACCGCCTGACAAGGTCGCATTGGCGCTTAGATTAATACCAGTACTACTTCCATAAATTGTGCCGTCATTATCAATAAGAACAGCGACCACATTATTAACGCTTACTGCCGGGTTTACGTTGTTGATGTTCCCTGAAGGTGTGACAATCAGACTGTCTCCATCCGTAAGAATTTGGGTCGCTGAAACATTATTATTAATCGTAATAGCAAAAGCCGGGCGATCCATCGCCATAAACGACAACGCCGCCGCGCCGATAAGCGCAGTGGTGGTGTAGAGGGCGGGTTTGAGGGACAGGCGGGGCATAGGGTTATGTCCTTGAGTGAATTTGCTGTATTAGAATAGGGGATTAATGCCGGTTTGGGCAAGCGGGAATTGGTTTGAGGGAGAAGATTCTTCAGCTATCGATAAACACCGATCTAAAAATCCGTGTTCATCTGTGGTTTGTTTGCTTCTATAGTCCCGTGTCCTGCGCGTTGTTAAGGATTGGGGATTCTTCGCTGTCGCTCAGAATGACAAGGGGAAGCGGGGCCGTGTGACTTGCTTCAATCTTCAGTGCGTCGAGGGCATCCTTGATCGGGATAAACAGGTTCAGGTCACCGCTTCCGCCCTCCGCGCTGACATAACCCGCCACACTGATCCCGATCAGATTGCCGTTTGTATCGAGGAAGGGCCCGCCGGAGCTGCCCGGCCCGATATAGGTGTCGGATTGCATCAGCCAGATTTTGCGGCGGCTGTCGTAACGGTGGGCGCTGATGATGCCTTTGGTCACGCTGTCCTGCAGCTTTGTACGTGCGGGCGCGCCGATGGCGTATGTTTCTTCGCTGACTGCGGGCTTCTCAAGACGGACGGGCAGGGTGGTGATGGTCAGTTTTTCAGGCGTTTCCTCCAGCCGGAGCAGGGCGACATCACGTACGGGGTCAACGCGCAGGACCTGCGCGAACAAGGCCTCCTTCTTCCCACTGGTTACGATACGTACGCGCGTCGCGTACCCGACAACATGGGCGTTGGTCAGTATATGCCCGTCCCTTGTCAGGAAAAATCCCGATCCATGCGCGCCCGCTACCTGGATCAAAACGGCGGCGCGGGTCAGGCGTTTGATATCATCGGGCGTGGCGGCGGTGGTGCCGGGCGGCACGGGGGCGAGCTTTACAATCTCCTGCGCATCGAACAGGGGCAGCGGGTTTTCATCCGGATCTTCCACCGTGTCGGGTTTGATAGTCGGGGCGATGCCCTTGAAGATCAAATCGAAAAATTCCGGGTCGGTGGCCAGGTTGTGGGCAGCGGCGGCGAACGAATCCTCCAGCAGAAGCTCAACCCCTTCATCATTCGGGCCGTCAAGGCGGGCATAGCCCTTGGTGCGGGTTTTGTACGCGTTCCGGCGGCGTAAGGAATCGTAGACCGACCATTCCACCTCCATCATCGCTTCGCCGACAACGCCGATATCATAGCCGAACAGGAAGCTTTTTTCCGTGCAGACATCCATTTTCAGATCCAGTACGCGCGCCCCGATCAGATAGTGGGAGCGCATGGAATCTTCTTCCTCATCAAAAATCCGGTTGGGGTCGCCGGCAATGTCATAGCCCAGCCCCTGCATCGTATCGCGCAGGATGCGTTTATAGCTGTCGGTGATAAAGCTGCGCCCGGACCAGCCGCGATTGACTTTGCGCATCATCATCGGGCACCGCGTGGACCGCGCGCTGATCCCCATGGTTGTGGTGCCAGTCGGGATGGCGTAACGGATTTCGCGGAAGCCGATGGGTGAGGGCTGCGCCTCCGGCGGGATAGGAAGCGGATTACCCAGCGGTATTTTTTCCACCTGCAGCACGGTGCAGGCGGACAGTATTATGAGAAAAAGCAGGGCAAGCGCATGTTTCATAAAATCTTTTATAAAGCCAATCGCAGATTTTGGGAAGAGACGTGGTGCTGCGCAGCATAAAGGGTTCTTAGTTTCTTCACTTTTTTGTGGTTCAATAGAGAGGATAGCCACAAAAAACGACAAGGGTGTTTTATGAGCGATCAGTCACAAATCCGTCCTGCAAAACCGACCGCGCATGTTGAACATGTCACCAGCCTTAGCCCGGCGGACATGAATGATCTGTGCGATGCCACCGATGCCGCGATTGAAAATGGCGGCGGTTTCGGTTGGGTCAACCTGCCCGCGCGCGAGATTCTGGAGCGGTACTGGCGCGGTGTGCTGACTATGCCGCTGCGCCTGTTGTTTGTTGCGCGGCTGGATGGTGTGATCTGCGGCACGGCGCAGCTTGTGATGCCGCAAAAAAATAATGAAGCGCAATCTTTTGCCGTGAATTTAACCAGCCATTTTGTGGCCCCATGGGCGCGTGGTTATGGTCTTGCCCGTATGCTCGCGGAAGAAGCGGAAAAGGCGGCGTGCAGTGAAGGTTTTGCCGTGATCAATCTTGATGTGCGCGAGACGCAGGATGCGGCGATCAAGCTGTATGAAAGTATAGGATACACGCAATTCGGTGTGCATCCGCATTATGCGCATGTCGGTGATGCGGTGGTGCCGGGCCGCTATTATTACAAGGTTATATCGCCGTTGCCAACGATGTTTGTGCCAACGACCAAACAATAATCATTTTTAATTTTTGCCATCTTGTTGTAGGGTCCTGACTCTAGAAGGAGATTTGGCATGAGTTATGATCAACAAAATATTTTCGCGCGTATTCTGCGCAAGGAAATACCCTGCAAAAGCGTATTTGAAAATGATTATGTGCTGGCCTTCCATGATATTTTTCCGAAGGCTCCGACGCATATTCTGGTGATTCCGAAGGGTGCCTATATAGATATTGCAGATTTTGGTGCCAACGCGACGGACGCGGAAATTACGGGCTTCTGGCGTGTGGTATCGGCTATTGCCGCGGAACATAATTTAACGCAGAACGGTTTTCGCACTATCGCCAATACGGGCACACATGGCGGGCAGGAAGTGCCGCATTTCCATGTGCATCTGGTCGGCGGCGCGGCGCTGGGCCCGATGCTCAGTTCAAAAGAGTAGAGATTTTCTAGCGCGTGCTGCGCGGGAACAGCACGATATTGCTGTCCAGATGGACGGCCGCGCGCGGTGGTGCTGGTTGCGCGGTCAGGCGTGGCGGCGTGAACATATCACCCATTAGATCATCACGATCGATAAGCCCCAGCTCCGATAATTTTTCTTCCGCGCCGAACATATGCATTTGTGATTGTTCGCCCAGTATGTCGCATAATATCGCACTGACCGCGTTGGCTTCGTCCATTTCGGCACCGGTTGCAAAAAATAAATCGGACAGGGCTTCCAGCTCCTCCGGAACATTTAGCAGCATGTCTTTAATGTGCGCGTCGTTCAGGATTGCCCCTTCATCATGCGCAACCCATGACGGCGCATAATCATCGATAATGCGTGTGGCTTCCGCGCCCAAAATATGGGCAATCGCAATGCCGGAATGGGCCGACGCCATATGCTGCGCGCATAGCGCCAGACATAAAAGCGCACCATCCGCTTCCAGCGATCCCATCATATCATGCAGACTATATTCGGCAACATCATCCAGAATTTCCTCACCGCACAACATGTCCGGAATAACCACCGGCACAACAAATTTGATCTGCAGTCGCGCAAAATCCTGCGCGCTCAGCGGTTTTGGAATAAGATTTGTAATATGGCTCATAGCCCACCTTTTAAGATTCGTTCGTCCCCAACACTTCTTCCTTTTTAAGGGATATTGGTGAAGAAGGGATTAACGGCTTACAACAAGACCAGTAAGAGCAAAGCGACGAGCGTGCTCGCTAAAAGAACGGTTATAATGGTTCGCTTCTGTATCAAAGAGAAAATATTATGTCAAAAATAATGCGCCATTATACCTTGCCCTTTCTTACCTGGGGTTGTATAGCGATGATATACGACGATATGTAAGGGACAGGAATGGTTGCGCGGATCAATACAGTGGCGTTTCACGGCGTGGATGTGCAGCCCATTGATGTGCAGGTGCAGATATCGGCCGGCATGCCCGCCTTCACGATTGTGGGTCTTCCCGATAAAGCGGTGGCAGAAAGTAAGGAGCGTGTGCGCGCGGCGCTTCATGCGCTGGGCATTGCGTTGCCGCCTAAACGGCTGACCGTGAATTTAGCGCCCGCCGATGTTGCGAAGGAAGGCAGCCATTTTGATTTGCCGATTGCGCTGGGTTTACTGGCGGCGATGGGTGTTATTCCGGCGGAGGAATTGCGCGATACGATTGTATTGGGTGAACTGGCGCTGGATGCGGGTATTCGTGCGGTGGCGGGTGTATTGCCCGCGGCGCTGCATGCGGCGGGGAATGATAATCGTTTAATCTGTCCGCAGGCGTGCGGGGGTGAAGCGGCGTGGGTGAATAATGTTGATATTATTGCGCCTGCGGATGTGCTGCAGCTGATCAATCACATTAAAGGCACGCAAATTCTGGCGCGGCCCAGTCCGCAGGTACAGCAGGGCGCGCATAAACACGCAACCGATCTTGCCGATGTGCGGGGACAGGAAACGGCCAAGCGCGCGTTGGAAATTGCAGCGGCGGGCGGGCATAATCTTCTTATGCTGGGGCCACCGGGATCGGGGAAATCGATGTTGGCCTCGTGCCTGCCGGGTATTCTGCCGCCGCTGAGTGCGCAGGAAGCATTGGAAGTATCGATGATTCATTCGCTCGCCGGCAGTTTGCCTGACGGCGGGCTGGTGCGGCAGCGCCCCTTCCGCGATCCGCACCATTCGGCGTCACAGCCCGCGTTGATTGGCGGTGGCACAAAAGCAAAGCCCGGTGAGATATCGCTTGCGCATCATGGCGTGCTGTTTCTGGATGAGTTGCCGGAATTTGCGCGCGGTACGCTGGAATCGTTGCGGCAACCGCTGGAGACCGGGCGGGCGCTTGTCGCACGTGTGAATAATCACGTCACATACCCTGCGCGCTTTCAATTAATTGCGGCGATGAATCCGTGCCGCTGCGGTTACTTGAGTGATCCGCAGCGTGCCTGTACGAAGGCGCCGCGTTGTGCGGCAGATTATCAGGCGAAGATTTCAGGTCCCTTGCTCGACCGGATGGATATGCAGGTTGATGTGCCGCCGGTCAGTATTGCCGATCTGGCCCAGGAAAAAGGCTCCGGCGAAAGCTCAAGCGTTGTCGCGGCGCGGGTCTTGCGCGCCCGGGAAGCGCAGGCGCAGCGTTTTGCCGATAGCGGTGAAAATATCCTCAATGCTTATATGAGTACGGCGCAGGTGGAAGACCGCGTTACCATCGTGCCGGAGGGTAAGGCCCTTTTGACCCGTGCGGCGGAGACGATGGGATTATCAGCGCGTGGTTATCACCGGGTCTTGCGGGTGGCGCGGACAATTGCCGATCTTGATCAATGTGATAACGTGAATATGACCCATATGGCCGAAGCCTTGTCCTACCGCCAGACCCGGCTATCTAACTAGCCATTCTGCTTTAATTGCGGGAAGAAGCGAGCTATCTAATTAAATAAGGATGTCTAAAAACCTTGCTATTAACATTATGTTAAGGGCCTTCAGGCTAATCTGATAGTGTGTGGAATAAATAGGCCAGAATAACCATGGTATTTACAACAGCGCCAAAAATGGGAGGAGCTTTCGGCAGTGCATCGCGTGCCGAGCGATCCGCTTTTGAATTTGAAGGATTCTCGATAGGCCAGACGGCCAACCCGCTATCAATGCTCCGCGCGAATACAAATACAATTACCACACCCGCTATCACGCAGGATCAGCAAGGCCATCTCAACCGCACCGCGCAGAACGTTGCCGCGATCAGTGGCGAAGCCATCAAGCTCAATGACAAGCAGACCATTACACAATCAAGCCCCCATGGCGGCCCGCAACAAATTAAGGACCAGATCAACTCGCGCCTCGATGCCGTTGAAGCATTCAAAGCCGCGGGTGCCGCGATTACCGCCAGTGCCGGTACGGGTGCGTCCGCGTCCCCGTTAACCCCGGGTGGGGCTGCCGTAAAGATTGCGGCGGATACCGCGTCGGGAACGATTGTTGGCGGCGCGGTTGGCATGGTTGTTGATTTGATCGCACCCGGTGCCAGCGGCTTGATTACCGCCGTGGGCGCGGCCGTCAATGGTGCCGGCAGCTTTGCCACCGCCACGCAGGTCAGTAAAGGCACAAGCTTTGGCGATTATACCTCCAAGGATAGCAAAGGCGGTTCCTCTGCCTTTGTCGCATCTTCTGCCCCCAGCGCGGTCGATATCATGAAAACGCAGCCCAGCGCGCCCGGCTATGTGACCGCGTCGCAGGCAATGCTGGACAAAATGAGTAGCGGGCCGGGCTTTGGTCCTTCCGGTCGGCCCGTTTTGGATAGTGGCTCCGTTACACTGGCCAGTATGTTCCTGAAGGACGGCAGCACCAAGGGGCTTAAATTTGATGCCGACAGCATGTTTGAAGATGCCAAGCTGGCCAAAGGCATGTTCGACCGCCGCGTGGATCAGGGGCTTGCCATGAATGAGGCCAATGTCACGCAGGCTATGGCCATGGGCGCGCCGGTTGACTTTAATAAACGCTCCCTCAGCGCCATGACGGTCTAGGCCTAGTATCCCTTAAGTTCAAGATATATTAGAGAAATATGTTTTTTTGCAGATTCGGCAAAAATTTCTAATTTTTTGCAAATTAAGTCTGGATTAACGATGCGTAAGGCATCATTATAAGGTTGATTTGTATTTGACCATAAATGTAGAGAACTAAAATCCTTGCAGTACACCCACGATTTAGTGCAGGCCAAAGAATACTCGAAAGAGGCGCTAAACCGCCTTCTTCATGAGAAAGTGCCGCCGACACCCGAAAATTATGAGCTCTGGTATGTCTATTATTCCGGGCAAAGTCAGGAAGTCATCAAGGCTATTGATGTCCTGATTGCCAATAAGCAAAAAATTACCGATGAGCGATGCAAGGAACTGTATCAGCGTTTCTTAAGCGAAAGCCGCAATGAAGACACAATCCGCCGCGCCGGTGACCAGATTCACACCGCCATCAGCAATGTGGCCGGCACCGTCAAGCAGGTAAAAAATGCAACCAGCACCTACCAAGGGAAGCTGGGTGGTGTCAGCGCACGCATCGAAAAAATCAAAGACGAAAAAGAATTCCGTCAGATCATTTCCACAATGATCACCGACACGCAAGCGATGCTGGACCAGAACCAGGCGCTGGAGCAGGAGCTGGACAAATCATCATCCCTGATGGAAGAATTGCAGCGTGATCTGGAGAAGGTCCGCCGCGAGGCCTTGACCGACGGCCTTACCGGCCTTGCCAACCGCAAGGCCTTCGACAGTGAGATCAAGCGTGTTATTGATGCCGCAACCGCCAGCGGGAAGCCATTTACATTATTGCTGCTTGATATCGACTATTTCAAAAACTTCAATGATAATTACGGCCACCAGGTCGGGGACCAGGTGCTGCGCCTTGTTGCGCGCACATTAACGGACGGTGTCAAGGGCCGGGATATGGCTGCGCGTTATGGCGGCGAAGAATTTGTGATCATCCTGCCCGATACCGCGCTTGAATCTGCGATAGTGGTTGCCAATAATCTGCGCAATGCCGTGGCAACAAAAGATGTGATTAACCGCAATAGCGGTGAAAAACTGGGTCGGATCACCATGTCATCGGGTGTTGCCGAATATGTCGCCGGTGAAGATGCGCGCGATTTGATCGAGCGGGCGGATGCCGCACTTTATACCGCCAAGCATAATGGCCGTAACCAGGTCGCCGCCGCCCCGACGCCGTCGGCATCAAAAACCAAAAAAGAAGCGTTTTAAGCGGTGCTCCCCTTATAATCCTGACTTGCTCTTGCGCGGCATTCATCCTATTTATACGGGATGCATTCACACATACCGACATCATCCGACACCCCCGCCTATCTGCAGACATTAAATGGTCCGCAGCGCGAAGCCGTGGAGGCGATTGATGGGCCGGTGCTGGTGCTGGCCGGGGCTGGAACGGGCAAAACGCGGGTTTTGACGACGCGGCTTGCACATATTCTCAATACCGGGAAGGCGTGGCCATCGCAAATTCTGGCGGTTACATTTACGAACAAGGCGGCGCAGGAAATGCGCGAACGTGTGGCGCATCAATTGGGTGGCGCGGCTGTTGAAGGCTGGTGGCTGGGTACATTCCATGCGCTCGCGGCCCGTATGTTGCGCCGTCACGCGGACCTTGTCGGCTTGACATCAAATTTCACAATTCTTGATCCCGATGACCAGATCCGCTTGTTAAAGCAAGTGATGGAAGAAGCTGGGCTGGACATGAAGAAATGGCCGCCCAAGCAGCTTATCGGGCATATTGACCGCTGGAAAGACAAAGGCCTGCGCCCGTCCGATATCAAGCAGGACGATGCCAGCGATGTGGCGGAGGGGCGTTTGCCTGCGCTCTATCGCCGCTATACGCAGCGGCTGCAGGAAGTCAATGCGTGTGATTTTGGTGATTTGCTCCTGCATATGATTACGATTTTGCGCGATCCGAAGCATGCGGATATCTTGGCGGATTACCATCGCCGTTTTAAATATATTCTGGTCGATGAATATCAGGATACGAATATCGCGCAATATATGTGGCTGCGCTTGCTGGCGCAGGGATCAAATAATATCTGCTGCGTCGGGGATGATGATCAGTCGATCTATGGCTGGCGTGGGGCGGAAGTCGGCAATATTTTAAAATTCGAACATGATTTTCCGGGCGCGAAGATTATCCGGCTGGAGCAGAATTACCGCTCCACCGGGAATATTCTGGCGGTGGCATCCAGTGTGATTGCCAATAATGAAGGGCGTTTGGGTAAAACCTTGTGGTCCGAATCCGAAGACGGCGAGAAGATCAGCGTGCGCGGTCTGTCGGACGGCGGAGCCGAAGCGCGCTGGGTTGGGGAAGAAATAGAAGCCTTGCAGCATAAAGGCTGGACGCTGGGTGATATGGCGGTGCTGGTGCGTGCGGGGTCTCAGACGCGTGAATTTGAAGAACGGTTTGTTGAGTTGGGCCTGTCTTATCGCGTTGTCGGCGGACAGAAGTTTTATGCGCGGGAAGAAATTCGTGACGCGCTCGCTTATTTTCGCGTGATTGTGCAGCCGGCGGATGATTTGGCGCTGAACCGCATTATCAACACGCCCAAGCGCGGTATTGGTGCGGCTAAAATGCAGACCCTTTACAGTTTTTCGCGCGCCAAACAGATTAGCCTATCTGCCGCGGCAGCGCAGCTATGTGAGACGGATGAGCTAGACAAGAAGGCCAAGACCGCCTTGACAAAGCTTGTTGCAGATTTTGTGCGCTGGCGTGATTTATTGCCAACCATGCCGCATACGGAATTAGCAGCGCAAGTGCTGGACGAATCCGGTTATATTGCAATGTGGCAGGCCGATAAAGCACCAGAAGCGCCGGGCCGCGTTGAAAATTTGCATGAACTCGTCGCAGCGATAGCGAAATACGAATCGCTGCCGGCATTTTTAGAGCATGTGGCGCTCGTTTTTGATGCACAAAATGATGCGCAGGAAGCGCAAATTTCAATTATGACGCTGCACGGCGCGAAGGGTCTTGAATTTGATGCGGTGTTTCTGCCGGGCTGGGAAGAAGGGTTGTTTCCGTCCCAGCGCAGTATGGATGAAAACGGTATCAAGGGGCTGGAGGAAGAGCGGCGTCTAGCTTATGTCGGGATTACGCGCGCGCGCAAACGCGCCTTCATTTCTTATGTCGCGAGCCGTTGGGTGTATGACCGCGTGGTAAATGCGGTGCCGTCGCGTTTTGTAGATGAGCTGCCACAAAATCATATTGAAGTTAACGCCGATATCGGGATTTATGGCGGGCAGCGCTCTTCGCATTGGGATTCAAGCGGCCTGCGTCCGCGTGTTGCCCCGGCGGCAACGGTGGAGCGCAAAGTTATGAATGAAGAGGGTGATATCTTCAAGCGCGGGACGCGTGTGTTTCATGACAAGTTCGGCTATGGCAGGGTTGTGAATATTGAAGGCCATAAGCTGGATATTAATTTCGAGCATGGCGGGCACAAACGCGTTATGGACAGTTTTGTGAAGAAGGCTGATGAGGCCTAGCGCAGGGTTTTATAACGGAAACAATCCACCATATGATCGTTAAACATGCCGATGGCTTGCATATAGGCCTGCATGATTGTCGAGCCAACGAAGGTCATGCCGCGTTTTTTTAGATCTTTGGACAGGGCATCGGATTGCGGGGTTGTGACCGGAATATCCTTCATGGATTTCAGTTTATTGATAATCGGCTTGCCGCCGGTAAAGCCCCAGACATAATCATCAAACGATCCAAATTCTTTCTGGATAGCGATAAAGGCCAGCGCATTCTTACGCGCACCAAAAATTTTCAAGCGGTTGCGGATAATATCGGGGTTAAGCATAAGGGCTTCCAGCTGCTCATCACTCATATTCGCAACTTTTTTGACATCGAAATTTTTGAAGGCCTGGCGGTAGCCATCACGTTTTTTCAAGACGGTTTCCCAGCTAAGGCCCGCCTGCGCCCCTTCCAGGATCAACATTTCAAAATGCAGACGGTCATCATGGACAGGCACACCCCATTCCGTATCATGGTAGTGATCCATAAAATCCTTGCCGTGCCCGACCCACCCGCAGCGTGGCTTATCCTGCGTGGCCGCTTTAGCGCACATGAGGTATCATTTTCAGGGGCGGCGCATGGCGCAGGCAACTGGCTTCCAGATTATCGACGATGTTCTCTACATAATCCATATTGCTAATCTTGTCCGCCGCGGTGGGCGTGGCTTCAATGATCAGCATGACATCATGGCGATCTTCTGCCCCCTTTCGCTGGCTGCGCGCCATTAATTCATTAATCAGATGGCCGCCATAATCAGCGAATATTCTTTGGACAATATGATTTTTAACAATGGCCAGACGGTCCCGGCAAGCCGCCTCAGCCCAGTGAGCCACGGCGCTGTCCCCGCAGGCTTTGACCGGTGCGGGCATAGGAGGGTGTTCAATAATGACAATATAACGCTTCATATTCACTCACCTGTTTTTATATAATTTTGGGGAAGATGGCACAGGTTGCGGGCGGTGGTCAAGTGTATCATTTTACCTATTACCTGACCAGGGGGCTGCGCGTGGATTATGCTGCGCAAATGCTGGACTTTGGCTGCGCCGCGGCGTATTTTTGCGGACAACAGCAAAAAGGGCTTATCCGATGACCACCACTGGCAAAATTGCAACCATATTTGGCGGCACCGGCTTTATCGGACGGCATATTGTGCAGCGTCTGGCGAAGGCGGGCTATACCGTGAAGGTGGCAACGCGCGCGCCGGAATCGGCTTATTTTCTTAAAACCTGTGGTGCGGTGGGACAAATTGTTCCCTTTGCGTGTGATTATAGCGCGGCGGGGATTAACGCGGCGGTGAAGAATGCCGATCTGGTGATTAACTGCATCGGTTTGCTTTTCGAGAAAAAGCGCAGCACGTTCAAGCGCGCGCATGTCGAAACACCAGAATTAATTGCGCAGGCCTGCGCGAAGACGAAGGCACGCTTCATTCATATCTCGGCCCTCGGTATTGAGCAGGCGCAGTCCCGCTACGCGCAGACCAAGCGTGACGGTGAAACGGCGCTGCTGCAGGCATATCCGTCTGCGGTGATTATCCGCCCGTCCGTAGTTTTCGGTCCCGAAGATAATTTTTTTAATATGATTGCGCGTCTGGCGCAGCTATTGCCTGCACTCCTTCTGGTCGGTGGTGGCAAGACAAAATTCCAGCCCGTCTTTGTGGGAGATGTCGCCGATGCAACCATGGTTGTTGCCGCGCGCGTCGAAAGCGCAGGCCGTGTTTATGAGTTGGCAGGCCCGGAGGTTGTAAGTTTACGCGAGATTTATGAGATAGTTCTCACCCACACAACATTGCGCCGTCCGCTGGTGTCGTTGCCATTCTGCGCGTCGAAATTCATTGCGGCTTTTTTGAGCCTTTCCCCTGCCCCACTTTTGACACAAGACCAGCTTATAAGTCTGAAGACCGACAGTGTGGCATCCGGCACATTGCCGGGCTTGAAAGAACTGGGCATAACGCCCACATCTTTAGAGCTGGTTGTCCCATCTTATCTTGAAGCCTACCGCCCCGGCGGCCGTTTTGCCGATAAAAAACAGGCATAGAAAAGGATTATGTTGATTATGAGTAGAGTTATTGCGCTTGCCGGGTTCCTTGTTTTAACGCTGGGTCTTGCCATTGCCCCCGCACAGGCTGCCGCAAAAAAAGCTGTGCCCCCTACAAGCAAAAGCATTGCCGCCGTTGTCAATGATGATGCGATTTCCGAACGTGATGTAAGTTTGCGCATGCGCCTTATCATGGTGTCCTCCGGTATTCCGGACGCACCGGACATCAAGGAAAAAATCCGCCCGCAGATTGTCAATTCCCTGATCGAAGAAAAATTGATGATGCAGGAAGCCAAGCGCAGAAAAATAACCGTGACAGATGAAGAGATCGAAGGTGGCTTCAAAACCATCGCGACACAGAATAATATGGAAGTGGCGCAGTTCAAAGAATTGCTGAAGCGCCAGGGTATCAATGAAAAAACCCTGTCCGACCAGATCCGCTCGCAGATTGCATGGTCAAAAGTGGTGCAGGGCCGCCTGCGCCCGGATATTTCCGTGTCGGATTTTGAGATCAGCGCCCGTAAAGAACGCCTGAAGGCCAGCATTGGCAAGACGCAATATCTTATCTCCGAAATTTTCCTGCCGGTTGATGATGCGGCACAGGAAGGCAATGTAAAGCAGCTAGCCGAACGTCTAGTCAATGAAATCAAAGGTGGCAGCGCCCCGTTCCCCCGCGTGGCCAGCCAGTTTTCGCAGGCCGCGACCGCCGCCAAGGGCGGTGATCTGGGCTGGGTGCAGGAAGGGCAGCTGGATGCCGCCCTTGATACCGCACTGGCGGCCATGGCTGAAAGCAGCATCAGCCCGCCTTTGCGCGCCCGTACCGGATATTATATTCTGGTGCTGCGGAAAAAAGATACGCTGACGGCGGAAAATATGCCGAAGGACGAAGATATCTTTAACAAGCTGGGCCTTGAGCATCTGGAGCGCGCGCAGCGCCGTTATTTGCTGGATCTTAAATCCTCCGCCTTTATCGACCGCCGTCTGTAGGTTTTTATGACGGAGCCCTCCGCCCTCGATACGCTGCCGCCGCTGCGGGAGGTTATTGCCCAGCACGAGCTGCGGGCGGACAAGAAGCTGGGTCAGAATTTTCTGCTCGATTCCAATATCACCGATAAAATTGCCCGCGCCGCCGGAAATCTTGCCCGCGCCACCGTTTTTGAAATTGGTCCCGGGCCTGGTGGATTAACGCGCAGTCTGCTGCGGGCGGGGGCGGATAAATTGATTGCCCTTGAATATGATCCGCGCGCGATTGGCGCGTTGCAGGGTTTGCGGGACGCGGCACAAGGGCGGCTTGAGATTGTGCAGGCCGACGCGCTGGAGAGTAATCTTTATGATTTGGCGCCCACGGGTGCGCGCGTGATTGTTGCGAACCTGCCTTATAATATTGCGACGCCGCTTCTGATTGGCTGGCTGGCGCAAATACGGGCGGACCGGGCGGCGTATAGATCCATGACCTTGATGTTCCAGCGCGAGGTCGCCGACCGGATTGTCGCGGCCCCCGGCAGCAAGACTTTTGGCCGTCTGGCGGTTATGGTGCAGTGGCTGTGCACCGTGAAAAAGCAATTTGACCTGCCACCGTCCGTTTTTATTCCGGCACCGAAGGTGACATCCAGTGTGGTAAATTTTGTGCCCCGCGATCTGGGTCCCGATGCCCCGTCTTTCGCAGTGGTGGAGGCGATCACGGCCGCGGCCTTTGGCCAACGGCGGAAAATGCTGCGCTCCTCCTTGCGGGGCTACGCCACCGCCATGGAAAAAGCCGGAATTGACGACAGCCTGCGCGCGGAGCAGTTGCAGGTCGAGGATTTTATTAATATTGCCCGGTTTGCCCCGCCGGTTTCCGGGTAATTCAGGGCTTGACCTGTTTGCCGTGCCGCCATAGTAATAATTATGGCTGACCCACATTATTTCAGAATTACGATTACCGGCGATCCCGGCAGCGGCAAAAGTACGTTTGCCAAGGCCGTTGTGGAAAAAACCGGATATGAAATGATCACGACCGGTAATATTTTCCGGAAACTTGCGGCTGAAAAAGGCATTTCATTAACCGAGCTGAATGAACTGGCGGAGCAGCAGGCGGAGATTGATGCGCTGGTTGATGATTACCTTATAGCGCTTAATGACAAGCCTCAGCACATGATCCTTGATTCCCGCATGGGCTGGCACTTTGTTAAAGACTCTCTGAAAATTCGCCTGACCGTTGATCCAGAAATCGCCGTGCAGCGTATCTTCCGCGATACGGCCGATCTACGTGAGAAATTCGGTGATCTGCAACATGCGATGGATGAGGTTGAGCGCCGCCGCGCCAGTGAAATTTCCCGCTATAAGAAATTATACGGCGTGGATATCAGTGATGAGAATAATTTTGACCTTGTGATCAACACATCCTACAAGGGTCCGCATGATGTAACCGCGGAATTTGAAAAAGCCTTTGCCGCCTATAAAGAAAAAATCCTGAAACTCCCATGAAAAATCCGCAAGTTGTGCTGATCACTGGTGCGTCGCGTGGTCTTGGCGCTGCGCTGGCGCGGCATTATGCGCGGCAAGGGCGGATGCTGGCACTGACGGGCCGCGATGCGGCACAGCTGCAGGTCGTTGCCGATCTTTGCCGCGGGCAGGGTGCGCATGTCCTTACCAAAACCATTGATGTGACGGATCGCGCCGCACTGCAATCATGGATCGAGACGATTGATGATGAATACACGATCGATCTTGTCATCGCCAATGCCGGAATTTCCGGCGGTACGGGCGGCGGCCAGCGGAGTGAGCTGAGCGCGCAGGCTTACCGGATTTTCGATGTGAACCTTACCGGGGTGCTGAATACAATCTCCCCGCTTCTGCCGCGTATGGCGCAGCGCAGACGCGGGCAGATTGCTGTGATGAGTTCGCTCGCATCCTTCGGTGGCTGGGCGGGGGCACCGTCTTACAGCGCGTCGAAAGGCGCGGTGCGTTTATATGGCGAAGCGCTGCGCGGTGCGTACCGCAATACGGGGGTGCAGGTGAATGTGATCTGCCCCGGTTTTGTACGCACGGCGATGACGGATGTGAATGATTTCCCGATGCCGTTTTTGATGGAGGCCGACCGGGCTGCAAAAATCATGGCCATGGGACTGGCACGCAACAAGGCCCGCATTGCCTTCCCCTTTGCCACTTATCTGGCCGTGGGATTGATCGGGATGATGCCTGCGGCGTTTATGGGCTGGCTTATCCGGCATTTTCCACAAAAGCCCGCTTGCATAGAATAAGCGACACATACATAAAGTTGTGCTTGACCGCCCGCGCGTCTTTAAATAAAACTTCCTTGTCCCTGTAAATACCCCTGAATGATATAGGGAAAATACGCGTAAAATCACTTTTTAATTGATAGAGAATAATAGCTGAGTGTGGCCTAAGCCCCTCAGATATATATAATTTTATTATAATTTATATGAAATAAGAGCCTTGTTAATACTTATGGAAATATAATGGTTTTAGCACTGCGCTAATCGATTGGTGGAATCGGTGGATATAAAAGATATTGAAACGAATATCGACGTTGCTGTGAACCTGCTAAAAGCTCTGTCGAATGAGCGACGCCTTATGATTATTTGCGCCTTATATAATGCGGAAAAAAGCGTGGGGGAGCTGGAGGAGATTGTGGGCTTAAGCCAATCGGCCTTGTCGCAGCATCTGGCGCGGCTGCGCCGTGATGGGTTGGTGAATACACGCCGCCATGCGCAGACCATTTATTACTCGATGAATGACAAGGCGACGGCGGCCATTCTGCGCTGCCTTTATGATATTTACTGTCCGCATCAAGCGGAGAGTTTTTTATCAGGCACCGGAAGTTCTTAAGTCGCCTGCATTTTCAAGCAAGTCCTTCATCACCGTTTCGGGGGGCAAATCAACCAGATCATCAGCCTGCAAAAATTTCATGCGCGCGCCGCGCGGTGCATGGCGTAACGGATTGCTGTGCCGTGAAAATAAAACCAGTGTCGGGCAGCCGCTGGCCGCGATCAGATGCATGGGGCCCGTATCATTACCAACGGAAGCGGCCGCATAACGGGCCAGTAACGCGATGTCATACAAATCCGTCTTCCCGGTCAGGTTGAGGGCGGTGGGGCATTGCTGCTGGATGGCTTGCGCCACATCCCTTTCGGATTCTGATCCAACAATGACGGTATGCAGGCCGCGCGCCACCAGCCCTTGCGCAAGCGCCCCGTAATGCGAAGCGGGCCAACGCTTTTCCACACGCTTGGGGGCAGAGCCAGGAACCAGTATTATAAATGGATCTGGCAAGGCAAAGCGTGAAACATCCCCATCAATCCAAGACAAATCATCAAGCGTTACATTTTTGATGCCGGCCAACCCCAATGTCTGCACGTGACCTGCGAAGGCATCGCCCGCGGTGCGTTCGGGGGATACGTTGCGATGGGACGCGCCGCGCGCGGCGCCCACCCATTCCGGTGTCGCGCGCTTCGGGAACAGGCGCAAATATAATTCCGTACGGTCATTATTTTGCAAATCATAAACGCGCGTAAAATTTCCACCTATAAGTTTTTTGCGCAAACGGTACCAGCCGGGCAGATCACCCCAGCGGGGACGTTTATCCACCCAGACCGCGTCAAATAAATTTGACCGTGTGGCAAATTCAACAAAGGGTTTGGTGGTCAGAAGTGTGATATGGGCCTGCGGATGATGGCGGCGTATCGCCTGCATGGGGCCCAATGCCTGGATAAAATCGCCCAGCGCCCCGAGTTTAATGACCAATATATTTGTCATGATTTATTCGGCCGCGCCGCTCAGCGCCGGCATGCTGATTTCACGGGATTTGATAAAGGGTGTCAGGCCCGCATGTTTTTTCTGCAGCAATTCAGTATAGACATCCAATGTCGCGCTGGTCATGGTTTCGCGTGTGAAATTTTGTGCAATATGGGCCATGCCACGCTGCGCTAAAATCACGCGTTGCTCCGGTGTCAGGGATAGGGCTTCGTTAATTGCACGGCTAAGCGCCTCGGCATCGTTCGGGGGGATCAGCCAGCCGGTTTCACCGCGGACAATGGTTTCCTGCGCGCCACCATGATCGGTTGCGATGATGCAGCGGCCCATGGCCTGCGCTTCAACGGGCACGCGGCCAAACCCTTCAGGGTCGGTGGAGGCCGATACGACAACAGTCGACAGGGCATAGGCGGACGGCATATCGTCGCAATGATCGACGATACGGACCTGGCCTTCCAATTCTTTGGCTTTGATTAGATTTTCAAGTTCTTCGCGATATTCGACGCGGCCCTGGTCGGAGCCGATCATGACGCAGAACACATCTTCGCGTTTTAATTGCGCAATCGCTTCGATCAGAATGCTATGCCCTTTCCAGCGCGTGATGCGGCCGGGCATTAAGACAATGCTGGCCCCGTCCGGCACGCGCCAGTTACGCGATACCTTGATTAAACGCTCCGGCGTCACGGCGGTGGGATGGAATTTTTCAAGCGCGATGCCGCGATGAATGGTGCGCACAATGTCCGGATCAATTTTGTAATTATCAATCATATATTTCGCGACATAGCCGGAGATTGCAATCACACGCTCGCCCAGCGCGATGGATGAATTATAAAATTTCTTGATACCGCCATTGAAATTATAAGGCGCATGGCATGTGGTCATAAAACGCGTGTCGGTCGCCTTGCATGCTTTATAGCAGCTCCAGGCCGGGGCGCGGGAGCGGGCATGCACGATATCGACATCGAATTTGCGGATCAGCGCTTTTAGACGCCGCGTGTTGCGCCACATGGTCAGCGGATTTTTGCTGTGAACCGGCATATCGATATGCATGCCGCCGGCGCGCGCGATTTCATGGATGCGTGATCCACCATGGGACACGATAATGGACAACGCCCCCGCACGCACAAGGGCAGCGCAGACATCGATGCAGCCTTGCTCCGCCCCGCCGGGGCCAAGTTCGGGAATAACCTGCATAATGACAGGGCGCTTTGGAGCGGTCGGTTTTATCTGTTTCATGAATGAGTTCGTTTGTAAGTCGCGTAATCTCGTTATAATATAATAAGATAAGTGGCGCGTGGCCAAATGAAAAGCGATTTTATTATGACGATACAAACAGAAATTCATCATATTACGCCGCCGGGCGGGCAAAAGCTGGCCTATTGCCGGTCGGAAGGCGCGGCCCTTTTGCCCACCGTGATGTTTCTGGGCGGGTTCCGGTCCGATATGCAAGGGACGAAGGCGCAGTATCTGGAAGGGGCGTGCCGCGCGCGGGGGCAGTCTTTTATCCGCTTTGACTATAGCGGTCATGGCCAATCCGGCGGAGATTTTGAAGACGGCACCATCAGCCGCTGGCGCGATGACGCGGCTTTTATTCTCAATAGCCTGACCAAAGGGCCGGTGATATTGGTCGGGTCATCTATGGGGGGCTGGATTGCCTTGCTGCTCCTGCGCACGTACCCTGATCGTGTGGCCGGGTTGGTTGGCCTTGCCGCCGCACCCGATTTCACCAAAGGTTTGTATGAGCAGGAGCTGACCGAGGCGCAGCGCAAAATATTGCACCGCCAAGGCTATATCGACCTGTCCAATGATTATAGTGACGAGCCTTATCGCTTTACGCTTGAACTTATCGAAGACGGGGCGCAGAACAGCATATTGGGTACGGATTTTTCCTGTACCTGTCCCATACGTTTGATTCAGGGCATGAAGGATAATGATGTTGCGTGGCAAACGGCGCACCGAATTAAAAATACGCTAAAAGGTGCGGATACGGTGGTATTTCTGGTTGAAGACGGCGATCACCGCCTGTCCCGCCCAGCAGATCTCGCGCTGATCGATGCGCAGGTCCGGCTGCTCTCCGGTCTGGAGCCTTCGTAGGCTTCACATTATTTCCGGGAATATTTGGTACGCTTTTTCGGCCTGTCGCTATCAAAGTCATAGGTGCTGCTGTAATTATCGTGGACACGGCCTTTCACCAAAAGGCCCATCCCGTTAAACGGCCATATACCGAACAGGCGCAGCAGCAGGACAAGACCGCATACAAAAGCCGCCGGAATCGATAATACAATCCAGGCTTTTTTCAGCAGAAGCGGATAGATATGGGTTTTCCACGTTTCCTTATCGATGCTGTCCACCGCGACATTATAAAGTGTCGGCGTGTAATGCACCATCAACCACCCCAGATCGCTTTGCTCAAAGGGTTCTGCCAGCGGTAATTGCTGGCGGTTTTCGTTATACGCCCGGTAAAAATCATGCCCGGCGGCGGCCATCGGCGGCAGAATAAGCAAAAAACACAACAGATACAGGAAGCTGCGCATAGGGGTCCCCTTTGGCTATATATAAAGACAGACCCAGTTTAGCAGCTTCTAACCCCAAGGCAAGGTCTTGATATATAAGATATATAAAATCGAGCTTGAATTTTGCCCGCGCACTGTCTAGGGTGCCCCGATTATTCCCAAGGGACGTGGCCCGCCACCCCCTTGATCTAAAACGGAGACGTGGCCGAGTGGTTGAAGGCGCACGCCTGGAAAGTGTGTATACGGGAAACCGTATCAAGGGTTCGAATCCCTTCGTCTCCGCCATTAAAACGCCCCCTTCACGGGGGCTTTTTAATGGCGGAAACAAAGCGGTGAACGGACCCTCGGTTCGACAAAATGCGACAGCATTTTGGACGTCGCAGGGCCAGCGGCCCGAGACGCCCCTTGAGGGGCAAAAACAGGCAAAAGGCGTGTTTTTGATCAATCCCTGTAGTGCTACCATTTGTGATGCTGGGGGCATTAACGGAAATCTTTATAGAATGACTGAGCCTATGAGCGAGGTTTTAAAATACACAAAAAGCTTTAGTGTATAATAAGCTTAAGCTGCATTACAATTTGTGCTTCTCTCGCTAAGAAAGCTTTATTAAAAACCCGCTTTCTCCCGATCAGAATAACCATTACAGTAAAAACATGGACCAATATCTCATCTTTGCTATTGCTGCCGTAGCACTCGCGACGGCCCGCTATGGAACGTATTTTTATACAATTTATCAGGGGAAGACAAAGCCGCACGCTTTCAGTTGGCTTTTGTGGGGCGTTGTCACAGGTGTTGGTACCTATGCGCAGTTTGAACTCGATGCAGGCCCCTCCGTATGGGCGTTGGCTTTTGTGTCTATGACTTGCTTGCTGATTGCCGTACTCGCTTTTTTTATCGGGGAGCGTGGCTACACAAAAAGCGATTGGATAGCGCTTGCTGCTTGTTTTATTGCCATTCCTGTCTGGAAGATCACCGACAATCCTTTAATGGCGCTTTTTATTATCATTGCCATTGATGCGCTGACCTATTGGCCCACGATCAGAAAATCCTTTCACAAACCGCAAACGGAACCACCAATATCCTATGGCTTCGCGGGTATGCGTTATTTTCTTATGTTATTTGCCGTACCAAACCCTACGTGGGAAACTCTGATGTATCCTTTTTTCTTAATGGCAAGTGATTGGGGATTTGCTATTTATATTGTTATCAGGCGCGTCCAGTTGGGGTATCCTATTCACGAGTATTTTAAGGAAGAAGCTCTACCTGAAGAGGGTGAAAGACCTTCGACGCGTTAAAGTTTAACAGTTTTATATAAAGCCGGATAAGGTCGTTGCGTTTATCTAGATATCGGCTATAAAAATCCCGTTTTTGTGTAGCGACATACTTTAGCAGCTTTTGCCATATTCATAACGATTGCCGTGTGCCTTCCTGGCTTATCTCTGTATCGACAGAAAACCTTGATTTTCTTAAATTCGGACTATCTCAATAGCTCTGCTTTCTCAAACATGACATAAATTTAATTTTTTTGTTAAAGGCCTTGCAGGCCCGTATGTAGTATAACAAAGCTATGACATTCAAACTGAAATTTCCGGAGATGTGTCCGTGACCGTCCGATCGATCAGCTTCATTTGCCTTCTGGCCGGTGTGACTTTGTTGCCCGGATGTGTGGCGCGTCCTTTTAACACCGATCCGGCCCCGACGATTATGGCTGAAACTTATAATTCGGGGGGCGGGGCACTGGCGGGTGCACGGCCATGGTATGAAAGTTTTGGTGACGAAACGCTGAATACCACCATTGATACGGCCTTGCAGAAAAATCTGGATATCGGGCAGGCGCTGGCACGGCTGGATCAGGCGCAGGCGCAGCAGCGTAGCACGCGCGCGGGACTTTTTCCCGCCGTGAATGCGGAAGCTTCGACTGGAAAAGAATGGGAGCGCGGCAACGGGCAGGGTAGCGTGACGCAAGGTGGCCTTGCGCTGGCCTGGGAGATTGATGCGTTCGGGCGGATACGGGCTGCGCTTGCCAGTGATGATTACAGGGCGCGCGCCGCCGCCGCCGATGTTGAAACCGTCCGACTTGCTTTAAGTGCCGATATTGCCACGAATTATTTTCAGTCGATAGCGCAAGGCCGGGTTATTCATCTGCTGCGGGAGCAGGAAAAACTGGATCGCCAGTTTTACGACCTGATCACCCTGCGCTATAACGAAGGTGTGGGTACGCGGCTGGAGCAGTTGCAGCAGGAAGGGCAGCTGGCGCAGACGCGCAGCCTGATCCCGGATTTTGAATCACGCCAGCGTTTCTACGAAAATCGGCTGGATGTACTGCTGGGCAGACCGCCGGATGGCAACGATATTGTCGCAGAGGACAGCACCTTCTCTTTGCCTGCTGATCCGCTTCCCGTTGGTGTGCCGGCGGAGTTGTTGCTGAACAGGCCTGATTTGCGCGCACTTAAGAACGAACTTATTGCCGCGGATGCTGATATCTCCCGCGCTTTTGCGGAGCGCCTGCCGCGCTTGACGCTGGAGGGGACATTGATTGTGTCTGATGCGCCCGGGGTCGATAATCCGCTGACCGGAATTCTGGCGGGTGTGATGCAGCCGATCCTTGATTGGGGCGCGCGCAAGGCCGTGCAGGATCGTAACGAAGCGCTTTACCGGGAAAGGCTGCTGGCTTTCAGCCAGCTTTATCTGACGGCGATTGAAGATGTCGAAACCACGCTGTATCAGGAAAACAAGCAGCGCGAATATATTAAACGGCTGGAAGAACGGCGCAGGCTTCTATCCGATACGGTCGAAACATCACAATCTGTTTATACGCAAGGTCTAAGCGATTATCTGCCCGTACTGACCGCCTTGCAGGATTTACGCGCGCTGGAGCGTGAGATTATTATTGAACGGCTGGAGCTTGCGCTGCTGCGCGTGGGGCTTTACCGGGCGCTGGGTGGTGCGATGCCGCAACAACTTGAATCCGGCATGACCCTGGATAACCAAGACACACCGAAAACCTGAAACGGAGTACGCTACCATGAAAAACTTCCTGTTCGCGACGGCATCTGTTATAGCGGTCGTCCTGCTTGCGCCAGATTTGTCTTATGCGCAAGCGCGCGGCGGCCCTGCAGCGACGCCGTCGGTAATCGTACAGGATGTGTATAAGGAAAAAATATTTGATACGATTGAGGCGCTCGGTAACCTGCGTGCGAATGAAACCGTGAAATTAAATGCGCAGGTAACAGAAAAAATTACCGCTATCAAATTTGAAGATGGGCAGCGTGTAAAGGCGGGCGACATACTGGTCGAAATGACAAGTACAGAAGAAAGCGCCCTTCTGGCCGAAGAACAGTTCCGCGTCGATGAAGCCCTGCGTCAGGTCGAGCGCCTGAAGCCACTGATTGCGCAAGGTGCAACATCCAAGGCTAATCTGGATACACGGCAACGGGAATATGAAACATCAAAAGCGCGGCTGGATGTTATACGTTCCCAGATGGCGGACCGGATTATTGTTGCGCCGTTTGACGGCGTCGTGGGTTTACGCAATATCAGTGTCGGCACACTGGTGCAGCCCGGCATGGAAATTACAACACTGGATGATGACAGTGTCATGAAGCTGGACTTTGATGTGTCTTCGGTTTTTCTTGCCACGATCAAGGAAGGCCTTCCGATTAAGGCTTTGACAAAAGCTTTCCCTGACCGGCAATTTGAGGGCACGATTGCCAGCATCGACAACCAGATAAATCCCGTCACCCGCGCGATCAAGGTCCGGGCGCTGATCCCCAATCCGGACCGGTTGTTGAAGCCTGGACTTCTTATGACCGTACGGCTTTTTACCCATGAACGTACATCCGTCATTGTACCGGAAGAATCCCTTCTGATGATCGGTGAGAAATCTTTTGTTTATACAGCCGAAGATAAGGAAGGAAAAACGATCGCCGTTCGACGCGAGGTTTCCACAGGCACACGCCAGCCGGGACGCGTAGAAATTGTCACGGGCCTTGAAGAGGGTCAGAAGATAATAAGCCATGGCATAATGAGTATAAGCGACGGTGCTGCAATTGTAATTCGTGGCACGCAAAAACCCGGTGAAGATGTGAAAAAAATTCTGGAGCAGGGCCAGAATACACCCGCATCTGCGCCCGTTTCCCAAAAATGAAAAATACGGCATAACATATAACGGAGCGACAAGACATGACACTGTCCGATATTTCCATCACCCGCCCTGTCTTTGCCACGGTGTTGTCCTTACTGCTGATCGCCTTCGGGATTGTTGCCTTCAACCGGTTGCCTTTGCGCGAATTTCCCGATATTGACCCGCCGGTCGTTACGATTGATGTTGCTTATTCGGGGGCGTCGGCCAGTATCGTGGAAACCCGCATTACGCAGGTGATTGAGGAACGTATTGCCGGTGTCGAAGGTATTCGGTTTATTTCTTCATCCAGCGAAGATGGTGGATCAACCGTTACCATTGAATTTAATATCGACCGCGATATCGAAGCCGCCGCCAACGATGTGCGCGACCGGATTTCAGGAATCCTCGACGAACTGCCGGAGGAAGCGGAACCACCAGAAGTACAAAAAGCCGATTCTTCGGATGATGTGATTATATGGTTCAATCTGGAAAGCGACAGTATGAGCGTAGCCGAACTTTCCGATTTCGCGGACCGCTATCTGGTGGACAGGTTTTCCGTTCTGGATGGTGTCGCGCGCGTGCGGATTGGTGGTGAGCGCAGCTATGCCATGCGCGTCTGGATTAACCGTAACGAGCTTGCCGCACGAAATTTAACAGTAAATGACATTGAACAAGCCCTGCGCGCGGAGAATGTTGAATTGCCGGCGGGTGATATTGAATCAAACACGATGCAGTTTGTGGCGCGGATCGAACGATCATTTCGTACACCAGAAGATTTTAATAATCTTGTTCTTGGCAAAGGTGATGACGACTACCTCATAAGGCTTGGCGACGTAGCACGCGTTGAGAAAGGATTAGAAGAAGACCGCACCATGTTCCGCGGTAATGGCCAGGCCATGATCGGACTTGGTATCATCAAACAGTCCAAGGCCAATACCATTGATGTCGCCGATGCGGCCGCAGCGGAAGTTAAGAAGATCAATGAAACATTACCAGAGGGTATGATCGTCAAAGAGAGTTACGATACATCCATATTCATACGCGCGGCTATTCATGAAGTCTTTATGACGCTTCTGGTGGCGATCGGGCTTGTGATCTTGATTATATATGCCTTCCTTGGGAATATTCGCGCGACGATCATTCCGGCGGTGGCGGTACCGGTTTCGATTATGGCAACATTTATTGTGCTTTACGCGCTGGATTATTCGGTCAATATGTTGACGCTTCTGGCCCTTGTTCTTGCGATTGGCATTGTGGTGGATGATGCGATCGTGGTGCTGGAAAATATTGAGCGCCGGATCCGGCACGAAAAGGAAACACCGCTGGTGGCATCATATCTGGGCACGCGGCAGGTTGCCTTTGCGGTTATCGCGACAACGCTTGTTCTTATGGCGGTGTTTATTCCTCTGGTGTTTCTGGAAGGTGATGTTGGCCGCCTATTCACCGAATTTGCGGTCACGATGGCCGCCGCCATCGGCTTTTCCAGCATCGTTGCGCTTTCGCTTTCGCCTATGGTCGCCTCCAAGGTTTTGCAGAAGGCCAATGATGATCCGGGGCGCATCACCCGTACACTCAACAATTTTTTTGACAGGCTTCAGCGTGGCTATGTTGTAGCCCTTTCACGGGCAATTAAAGTGCCCATTATTATTACGATTGTTTTCGGGCTAGTGGTTTGCAGCATGGTCTGGCTGTATAAAAACACACCTGCCGAATATATACCACGTGAAGATCGCGGTGCCTTTTTTATCAATGTGAATGCACCGGAAGGCGCGTCATTTGCTTATATAGAAGATTATATGGATGAGATTGAACGCCGCCTTATGCCGTATGTTGAAGATGGGCAATTTACGCGTCTTCTTATCCGTGCCCCGCGTGGGTTCGGAACGGTAGCAAGTTTTAATTCCGGCTTTGTTATCGTGGTCCTTGATGACTGGAGCAAGCGCCGCAATGGTTTTGAGATTATGAACGAGGTGCGGGGCAAGCTTGCCGATCTGCCCGGGGTGACGGCATTCCCGGTTATGCGTCAGGCCTTTGGTGGTGCGTCCTCCAAGCCGGTTCAGTTTGTCATTGGCGGCGGCACATATGAAGAGCTTGCGGAGTGGCGCGATATTCTTCTGAAAAAAATTGAAGAGAATAATCCCGGCCTTGACGGCATAGACTCAGATTATAAAGAGACCAAGCCCCAGCTTGATATTGATATCGACTATAATGCCGCGGCAGAGATGGGTGTAACAGTATCCAATATTGGCCGAACACTTGAGACGATATTGGGCGGTCGCCGTGTGACAACCTATATCGAGGATGGCGAGGAATATGACGTGATTCTGGAAGGCGAGCGGTCAAATCTACGCACACCTTCGAATATTGAGAATATCTTCGTGCGTTCAGATCGCACAGGTGCGCTGATACCCCTTTCAAATCTCATCACGATCACAGAGCGCGCGGATTCGATGACGCTCGATCGCTTCAACCGTATCCGCGCGATAACACTTGAAGCGAACCTAAAGGACGGCTATACGCTGGGTGCTGCCCTGTCCTATCTCGAGGGGCTAGTAAAGGAACATTTGCCGGAGACGGCGCGCATTGATTATAAGGGCCAGTCACAAAACTTTAAGGATTCCGGGGGTTCAATTATCTTTGTTTTCATGCTGGGACTTTTAATTGTCTATCTTGTTTTGGCCGCGCAGTTTGAAAGCTTTATCCATCCGCTTGTTATTATTCTTTCGGTCCCGCTTGCCATGGCGGGTGGATTGCTGGGGCTTTATGTGATGGATGGCTCCCTTAATATTTATACGCAGATCGGGTTGATTGTTCTTGTCGGCATTGCTGCTAAGAACGGCATCCTGATCGTCGAATTCATTAACCAGATGCGCGATGAAGGTGTGGAGTTCTCAAAAGCTGTTATTGAAGCCTCCGCGATTCGCCTGCGCCCGATCCTTATGACCGGGATCACGACAAGTGCGGGTGCGATACCGTTGATGTTTTCTTTCGGGGCGGGGGCGGAAACGCGGGCGGCGATCGGTATTGTTATCTTTTTCGGCGTAACCGTTGCGACCTTCTTTACATTATTTGTCATTCCGGTTGCGTATTCGATTTTGGCGCGGCGTACGGGCTCGCCGGGTGCCGTGCTTAAGCGTCTGGAAGACGAAATGCAGAAAAAGGAGTTGCCGTAAAAAATTCAGACTTTATTTCTTATTTTTTGCTAGCCTGTATTATAGAGATCTTGCAGGCCTTATTAACTTCTTTAAGGAGGATTTATGAAGAAATTTGTGATGCTGGCCTGTGCGGCCCTGATAATGGCAGCACCGACCATGGTGCACGCGGAAGGGGACCGTGCAGATTATGAAGCGCTGGCACCTAAAAGTGGCTGGAAAAAGATGACCGAGGAGCAGCGGGCGGCCAAAAAAGCCGAAATGAAAGGGCAGTGGGAGGCCATGACGCCAGAACAACGCGCCGCCCTTAAGGAAAAGCGCAAGCAGGCCCAGAAAGAACGCTATCAGAAGGCGGCACCAGAACAGAAGGCAAAGATGAAAGAAAAGCATGACAGGATTAAAGGACAGCACGAAGAGCGCAAGAGCCACCGGCAAGCGTCCCCGGCAGCTCCCCAATAATTTGCTATATAATTAACGGCAAGTGACATTCTTGGTTGGCAAATAACCACCAAGGGCGGCACCACCCAATGTTCCGCCAATCGTTGCCGCCGTTTTACCCGTGCCCTTGCCAATCTGGCTGCCTGCTACACCGCCGACAACACCGCCAACCGCATGGCCGACAATATTGCCGTCATCGCAGGGCGGTTCAACGGCGGCAACGGCAGCCGGGGCCGGCGCGGCAGCCGGTTGGTTCCAGCTGATGCTCTTGCCTGGCGTGGCCTGTTTGTTCGGTGTTTTATCGTTGGACTTCATGTTGGTGGTAATCATCGCGCCTGCAACACCCGCTACTAGTACAAGCATAATGGCCCCTAAAATAGCCATTGTTAAATTTTTACGGTCCATAGGTAGATTCCTTTTTGTTTAATATTGGTTTTCCACTGATCAAACCTCTGACGGGGTTATATAGTTCCGTGGGCATAACGGAATTAAAAAGGATATATCGCTGAAAACCGCTGGCGCTTTCAAAAAAACGGGATTAGGATAATTTATAACCTCTTTTCTCTTCCCGCGAAAATTTATGAACCTGACACGACCTTTCCGTCCTTTGCGCTTCACCGCGACACAAACGTCCGGTGTGTTCCTTCATAATGCCTTTATCCTGCCCTTCAAGGATCCGGCGCGGGCTTATATTTATTTCAGCTCCTTCTTTTTCGCACTGGGCTCCGCGTTTTTAGATGTCTTTATTGCGATTGACAGCTCGAAGCTGGGCGCGGCGGAGCTGACCTATTTCCTGCTCGGCAAGTTTGTGGTGGCGATGACCTTTATCCCCTTCGGGCTTTATTGCATGGGGCGGGTAAATGACAAGATCCTATATAGCGGGTTTATTGCCCTTATGGCGGCGGGGCTGGCCGCTATCGTAGTTTTGCAGAGCCAGCTTAGCCCGTGGCAGGCAGGACTTATCTTTGCCATGGCATCGGCCCCGTTCTGGCCGATTTACCACATCATGTTTGCGACCGCGACAACGGACAAAAATATTGGCAATGAGGTGTCCCTGTCCGGTACCGGTCTTACGGTCGGGATTACTGTGGGATCATTACTCGGTGGTTTCTGTAGCCAGTATCAGTGGGGTGTCTGGGGTTTGATCAGCGGCTTTGTGATCCTGATCGGGGCGACGCTTGCAATGATTATCCGGGCCTACAGAAGTCGTTTTACCGAGAGTTTGCAGCAATCCGGCGCCATGAGTGAAAGCTGTTTTCAAGCGCTAAAGCGCAGCCGGTACCGCTCCGTCGGTGCCGTTCTGGAAGGGTTATTTCATTTACCGTCGGGCAATTTATGGCTTGTTTATCTGGGTACGGCCGGGATCGCGGCAGGGGCCGTGGGCGCGTGGCAGGCGGTTATGGTTCTGTCGAAGGTTGTGGCGACACCGTTTGCTGGCTCGCTTGTTAATCACGGGCGGCGGCGGGAGATGCTGTTCGGCTCCGGCCTTAATCTTCTGGGCTGGGTACCGTTTCTGTTTGGTGTAGGGTCGGGTTTTGTCTTGCTGTTCATGAATATATGGGCGGTGGGGATGCAGCTTTTTTCCACCGGTCTTGCCAGTGTCTGGTACAGCAGCCGGACGGTCGCGGCCATTATGGTGCGTGAAATTTTGATGGGGGTGGGGCGTGTTGCGGCGACACTGGCTCTCGTGCCGATATTATATGCGAGTCCCTTGCATTTTATTCAGGCGACCTTGTTGATATCCGTAGCCATTTTTATCTACAGCCTGCTCTGGATGCGGGCGACACGCGCGCGCGGTCGTGTCCTGCAGATTGAAAATATTGTGACATCGACATAAGGCCATAGAAAAACAGGCCCGCTAGGGGCCTGTTTCTTTTTGTCTGTATCTTAGTCTAGCGGTAGCGGAACGCTTTTTCACCGTGCTGTGTCGCGTCGAGGCCGCTTTGTTCTTCCTCTGCCGTAACACGGATCGGCATGAACAATCCGACAAGCTTCAGGATGATAAAGGTCATAACCATCGTGAAAGCGATAACGGCGCCGGCGCCAATCAAATTAGCTTTAAACAATGTCACGCCGCCATACAACAAACCATCAGCGCCCGCGGGATTTACCGTTTTCGTGGCAAAGACCGCGGTCAGGATTGTACCAATGGTACCGCCGACACCGTGGCACGCAAACACATCCACCGTATCGTCGGTTTTCAAGCGGTGCTTCACCAGACGGCAGGCATAGTGGCAGGCAAGACCCGCAATCAAACCGATGATCAGCGCGGATTGCAACGTGACAAACCCCGCCGCCGGTGTAATGGCCACCAATCCGGCAACGGCACCGACCGCGGCACCAACCGCCGTTGGTTTGCGCAAGACCACCCAGTCGGCAATCATCCACATTGTCATGGAGGCCGATGCCGCAAACAATGTCGTTGCTGCCGCATGGGCTGCAATCCCGTTGGCGGACAAGGCCGATCCCGCATTAAAACCGAACCAGCCAAACCAGAGTAATGTTGCACCCAGCCAGACCATAAGCACGCTGAAGCTGTTATTTTCTTCCGGTTTGAAATTCGTCCGGTTGCCGAGCATCAGGGCCGCGACAAGGGCGGCATAGCCCGATGTCATATGCACGACAAGACCGCCGGCAAAATCAAGACCGCCCATTTTGGCAATCCATCCGCCGGGGCCCCAGACCCAGTGCGCGACCGGCACATAGACCATCAGCGACCACAGAGCCATGATAATCAGCCATGACTTGAACGGCACACGTTCTGCCACCGCACCGGTAATCAGCGCCGGGGTGATAATCGCAAAGGTCGTCTGGAATAACATGAACAGCACATGCGGCAATGTCGGTCCATAAGCCGGGTTCGGCTCCGTCCCCACATTGCGCAGGAACATATATTGCCAGTCCCCGATCAACCCGCCATGGTCGCCCGAAAATACAAGGCTATATCCGCAGATCGCCCAGATCAGCGCCACGATACCCATCGACGCAAAACTCTGGAACTTGGTGGAAATCACACTGCGCACCGGGACCATGCCGCCATAAAAAAAGGCAACGCCGGGCGTCATTAATAAAACAAGAGCGGTTGCCATAATCATCCAGGCAATATCAGCACCAACCATGAAAAAGTCTCCTTTAAGCGCGAATTAAGGGCAAAAAACGTAATAACGACGGTGATTGTACAAAGCCCTGCGTTTTTTGCAATGCAAATATTGCAGTGCGTCATGGCAGGTTAACGGGAGGGGGCTAGCGCTTCTTCTGGCTGTTGCCGATCCAGCCTTTGGAAACGAAATAGATAATAAGGCTGATTGCTACAGAACCCATAAGGGTGAGCGCAAAAATATAGCCGTAACGCCAATGCAGTTCCGGCATGTTCAGGGGCAGCGATGTATCAAAATTCATGCCGTAAAGGCTGGCGATAAAACTCAGCGGCATGAAAATGGTGGCGATAACGGTCAAGACCTTCATAACCTCATTCATTTTGTTACTGATGCTTGACAGGTAAATATCAATCAACCCGCCAGCACGTTCCCGGAATGTCTCCAGAATATCCAGCAGCTGGATGACATGATCATAGCAATCGCGCAAATAAGGGCGCGTGTCATCGCCCGCCATATGCGGGCTGTTCATCAAGGCGCTGACCATTTCACGCATCGGCCATAAAGCATGGCGTAAAGTTTGCAGATCGCGTTTTAGCTCGTGAATTTCCGCGATGACGTTTTGTTGCGGCCTGTCGATTACGGAATCTTCGAGCGTATCAAGCGTTTCACTATAAAGCTCCAGCGCGGGGAAATAAGCATCAATAATCGCATCCATTATGGCATAACATAAATAATCTGAGCCCGCCGTGCGAATCGGTCGTCCTGCGCCCTGGTGCAGCTGTCCGCGCAACCCGTCCAGGCAATCGCCATTGGTGCGTTCCTGGAAGCTCAGGACAAAGTTTTTACCAACAAACAGGCTGACCTGCTCCATTTCCTTTGCGTTGGTATTCAGAACGATTATGCGTGTAATAATAAAAAGATAATCGCCAAAATCTTCTGCCTTGGGACGATGGGCAAGATTAAGAACATCTTCAAGCGCCAGCTTGTGCAGCTGGAAAATATTACCAAAACCTTCCAGAACGCTGACATCGGCTAACCCATCGACATTCACCCAGACGAGAGGGTATTGCTGCATGATGGGTAGAATATCCGCGGGGCTTTTCAATATTTGCTCAAGCGGCGCGCGCGGGCTGTCCTTATCATCATAGGCAATAACAGTTATATGAGGCGCTTGCGCACCCGTGGGCGCGACCAGTGTGCCGGGGGCACTGCCCGGCTTGTGGGGGTGCTTTTTGCTGTGCCTATGCTTGTGGATCATGGGCGGGTGCTTCGCGCTTGTACATATGGGCGCGGATAATGACAAGGCGTTCAATAAATTTCAACCAAAGCGGCGCACAGACAAGGCTGAGGGCGATCAGCGTGACGATATATTTATACCCCTCATCCTCCAGCGCACCGATGCTAAGACCCAGCGCGGCGAGCACGAACGAAAATTCCCCGATCTGCCCCAGAACCGTGCCCTTCAACAAGGCATTCCGGCGGGACAGGCCGAGGCGGCGCAGCGCGCTGGCCGTTACAAAAGTCTTCATTACAAAGATAAAAAGCAGCATGACGAGAATTACGCCAATATGGTCAACCAGGAAATTGAGATCGATCAGAAGCCCAACGGACAGGAAGAAGAACATCATCAATATATCGAAGATCGGGCGGATATGGTGTTCGTATTTATCCTTGTTCTGCGTACTGCCGATCAGAAGGCCGGCCAGGAACGCACCATAAGACGCGGACAGGCCCAGCGCACCGGACAGGGCCGCACCGCAGAAGCAAAAGGCCAGGGCCTTGATAATAATCTGGCTGCTTTCCTTCTGCGTGGAGACGTTCAGCCATTCCGGCAGCTGGATCTTAAAATCCCGCTTGTTCAGCATATAAATAATAAAGACCATAAAGCCTATGGCGAAGAAGATCGGCAGCAGGCTCCATGGATTGAAACTACCATTTTCAAAGCTGCCCACGATCAGCATCATTGGGATAATGGCCAGATCCTGTGCAACAAGAACGCCGATGGCGGTCTGCCCCGCGACATTTTTCATCGCATCCATATCCTCCAGCAGGCGGATGGCGACCGCCGTACTGCTGAGCGATATCGCAAAGCTGAGGATAATCACACGTTCCAGCGGCCAGTCGAGATACCAGCCCAACCCGCCGGTAATCGCGAGTGACGCGACAATCTGTATCAGGACGGTGCCGGTGGCTACCTTATACACGCGCTCAAAGGCCCGTAAATCAAGCTCCAGCCCGATGATAAACAAAAGCATAAGGATGCCGAATTCAGCCAGAATGCTGATCTGGTTCGTGTTGTCGATAATGCCCAGAACCGAAGGACCCATCAGCAGGCCCACCAGAATATACCCGACCAGCGCCGGTTGCTTCAGACGGCGTAAAACCGTGCCGCTGACAAAGGCCAGCGCCAGCAGCATAGCGACTTCGAAAATAATATGCGTGTGGTCCATAATAATCTTTTATAAGAGTAATTATGGGGCATTATATAGCTTCTTTTTTTAATTTTATCAATATTATATTCATAAATAAGATTTATTATAAGATATAAAAAACCGATTAAAGCCAAAGGGTTCTCCATCGTGATAAAGGCAAATAATAACGGGTTCACTTTGGTAGAACTGGCCATCGTCATGGTTGTGATCGGCCTTTTGATCGGTGGTGTGCTGAAGGGGCAGGAGATGATTGGTAACGCTAAAATTACCGCGACGATCAATCAGGTCAAATCATATCAAGGTGCGACTCAAACATTCAAAGATATGTATCGCTTCTGGCCCGGAGATATGCCGTCCCCCAATCTGCGCCTGAATAACTGTACTATAGCGAACTTTTGTGCTCACACCGACCCCTCCCTTGTTGGTGATGGATGGCTTCTGTCCGAGGAAGAACGGCAAGCTTATTGGGGACAGCTTAATGCCGCAAACCTTATTACCGGAATTGATCCGACAAAAGGTTTGTTTCCCGGTGGTGTTTACCCAGAATCAAAGCTAAATACATCGATGTTTGTAACATCTGCGCAGGGTAATGGTGATATAACCGTTCTCCCCGGGGCTGTTATTCGTCACGGGCATTATTTTTGGTATCCAGAAGGCGCGGGGCAATACGCGCCCTCTCTAACTCCCTCTCAAGCGCAGCGTCTAGATGACAAACTCGATGATGGAAATCCATCGGCTGGCTCCGTTTTGGCTTGGGATGATGCTGATTGCTCCGTACAAGTGAACGGGGCATGGCGGTATAACGAGTCCGAAACAGAGATTTTCTGTTCCCCCTATATATTAGGTTTTTAGTTCCCAACGGCGCAGGTACCGGGCGCTGATGATATGGAAGGCAAGGCCAGAGATAATATTGGTCAGTGCCAGCGCGCCGAATATCCCGATAATCCCAAAATAATGCGCGCCCAGCCAGGCCAGCGGAATGTTCAGAACCAGAAGGCGGGTAACGATCATAACGACGGCGCGCTGCGGCTTGCCAATGGCGTTGAAGGCCGAAGCCCAGCCCTGCGCCAGATTGCCGCACACGGCACTGATCGGCACAATAAGAAAATACAGCGCGGCGATCTGGACTATCTCCGTATCCTGTGAAAAGATACTGGCAATCGGGGTCGCAAAAGCGGCCAGAATGACGGCGATAAAGGCAGACCACAGCACCGCAAACCGCAATGCCTCCTTCAGGGTCAGCCTTACACGGTCGTAAGATTCAGCACCCCAGTTCTGGCCGATAATCGGGGCCATGCCCGTGGCAAGGGCCATGATGATGATAAAGGCAAAGGCCTCCACACGGGACACGATACCGAAGGCAGCGACGGCTTCGGTGCTGATCCCCGCCAGAAGCGCAATGATAATCGCATTGCTCAGCGGCAGGACCATCCCGGTAAAACCGGCGGGCAGTGCGATAAAAAGCAGACGCTTGAGGGAATCCGCAAACAGGCGTAAAGGACGGCGGTTTCGCGATAACATCTTCCGGCGTACCGCAATAATATAAAGGGCGACAGCCAGCGCGGTGCCATTGGATATAACCGTGGAAATGGCAGCACCCTGCAACTCCAGCCTAGGGAAACCGAACAGGCCGAAGATAAGAATGGGATCAACCACCATGTTCAAGCCCGCCGCCCCCAGCATGATAAAGGCCGGGGTCAGCGAGTCACCACCTGCGCGCAGGGCCGCGTTGCAGATCAGCGGCGTGTTGATCAACATACTGCCCGCGAACCAGATCAGCATATAATCACGGATCAACGGGATCATATCATCCGGTGCGCCCATCGCCGTGAATATCGGTGTTATCAGCGCGCAGCCGATAACCGCGCATATCAACCCGTTAATCAGGGACAATATCAGCGCATGCGTCGTAATGCGCCGCGCCCGGGCCTTGTTCCCGCTGCCCAGCTGCCGGGACAGGACGGAGGAGGTCGCGATACTGAACCCCAGATTAAGGCTGAACACTGCGTAAGTTACGGGGAAGGTAAAGCTGATCGCGGTGAGTTTTTCGGTGCCCAAAAATGAAATATAGAAAATATTGACCAGCTGAAAGCTGATCATCGCCAGAATCCCCCATGTCATAGGAATAGTCAGGCGCACAAGATGCCCCCGTATCGACCCCTGGGTCAGAGTGCCCTTATCGGCATAAGATGGCATATGTGAACGGCTCATGACCCCTTTCCTATCTGCCTCCGGGGGCGGTTTGTCAAGGGTGAAGGACGGGTTATGGTGCGCTGGTCAGGTAATTGCTGGTATCGGCAAAGCCGCACGCCGTGTTCCCACCATTGGGGCATGGCGCGGGCACGCCGTTTTCATTGGTGATCTGACCGGCTTGTGGCCCGTTTGCATTACCCCACCAGTTGTACTGCGCGGGTAAAGGTGTTGGGCTGCCGTCGAGGTCAAGGCGTAGATCGGCACCGGCGTTGCCGTAAATGCTGTTGTTACCGGATCCCAATGTGCCATCACCAAGATTGATCCCCAGGCTCCCGCTGGAGTCGTCGTTGATATATATTCCAGTAGAAAGATTTCCTGTAACAATATTGTTGCCAATAGCGGAGGCCGTAATTGTGCCGTTACTGGTGCCGTTGATAGTCATTCCTTCAAGTGTATTTTCGCTTATGGTGTTATTTGAAATATATAGATCACTAATGACGTTGTTGGCCCTGACAATCAAGAGAAGCCCTTGTTGCTGGTTATCAACAAAATGATTGGTGTCCAATGTTAGGTTGCCAATTGTTGCGCCCGTATTCATGGTAACATACAGACCGCGCTGCCTATTTAGGAAAGAGTTATTATTACGCATTGTAAAGTTTGTAATTGTTCCCGTCGTAAGAACTGCCTGAAATCCACTTCCTGTTGAGGGTGCCAAAGATCCTGTGGCTATGTTATCATCAGCAGTGAAGTTTGTAATAGCACCATTACTGACGGCATATATGATATAGCCATCTGCATTATTATTTTGAGAGGTATTGCCGTTTAGAAAAACGTCACTAATCAGGCTATCGGTTCCCTCGGCTCGGATATTATAGCCGCGACCATTTGTTCCGCCGCTAGCTAGCGTATTTTCTGATATATTATCATTAAGCGTTAAGGTTTCAATCTCTCCACCATTAAGGGCGTACATATATATGCCGCTAATACGGTTTCCTGTAGCCCTGTTGTTTAAGATGGACACATCGTTCATACCGCTGTTGGTTCCGCTAACCTGTGCCACTAGACCTTCCAGAGCATTGTTTTCAAGAAAATTCTTTTCTGCAGCGACCGTATCAATGACCCCGCCATTGTAAGCGTGGAAATAAATACCATTTCTGACATTATCTCTTGATATAATATTTTGAATATTGGAAGCGCTCATGGTCGTGCCGTCCGCTAAAACGGCGACACCATTTCTTGACGCACCATCAACAGTAATACCTGCAACGGTTACATTCTCTGCCGTGACAAGGACACCGTTGCCGGTATATTCATCAATGCTGATCTGCGAATTCGTGATGACGGGGGCTGTGCTCGCCTCGGCGATGATGGTACCGCTTAGATTATCTCCCCGGCTTGTTATGAAGTTGCCATTATCAAAAATAAAGTCAGTTCCAGATCCGACCAGCATTTGTCCTGTCTTGTTCAACACGATGCCCTGATCCATGCCGGTGGTGGTGCCGTCGCCCGCATGGACGTAAATAACGTCATAGGCAGCGGAAGCAGTTTCAGCCGCGGCCAGTGTGGCGTAAGGATTTTCGGCGCTGCCGTCACCCGCGATCGATGTATTGTTAACATGAATAACACGCTGCGCGGTGCCGGTGGCGCTATTCAGGACTGCTGCGGTACCGCCTTTGTCTGCGATTTTTTCACCGCTGACGATATCAATGTCGCGCTCTGCGGATTCGTCGAGTCTTGCGCGCAGTCCGTCTTGCTGAAAGGTCTTCTTGGCTTTGAACGGGAAACGGATGGTGGCTTCGGCGAAGCCCTGGGAGCCGCGTATATCATCGTGCTGAAACCGGGCGCCGACGGAAACAACGGAATTGATATCAATCGTCGCGCGGACACGTCCACCAATTACATTATCGGTGATATCGCCGTAAAAGGCATAGCCCCCGCCATAAAGCCGGATGGCATCCACATTTTGTTCGAAGACGGGAAGGCGATAGCCGATCTCCGCATCAAAGCCGCTTTGCGGCTCTTCGATGATGCGTCCTGCCCTGTCATAAAAAATCCCGGTACCGGCGAGATAAGGATCGGAGTCGGCACCGCTTATATGTTCCTCTTTCCCTGAAAGGGAAATATAGCTGTTTAGACGAAAATCCCATGTCTGGCCCAGAACTTCCGCGCCTACGGTAACCTGATGCAATGTTGCGCCACGCGCGGTACGACGCTGGTCAATCCACGCATGGCCGCCGACGACCGAGTCCCATGAGCTGACAATCTGACGATACCCTAAACCGAAATTCCCTTCCCTGTTGTCATGATCATCACCCATAAAACGCAGATCGCCGTAAAACACCGCATCACGGCTTTGTGCCAGCGGTACCCAGGCCCCGGTGGTCAGGATTGAACGCTCCGTCCCAGCCTTCAGCCCGGTTTCAACACGGGGTTTCAGACGGTCAGGAGCGGAAGGAGAAAAGGAAGATGCTGGTGAGGTGGGCTCCAACGAAAGGGAGTTTATAGCCGCACTTTGCTCTGCCTTGGCGCTAGTACCAAAGCCGGACAGTATTAATAGGGAGCTTGCAAGCAGGAGCGCGTATTTCATAATAAGGCTGCGTGTGGGATCAATAATTCCCAAATCTAACATGGCCGGAAGGCGGGCAAAAGGAATAAATGCAGGCTGTGGCTTGGGGGGGAAGCCATCAATATGCCTCAATGCTGCCACAAGATTTTTGTTATAATAGTATGGCCAAAAGCAGCCTGAATGGATATAAAAAGACATGACACAGAAAATCGTACTTGTTGATGATGACCGCAATATTTTGACCTCCGTCTCCATGGCGTTGCAGGCCGAAGGGTTTGATGTCACGACCTATAGTGACGGGGAGGAAGGGCTGGCCGGGATTATGGCTGCGCCGCCGAACCTTGTTGTGCTGGATATCAAGATGCCGCGTATGGACGGGATGGAAGTCCTTGCCAAGCTGCGGGAAAGCTCCGGCGTGCCTGTCATTTTCCTGACATCGAAGGATGATGAGGTGGATGAGGTGATCGGACTGCGCATGGGTGCGGATGATTATATTACCAAACCGTTTTCGCAGCGTTTGCTGATTGAGCGTATCCGCACATTGCTGCGCCGGGAATCGCTGCGCGCGCAGGATAATGCGCCGGCGGCAACCAAAGAAGATACGGGCAGCACGATTGTGCGCGGGGCCTTAACACTTGACGATGAACGCCATATTTCTTCCTGGAACGGGCAGATGGTTGATTTGACGGTGACGGAATATCTGCTGCTCAAGGCTTTGGCCATTCGTCCGGGGCATGTCAAAAACCGGGACCAGCTGATCGATATGGCTTATGGCGATAATATTTATGTAGACGACAGAACGATTGACTCCCACATCAAAAGAATCCGGAAAAAATTTCGGGCGGTAGATGATGATTTTGCACAAATTGAAACATTATACGGCGTGGGCTACAAGTACCGTGAGGAAGAATAGACTGCTGCATTACTGGCAGCGCTTCCGGGGGCGTCGCCGTCGTCTGCGGGGCCTGACCTGGCGTATTCTGGCGGTGAATATGACGGCACCGCTGGTGCTTGTGATCGGCGTGCTTTATATGGGCCAGTACCGCGAAAGCCTGATCAATGCCGAGCTTGAAACACTGAAGGTCCAGTCGCAGCTTTTTGCCGGGGCCGTTGCCGAAGGGGCCGTGCGTCCGGTTGATAAGGGCCGCCCGTTTTTATTCGCGCGCCCCGAAGAAATTGAAATACTGGTTCCTGAATTATCGCGCCGGATTATCCGGCGTCTCGGCAGCACGACAGAAAACCGTACGCGCCTGTTTGATAATCGAGGCGTATGGATTGGCGATTCACATCAAAGCAATGGCCGTCCGGCAACCGCACAAGAACCTGATCCGCTGGAAACGGCGCATCCCCCGTCCGTTCCCGGTGCCGTGGCGCGGAGTTTGATGCGCGCGATGGAAATGGTGCCGAATAAATCCACCTTGCCGGAATACCCGTTCACCGGTGCCGGCAAAATCGAATATTATCCGGATGCGGAACTTGCACTGCAAGGGCGCGTGGCGGCAACGGCCTGGCGCAATAAAAACGGCAAGGTTATAATGACCGCCGCAGCCCCGGTGCAGAAAAGCAAGCAATTATTAGGCGTTGTCATGTTGACCCGTGATGGAAAAGCGATTGAGCAGGCCATGATGGGTGTGCGCTTTGACGTGTTGACGGCCTTTGCGATTGCGCTGGGTCTTACGGTCTTATTGTCCTTATATCTGGCCGGAATTATTGCGCGCCCGATGAAAAAACTGGCGCGCGCCGCCGAAGCCATCCGGCAGGGGCATAACCGCCAGAGCGACATTCCGGATCTGAGTTACCGCCAGGATGAGATTGGCGAACTGTCGCAGGCCCTGCGTGATATGACTCAGGCCTTGTGGGACCGGATGGATATGATTGAAAGCTTTGCCGCCGATGTCGCGCATGAAATTAAAAATCCGCTGACCAGCCTGCGCAGTGCCGTGGAAACGGCGGCGCGAATTACCAACGAAGATGACCGCAGCCGTCTGATGGAAATCATTTTGCATGATGTGCAGCGCCTTGACCGCTTGATCACGGATATTTCGCGGGCGTCACGTCTGGATGCGGAACTGTCACGGGACGCGCGCGGTGTCGTTGATTTGCGCGCGTTACTGACGCAGCTTGCGGATATGCACCGTGCCCCACTGGACCGCGGCGCGGATGGGGATGCGACGCAATCATCCATTGTGGTTGTTATCCCCGAAGGCCGCACGGTGACGGTCAGCGGCAATGAAACACGTCTGGCTCAAGTTTTTGAAAACCTGATCAGTAATGCTTTATCGTTTTCCCCGCCCGGCAAGCCGATTATCGTCAGTGCTTATTCCGACCGGCTCTATGTGACGGTGTATGTAGAAGATAGCGGTCCGGGAATCCCGGAAAATAATCTGGAGACCATCTTTGAACGGTTCTATACCGAACGGCGCCATGAAAGCTATGGCCGCCATTCGGGTCTTGGCTTGTCTATCGCGCGGCAAATTATTGACGCGCATGATGGCCGGATTTTTGCGGAGAATTTGAAGGATGAAAACGGGCAAGTTATGGGTGCCCGCTTTACCGTGATGCTAAAAGCAGTTTAGTCTTTTCTGCAATAAAGATAGGCGACATAGGGAGGACGATTTTCATGCGGCTGGCCACCGCCCGTCGCTGCTACACTGAATCCAACAAAATCAGGACCTCCTGTCGGAACTTCCCAGGCATCCTGCATTGGTTGGGCAACGCCCATTTCATATCTTACACCCGCCCGGCGACCCTGCACAGGATGCGTATGGCTGGGCATTTCGGCGACGGTTAAAGTATGTCGCGCTGCGCCACCAGCCTGCCGTAGACTATAAGTATCGGGCCCCAATGTACCCATGCCAATAACAAATCGTCCTGCTGCGTTTGGTTCTGCCGTCCATCCTTTGGGGCATGCCGCCAGATCAAATGCCATAACGGCACCCGACGGGATGATATTATCGGCTTCTGGCTCTACATAATCAAATATATCATCAAAATATAAAGGCCCATCTGATGTAGATCTCTGATCTGTTCTTACAAAAGTGGCATTGCTGTTGTCACAATTTTCGGCGTCCTTGCTCGCCAGGTCGCAAGCCTCCCCCAGCACACCGTTTACAGAGTATCCGCCCAATCCTCTTTGGCCGAGACTGTAGACGACATACGTGCCCGCATTCGGTGCCCCTACCGGATTGGGAGGTGTTGCCGCATCGATAAGGTTTAAAACACCATAATTTTTATCGTAGGTAAAAGAGGCGGTCATCGATTCTGAAACGGCATACTGAAATCGGTGGCGATAGCCATCGGTCATCTTGTAATCCGGTAGCGATAATGTGCGCGTAGGAATAGTCCCAATCAAGATAGGATCTACTGCGGCATTCGCATCGGCTGCCGTATCGCGCGCGCCTGGTACACGAATTGATCCTGATGACGTACTGCAATCCTCATTGCCGTAAGCCGGCGTATTGGCCGGAGCGTCCAGAGGTGCCGGGCAGGGCAGGCGACCATTCTCCCCCAGGAAATTTGCCAATGCCTGATGGATCTGGCCAAGATTTGTTTGGGTTTCCTGGAATCTTTTATGGGTGATGTATAAATTAAAAGCCTGGGCTGCGCCTGCAATGATAAGACCAACAATAAGAAGAACAATCGATAGTTCTATAAGAGTAAAGCCTCTGGCTTTAAGCATGCATGGTCTCCTTGGCGTTATTGCATAAAAAGATTATGTGATTTTATATAACAAGTCCATATCATTTTTTTTGTCGATGGATTACAGTTTAAAAATGAATCAAAATATTTCAGGACTTCTGATTGTAACGGGTCTTTCAGGTGCGGGACTCTCAACCGCGCTGAAAGATCTTGAAGATATGGGTTATGAAGTTTTTGATAATTTCCCCCTGGCTTTGCTGCCAGCGCTGCTGGCCAATACTGGGGCGCGGCACCCTATCGCCGTAGGAATTGATGCGCGGGGTCGTGGTTTCTCCGCCGAAAGCGTTCTGGAGATGGTGCAGCGTTATAACGCCAAGCTTGTTTTCATGACCGCGGATGATGCGGTATTGCAGAAGCGCTTCACCGAAACACGCCGTCGTCACCCGATGGCCAAAGACCGTCCCGTTGCCGCCGGTATCAAGATGGAGCAGGAATTGCTATATCCCCTGCGCGCGGCGGCGGATCTGGTTATCGATACAACGGATTTATCCGTGCATGATTTGAAGCGGGCCTTTGAAGGGCATTTTGGCAAAGACGGCGTACGAAATCTTGCCGTTACCCTGATGTCGTTCGGCTTCCGTTTTGGTATTCCACGTGAAGCCGACAGCATTATGGATGTGCGTTTCATGAAAAACCCGCACTGGGTTCCGGCGTTAAAGCCGCTGACCGGCATGGACGGGCCGGTCGGTGAATATATTGAAACGGACGCGCATTTCGAACATTTCATTACGCATTACAAAGGCCTGATCGGGCCGCTTCTGCCGCTCTATGCGCGGGAGGGGAAATCATATCTCACGCTTGCCATAGGCTGTACCGGTGGGCAGCATCGCTCGGTCTATATCGTTGAAACATTGAAAAAATGGCTGGAGCAGCAGCCGGTATCGCTAACCGTTTTGCACCGGGATATTAAACGTTAGGCGTGCGGTTGCTGTGGCTTCTGTGCCATGGCGTGGGCCGGGTATTGGGGCTGCACAGAGCAGCAGAAGCCTGCCATAAATTCCGCATCTTTCAACAAGGAGCGTGCCGTGTCATCCAGTGCGCTGAGGATGAGGCCCGGTTTGCTGACACCAGTTTTCTGGAGATGCAGGGTCGCACCACTGCCGTTCGGGGCCCAGAACAAAGCCTTGCTGCCCAGATCCACTTTATGAAGCGGTGTGTTGCCATTCATGGCGCTTGCCAAATTCGCCGCCAGCTTGCCCATATCCGCCGGAAATTCACCATTGACGGTGATAAAATTGACGACGGGGATCTCGTTACCCTCCCCGTCAAAGCTGACGATCGTGGCGGCGTTGCCCATGTAATGTTTGCTGCTGACCGAATATGCCATAAAAAGTCCCTCAATTATCTTTGCAAGCGCAGATTTGCTTGCTTTTTTGATGTTCTGGCCTTAAATCTCAAGGCGCTTCATTGTCATGATCATGTCATGAAAATATGAAAAAACCTTAAAGATCGCAGATCAGGAGACTTCAAATGTCAGCTTCCCCTAAAACAGTCCAGAATGATTATAAAGTCAAAGACATCACACTGGCCGATTGGGGCCGTAAGGAGATCACCATTGCCGAGACAGAGATGCCGGGCCTCATGGCACTGCGCACCGAATTCGCTGCGAAGAAGCCCTTGAAGGGCGCGCGCATTGCGGGCTGCCTTCACATGACGATCCAGACAGCGGTGTTGATCGAAACACTGACGGCGCTGGGCGCGGAAGTACGCTGGTCTTCCTGCAATATCTTTTCCACACAAGATCATGCTGCCGCCGCGATTGCCGCAACGGGCGTGCCGGTTTTCGCATGGAAAGGCCAGACGAACGAGGAGGCCGAGCAGTGCATTCATGACACCATCACCGGCCCGAACGGCTGGGCGGCGAATATGATCCTGGATGATGGCGGCGATCTGACCGCGATCATGCACAAGGATTACCCCGAACTGATGAAGGATGTGAAGGGCATTTCCGAAGAAACCACAACGGGTGTTCTGCGCCTGCATGAAATGGCGAAGAAGGGCACGTTGAAAGTTCCGGCGATCAACGTCAATGACTCCGTTACCAAATCCAAATTCGACAACAAATATGGTTGCCGTGAATCGCTGGTTGACGGTATCCGCCGTGCGACAGACGTTATGATGGCCGGTAAGGTTGCCGTTGTTGCCGGTTTCGGCGATGTGGGCAAGGGGTCAGCTGAATCGCTGCGCCATGCCGGATGCCGTGTGCTGGTCACTGAAATTGACCCGATCTGCGCTTTGCAGGCCGCGATGGAAGGGTTCGAAGTCGTCACGATGGAAAATGCCGTGAAGCGTGCGGATATTTTTGTCACCGCAACGGGCAACAAGGATATTATCACGATTGAACATATGCGCGATATGAAAGACCGCTCCATTGTTTGCAATATCGGTCACTTCGATAATGAAATTGATACGCAATCCTTGCGTAATCTGAAATGGCACAATGTAAAGCCGCAGGTGGATGAGATCGAGTTCCCGGATGGCAAGCGTATCCTGCTGCTGGCGGAAGGGCGTCTGGTTAATCTGGGCTGCGCCACCGGCCATCCAAGCTTTGTGATGAGCGCATCTTTCACCAACCAGGTTCTGGCGCAGCTGGAATTATGGACGAATGCCGCGAAGTATGAGAATCAGGTGTATGTGTTGCCAAAACATCTGGATGAAAAAGTTGCCGCGCTGCATCTTGAAAAACTGGGTGTGCAGTTGACAAAGCTCAGCAAGGAGCAGGCCGATTATATCGGTGTCGTAGAAAGCGGCCCCTTCAAGTCGGACCAATACCGCTACTAAAAACCCCGCATAAAAATAAAAAGCCGCCTGTCAAAGGCGGCTTTTTTGTTAGGGCTGCAATGTCATTGTTTGCGGCGCGAAAGTTTTTATATCCATCTCCATATTTATATGGGACAGGGCATTGTGGAATTGGCAGACACTGTCAAGAAAAGGGACGGCAAGTGCAATCTTTTTTGACAGGTCGCTTAGATACTCTTCCCGTACGCTGCGCGCGGCATTTTTGAAGAAATAGGTTTCAAGCGGGCCCGTTAACTGCATATCAAACAAGGCCTGCAGATGCTGCTTGGTGATGGGTGTGCGATGATCTTCGACCAATATTTTGAATAGGGGGGTCTGCCAGCTATTGATCGCGGCATGCAGCGCTTCGCCTTCATTGGCGCGGACATCGACTTTGGGATGATTAAGGAATAAATCGATTACGCTGCGATCGCCAAAACGAATGGCTGTTGTCAGAGGGTATTCACGCGTCAAACAAATACCGGGATCGGCCCCGTGGTCCAGCAGCCATTTTACAGCCTTGTTGTTTCTGGATATCAATGCATAGCTCAGCGGCGTTTGCATTGAATAACCGCCGGTTATACCGGGCGCATTCAGATCTGCACCTTTTGACTTCAGAAAGCTCAGCGCTTCCTTATCATGAGTGCCGATAGCCGCGATCAGCGGCGTCATACCATTGATAAAATCCAGACTGCCATATCCGTTTACATCGGCGCCGCGGTTAATCATATCCTGCAAGAAGGATAGTGGCTTTTTTTGTTTTATGCCCAGCACCAGTGCATTGGTCAGCATCTCCGTCGTCGGGCTATCGATCTGCAATATATCCGCCGCGTCCAGTGCGTAGCGGGGAGAAAAATTGGCCGCCCAGCTGTCCTGCAGGGCGGCTCTCGTTTTTTCGAGAAGCGCTGCGGTTTGTCTATGCCGTTCCTGTTCCTGGCGGTAGCCGTCATAAAGCTGGTCACCCAGCTGGTACAGGGAATAGCCGACAGCACCCAGCAGGGCGGCATAAAAAGCATGCGTCAGCGACGGTTTGATCGTTTTCATGATGAGACATCCCTGTTTCGTTTTTTATTTTTATAGGCCGAGAATGCTTTACATATTTTTAGCGGTCAAGAGAAAAAAGCTGACAAATTTGGCTGACCGCGCTATGCAAAGGGCCATGAGTGACACAGACCGCCATATTTACATATTACGCGTCGATTGCCCGGACCAGCCCGGTCTGGTGGCGGCGGTGGCGGGATGCTTGTTCGCGCAGGGCTGCAATATTGAAGAAGCGGCGCAGTTTAATGATAAATTCTCCGGCCGGTTTTTTATGCGCGTGGTGTTCAGCGCTCCGGCGGTGCAGGGTTTCCGCGATGAATTCGCTAAAATTGCGACGCAACACGCCATGGGCTGGGACATACACCGCGCGGATGAAAAGGTGCCGGCGCTGCTGATGGTGTCGAAGGCCGATCATTGCCTGAACGATATTCTGTATCGTGTGCGAACCGATCATCTGCCCCTGTCGATCACGGCTGTTGTTTCCAATCATGAAGCCTGCCGCACGCTGGTAGAACATCATGGTTTACGGTTTATTCATATGCCGGTCACGCCCGCTACCAAGGCCACGCAGGAAGAGGCATTGCGGCAGCTGGTTGAGCAGACGGGCAGTGAGCTGATCGTGCTTGCCCGCTATATGCAGGTTTTATCGGCGGATATGTGCGCCGCGTATCCAGGGCGCATCATTAATATTCACCATTCCTTCCTGCCCGGCTTCAAGGGTGCAAAACCATATCACCAGGCATGGGAGCGGGGCGTGAAGATTATCGGTGCCACCGCGCATTTCGTGACCTCCGATCTTGATGAGGGCCCGATTATTGTTCAGCAGACTCAAGGCATTGACCATACGCTGACACCGGAAGCCCTGCAGGTTCTGGGCCGGGATATTGAGGCGCAGGTCCTGTCCCGCGCGCTGCAATCCTATGCGGAGCGCCGTGTTTTTCTGCAAGGCAACAGAACCGTTATTTTATAGGGTGACGGCGACAAAAAGGTTGCTTCCACGCCTAGCTGCTTGCTAGGCTTGCCTCACATTCCAAGGAGAAAAATGATGACCAGCCTGATGCCCGCATTCCAGCAAGCAACGCCCGATGCAGAATTGCTATCTGTTCTCGCCTCCGTACAAGACCTTGCTGGCAAGCGAGAGTTTGAAAGCGCGGCACTGCTGTTCAGCACAGTTTTACCGGCCCATAATTACAACAAGCATGTCGCCGACAGCCTTCAGGAATTTCTGGATGTCATTTACAACGCCGATGCGAAACTACGCGCAGATGCCGCACCGCAATTGAAAGAAATCATTCGCCTGCTGCAACCGCATGTCGCGTCACAGACACCGTGCTTTTATGTATTGATCAAGGCCGGCGTGCAGGATCAGGTAAAGATGGCTGCTGAGCTAACGGCCTTGCAGCGCTATGAAAGCATGCCCACATAATAAAAAAACAAGGAGAGACCATGGAATTACAGGAAGAATTCAGTAAGTCAGCTGTAAAAGCACGCCTTCTGGAATATAAACAATCTCATCCAAATTTCCATGCGGGGTTTAACCTGGCGACAACCATCGCCTCTACCGCTTTGCTGGGGCAAGTTGACAAGGCGGGTGCCGATTACGCGCATCATTTTATCGCCGTGTCCAAAAAAGATACCAGTTCCGAAACAAAGCAGATTATCGCCGTGCTTCACGATGTTGTGGAGGATAGTGACTGGACGATACAAGATTTGCGCGATGTCGGATTTTCGGAGCGTATCGTTGCCGGTGTTGATGCCATGACCAAGCGCGATGGCGAGGCGTATTTTAATTTTATCGAGCGCTGCAGCCTGAACCCCGATGCGCTGGATGTGAAGATCAAGGATCTGGACCATAATTTATCACTCAGCCGCAATGATTTTCTGATGACGCAGAAGGATCTGGAACGGATTAATAAATATATTCTCTCCTATAATTATCTGGTGCATATCAAGCGCGGGCTGGTCACGCCGGGTGCAAATTTCTCAGACTGGATGGAATCGCAGGAACAAAAATTGCAAGATTTTGCGTTGTTGCGAGAGCATCATGTTAAACCCGTACCGGTAGCGCCAGCACCTAAACCCTGACTAGAACTTATAGCCAGCACGTAACATCGCGGCATGGGATGAAAAATCTTCCTTCACATCGAAATCGTAGGATGCGGAGAAGGTCCACTTATTTGTAGCCTGATACTTGATTCCCGTGCCGACCATCGCGGTACCGCGCGCGGGGTTTGCGCCTTGTGTCTCAAAGGACGTGCCGCCACCAATAAAGTTTGATGTCGTTTGCAGGCGATCGCCGATAACATCATAACGATATCCGGCGTGAACGGATGGTGACCATGTCGCGCCTTGTGTATCCTTCACATCCCACTGTGCCTCTACATCAAAGCCCAGCTCCAGCGCGCTAAGGGATTGTGTCTCCACGCGCAAGCCTGCGCCACCCGCACCGGTTTCCGTGTAATCATCGGGCGCAAAATGGGTGTAGGTTGCCTGCAGCTTCGGCGTAATGGTCGGTGCGCCCGCGGGTTTGATCTGGAAGTCCTTGCCCAGTTCGGCATGTGCTGTGTATTGGCTGGCGCTATAATCGCCGGAGGCATCAAGGCCCGCAATGGCACCAATATCATGGCGCAGCGTGCTGATATTATTATAGCCATAGGCAAGGGAGCCACTGAAAAACACGGAGTCGGTGATATCATAATCGCCATACAGGCCGATTTGATAGGAATTAACATCCGTATCGGTGTTGTTGGCATCCTTGGAATTAATCGTGCTGCTGCCATAGCTGCCGGCGATACCGATGACGGCGTTATCAAGGATGTTTTCGCTATCGACACCAAAGACCATGCCATAGCTGCTCAAATCATAGCCGGCGATATTATCGCGGCGGTCCTGCGTCGCCCGTTGACCAAAGGCCTGACCCCAGACAGATAGTCCGTTGGCAAGATCGCCGGTGGCGATACCCCTGTCTGTACGGTTATTGCGTAGGTCGCTTAAGCGCGACTGGATAAGATCAATACTTTGGTGTGCAGCGGCGCTTATGGATTCGACAATGCCCGAATCGACCGTCGGCTGTACAGATTCCAGTACATTATTAACCGCTTGCTGGGTTGGTGCATTGTTCAGATTGGCGATAACGGCCTGCAGCGTTGGGTCATTTGTACCGTTTGCGCTGTCCAGGGCTTCGGCGGCAGCCTGATTATTCGGGTTGCTGGCCGCGTCGGTGGTGGTTGCTACGGCAATAGCGCGTGCGAAAAGGTCGGTGTTATCTGTCGGCGTATCAGCAACCGTGCCGTCAAAAATTTCAAAATCCCACAGGAAGGAATTATCCGAAACTACTGTCGGGGTCGCGCCCGGACCGCCGACAAGCGCGTTGGCACCGTTAATAATGCGGATCTGGTCCCCGTCAGAGAGTGTAGCGGACGCTGCGCTGATGGTAATTGTTGCGTTGGTAATATCCGCGGCACCATTGGTAACTACAAGCAATCCATAAGATGCGGTGCTGGCAATATCAAATGAAAGAATGCCATTAATCACGGCGTTGTTATAAGTGCTGAAAACATCACCGGCGGAGATTGTCAGGGTCTGCGACCCATTGATGGTAAGGCCGGAAACATCGAAATTACCTTCCGTCGTAAAACCATCGAGAATGGTAACATTACTGCCACCCGCTGGTGTCGAGTCAATCACATCGCCGATAATCCGCCCACCATTTATGGCCAGGGAGCTTGTATCCAGACCCGTGCTGGTGTTCCAGACTATGGCCGTGCCGCCTGTGCCTTCAATCGTGCCGCTATTGGTAATGCCGCCCGTGATGCCGCCGGATGTTCCGGCAAAAATACCGGTATTCGCGCTGATTGTGCCGGAATTTGTGATGCCGCCGACTATATCGGAGCTGGTACTATTGCCAACGAGGATGCCGTAGTCACTGCCTAGGATTGTGCCGCTATTACTAATAAAGCCAGAGATTAAGGAGGCGGTCTCCAGAGCAATCGCGGCACTGGCGTTGCCCGCAATAATTCCGCTATTGATCAGGTTTCCAGTTAATTGAGAGGCTACTAAACTAACACCCGCCCCACCACTCATTGTCCCGCTATTCGTCAGATTGCCCGTTAACGTGCTTGTGCTAAGAGCCAAAGCATTGTTGTTCGTGCCGCTAATCGTGCCGGAATTTGTAAGGCCGCCTGATAGCACAGAGACGCTTGATAAAATAATTGCTGCGGAGTCGTCGCTTGTAATTCTGCCAGAGTTTGTAAGGCCATCTTGCAGAGAAGATTGATTAAGAGCGATCCCTTTTCCCAAGTTGCTTGTAATCAGCCCTTGGTTATGAACACCTCCTGTCAATGTAGACCCAATGAGATAGATGCCTGCAGCATCCTGTGAATCGTTGATGCTGATAATTGATCCGCTATTGGTGATTCCGCTGGCGATCGTTGATCCGTTCCATGCAGAAATACCGTTGTTACCATTGATAGTTCCGCTATTGGTGATGCCATCACTGATCGTACTGCTGTTACCAAGAAAAATAGCGGATAGTGTGGGGGAGCCGGCTATCGTGCCCACATTGTTAATGAAGCGGATGGTATCTTGGTCAAGCACAACGGCAGAATCGTTTGTTACAACAATAGAGCCTGTACCCGTAACCGTCAGCGATGAGTCGTCTTCCATCGGGATGGAGTCGGTTGTCGGGGTGCTGATGACAATATCGACGCTGTCAAATTTTATAACGCGCAGGTAAAGGTCGCTGCTCCCTGTATTGGCGGTGGCGGCAGTGCCGTCCAGAATTTCGAAATCCCAGAAATAGGAATTATCAAGAACAGCGGTGGCAACACCACCCGGTCCACCAACAAGGGCAGAGTCGGCATTGATAATACGGATTTCCAGGCCGTCGGTAAGGCCCGTGGTGCCGGACAAATCAACGGCAATCGTCGCATTGGTTAAATTAAATGTACCGGCGGTGGACACAAGCGTGCCGTAGCTGACATTTGATGCCACGTTAAAGGCGATTGTGCCTGCAATCACCGATGAATCATGTGTGCTGAAAATATCGCTGGCGGAAATCGTCAGGGTCTCGCCGGAGGCAATGGCGAGGCTGGAGACGGTAAAATTTCCTTCGGTTGTAAAATCATCAACAATCGATACATCGGTGTTGCCGCGGTTGGGATGTATATCGACAACATCGCCAATAATGCGCCCGCCATCCAGAATGATGTTAATCACGGAGGTGGGGTCATTAAAGCGTATGGCTTGCCCACCAAGGCCAATTATCGTGCCGCTATTGGTTAGTCCTCCGGCCAGAGAAGCCCCGCTATCCATGTATAGGCCGTACGTAGCACCACTGATTGTACCGCTATTGATAATAGCGCCCAGAATGTCACTATTCCCGTCGGCAACCCGGATGCCTGCACCATTCGTGCCGTTTATCGATCCGCTATTGCTTATGTCGCCGGTGATAACGGAGTCGAGAAGCTGGACACCGTTATTTGCGCCTGTCAGGGCGCCGCTATTGATAAGGTCCCCCGTGAGGGTATTGTTAGTCTGCAGATACAATGCGTGGTTTGCGCCAATGAGCGTGCCGCTGTTATTTATGTCGCCTGTCGCCGTTACGTTATTCAGAAAGAAAATGCCGTGATTGTTGGAGATTATCGAACCGCTATTGGTTATCCCATTGAAAAGCTGCGCTGCTGATTGAATAAGGATTGCACCCTGTGCGCCTCCGGTAATCGTCCCGCTATTGGTGAACCCACCCTGAAGAATGCCGTCGTTAATGTAGAAAGGGCGGTCTGTGCCGTTCAGTGTCCCGCTATTGATAATTCCACCCGCAATGGTGGCATCGGTATTAACGCTGATACCATTGTTGCCTGCGCTGATAAGGCCGCTATTGGTAATGCCTCCTGCCAATGTTGTATCGGCGCGTTTGACGCCTAGGCCTGTGTTGCCTCCGGTGATGGTGCCGCTATTGATAAAGCCACCAGTTAATGTTGCGTCTTCGTTCAGTAGCACATTTTCATTGTTTGAAGCGGTAAGCGTGCCACTGTTAATAAATCCGCCGGTGATAAGCGCGTTGTTTCTAATCTGGTAAGCGCGCTGGCTGTGTGTGACTGTGCCGCTGTTGGTGATGCCGCCGGTGATTGTGGCGTTATCATGAAGATCCAAGGCGTACTGGCCAATAATAACGCCGCTGTTTTTATAGCCCCCCTGGATTGTAGTGCCATTGAGCGCTTCGAGGGCTCTGCCGTTAGCGTCAATTGTACCGCTATTGGAGATACCATTGCTGACAACCGTGTTGTTGGTGAGTTGCATGGCGGTATCGCCGGTGGTAATTGTGCCCGTGTTGTTCAGGCTGTAAATCTGTGCGGCATTGGCATAGACAAGATTTAAATTTGCATTGATTATTCCGCTGTTACTGACGGCCGCGGATATGGCGGCATTGCTGAAATAAAGTGCGGTGGTGTTAGCGTTTATTGACCCGCTGTTCAGGATTTCACCCGTTACGGTGCTGTTGCTTTCAACGGCTATACCATAATCACCGGTGATGGTGCCGCTATTGGTAATACCGCCTGCCAGCGCGGAGGTATTGCGCAGATAGATAGCGGTTTGTTGTATAGCGATGCTGCCGCTATTGGTGATGCTGCCAGACATGGCGCCGCCATTGATGTCAATGCCGCGCTGGTTGCTGCGGATAATGCCATCATTCTGAACAAAGGTGGCGGTGACGCCGGTGACGGTCACGGCGTGGTTGCCGCCGGTATCAACGATGCCGGTGTCTGTAACTACAAGGCTTTCCCCTGCGGTCAGGTTGACGGTTGTGTTTTCGGTCCGGTTATCCACCAGGACATCGGCGCGGGCTGTTTGTACCGGCACGCACAAAAGCGCCGCGCCTATAAGTGCGGTGGTGCCAGTTAATTTGCGTTTGAAGGGCCGTTTGACCATGAGATACCTTAAAGTCTAAAGCAGACGAATCTTATCACATAAAGCGGGCTAAGTCGTTAGGGTAAAAGGATTGTATACGATAAAAATAGTGCCGTCAGGCGGTAAGACCCGCAGACCTACTCTTTATACATATTGTGAATTGTGCCCAACATTTCAACTGTATTGTTAAAGTTAAAATCTATATAGGCGGGCAGGGTTTCCGGCTTTTGCCCATGATGGATCAAAACCGTGGTCATGCCCATGGCGGCGGGCAGTTCGAGGTTTTTTAACGTATCCTCGACAACGATAATTTCCGACGCGGGCAGTTCCAGCCGTTCCATCGCGACCTGGAATGACCGGCGGGAGACATGTTTTTGTTCGAAATTATAATCTTCCAGCGCAAAAATCCGGTCTTCGGGATAAAAGCTTGAGAGCTGCAAATGGTTGAGCACCCGTTTGGCCCAGTCCCGTGATCCGTGCGTTACCAGCGCATGGCGATGGGGCAGGGCTTCCATCAGGCCAATCGTTTCAAGCGAGGCTTCGATAACCCGCTCGCTGACCATATCGTGATATTCATAATGGAGCTGCGCGCGGTCAAGGCCGTACTGGTCGATAAAAACTTGCCCGCTATAGCCGTACGCTTCATAGGACGCGCGGGCCATACGGACCGCTTCCATCATGTCCAGCGGTACGCCGGCGCTGATCACAGCCTTGGCAAAAGCATGATCGAACGCGGTTTTCAGGGCCTCATCCAGCCGGTAAAGCGTGTTATCGAGGTCCCAGATCATGCCGGTCGGTGTATGCAGGGATTTTGAAGGGGAATAGGTCATTTTTGTGCCTTGAAAATTTTAAATCCGTCTTTGTTTATAATCAATTCTACGCGGCGGAATGTATCCTTGAGGATGGCTTCATAAGGAAGATGGGTATTCGCCACCATCCAGAGTACACCTTGCGGCGCGAGGCTGTCGGCTGCGCGTTCGATAAAGCGCTTGCCCAGTGTTGGCAGCGTATTCTTGCCTTCATGGAAGGGCGGGTTCATGACGATGAAATTCAGGCGACCGCTAAAGGGCAACGCATCGCTGGTAAGATCCAGCCAGTGGGACTGTATGCCTGCCCCTGCCTCCTGCAAATTCACGGCGCAGCAGGACAAGGCCCGCGCATCGGTATCAATGACATGAAGTGTGGTAATGGCGGGTTGGCTTTTCAGAACAAAATGCGAAAGGAAGCCATAGCCACATCCGAAATCCGCCCCCGTCCCCTTCAGGCTGTTCACCGGCAAGGTGAGGGCCAGCAGCGCAGAGCCGCGGTCAATCTTGTCCCATCCGAATATGCCGGGCTGGGACATAAAGCCGCTATCTTCAACGGGCTGCGCAGCACCCGCCGCCAGTGCGTCCGCTATGATGGCGGGAAGGGTCGCCGGACGTATGGCCCAGACAACGCGGGCTTTGCTTTTTGACTCGCTATCGCACGCCAGGCCAAATTCTTCCATATCCTTTTCAAGGCGCTTGCCGCCGGCATCATTCGCGGCGGCACACAATATAAGACCGCCGGGCTTAAGATGCTGCAATCCCGATACCAGCAGATAATGCCATTCCACGCGCTGCTTAGGGGCGAGGATCAGAACGATATCAAACATCACGCCCGGTTCCGGCAGGTCGGCGGTGACATTTGCGCCCTGCGCCTGCAAATCATTGGTGATGTGTTTCTGATATTGCTGCACGGTCAACGTGCTGAATATATCGAGGTCTGCCCCGGCCTGCCCGTTGAGGAACAAGGCTCGCGCCGCCTCATTCGGCGGCGGGAGAAATCCGCCACTAAACGGATAAAACAAGGCTTCCAGCGCGGGATTATTCATTGGGCACTTCCGTAAATCGACAGAGTGTGTCCGGCCAGATAAAGCGATCCGGCAATTAAAACCCGGCCCTCCGTTACGGCGGATAAAGCGTCCGGCAATCCGGTGGCGCTGTGTGCGGCCACACCAAGCGCCCGCGCCTCATCCATAATCTGCGCCGCCGGGCAGGCTTTATCTTCGCCCGGTATATCAAGGGCGGTAAGGCTGGCAAGGTAAGGCGCAAGGGGTTTGATAAAGCTCATCGGTGTTTTCGTCTGCATCATGCCAAGGATAAGGTGAAGGGGCTTCGGGCTGGTTGCGGCCCAGTGTACGGCCTGATCGGCCAGCGCGCGGGCAGCCTGCTCATTATGCCCGCCATCCAGCCAGACTTCCACATTGTTTTTTGAAGCCAGCGGTAAAAAATGCAGACGGCCGGGCCAGTATGCGCTTTGCATGGCTTTTGCCAGCGCTTGCTCCGGTATATCCAGGCCCGGAATGATGCGCAAGCCCGCCAGCGCCGTGCCGGCATTGCGAATCTGGTGCGCGCCGACAAGCCCCGGGCGCGGCACAATCAGCGTATAGCGCCCGATGGTCAGCGTCAGGTCCGCTTCATCCGCCGTGACCTGCCACGCATGGTCATGCAGGTAAAGGGGCACGGATAATTGTGCGGCGTGATGTTTAAAGACATTTTCAATCTCAGCCGAGTCCTGTGGCGCGATGATGCAGGGAATGCCCTCTTTCATAATGCCTGCTTTTTCCTTCGCGATGGCGGGTAATGTGGTGCCCAGATACTCGGCGTGATCCATCCCGATGGCGGTGATGATGGTCGCCAGCGGGCGTTCAATTACATTCGTGCAGTCAAGCCGCCCCCCCAGTCCCGTTTCCAGCAGGACGATATCTGCCGGTATGCGCGCAAAAGCAGTGAAGGCCAGCGCCGTTGTAATTTCAAAAAATGTCAAAGGCAGTTCGCCATTGACCGCAGTCACTTCGTCCAGGAGTGTTTCAAGATATTCATCATCGATAACACGCCCGGCCAGCACGATACGTTCATTGAAGCGCAGCAAATGGGGCGAGGTGTAGCAGTGAACACGCAAGCCAGTCGCTTCTAACGCCGCGCGCAGGAAGGCGATTGTCGAACCCTTGCCGTTCGTTCCCGCCACATGAATAACCGGCGGCAGATTTTTGTGAGGATTGCCAAGCCTGTCTAGAAGCTCGTAATAAGCCGGGCGAATGGTGAGGTCAATGCCGGGCCCGCCGCGCAATGTATAAAGATGCCGTAGCTTTTTTTCCAGGGCCGCGTGCTGGTGGCGGGCGTCATTATTATACATGGTTAGGCTTGTTCGTTGTTATGGCCTTTATTTTTAGAGATAGCGCTCCGCAGCGTCAATAAAAAAGCCCCGATGGGCGGGGCTTTTGAATTATGCGATTTTCTTGGCTTTTACCGTTGGTTTTGTCGGCAGGGGTACGACATTATCGGCCTTGGCTTTGGTGGCGCTGTTGCCGCGGGATTTTTTGCCGTTTGAAATGCTGATTGCTTTCACATCGCTGTCATCCGAACCGCTATCCTTATCGGCGACTGGTTTATGGAGCAGGATGCTCAGCAAGCGGATAAAGGTTGCGCGTAGCTCTTTACGAGGCACAACCATATCAACCATGCCATGGGCCAGCAGATATTCCGCTGTCTGGAATCCTTCCGGCAATTCTTCGCGGATTGTTTCCTGGATCACGCGCTTGCCGGCGAATCCGATCATCGTGCCGGGTTCGGCGATGTGTATATCACCGACCATGGCAAACGACGCGCTGACGCCGCCCGTTGTCGGGTCGGTCAGAAGAACGATATAAGGCAGGCCCGCTTCTTTCACGCGCTCCACCGCCACAATACTGCGTGGCATCTGCATCAGGGAAATGGCCCCTTCCTGCATACGGGCACCACCAGATGCGGGGATGGCAATCAGGGCTGCGCCTTCTTTAACAGCAGCAAGGGCTGCAGTCACAAGACCTTCACCAACGGCCGCACCCATGGATCCGCCCATAAAGGAGAAATCAAACGCGGCAATAACAACCGGCAATCCACCGATCGTGCCCTTGGCGACATAGATCGCATCATCGCGGCCGGTTTTGGCGCGGGCTTCTTTCAACCGGTCGGCATAACGCTTGCGGTCTTTGAACTTCAACGGATCATGCGCGGCTTTGGCGGACGGGATTTCTTTGAACTTGCCGTTATCGAACAAAAGCTTCAGACGCTCCTGCACGGAAATTTTCATGTGATAGCCGCAGTGATAGCAGACATTTAAATTGTTGCTGAGGTCGCGGTGGAACAGCATCCCATCGCACTCCGCGCATTTCTGCCACAGATTGTCCGGGACATCCTTCTGATTTTCGGTCAGGGATTGTATCTTGGGCCGGATAAAGTTGGTTAACCAGTTCATCTATATACTCTGCTTGTTTTTAAAGGCTGCAGACTTTATCCCGCATATAGGGGTGAACTGTCAAGTCTGCGGGGGATTACAGGAACTTAAACCGATGCCAAGGGTTTGAAATCGCGCCAGATTATGCAACCATGGCCCAGATGCGCGACCTAAAAGGGTATAGAATGATTCGGGCCACCCGGGATAACGGCGAAAACAAACCCTATCTTCTTGTAAAAGAAGGTAAAAGTTCTGCTGTGCTGTCCTTGCAAGGTGACTGGGTGCTGAGCAACGCACAAAGTCTCACCGACTTTTTACATAAGATTAGGGTGTCACCGATACAGCTCAGCGTGACGCTCGATGGGCAGGCGCTGGGCTCGATTGATACGGCCGGGGTGTTTATCCTGCACCGGTTGCTGGAAGGCTGCGGCGTAAGCCTCACGCAGCTGCGCTATGAGAATTTCAACAAGGATCAGGAGCGCTTTGTCGCCCAGATTCTTAAACTGGCCGTTGATGATGCCAAATCCGTCAATCGGCGGCGGCGCAGTTTCCTGTATCGCCGGATTGTGCATGTGGGGTGCCAGACAAGCGGTGCTGTGGATCAGCTTCTTGACCTGATCGCGTTTTTTGGCCAGATCTGCGCAACGCTTGCGCGTAATATTCTGCGGCCCAGACGCTTTCGTCTTGTTTCCATCGTGCGGCATATTGATGAAGCCGGGATCGGGGCTATACCGATTGTTGCACTGCTGGCGTTTTTGATCAGTATTGTTATGTCGTATCAAGCGGCAACCCAGCTGAAAAATTTTGGCGCGGATATTTTTACCGTTAATCTGACGGTGATTTCTATCTTGCGTGAAATGGGTGTCATCTTGACCGCGATTATGGTGGCGGGACGGTCGGGCAGTGCCTATGCCGCGGAAATCGGTGTAATGAAATTGCGCGAAGAAGTCGATGCGCTGCAAACGATCGGGCTTGATCCGTTTGAGATTCTGGTGCTGCCGCGGATTATTGCGCTGGTGATTGTTATGCCGCTTCTGACCTTTATTGCGGATATTGTCGGGTTGGCGGGGGGTGCGGTGATGGCGGTCACGTTGCTGGATATATCGCTTGCCCAATATATCGACCGGGTCTTTAATATTATTACGATGAATATGTTTCTGGTCGGGATTATGAAGGCACCCGTGTTTGCCTTCCTTATTGCCTTGATCGGCACATGGCAGGGTATGCGCGTTACCGGATCGGCGGAAAGTGTCGGGCGCTTGACCACGCTGGCCGTGGTGCAATCGATTTTCCTTGTGATACTGGCAGATGCTTTGTTTTCCATTCTGTTTGCGAATTTGGGTATATGATGGGCACAGGCACACCGGTTATCGAAGCGCGCAATATCGTCAATCGTTTCGGCAAGGTTACGATTCATGATGATCTGAACCTGTCGCTTTATGCGAACGAGATTGTCGGGCTGGTCGGCGGATCGGGATCGGGGAAATCCGTTTTACTGCGCACGCTTGTCGGCCTGCGCAAACCGCAAGGCGGGCAGGTTCTGGTCCAGGGTAGCGATATTGTGCAGATGGACGGCGAAGAAAAACTGGCCCGCCAGCGCGCCTGGGGCGTTTTGTTTCAGAACGGGGCGTTGTTCTCCGGCCTTAGTGTCGTGGATAATGTGGCCCTGCCGCTGCGCGAACATACGGATTTAAGCGCGGATGATATACGCGAGATTGCGGAACTGAAGCTGAAGCTTGTGGGTTTAAAGCCCGAAGACCGCCTGAAAAAACCGTCCGATTTGTCCGGCGGTATGGTTAAGCGCGCGTCACTGGCCCGGGCGATGTCCCTTGACCCGGCGATATTATTTCTGGATGAGCCGACGGCGGGGCTTGATCCGATTGCGGCGGCGGCGTTTGACGAGCTGATTGCCAACTTGCAGCAGACAATGGGTTTAAGCGTGATGATTATCACCCATGATCTCGATACGCTGACGACATTATGCCACCGTGTGGCGGTGCTGGTCGATAAAAAGATTGTGGCGGGGACATTGCTGGAGATTATGGCATCGAAGCATCCCTGGATTCATGAATATTTCCACGGACCGCGGATGCGGGCTGTTACAACGACAAAAGAAAAGGTATCTTAACTTCTATGGAACGGGATGTACGCTATTTCTGGACGGGTTTATTTGTGCTGGTAACGCTGGTCTGCATGGCCGCGTTTATTGCATGGATTGCGGGGACCTATGATAACCGTAAATATGATCGCTATACGATTTTCTTCACCAATGCCGTTACTGGTTTAAATACAGGCAGTGTCGTGCGTTACCAGGGGATTGAGGTGGGCAGCGTGTTATCCATTCGCCTGTCCGATTATCGCCGTGATTTAGTGAAGGTGGATATTGAAATTATCGAAGATACGCCGGTCAAGTCGACGACAAGTGCGACACTGGGTATGATGGGGATTACCGGCATTACCTTCATTGAAATTAAAACGCCGCCCGAAGACAAGCTGCCGGCGGCGAAGATTGCAAGTGAGCCTTACCCGATTATTCTGGGCTCCGCGTCGCAGCTCACCCAGCTGTTTGAAACCATGCCGAAGATACTGGATAATTTCCTGATGGTATCGGACAAGATGAACAAGTTTCTGGACCCGGAAACAATGACAACATTGCAGAAAGCCGCGCAGAATATTGAACAAGTCACACGGGACTTTAACGGTTTGCTGAGCCCGCAAAATACGGCCTATGTCGCGCAAACGCTGCAGAATGCCGCCACCGCCAGTGAGAGCTTTACCGAGATGGCTGCGCGCCTTGATAAAACGGCGGTGCAGATTGAAAATACGGCGAAGCTTCTTGGCACAACAATTATGCGCAATGAAGAAGCGTTCAACCAGTATACGCGCGAAGGCGTGGATCAGGTTATGCGCCTGACCGAGGAAAGCCGGGCAACGGCTACCGCCATTCGTGACCTTGCCGACAAGCTGGGCCATGATCCGTCGCAGATTATTTATCAGCCCAATTATCACGGTGTGGAGATTCCCCAATGAAAAAAACAATAATCGCAATTCTGGGCCTGGTTCTTTTATCTGGCTGTACGGGCGTTAATCTGTCTTCCAATACGCCCCCTGCGACATATTATCTACTGCATGCGGAGCCGGTGGTGCAGAAAACGCCTGCGCTTGTGCCGATTATACTGGAGGAGCCGCGCATGGTGGCGGGTCTTGATACGGACCGCATTGCCCTGACGAAACAAGATGGGCGGATTCTTGATTATTATGCCACCGCACACTGGGCGGCGCCCTTGCCCCGCGTCCTCAATGATATTTTTGTCGAAAGCTTTTCGACGCGCTACAACATCGTGCCGCGCCGCGCGCGCAGCCTTGAAGCCAATGCCGGGGAATATCGCGTGATGATTACCGTCCGGGATTTTCAGGCAGAATACCCGAACGGGACGGATAATCTGCCGGGCGTTCACATCGCCTTCAACGTGACGCTGATCGATCAAAAGACGGGAAAGACCGCCGATGAGTTTGTTGTGCGGAATAAAAAAGCCGTAGCGCAGAATACGCTAACCGCTGTGACCGATGCCATGGAAGTTGCGTTGCAGGAAAGTGTCAGTGATATGCTGAACCGTTTGCAGACGCGGACACATAAGGCGCGGTAAGTTGCTATAGGGCTGCGGACAGCGCTTTAACTTGTTGCTCAAGCTCTGCCATTGTTTTCGTGCCACCGTCTATGCCCCCAATGGTACGGACAAGGGCTGATCCCACCACAACTGCATCCGCGAACGATGCCATATCTTTGACATCTTGCGGCGTGCTGATCCCAAAACCGACGGCTATCGGCAGGCTGGTTTTTTTGCGGATCTGGTCCAGATGTTTGGCAACGCGCTCAACATTGGCGGTGGCTGTGCCGGTAATGCCGGTAATTGACACATAATAAATGAACCCGCTGGCCCCCTCCAGAATTGTATCAAGACGCGCATCATCCGTTGTCGGCGTGACAAGGCGGATAATATCAAGTCCCGCCTTGCGCGCGGGGATGCTCAGCTCCGCATCTTCTTCCGGCGGTAGATCGACGATGATCAGGCCGTCAACGCCTGCTTCCTTTGCGTTTGTTACAAATTTATCGACACCATATGCATAAACCGGGTTGAAATATCCCATCAGGATAAGGGGTGTGTCATTGTCGTTTTTGCGGAAGTCCGCAGCCTGATCGAGAATTTGTTGAAGATGGGCGCCTGCCTTCAGGGCGCGGATGGTGGCTTCCTGAATTGCGGGACCGTCGGCCATCGGGTCGCTGAACGGCATCCCCAGCTCGATAATGTCCGCCCCCCATGAGGGCAGGCTGTTCAGAATCGCGCGGCTGCTGGAATCATGCGGATCGCCGCCGGTGATAAAGGTGACAAGACCGGCGCGGCCTTTATCCTTCAGGACAGAAAAACGTTGGGAAATACGGCTCATTAAACTTTACAATCCGGGTTGGGGTGCGCGTTGGGGTGCGGGGGCTTTGCGCGCTTTATCCAATGCCTCTTCCTGTGCCCGGACATTGATGATGGTCTGGTTCAGGCGGTCGATACTCACCTCACGCAGATAGCCTGCGTTCATATAGGCGGGAATTTTATCCCATTCCTTAAGCACCTTCGCCTTGAAATCCGGATGCGTGTCCCAGTCGCGGATGGCAACACCGTATGGATTAATGCTGACATGCATGCTGAGCACTTCGGGCCAGCGCCTTGCCATGGTCATTAAAAAGCGACGACCGGCGGCAACATGTCCGATGCTGAGAACCGCATTTGTGCTATCAAAGCTGTTATAGATACGCAGCAGCGCCTGCGCATTCTCGATATTTTCCTGGGTATTGGTGGATTGGTCGTCAACAAGAATGGCGGAGTCCGGAACGCCCAATTTTACCATTTCATCGCGGGTGCGTACCGCTTCGCAGCGCCCGTCATCGGTGGGTATGCCGCCGGTTGTTACAACCTGCTTGAAAAACCCTTTGTGGTACAGGGCGGCGGCCTGCGCGGCTTGTTGTTCGCAAATAAATTTATTGCCAAAGATCAGGCAGATATCGGCGCGCTTTATTTCTGTCTTGTCGATCAGAAGGTAATTTGCAATCAGCCGTGCTTTATCTGTATCAATATCCATATAAATTCTACAGTGTGATGCCCAAACGTTCAGCTACAGTAAATATATCCTTATCCCCGCGCCCGCACAAATTCATAATTAATATATCCTCAGGCGATAATGTCGGGGCGATTTTGGAAACATAGGCAAATGCATGTGACGGCTCCAGCGCCGGAATAATGCCTTCAAGCTTGGAGCACAGCTGGAACGCCGCCAGCGCTTCATCATCCGTAATCGCTTCATATTGCACGCGGCCTGTATCCTTCAGCCATGCATGTTCCGGCCCGATGCCCGGGTAATCGAGGCCGGCGGAGATGGAATGCGCTTCGTCAATCTGCCCGTCCTCATTTTGCAGCAGATAGGTGCGGTTACCGTGCAGCACGCCGGGGCGACCGCCCGTTAAAGATGCCGCATGTTTTTTATCAAGGCCAAAGCCCGCCGCCTCAACACCGACAATCTTCACATCCGTATCATCAAGAAATGGATGGAACAGTCCGATGGCATTGGACCCGCCGCCGATACACGCCACAAGCATGATGGGCAGGCGGCCTTCTTTCTCCAGAATCTGCGCGCGCGCCTCCGCACCGATAACCGATTGCAGATCACGGACCATTGCCGGGTAAGGGTGGGGCCCAGCGGCGGTGCCGATAATATAAAATGTATCTGACACATTGGCGACCCAGTAGCGCAGGGCTTCGTTCATCGCATCCTTCAATGTGCCCGCGCCACTTGTCACCGGAACAATGTCCGCGCCGAGAAGTTTCATGCGAAAGACATTGGGTTTCTGGCGCTGAATATCCTCCGCCCCCATAAAGATGGTGCAGGGCATGTTGAACAGGGCGCAGACCGTTGCGGTTGCCACACCATGCTGGCCCGCGCCAGTTTCGGCGATAATGCGTGTCTTGCCCATACGGCGCGCCAGCAGGATTTGGCCGAGCGCATTATTGATTTTATGCGACCCTGTATGGTTCAGCTCATCCCGCTTGAAATAAACTTTGGCGCCGCCGAAATGTTTTGTTGTGGCTTCCGCATAATAAAGCGGGGAGGGGCGCCCGACATAGTCCCGGCCCAGCTGCTCCAGCTGCGCCCAGAAGGCGGTATCGGCCTTCGCCGTATTCCATGCCTTTTCCACGTCAAGAATAAGCGGCATAAGCGTCTCGGCCACATACCGCCCGCCATAAATCCCGAAATGCCCGTTTTCGTCGGGGCCTGTTTTATAAGAATTTTGTGTCATAGGTAGGTTTTAGCGTGAAGTAACCGGTAGCGGAAGCATTTTTTGCTATAGCCGGTCTGCAATCTGCACGGCCTGGATAAATCGTGTGATTTTGGCGGGGTTTTTCTTGCCCGGACCGTCTTCGACCCCGCTGGAGATATCAACCGCATCAGGGGTCAGGCGGGATAGCGCATCCATAACATTTTCGATAGTCAGGCCACCGGACAGCATCCAGGGTATTTTGCTTTTGAAATGACGCAGAAGATCCCAGTCAAAGCTGTGCCCCGTACCGCCGCGTTCCCCGTCAATCTTTGCATCAAAAATAAGCCAGTCGGCAACGTCCTCATAGGCGCGGGCCTGCGCGATATCATCCGCGGTTGCGATATTAAAAGCCTTGAGGACCGGCAGGCCCGTGAGCGTTCTAATGGTCGCCGCACGCGCCGGCGTTTCATCACCATGCAGCTGAATCATATCAAGCGGTGCGTGCGCCAGCGTATTTTTTAAATCATCGTCGGTGGGGTTGACGAACAAGCCGACTTTTTTTGCGGTTACTGGACTTTGCTTTATAAGCTGTCCCGCGGCTTCGGGTGTAATTGCACGTTTTGATGGCGGATAAAAAACAAAACCGATAAAATCGGCATATTGTGCGGCGTCCATAGCTTCATCCGTCGTCAGGCCGCATATTTTAATTTTTGTCATTTGAATTCAAGCCTGCTCACACCGGATTCATTGATAATTTCATAGGTTCTTGTGCCGTCGATTGGTGTGTCGTGGCTTTCGTATAGAATCTTTACCGTCGGGAAATCACGATGAAGGCGAGGAATAATAGGAGCGAGATACTTCTCCCCGTCAGTTTCAAAAGGTGTCATGCGCAAGGCAAATTTGCCACGTTCAGCATGCTCAAATATACGCTGCAATAAAGACGTTCCTAGCTTTTTATTGCGGCATTCGGGCCGAACAGATATCTGACTTAACCAGAGAACCGGCTGCTTATAATCGGCCAGTGATTCGTAGTAACGGATAGCGGCGGCGGCCACGATTCTATCGTTCTCATCCAGTTTTAAAAAATAGCTCATATCGGCACGATGAAATATATGGGCCAAAGGACGGTCCTTTTCTTTGCGGCTATGAAGAAAAGAATTATCTTCATGGCGCGCGGCGAAATTAAGCAGGCCCTTCTCTGTGACAAAGCTATCGCGAATGTGTTCCATGAATATCATTGTAAGAGATGTGCAGGAGGCACGTCAATAAAAAGAGCTTTTACGCAGATTTTTCAATATCGTGGAGGATGGACTGCGCCGCTGCTGCTGGATCATCCGCGCCCGTGATGGGGCGGCCGATAACAAGATGCGTGGCACCCGTTTGCAGCGCCTGCACCGGTGTCATCACGCGCTTTTGGTCGTCACTCCCCATCTCATGCGTGGCGGGGCGGATTCCCGGCACCATCAAGATGAAATCAGGGCCGCAGGCCGTGCGGATAGCCTCAATTTCATGGGCAGAACAAACAACACCGTCAAGCCCGGCATCCTGCGCCGCGCGCGCCAGCTGTACAACGCGGTCCTTAAGGGGTAACGGCAACCCAATGGCCGCGCATGAGTCTTCATCCATACTGGTCAGAAGTGTCACGGCCAGCAGGCGGGGTTTATGGTCGCCTTCCTGCGCGGCGGCGCGGGCGGCTTTCATCATCGCCGGACCGCCCAGCGCATGCACATTGATATAAGATGGGCGTAATAGGCTGACCGCGCGCACGGCACCGGCCACGGTATTGGGAATATCATGGAATTTAAGATCCAGAAAAATATCAAGTGTCGGGTATTGCTCGACTATGGCGCGCAGCCCTTGCTGCCCTTGCGCATTGAAGAACTCCATACCGATTTTCAAACCGCATTGCGCCGTGACCATGGCGCGCGCAATTTCAAGTGCGCGGGCGGTATCCGGCGTATCGGCGGCACAATAAACTTTAGGATGGCGTGTCATAGAAGCGGTTTGCGCTCAATGCTTAAAGGCGCGGCATTTGTTGTGGGCGCAGGTTCATGTTTGATAATAATTTCGTCGTCCTTGCGCAAATCATGTTCCAGCTTGTGGATCAGGCGTTTCTGGCGGCGGCGTTCACGGCGCAAATCGCTACTGTTCAGCCAGACCATAAACGCGCCCAGTACAAAGCCAAAGGCCACACCGACAAGAACCGGCATAAAAACGGGGACGGTGATTGAGGGATCAAATGGGCTCCAGTTCACGGGAACCAGATGACGGTTCGCAACGGCAAATAAAATCGCGGCGACCGTTACAAGAAGGCTGATCATCCATCGCAGCAAAGCGGTCATAAATTTATATCTTTCAGGCTTTTAAAAAGGGCCGCCCGGATTATCTAGACGTATTCGTCATCACCATCATGGCCGGTGCCACCATTCAGGCGTTCGCGCAAGGCTTTGCCGGTTTTGAAAAACGGCAAACGCTTGGCATCAACTTTTACGCTTTCGCCCGTGCGCGGGTTACGACCCGTGCGGGAATTGCGTTCCTTGATGGAAAATGCACCGAAGCCGCGCAGCTCTACGCGGTCGCCTTCTGCCAGCGCCTTGGTGATTTCATCAAAAACCGTATTCACGATTTTTTCGATATCGCGCATATATAAATGCGGATTACGTTCAGCCAAACGCTGGATCAGCTCAGATTTAGTCATGCTTTGGTCCCTCTTTCATCAGGATAATACCCTGTTATAGTATAAAGCTTGTTCTTTTACAATGCCTTAACAACGACATTTTCGTCAAGAATAATGCAAAAATCAGCCAAAACCGAGTTTTATTAGCCTTTGATGGCCTTCTTAAATGAAAATAAGGAGTTTTATAATAGGATAGAGACCAACAAAATAAAGGGTGAGGGTCCAGGCATCTTGCTAAAACACACTATGACAAAAGACGGATCATAGATACTTATACTGTTATTTGCTAAAATGTCTAGATGTTATAAATTTGGGATTGAAAAGCGCATGAATAAAACTGATCACTCAAAGGCCTTCACGCTAATTGAGATATGTATTGTCATCATCATTTTGGGCTTTCTTGTCGCGGGTGCCGCGGCTGCCTTAAACCAATATTATAAGCATGTGCGTATTAAGACAACGGTGGATAATATTGCTACGGTTGAAAGCAGTCTTCATGATTTTTTTGCCAATTACGGTTTTTATCCTTGCCCGGCATCCCCTGCTGCAAAAGCGGGAGATTCTGATTTTTCTGCCTCCCTTAATTGCACGCTGGCCGCAGACTTGGCTAAATTATCAACGGCAAATAACGCGGCGGGCCTTGGCGTTGTGAGCGGCGTTATTCCGTCTCAGGCCAGAGTTCAGGATCCAACAGATCCAACAAAAACAATTATTGTAACAGTTGTCCCCTATGCCAAAACCATGGATGGGTGGGGACGCCGTTTGACCTATGCCGTAACCAAGGATATGACGGCAAAGGCAACATATGATAAAGACAAGCCCGCTGTGACTGTTAACATGCTGGATAATACGGGCCCGGATGCTGTAACAGAGCAACCCTTTTTAATATTTAGTGCCGGACCGGACGGAAAAGGTGCCTTCAATGGAAATGGTATCAATGCGATTCCTTGCGACGCTATCGGCAAAGACGCGGAGAATTGCGATGGTAATGCCGTCTTCGCCTTTACGGAAGAGCAGCGCTCGACAACAGGTGATAACAATAATTTTGATGATTTTTTATCTATACGGACAACAAAAGGCGCATCTTATCGTTGTACTGACCCAAGAACAGCGATGGTGGGCATAAAAGACGGCCTGCCTATTTGTGAGATTGTCCCTCAATATGTTTGTGCAGATAAGGGTTTGGCCTATCGGCCAACCGATCCTTCTAAGGATGCTGATGGTTGTGCTTACATGCAAGGAGCCCTTGTGGGAAACTGCCCGCAGGGTAATGCATCGGTTGATTTAGCCAGCCATCCCAGTATCTCTGGACTTCAAGCGCCTGCTTATTGGGATCCAGCACTCGCACCTGGTTCCCCGGTAACACCCTGGGGGCCTTCTCGTCGGGGTTGCAGCTGCCCGCCCGGTTTTCAGCTAGAGCATAAGGGCATGTGTAATTGGGGTGATTGTATATTAGCTTCTGTGACCGGCGAAGTTTATTATTATGGGTGCAGAAAACTATAGATAATAAAAAAACCGGGCCTCTTAAGGGCCCGGTTTTGTATTTGTGGTTAGAGGAGGCGCTTATTCAGCGGACTCGTCAGCTTTGGCTTTTTTGGCCGGTGCTTTTTTGGTGTCCGCGTCGGAACCCTTGTTCAGGGCAGCGCCGAGAATATCACCGAGGGACGCGCCTGAGTCTGAGGAGCCGAAGGCTTCCAGGGCGGCTTTGTCTTCATCCAGTTCGCGGGCCTTGACGGACAGGCTGAGCTTGCGGGATTTCTTCTCGATAGATACGACCTTCGCATCGACTTTTTCACCAACGGCGAAACGGTCGGGGCGTTGTTCGGAACGCTCACGGGACAGATCGGCTTTCTTGATCGTGCCTGTGATGCCTTCGCTGATTGTGACATCGATGCCACGCTCATGAACGGAGGTAACGGTACACGTAACAACTTCACCTTTCTTGATGCCATCCATCGCGCCTTCGAACGGATCTTCGTTCAATTGCTTGATGCCTAGCGCTACACGCTCTTTATCGGCTTCGATCTCAAGGATCTTGACCTTGACCTTGTCACCTTTGGTGAAGGCCTTGAGCGCGTCTTCGGCATTGTCTTCCCATGTCACGTCGGACAGGTGAACCATACCATCGATATCGCCCGGCAAGCCAACGAACAGACCGAATTCGGTGATGTTGCGGACTTCGCCTTCCAGAGTCTGGCCGGTGTCATGCGTATCTGCGAATTTCTTCCATGGGTTTTCCTGAGTTTGTTTCAGGCCCAAAGAAATACGACGCTTGTCGCCATCCACTTCGAGAACGATAACATCGAGCTCCTGTGATGTGGAAACCAGCTTGCCTGGGTGAACGTTTTTCTTCGTCCAGGACATCTCAGACACGTGCACGAGACCTTCGATACCTGGCTCCAGCTCAACAAACGCACCGTAATCGGTGATGTTGTTAACGCGGCCCTTGTAACGATCGCCCACTTGGAATTTCGCAGCAATACCTTGCCACGGATCGCTTTCCAGCTGTTTCATGCCGAGTGAAATACGCTGGTTTTCTTCGTTGTAACGAATAACCTGTACTTCAATGCTCTGACCGATGGTCAGAACTTCGGATGGATGATTGACGCGCTTCCAGGAGATGTCGGTCACGTGCAGAAGACCATCAACGCCGCCCAGATCAATAAACGCACCGTAATCGGTGATGTTCTTGACAACGCCCTTCAGGATTACGCCTTCGCGCAAATTCTTCAGCAGGTCGCCACGGACTTCGTCACGGCTCTCTTCAAGAACGGCACGACGGGAAACAACGATGTTGCCACGGGAACGGTCCATTTTGAGAATGTGGAAAGGTTGTGGTGTGTTCATCAGCGGGGATACGTCGCGTACGGGGCGAATGTCCACTTGTGAGCCTGGCAAGAACGCAATCGCGCCGCCCAGATCCACGGTGAAACCACCTTTGACGCGGCCGAAAATAACACCGGTAACGCGTTCGCCTTTTTCGCTGGATTTCTCCAGTTCGATCCAGACTTCTTCGCGGCGCGCTTTTTCGCGGGAGAGAACAGTCTCACCATCACGATTTTCCATGCGCTCAACGAACACTTCAACGCTGTCGCCCGCTTTGATTTCCGGGTCTTGTCCCGGCAGTGTGAATTCGCGGATGGATACGCGACCTTCAGATTTCAGGCCGACATCGATCATTACGAAGTCGTCTTTAACTTCGATAATGCGACCCTTTACCACGCGACCTTCAAAGTTAGCTTGTCCTTGCATGGACACGTCGAGAAGGGCGGCGAAGTCTAGGGAGTCATTGTCTTTAATATTTGCGGCTGCTTTTGCCATGGTCTTGGTTCCTTTCATATACGGGATGATGACCTCGCCCCCGGTTTACCGGGATAATTAGCGGATCAGTCCCTATTCCCCCCGCCCTTGAAGGCCTCGGCCCGGGTGGGTGGAATGGGGGCATATGTATCGGGAATACTTATGTTATGCAAGGTTTTTAACTCAAAGAGGTCAGTGGCGGCCTATTATAATAATAAAAAGCAACAGATATCCTTGACATAACTTTTGGGCAATGTTACAGAAAATCGAAAAATGCTGTTATTAGCCGTTATTAAATAAAGGAAATTATAAATGACACAAGAAAAGTCCATTGATGCGCAAACAATCAGAACTGCCATTTTTAAAGTTTATGAGTCGGTTTCAACCTATGCAAACCTAATGGATGACTTTGTGCCAGGGCATAAGGGGAAAATTTTTCAGGCGAGTCACGGACATTTGTCATTGGGTAAAACCTTACAGCTAGGCTCTTCCTTTGAAAAAAAATTAAAAAATACAAAATCGAGCAGCTGGGCAAAAGATTTTCTGTTTCCAGATGTAAAGGATACGGAGCTTGCAACGCAGCCATGGCGCTTTCTGGTATATGCAGATATATGGCTTAGCACATGGCAGGATGCACACAGAACGGCGGTTAATGATGCCAAGAATGCTTTGCGGGCGCGCAGCAATGTAAAAGACAATGATCTTTTGAATGATCTGAAAACATTCTTGGACGCATCGCAAGCGGCGCTTGATGAATGTGCCATTGCCCTCGGTGTTATAAGAGAGTCAAAAATTATCGACCAGTTATTAGAAGCCACACGTAAAAGCTTTGCTTCAAAAGTAACTGCGGAAGAAACAGAGGGGCTGAAGACGCAACAGCGGGACGCTACAAAAGCGTTGAGCCAAGCACAAGCAGATGAGCAAAGCTTGCAAGAGCGTTTGGTAAAAGTAAAAAAGACACCAGGAAAAGTTGATAAGATCGTTACGGCATTCTTAGAAAATTTGGAAGATGTCGCGAAAACTTTGGGATATAAGACTGATCAAGACAATGATGCCCTCACCAAGTTTTTAGATGATGCCGGTCTTGCGCCTGTTCTTTTAACAGATTTTGCCGCTGCTAGCCGTGCGAAGGCGACAGAGAAAGCGGCGGAGCTTGAGGATGATTTTAAAAAATCTCAAGATTCTGGGCGCAAATTGAAACAAGCGTCAGATGAAGTTAGCCGAGCCTTAAGCGCCGCTGAGGGTAATCAGAAACAGGCAAAAAGAATGTCCGCTTATTACGAAACATTCAGGGGTGAAAAACAGCCATACTATACTAATGGTCTGCATGTTCATCCCTTGGAAGGTCTTTTTAACTTTCTTACAAATGATTTGTCCGGCGCTTTAGCAAAAGTTGTCACTACGATTGAAAAGTCTGGCAATTTGTTGGCTAAGGATAAAAAAGTACCAGCGCCGTCTTAGGCTAATGTGATGTTTTGCTCGTGCGCTCAATACCGCGTTGGCTGTCACGAGCATCGCATTCTTTCATGCAAAGAATCACACACTATATGAAATTGATCAGGCATTTTAACGGAGAAGAGCTGGCGGTGTATATAGGTGCGCATCGCAGTAACAATGATATTTATAGCCGCTTGGCCTATCTGCACCCGGCAGAGCTCCGCAAGGAAGATCATTTCACGATTTTATCAGGCACAAAGATTGTGGCCGTGGCCTCTACTCAACCAAACCTGTATCAACCCCATATCCTATGGCTGAAACAGGTTTCGGTGGATGCGGAGCATCGGAAGCGGGGTTATGCGACACAGCTGGTCAATGCTGTGTTCGCCGATACGGCATCTAGGAAATTGGCGCTGCAGCCCAGTAGTTTTACCCCGCTGGGTGCGGCCTATCTAAAGGCTGTGATGCCCCGGCTACATTGTCATTATCCAGATCTGGCAATTTATTGGAATGAGCAAAGCCGCGTACCAGTAAGTGGCGCCAAGCCCTATCAACTTGACCTGACGCGGCAGCGAAGTGTGCAGTTTCTTTAAAACCGGGCGGAGGCCATGGCCAGCGCTTGGTCCAGCACCTGTGCCGCGGTCAGGTCGGAGGTGTCTAGAATTACCGCATCCTCGGCGGGTTTAAGCGGTGCTGTCGCGCGGCCACTGTCACGGGCGTCACGTTCCTTCATTTCTGCCAAGACTAAATCATAGTCTGGATTAAGCCCTTGAGAGCTGAGTTCTTTAAACCGGCGATCGGCGCGGATTTCGACGCGAGCGGTGACATAAAGTTTTAACGGGGCGTCAGGGCAGACGACGGTGCCGATATCGCGCCCATCCAAAATAGCACCCTTCGCGGGGGTGCCATCGACAAGGGTCGGAGGTTTTGTGGCAAAATCGCGTTGCAATCCCAAAAGCTCAGCCCGGACATCGGGAATGGCAGAGATTTTGGAGGTGATCTGGCCGATCAGATCATTGCGGATGGCCGGATTTAAAGAATCGGATGGTTTGAAGTCCCGGCGCAGTTGGGCTGCGGCCGCGATGGCGGCGGGGACATCATCGGGACTTTTGCCGTTTTGATGCAAGGTGAGTGCCGCTAGGCGGTAGAGCGAGCCCGTGTCCATATAGGCAAAGCCGAGCCTGTCAGACAAAGAGCGGGCGAGGGTGCCCTTGCCGCTGGCGGCGTGCCCGTCGATGGCGATAACAGGGTATAAAGATTTCTGATTTTTCATCACTATGCTCATAACATACAGGGAGTTGGATAATAAAGGGCAGATTTTTTGACATAAGATAAAAATAGTGCTATGAAACTGCACTATGAAAAACAAAATAGCAGGTAAAATCACAGCAGGTGTTGCGGCTTTGTCCGCGGTTTTTGCGGGCTCCGCATTGCAGCAGCCAGAGCCGGTTCTTGCGGCGGCCCTCTCTTCTACCGTGCCTATTATTCTTGATGTGGATACGGGGCGGGATGATGCGTGGACGATTATTGGTGCCATGGATGAATATGAAATCCGTGCCATTGTCACAAGCTATGGCAATATCCCTTCGGAAAAGGCGCTGGCGAATACGTTATCCATGGTCAGTCTTGCGGAGCGCTCGTTGACCCGACTTGGGTCCCGGCCACCTGTATGGCGCGGGGAGGCGCAGCCTTTGACGCCTGATAATAAAGTAGCCAATGCCGAATTAGCGCGCCGGGAAAAGATCAATGGTAACGGGTTATGTGATTTGTTGCGCCCGCATACGGTGCGCGCGGTCGAAGAAAGCACCAGCTGGGCCGATGATATCAGGGTGCTTTTGCAGACAACGAAGAAAACCGATTATATCATTTGCGGGCCCTTAACAAATCTGGCGCGTCTGATTGATAATTTTGAGGCTCATGGCCTGGATATACGCGATTATATAAACCGCATCGTTGTTATGGGGGGCAGCTTTGATTCGGCCATCCCCGTTGATTTCAATTTCAAGGCCGATCCCGTTGCCGCACAAAAAGTCATTGCCTTGTTTAAGGACAAGGTAACTTTGGTTCCGTTTGATGAAACTAAAAAACTTAAGCTGACCTTACCGGAGATTTATAAACTAAGCGCAACGGATAAAGCGGCAGAATTTTGTCAGGAGCTGATGGTCGCGCATGCTAAAGGATGGTCGGCGGATAATAGTATCCTGCTGCATGATCCCGCGACATTATTCGCGCTTGATAATGCGGGCGACACAATCATGCAAAAGGTAAAAATTGTACAAAACGGAGAGTTAAGCGGCAAGATTATCGAAGATCCACAAGGCACACCGGTGCGCCGTTTTGTTATTGCACCCGGCGCAGAAAACCACATACGCACCGCCGTTCTTCAGAAAATCGGATTGCGCTTGTAGTTATTCCGCGTCAATTTTTGCACCCAGATCATTCATTAAGGTAACAAAATTCGGGAAGCTGGTAAGGATGGGGGCTGCGTCATCGATACTGATCGGTTGCGCGCTGGCCATGCCTAGAATCAAAAAACTCATCGCGATACGGTGATCAAGGGCGGTTTCAATTAACACGCCGCCCTGCGGTGGTTTGCCGCTGCCGAAGATGGTCAGCGAGTCTTCGCCCATTTCAAGCTTGACACCGCAGGCGGTAAGGCCATCAGCGACCATTTTCAAACGGTCACTTTCCTTGACGCGCAGCTCGGCCAGATCCGTCATGCGCATCGTGCCCGTGGCGCAGGCCGCCACCATCGACAGAATCGGAAATTCGTCAATCATGCTGGCTACGCGGGTGGGGGGGACATCAATGCCTTTGAGCGGGCCTGTGCCGCGCACGACGATATCGGCCACGGGCTCACCCGCCTCGATGCGCTTATTCTCAAATTTAATATCCGCACCCATTTCAATCAGCGTGTCATAAAGGCCAATACGGCGCGCATTGATGCCGATGCGCGGCAGGCGTAAGTGGGATCCTTCAACCAGCAGAGCGGCACAAACCGGGAAGGCGGCTGAGCTGGGGTCCGACGGGACATCGACGGCGCAGCCAAATAATTCCTGCGGCCCGTCAATGGTAATGGCCTGTGCGCCGCTTTCCAGGTCCTCAACGGTAACGCTTGCACCAAAATGGCGCAGCATGTTTTCCGTGTGGTCGCGTGTCGGAATATTTTCAATCACGGTTGTCTTACCTTGTGTATTAAGACCCGCCAGCAGAATAGCGGATTTAACCTGTGCACTGGCAACAGGCAAGCGGTATTCAATGGCGGCGGCTTTATCCGCGCCGCGCATAGTTAATGGTAGACGCCCGCCGTCGCGCGCCAGAAACTGCGCCCCCATCAGCGATAGCGGTGTCATGACGCGCTTCATCGGACGTTTGATCAGGGAGTTGTCGCCGGTAAATGTGGCGGTAATCGGATGACCCGCAACCAGCCCCATCAGCAGGCGGGTGGATGTACCGCTATTGCCCATCTCCAGCACATGGGACGGTTCGCGCAAATTGCCGGTGCCAACACCCATTGTGCGCCACAGTCCATCCGCACCATTTTGGATTTTTGCACCAAAGGCGCGCATCGCACCGGCGGTATGCAAAACATCTTCACCCTCCAGAAGGCCGCTGATAATCGTTTCTTCCTTCGCCAGGCCGCCAAACATAAGGGCGCGGTGGGAAATTGATTTGTCACCGGGAATACGGGTGCTGCCTTCGAGGCGCGTGGTTTTGCGGGAAATCAGGCTGTTTGTATGGTTTTTCATAGCCTCTTATCTAGCATAATTCGTTCGACTTTTAACAGAAAATTTTCATTTCCCCCCATATAATATCTGCATGGGACGTTTAACGATTTTAGTTCTGATTTTGGCAGCCTTTGGCGCATTTAACCATTTCAGGACGCCGCAAAAAGCGGATGCAGCGCCCGCAACGGTGGCTGCGGGTAAAATAATTTCTGATGTGGCGGTTCCCCCGGATTCTACAGCGCCAGCGCTTTCATCGGTTCAAGACATGCCGCCTGCGGTAGCCGCCGCATCCTATGTCATTACACAGAAAGATAGTGAATTCTTAAGCAAAGCCCTGGCGGCAGGTCCGCGTAGCGCGATTCGTGTTCCCAGCGGCGTTGTTGTACAGTTTCATGTAAAAAAGACATTGACCGGCGGTATTTGTCCACGCACGGGCCGCCCTAACCACACAATATCCATCACACCGGCCAAGGCAATTCTTGTCGCGAATTAATAATCAGACATACCAGGATTATTTAAAAACGTGCAGATTGCCTTTGTAGCCGTCGATAAATTCCAGCAATTTGTCCAGCGGCAACGGCCGGGAATAGCGGAAGCCTTGCACCTCATCACACCCTTCTTCCCGCAGGAAATTCTCATGCTCGATTGTTTCCACACCTTCGGCGATGACTTTCAGGTTGAGGGAGTGACCCAGATGGATGATCGTCCGGGCAATCGGCGCATCATCGGGGTTTTCCAGCGCATTGCGGATAAAGGACTGGTCAATTTTCAAGCGGTCAATCGGGAACTGGCGCAGGTAAGACAGGGATGAATAGCCGGTGCCAAAGTCGTCAATGGCCAGCTCAACACCCAGACGGTGCAACCGCTGCAACGTGGTGATGGCGTGATTGACATCCTCCATAAAGACGCTTTCAGTGACTTCCATTTCCAGCATCTGCGGCGGCAGTCCGGTTTCTTCCAGAATTTTTGTAACGGTCTCGATAATATCACTCTGATAAAACTGCGCGCCGGAGACGTTCACGGCGATGCGGATATTGTGCCCCGCACGGTTCCAATGTGCCGCGGCATGGCATGATTTTCGCAGGACAAGCTCACCAATCGGTACAATAAGCCCGGATTGTTCGGCGATGGGCACAAAATCGGCGGGGGATATGAATCGGCCGCCTTCCTTGCTTTTATCCGCCTTCCACCAGCGCAGAAGCGCTTCGGCACCAATCACACGCCCGGTCTGCAGGTCAAATTGCGGCTGGAAGTAAACGCTGAGATCTTCTTTTTCCATCGCTTCGCGCAGGTCACGCAGAAGCTGGAACCGCAATTGCAGGGCGCGGTCGAAATCGGCGGAATATTCCTTGATCATGTCGCGCCCTTCGTTCTTGGCGCGGTTCAGGGCGATATCGGCATTTTTTAAAACTTGGTCCGGGTCGACACCGTCGGTCGGGTATGTAGATACACCGATGGAGGCGCGCATCTGGAATATTTCATCAAAAACCTTGAACGGCTCAGAACGAATAATCCCGATAACCATTTGTGCGATTTCTTCCGATGTCATCGCGCCGGAGGTTAACGGCATGGTAATAGCAAATTCATCTTCGCCAATACGGGCGATCGTTGCGCTTTCCGGTAAGGATGTGCGTAAACGCCGTCCGATAGCACGCAAGACGGCATCACCAATGGTGTGACCCATGCTGTCATTTACATCCTTGAAGTGATCAATATCCATGGCAATAACGGCGAACCGGCTATTCTGACCCACGGCCGTTTTACGAATCTGGTCATTGAGAGTCTGCAGGAACAGCACGCGGTTCGGCAGACCGGTTAATGTATCGTAATAAGCCAGCTTATGAATCTGATCCTCGGCGGTGGATTTAACATTGCGGATATTTTCCGCGTTTTGAAGAATTAAACCCTGCGCCAACGCAATGGCACCACCAATCTCATCGGCAGGATCAAAAGGCGATGGTGTCATTTCCGGCTCTTCCGGGTTTTGCGAGGCGCGGATCAGGCTGTCCCGCATAAAGAGAATAGGCTCCAGCAGCCAGCGTGACAAGGCATACATGAGGACAACTGTTACCATCAAACACGTTAGTATCATGAGAAGTGCAGATTGCTGCAGCTCGTCCCTCACTATGCCTTTGACGTTAGAAGAATCCATCTGCACAACAATATAATAGGGCCAGCCGATATTTTGCGGCTTGAGGATGGCCTCATAAAAATTGCCGTTGCGGCTGTAATAATTTTTGGGGACAGATAGGCTGTCGCTCAGCGTTGTCAGAACGGGTGAGCCGAATTTGGCTACAATATTCTGGCGGGAGCTGTCATACGCGACCAGGCCGCTGATCGGGGTGCTGCTTAGCATGCGCCGGACATCATCCTCAGTGAACGGGGAGGCTTTTGAATCCGTCGGTACGGAATCAATAAGGGCAGCCACGACAATCCGGTTGGATTCCGCTAACTGCCGTAGCTGAGACTGCTCATAGTCGCGCAAGGTCAGGCCAAGGATCAGCGCATGCATCGCAAAAATTGTCAGAAACAGTGATAAGGCAATCCGCCAGCTCAGCTTGCTGCGCCAGATTTTGGCCGGGGATGTAAACAGGGTGCGCGACGATGCGCCCGTGCTGGCTGGTGAAGAGTGCGCGTTATCGAAGGAAGGGCTGTTCATGATCTCAATAATCTTATTATTGGTGTGGGTGAGCATTTAATCTGAAATCCAGTGCTGTAAAACTTTGATTCGCGAACCTTATTCAGAATAAATAAAAATCGTTAAGAAGGGCTTTAGACGCGCGGGATCAGACAAGGTGTTGCCCCATCAATATATTGAAAAACCGGAATAAAACCAAGAGGCCGCGAAGAAAAATTATAAGGTTTCGCGGAAAGATATCGGGGCCCCGGCGGGGCTTCCCAGAATCTCGTCATCTTTCATGATAATATGCCCGCGAATGATAGTCATAATGGGCCATCCCGTGACATCCATCCCGTCAAACGGGGTCCAGCCTACGCGAGATTTTTGTTGTGCGTTGGTGATGGTGCGCTGTGCCTTAAGATCGACAATTGTAAAATCCGCGTCATAGCCGCGCACGATGCGGCCTTTATGCGCAATCTGGTGAATGCGGTGCGGGCCATAGGCTGTCAGGTCAACAAAGCGCTCCAGCGTCAATTTTCCGTTATGAATATGGTTCAGCATAATGGGGACAAGTGTTTGCACGCCCGGCGTACCGCTGGGGCTTTTGGGGTAGGTTTGCGCTTTTTCATCCAATGTGTGCGGCGCATGGTCTGAGCCCAGAATATCAATTGTGCCGTCCTCAATCGCCCGCCACAGCGCGTCCTGATGATGCTTTTCCCGGATGGGCGGATTTTGCTGCGCCTTTGTGCCCAGACGCGCATAACATTCCGGCGCGTGCAGGCTTAAATGGTTGGGCAGAACCTCGACACTGGCAATATCGCGGTTCGCGGCCAGCAGGGCAATTTCCTCCGCCGCTGTAATATGAAGCACATGAACCCGCCGCCCCGTCTTGCGGGCAAGGGCCAGCAAACGCTTGACCGCGGATTCGCTGGACGCTACCGACCGCCAGGCCGGGTGTAACCCGACATCATGGCTGTCGCCCAGAATGCGCAGCCTGTCCTCGGCCATCATCATTTCGTCTTCGGCATGGACCGCGACAACGCGTTTGCCATGGCTGAGCACCGCTTCAATATCTTCATCGCGGGCGGATAGCAGGGAGCCTGTACTGGACCCCATGAAAATCTTCACACCGCAGACACCGGGCAGGTTTTCCCATTCCACCAGGTTTTTTGCATTCTCCGCCGTGCCGCCAAAATAAAAGGCATAATCGACCCAAGCGCGCCCTTGCGCCCGCGCCATCTTGTCGGCCAGTGTTTCCGGCGTGGTGGTCAGCGGTGTGGTATTGGGCATTTCAAAAATGGCGGTGATGCCGCCTGCGGCTGCGGCCAGTGTGCCGGTGGCCAGATCTTCCTTATGTTCGCCGCCCGGCTCACGGAAATGCACTTGCGTATCAATGACACCGGGCAAAATATGAAGGCCCGTGCAATCGATGCTCTTTTCTGTCTTGCTGCCGGCGAGATCACCGAAAGCTTCAATTCTCCCGTCCTTAACGCCAATATCCGTTCTGGTTAGCCCTTGTGGTAACATGACGCTGCCATTTATAAGAACCAGATCAAATGAAGAAGAGGGAGATGACATGATGTGCGCCCTGTGCGTTTGCGGTGTTGCCGATTGTCATGTTTATCATGGGGCGGGCGGACCTGTCCATAGTGATGCAGGTCACTGGAATCTCCAAAATGTAATATTCAGAACAGCTTATATACTTTTTCTTAAGAGATTCCCGCAATAATGAGATAAGAAAATAGTGTGCAGACTAAAAACTATATTGGGGCGTCGCGTATGAATATAATCGAAGAAAGTGCAGAACATCATTTTCTGACATTTCTGGACAAGATCAAGGCGGATCCCGCCGGGTGGGTGGGGCTGCACTACGCATTTTCGCGCAAGCTTTCACATACGGACCTGGTTAAAAACCCGCAAGATATTTCCCGTATCATGGAGGATTTGCGCAAAGAGGCCCGGCAATCTCTTCAAGATATAAAGACTTACCTGGAAGGGGCGTATAAAGGCGGTCTTGCCTATATTTTCAGCGACTGTGACGTGGTGTTTCTCGGCCGTCCGCAGGACGAGGCGGAACGCCGTGAAATTTCTTTAATGCATAAAGATATTGCTATCAATGTTGGTGATAAATATTCATCAGCCAGCGACTTATCGCGCGATATATACAGCTATCAGAAGATTGCCGATGCCCGGCTGCTGGGGGCGGCCCGCATGGAGGCTTATCGGGCAATGGTGGATACGCACCGTGTACAAAGCCTTCCTATCCGGCGGCAGCGCCGGGACTCCACCATGATTATGATTGTCGAAGATGATCGTTTTACTGCAGCCTATGCGGCCGGTATCCTGAACAAGGATTATGAAACAATTCCTGCGCGTTCGGGGGAAGAAGCAATTAAATTATTTATCGAACATGCGCCCGATGTTGTATTTCTTGATATCCATCTGCCGGGTCTCAATGGTCATGAAACGTTGCAGGCTATCCGGCAAATCGATCCCCGGGCTTTCGTCGTGATGTTAAGTGTTGATACAGCGCGTGAAAATGTCGTGGACGCAACCCATGAAGGCGCTTCTGGTTTCCTGAAAAAACCCTTCTCCCGCGAACGCATTCTGCACGTGGTCCGCCAGTCACCCTTCGCCAAACGCGACACCGTGAGTTTGGTGCGTTAAAACACACCTAAAGTTCCCATCACCGTATCATCCCGCGCACACCCGAGAGTGCAGAGACGAGGGTTTGATTGTTTAAAAATTATATCCCGCGCGGAGGATGCCGGCATGGGCGGTGTAATCATCCTTGATCTCAAAATCATAGCCCGCTGACAGCGTCCAGTTGTTCGTTGCCTTGTATTGCAGGCCTGCGCCGATAGTGGCGGTGCCGCGGGCGGGGTCTGCCCCTTGGGTGTTGAAGCTTGCGCCGCCGCCGGTGAAGTTGGAGGTGCTCTGGATCGTGTCACCGATGATGTCGTAGCGGTAGCCAGCATGCAGTGAGGGTGACAATACCGAGCCGTCAGTTTGGTTTATGTCCCATTGGGATTTGATGGCAGCGCCGAGTTCGAGGGATTCGATTGTATCGGTTTCGACGGTGAGGTTCGCGCCGCCCGCACCTGTCTCGGTGTAGCTGTCAGGGGACAGGTGTGTGTAGGTGGCACCGATTGTGGGTGTGATGGTCGGTGCATAGGCTTGTTTGATCTGGAAGTCCTTACCGGTTTCGATATGGGCGGTGTATTGCTCGGCGCTGTAATCGCCGGTTGCGGTCAGGCCGGCGATACCGCCGACATCACGGCGGACCGACTGGATATCGTTATAGCCGTAAGACGCGGAGCCGCTGATGAAGTAATCCTGTGGCAGGTTGTAATCGCCGTATAATCCGATCTGGTAGGAGTTGATATCGGTTCTGGTGCTGTTGGCATCTTTGGACTTAATCGCACTGCTGCCGTAGCTGAGGGCAAGGCCGATTGTTGCGTTGTCAAACAAATGATCCGTGTCGATACCACCGACGAAGCCGTAGGTGTTGGCACTATAGCCCGCGATATTGTCGCGTTTGCTTTGGGAGGCATGCTGGCCGAAGACCTGGCCCCAGATGGCGAGGCTGTCGGTTAAATGGCCGCTGCTGATACCACTGCCCGCACGCAGGTCGGACAGGCGGGCATTGATCATATCAACACTTTGATGCGCAATCGCGCTGGTCGCATCCGACACGGCGGTGTCGATTGTCGGTGTCACGGATTCGAGGATGTCATTGACCGCCTGTTGCGTCGGGGCATTGTTCAGGTTCGCAATAATCTGCTGCAGCTGCGGGTCCGGTGTACCGCCGAGGCTGTCGATGACAACGGCAACAGACTCGTTGTTCGGTGTCGTCGCGGCTTGTTCAGATGTGCTGACCTGCATCGCTTCGACGAACAGATCGGTGTTATCGGTGGCTGTCGCCGCCGCCGTGCCGTCAAACATCCGGAAGTCCCACAGGAAGCTGTTATCGGTTACGAGTGTCTTGGTCGCACCGGGACCACCAATGATAGCGTCATCACCGTTGATAATGCGGATCTCATCACCATTGGCAAGTGTTGCATTGGCGGCAGAGATGGTGATCGTCGCATTGGTCAGGTCTGCAGCACCATCAGTGATGATGAGGGAGCCGTAATGAGCGGTGTCCACAATCTCAAAGCTGAGCGTGCCGTTAATCACGGCATCATTGTAGCTGGTGAATGTATTGCCGGAGGATATCGTCAGGCTGCGCCCATTGTTCACCGTCAGGCTGGAAACATCGAAGTTGCCTTCGGTGGTGAAGGTGCCATCGACAATAACATCAGAGCCGGAGATGGGGGTGGCATCGACAACATCACCGATGATGCGCCCTGTCGTACCGCTGAGGATAATTGAATCAATTGCGGATGTACCAGCAAGCGTAATCCCGCCATCAATCGTCCCGGTATTGGTCAGACCGCCAGTCAGATTGCCGCCGTTAGACAGGTAAATGCCGGCATCTACACCACGGATAGTGCCGCTGTTGGTCAGGCCGCCAGTGAGGCTAGAACCGGCTTCCAGACGAATCCCTATATTGTCTCCGTAAATCGTTCCGCTATTCGTAATACCTGCGGTAAGAGTAGAGCTCGTTTCTACATAAACACCGTTGTTGCCTGTGATCGCCCCGCTATTGGTTAGACCGCCGATCAAGCTGGAGTTGTTCTGCATATAAATCCCGC
>Ga0247844_1000264_pt1 | contig 113577 bp, 84 predicted proteins | sample LaCtaG_FD_192421 | JGI IMG/M metagenome (GOLD analysis project Ga0247844, IMG submission 192421) | Freshwater microbial communities from meromictic Lake La Cruz, Castile-La Mancha, Spain - LaCruzMarch201714.5m_1 | ecosystem: Environmental > Aquatic > Freshwater > Lake | place: Spain: Castile-La...
GTTTTTACCGGAATTGAACGAGAACCGAAATACTTTGATATAGCCTGCCGCCGAATAGAGGACGCTCAAAGGCAAAACGATTTGTTCGGGAACGATACCGCTAACGTTACGGTAAGGGGCGCGCCGCTCACGAAAGCCAAACGAAGCCACCAAACCTTGATGAAAACCCAAACTCCAAAACCGCCACCGGGCGGCGCGTCCCTTTGACCGACTTGTTGGGCATAGAACACAGCAAGAACCCAACCAAATTGGACTAACCGCAGCAACAACTGCTTTGCTGCTGGATAGGTGGACAAGGCACTGAACCAAAAGAGCAAAACACGCAACAATGCCCAGCGTTAGTGCGTAATAACTGCTGACAACCAGAACACTCATAAAAAAACAGGCAACTGTCGGTAGGCATCAGTTCTTTTTTAGCGGTGCCGCAGTGCGGACAAGTAATAACGGACTCAAGAATAACGGCTTTTGCTTGGCTGGGTTCACAGGCTTTGCACCGTTTGGCTGCACGATGGTTAAGAACCGAAGCGACTAAAAGACCTGCTAAGCCGCCATAAACCAAGCCAGCCTGACGAACCATTTGATAATAAAACAAAATAGCGACAACCGACCCAACCATGACAAGCAACGGGATAAGCTGTTTATGGCGGCAGAACGCCATAACGCCCCCCAAGAGAGCCAAGAGCGCGAAGCCTTGCAAAACCCACTCCGAAACAGCCTGGTAAGGCATAAGAAAGCCGAAACCAAGAGATGCCCCTACCGTAGCGAGCAAAGGAAGGCAACATGGGGTGGCCGCAGCCAAGGCAGCAAAAATGCCGCCGATGGTGCCCGCTTTATAAAAATAGCTAAATTTTTCTGACATTTTTAACTCCTGCAACTATTAAGGATGCTGAGAAGCTTAAAGTCCGTAGCTGGGTACTGAGTCAAGTTATTTTTTTGAAATGGCGGTAATAATGGGACAGCCTTGATGGGCTGAATTGGATTCACAAGACTGAATAAGTTTTTCTAGCGTGCCTGATATGGCTTGTAAGTCGTGAAGCTTGCTTTTGATTACCTCTAGTTTATGAGCTGCCAGCTCTTTTGTTTCGGTACATCGACCATCGCCTAAAGCTAAAAGATTGGCACAATCAGCAAGGCTAAAACCAAGCTCTTTAGCACGTTGAATAAAAACCAACCTTGAAACGATACCTTCAGAATAAATGCGATAGCCAGACAACGGTTTTTCAGGTTTTTCAATAAGCCCAATGCGTTGATAGTAACGTATTGTTTCAACGCCAACGCCTGATTTTTTTGCTACCTCATTGATGGTTAGTGGCTTTTTAGACATCACCGCGATTTCATGGATTTTAATGCCCAACTAATATTAGACAACCTAATGGACGCAAAACATTGCGTCAAATGTATGTCTAATTATTTATAAAAATGTAAAATGATTTTAAATTCATTTACGTAAAAAAATTTAGCATATCCTAAAATAAATGCAATACCCTTCAGAAAATATATCTATTCAGCCGCCTAAGTTGCTTGATCAAGTCAGGGGTAAAATCCGCTTGAAGCATTATAGTATCCGAACTGAGCAGGCTTATACCGATTGGATTAAACGCTTTATTCTGCATTTTGGCAAGAGACATCCTCGCGACATGGGCGCTGCTGAGGTGGAACAGTTTTTAACACATTTGGCGGTTAATGGTCGGGTGGCTGCTTCTACGCAAAATCAGGCAAAATGTGCGCTGTTATTTCTTTATAAAGAGGTGTTGGCAATCGAGTTGCCGTGGCTGGATAACGTGGAGCAGGCTAAGACACCTAAGCGTTTGCCGGTGGTGTTAAATCGCGATGAGATTCAGGCGATTTTATCGCGGCTGACCGGTACGCACTGGCTGGTTGCGAGTTTGTTGTATGGGACGGGGATGCGAATTATGGAATGTTTGCGCTTGCGAGTGCAGGATGTCGATATCAAGCGGAATGAGATTTTAATTCGTGACGGCAAGGGCTTTAAAGATCGGGTGACGATGTTGCCGATGTCGTTGGTCGTGTCTTTGCAGACGCATTTGGTTAAGGTGCGGGAGCTACACGAGAATGATTTGGCGCAAAATTTTGGTGCGGTGTATATGCCTTATGCGTTGGAGCGTAAATACCCTAATGCGGCAAAAGAATGGATTTGGCAGTATGTGTTTCCTGCGGCCAAATTATCAACTGACCCACGTACTAAAATAGTACGTCGTCATCATATCCAGGAACAGGCAATACAGAGGGCGGTTAAGCAGGCTGCGCGGGATGCGGATTTGACCAAAGCGGCCACGCCCCATACGTTCCGGCATTCGTTTGCCACGCATCTGTTGGAAGGTGGTTATGACATCCGTACGGTGCAGGAGTTGCTGGGGCATTCTGATGTGAGTACGACGATGATTTATACGCATGTGTTGAACAAAGGTGGGAAAGGTGTGTTGAGTCCTTTAGATCAGTTGCGATGAGCTTACAAAGTCCGGCAACTGGCGGTAAGCGTTAAACCAAACCAATCTAACTTGTTGCGACACAGGGTTTTAATGCCGTTGCCCAAACTCTTTGGGCGTTGACTTTTAGCCGTTCTGAAATGAGTAGACGCTGTCTTGACGGTGCTTGCCATAAGGAGCAGTGTTAAGTTCACTTTCTAGCTCTGCCTTAATTATTTTTTTAAGGTATAATTTCGCTCATTTTTAATTCAATGTGCTGGGTGTTATGTCGGAAATCAATAAAGTAGTCTTGGCTTATTCGGGTGGTTTAGATACCTCCGTTATTCTTAAATGGTTACAAGATGTTTATGCCTGTGAGGTGGTCACGTTTACTGCTGATTTAGGGCAGGGCGAGGAAGTAGAGCCGGCACGTGCTAAAGCGCAGGCCTTGGGCATTAAAGAAATTTATATCGATGATTTACGAGAAGAGTTTGCCCGTGATTTTGTGTTTCCTATGTTTCGTGCAAACACGGTTTACGAAGGTGAGTATTTATTAGGCACGTCGATAGCAAGGCCATTAATTGCTAAACGCTTAATTGAAATTGCTAATCAAACGGGCGCTGAAGCGATTGCTCATGGCGCAACAGGTAAAGGTAATGATCAGGTTCGTTTTGAATTGGGTGCGTATGCTTTACGTCCTGATATTAAAGTGATTGCTCCGTGGCGTGAGTGGGCGTTAACCTCACGTCAAACTTTACTGGATTATGCTGAAAAGCACGGTATTGCGGTGGAAATGAAGCACGGTAAAACCTCGCCTTATTCAATGGATGCAAATTTATTGCATATCTCTTATGAAGGCAGGGTGTTGGAAGATCCGTGGGCAGAGCCTGAAGAAGCCATGTGGCGCTGGACGGTTTCGCCTGAAGCCGCTCCTGATAACGCTACATATATCGAACTGACTTTTCAAGGTGGGGATGTGGTGGCGATTAATGATGAGCCTCATTCGCCTGCTGAAGTGTTAGCTAAACTCAATACTATTGCTGGGGAAAATGGAATTGGTCGCTTAGATATTGTGGAAAATCGCTATGTGGGTATGAAATCACGCGGTTGTTATGAAACACCAGCCGGCACTGTCTTATTAAAAGCGCATCGTGCTATCGAATCATTAACTTTAGATCGCGAAGTGGCGCATTTAAAAGATGAATTAATGCCGCGTTATGCTTCCTTGATTTATAACGGTTACTGGTGGAGTCCTGAGCGTGTTATGTTGCAAACCATGATCGATGCGTCGCAACACTCGGTTAATGGTAAGGTTAGGCTTAAATTATATAAAGGTAATGTGATTGTGGTGGGGCGTGTTTCTCATACCGACAGTTTGTTTGATGAAAGTATTGCTACTTTTGAAGATGATGGCGGCGCGTATAATCAAAAAGATGCCGAAGGGTTTATTAAGCTTAATGCCTTAAGAATGCGAATCGCCGTAGCTAAGCAAGCGAAATAGTGCTTGCTGTTTAACATTAAATCTATTCAGCACAGGGCTTTTGCCTGTTAGAGGAATCTTAAAATGAGTGAGAAAGATAAGGGTAATTCAGAAATTCGTGTTCTGTATTCAGCACCTTCCCAGCAACAATTAATGACAACAAATCGATGGCTGGTGCGGGCGATTGTGTTTTTTATGGCGGTTATTTTTGTTACGGGGTTTCTTTTATTGCCGTCAGAAGATTTCTTGATTAATTATAAAAAAGTCACTGCTGCTGAGGTTGCCGATAAAATCTCTACGCCCGCATTGTCTGCTGAGGTAACGGCTTTAAAAGGGCAGTTTGTGGGCTTGTTAAGCGGTTCGATTGAAAGTAAATTACGTTCCTTAGAAGAAAGCGTGCATTCGGGTACCTTAGCGAATTCTTTGGGTACGATTGAAGATTTAAAAAATGACGTGAGGATGTTGCGTGTCTATTCGGAGCCAGTAAGCACACCAGCCGCCATTGATAATCAACAGATTATTAAGGAAGTGTCACAACTAAAACGGTTAATTTATTTAACTTTTGCGTCCTGTGGCTTAATGTTTGCTGTGGTGGCAGGCGTTTGGTTACGAAACGTGAAAAAATTGCCGTTTAAAGAATCGATTATTCGCTATTTAACGCGCTAATCATTATAAAAAAAACCGCTTGAAGTCTTGATGGCTTAAGCGGTTTTTTTATGCCCTAAAGAAACTAGATTTACGATTTATTTAGTTTCAAGATATTTGTATAACGCATCTACTGCTTGATCTTCGCCATAACCAGCTTTTTCGACTGCTTTGGTTTTCATGATTTCTTCAATAGCTTTTGGCATGCCGCCTTTACCTTCTTTTAACACAGTTTCAAAACGTGCTCTGTCTAATTGACCAGCTTTAATTAAGGTGGTTAATTGTGGGTTAGAAGCGATGTCATGGCAGGTGCCGCAACCGCGTCCAAAGGCACGTTCATAAATCTTTTTGCCAATTTCTATTTGTTCGTCAGCAAAGGCTGTGCTGCTTAAGGCGGCTAAAACGATAGTTAAAACGGGTACTAATTTTTTCATGTTGATTTCTCTCGTGGTGTAAAAATAATGACTGTTTGTGTTGATATTATAGACAGTCGAGTTAACTTTAAGCGACAAAAGAATATGGAATTTAGGTGTAAAATTCAATTAATTTATTTGTTGATAAAACCAAATAGGTTTTGATTTAAGCTTAAAGCTGGTTTATATGGATTGCTTGTTAGGTTATATTTTCAGCATTATCTTCCTTATCAGGCGTATTTATCGTGGTTTATTTATGAAATAATATCTGTATAAAGGAGGCTTTTAGGTACTTTATGTGGTCTTCGAAAAGTTCGATGTATTTTTTTGACAGTATAATGTTATGACTCAAGGATTACTCAAGGTGTTTATTTATTGGCTATATTGCTCGTTCAATAGTTAATGAAGACACTGATCTTTGTTAAACACACTCACTTTTTTAATTATTAATTTGGCGTAACAATGGCTCAATACATTTATTCTATGAACCGGGTTGGCAAAATTGTGCCACCTAAAAAATATATCTTAAAAAATATTTCTTTATCTTTTTTCCCAGGCGCAAAAATTGGTGTGTTGGGCTTAAATGGTTCGGGAAAATCAACCTTGCTAAAAATTATGGCAGGTTTAGATAAAGAAATTGAAGGGGAAGCCATTCCTCAAAAAGGAATTCATGTTGGTTATTTATCGCAAGAGCCGCAACTCGATCCAGAAAAAACCGTGCGCGGTAATATTGAAGAAGCCGTTGCGCATGTAAAAATTGCATTGCAAGACCTCGAAGCTGTGTACGCTGCTTATGCAGATCCTGAGGCAGATTTTGATAAGCTGGCGACAGATCAAGCACGCTTGGAAGATGTAATTAACGCGATGGATGGTCATAATTTAGAGCGCAAACTTGAGGTGGCAGCCGATGCCTTGCGGTTACCCGAGTGGGAGGCTGATGTTACTAAATTATCAGGTGGCGAGAAGCGGCGTGTGGCCTTGTGTCGGTTATTATTATCTAACCCTGATATGTTATTGCTGGACGAGCCCACTAACCATCTTGATGCAGAATCCGTAGCATGGTTGGAGCGTTTTTTACATGATTATACGGGCACTGTGGTTGCTGTGACGCATGATCGCTACTTTTTGGATAATGTTGCGGGCTGGATTTTAGAATTAGATAGAGGCTCGGGTATTCCCTGGGAAGGTAATTACTCAAGCTGGTTAGATCAAAAAAGCACACGTCTGTTGCAAGAAGAAAAGCAGGAGTCTTCACGTCAAAAAGCTATGAAAGCAGAATTGGAGTGGGTGCGTTCAAATCCTAAAGGTCGTCACGCTAAAAGTAAGGCGCGTTTGGCGCGTTTTGATGAATTGTCATCAGTGGAAGTGCAAAAACGCAATGAAACCCAAGAGATTTATATTCCACCAGGGCCGCGTTTGGGTGATGTAGTGATTGAAGCCAATGGCATTTCAAAAGGTTTTGGTGAGCGATTATTAATTAACGACTTAAGTTTTAAATTACCACCAGGCGGTATTGTCGGCATCATCGGGCCCAATGGTGCAGGTAAAACCACTTTGTTTAGAATGATGGCAGGCTTTGAGCAGCCAGATTCTGGAACCTTAACCATCGGTCAGACGGTGCAGTTAGCCTATGTGGATCAGTTGCGTGACGACTTGGATGCAACTAAAACTGTGTGGGAAGAGGTGTCCGAGGGCTTGGACGTCATTACCGTAGGTAAATATGAAACACCATCACGAGCTTACTTAGGACGTTTTAATTTTAAAGGTGCTGATCAGCAAAAACGTATTGGTGAGTTATCAGGTGGTGAGCGTAATCGCGTGCATTTAGCAAAACTACTTAAAACAGGCGGCAATTTATTATTGCTAGATGAGCCAACCAATGATTTAGATGTTGAAACCTTGCGAGCCTTAGAAGAAGCGTTATTGGCGTTTCCTGGGTGTGCGGTAGTTATTTCTCATGATCGATGGTTTTTAGATCGAATTGCTACACATATTTTAGCGTTTGAAGGGGATAGTCAGGTGGTTTGGTTTGAAGGTAATTATGAAGATTACGAAGCCGATCGTCATCGTCGTTTAGGCACCGATGCGGATCAGCCTAAGCGTCTAAAATATAAAAAATTGAGTTAAGCATTGGCTAAGGTCGCTCTTATAGTTATACATATTATGCTTAACTTAACGGCTGTCGGTGCTTGGTGTAGGTAAAAAACTAAGGGAAAATAAATGCAAAAAATTAATGTGTTGTTTGTCTGTATGGGCAATATTTGTCGTTCCCCGACGGCAGAAGGCGTGTTTACACGCTTGGTTAACACGCAGCAACTGGATCAGTATTTTGTTATCGATTCGGCCGGAACCCATGCCTATCATATTGGTTCTGCACCAGATAGTCGTTCACAACAAGCAGCCTTGGAACGTGGTGTTGATTTAGCCTCGCTGCGGGCAAGAAAAGTAACCTATGATGATTTTGAAGAATTTGATCACGTGCTCGTCATGGATAATGATAATTACGCGACCTTAATGTCCGCCTGTCCGGTTGATTTGCAGCATAAAATTACGTATTTTCTTGATTATGCGCCGCAGTTAAAAGTGAAAGAAGTTCCCGATCCTTATTATGGTGACGGCGAAGGCTTTGGCCGAGTCTTAGATTTAATTGAAGAGGCGTCCGTAGGTTTTTTACACGCCCTGCAAGCTAAGGGCTGTATTCCTGTTACGAAAACAAACTAAGTTTAAGGGGTATTTATGGCAATTGTTTCAAATACAGTTGGTTATCTTGATGAAAGTAGTCCATTGGAAGCCTTTTTTGCTTTTGATGACAGCAGTAATATGCGCCGACCTGTGGTCTTGATTTTTCATGCTTGGGCAGGTCGAGATGAGTTTGTTGAAGAACAAGCGAAACAAATTGCGGCGTTAGGATATGTTGGTTTTGCCGTGGATATGTATGGCAAAGGTCAGGTCGGGCAAAGTCCTGAAGAAAATGCACGTTTAATGCATCCTTTCATGGCGGATCGGGACTTATTGTTTAAGCGTGCCGCAGCAGCCTTAGCCGCAGCAAAATTATTACCGTGGGTGGATGATAAAAAAGTTGCGGCCATAGGCTTTTGTTTTGGTGGCTTATGTGTACTTGATTTAGCAAGAAAAGGTGCGGCAGTGAATGCTGTAGTGAGTTTTCATGGCTTGTTAACTGCGCCAGAGCATTGGGTGGCGCAGCCTATAACGGCTAGTGTGTTGGTTTTACATGGTCACGATGATCCCTTAGTGCCAGTAGAGCATGTGCAGGGTTTTCAACAAGAAATGCGTGCAGCTGACGCAGATTGGCAGTTCGTGAGTTATGGTAAAACGATGCATTCATTTACCAACCCTAACGCCAATGATTCCGTTTTTGGGACGGTCTATAACGCCGCAACAGCTCGACGCTCATGGCTCGCAATGCAGAGTTTTTTGGCGGAAAATTTTGTTTAATCTTAATGTGTCAAGGTGTCCGATGCAATTTTGAGCTGTGCTATAATACGCAATCTATCGCGTTCAGAACAATCTGACACGGTACTAAAGTGGCTGTTTATAGATAAAGCAAATTGCTAAATAACCTTGCTGATGGAGACATCTGCACATTGTTAAAATTAGGGATCAATGTCTAACTTCGCAAAAGAAATTATTTCCGTCACTCTTGAAGATGAAATGAAGCAATCTTATCTTGATTATGCCATGAGTGTAATTGTAGGAAGAGCGCTTCCAGATGTTCGGGACGGATTAAAACCAGTTCATCGTCGTGTTTTATATGCAATGAACGAACTGAGCAATGACTGGAATAAACCATATAAAAAATCTGCCCGTATTGTCGGTGACGTGATCGGTAAATACCACCCTCATGGTGATACAGCTGTTTATGACACCATGGTCAGAATGGCACAGCCATTTTCCTTGCGCTACATGTTAATCGATGGTCAAGGAAACTTTGGTTCCGTCGATGGCGATCCGCCAGCAGCAATGCGTTACACAGAAGTACGCATGTCAAAAATTGCCCACGAATTATTAGCCGATCTCGACAAAGAAACGGTAAATTTTTTACCCAACTACGACGAATCTGAAATTCAGCCTGAAGTTTTGCCCACACGTTTACCTAATCTGTTGGTGAATGGTTCGTCAGGCATTGCGGTGGGTATGGCAACTAATATTCCTCCTCATAATCTAGGTGAAGTTATTAGTGCATGTTTAGCGTTTATTGATAATCCAGACATTACTATCAAAGAGTTACTTCAGCATATTCCTGGCCCAGACTTTCCAACAGCGGGTTTTATTAATGGTGCAGCTGGCATTTATACTGCTTATGCCACAGGACGAGGCAAGATTTACTTACGCGCACGTTGTCATTTTGAAGATATCGGTGACAGTTCGCGGCAAGCAATTATCACGACAGAACTCCCTTATCAAGTTAACAAAGCGCGTCTCCTTGAAAAAATTGCTGAGTTAGTGAAAGAAGGCAAGCTAGAAGGGATTTCTGCATTACGAGATGAATCAGATAAAGACGGCATGCGTATGGTAATTGAATTACGCCGTAATGAAGTGCCTGAAGTCGTCTTAAATAATCTGTATAAACAAACACAATTTGAAACTGTGTTCGGCATCAATATGGTCGCCTTGTTAGATGGTCGTCCGCATTGCATGAGTTTACCTGAAATTTTAAGTGCATTTATTGATCATCGTCGTGAAATTATTACGCGGCGTACCTTGTACTTATTACGTAAAGCACGTGAGCGAGTGCATGTGTTGGAAGGCTTGGCGGTAGCATTAGCCAATATTGATGCCATGATTGAATTAATCAAAACGTCAATGAATCGCGAGGAAGCTAAAGAGGGTTTATTAGCCATTACCTGGCAAGCGGGTTTAGTTGCAGAATTATTAGATAGAGCCGATGGTGAGCGTTCACGTCCTGAATTTTTAGCCAAAGAATTTGGTTTACATGACGGTAGATATCGTTTATCTGAAGCGCAAGCACAGGCAATTTTAGATTTGCGTTTGCATCGTTTGACAGGACTTGAGCAAGATAAAATCATCTCTGAATATAAAGAATTATTAACGCAAATTGATGAATATCTTTATATATTGAGCAGCCAAATGCGCCTAATGGAAATTGTTCGTGAAGAATTAATCGAAATTAGAGATCAATATGCAGATAAACGTCGAACTGAAATTGTGCAAACCCAATTGGATTTGTCGGAAAGTGATCTCATTACGGTTGAAGACATGGTGGTGACGATGTCTCATGAAGGGTATGTTAAGGCGCAACCTTTGACAGATTATAAAGCCCAGCGTAGAGGTGGTAGAGGCAAATCGGCAACCGCAACCAAAGAATTAGATTATGTTGATAAACTGATTGTTGCGAATACGCACGATACGGTTCTCTGTTTTTCATCCTTAGGTAAAGTTTATTGGTTAAAAGTGTATCAATTGCCAGTGGCTAGTCGTGCAGCTAGAGGTAAACCTTTTGTTAATCTGTTGCCATTAGAGACAGGAGAAAAAATTAATGCCTTATTGCCGGTGCATGAATTTGTCGAAAATAGGTATATTTTTATGGCGACATCCGCTGGTACGGTTAAGAAAACGCCATTAAATGAGTTTGAAAAACCTCGTGCAAATGGCAAAATTGCCATTGAATTACGTACTGACGATACTTTGGTGGGGGTTGCTATTACCGATGGAGAACAAAATGTGATGTTGTTTTCCAGCGATGGAAAAGCTATTTGTTTCAATGAATCAGATGTTCGTTCTACCGGCAGAACGGCATCAGGTGTGCGTGGAATGCGACTGCGTGCAGAGCAATCAATTATTTCTTTGATTATTGCTTCTGAAGGCACTGTTTTAAATATCACTGAAAATGGTTTTGGTAAACGAACCTTAGTAGAAAAATTTAATTGTCAAACACGAGGTGGGCAAGGCGTGATAACCATGCAGACCTCGGAGCGTAATGGTCGAGTGGTGGGGGCATTATTGGTTAATGACCACGATGAAATCATGATTATTACCGATGGGGGTACCTTAGTAAGAACGCGTGTTGCTGAGATTTCAGTGGTAGGTCGAAATACGCAAGGAGTGATGGTTATCCGATTGGATAAAAAAGAAAAAGTAATTGGTGTCGATCGTATTGAAGGCTTGGCCGTTGACGATGATGACACGCTTGTCGAGGACACCATCGCCGACGATACAACTAATGAAGAATTATCAAATAATGATCAGCCAGCATCTTTGGGAGAATAGTAAATAATGTCCAGAATATTCAATTTTAGTGCAGGCCCGTCGATGATGCCTGAAGCCGTCTTATGCCAAGCTCAAGCAGAAATGATCGAGTGGCAAAATAGTGGCATGTCAGTGATGGAAATGAGTCATCGAGGCAAGCAGTTTGCCCATATCGCGGCAATGCTTGAGGCGGATTTACGGGAATTAATGGCCATTCCCGCTAATTATAAAGTCTTATTTTTGCAAGGTGGCGCAACTGCGCAATTTTCGTTTATCCCTCAAAATCTTCTAAACGGTAAAACCAAAGCGTGTTACCTCAATACTGGCGCTTGGTCTGAGAAAGCGATCAAAGATGCTGGAGCAATATGTGAGGTGCTGGTGAGTGCCAGTGCTGAGGAAACAAAATTTACCACCATTCCAGAACGCGCCCGTTGGGTAATTGATGCCCAGGCTGCTTATTTGCATTACACCTCCAATGAAACGATTCATGGCGTCGAGTTTCAGAGTACCCCAGAAAACACAGGCTTGCCGTTAGTTGTTGATATGTCTTCAAATATTTTGTCACGCGAATTTAACGTCAGTGATTTTGGGCTTATTTATGCGGGAACCCAAAAAAATATGGGGCCAGCAGGTGTCACCGTGGTTATTGTTCGTGATGATTTAGTTGGTCATGCGCGTAACATGACACCCGCAGTGTTTAATTATGCAGAACAGGCAAAAAATCAATCGATGCTCAATACGCCTGCTACGTATAACTGGTATTTGGTAGGCTTAGTATTGCAGTGGCTGAAAGCTCAAGGTGGCGTTGCGGTAATCGAACAAAGAAATATAGCCAAGGCGGCACGACTTTATCAGGCTATTGATAACTCAACATTGTATCGTAATCCTGTTGCAACCACTTGTCGTTCACGAATGAATGTCCCCTTTATTTTGGCAGATGAGTCGCTCGACGCCGCATTTCTTGCTGCCGCAGAAGCTAATGGTTTGGCAGAATTAAAAGGGCATCGTTCGGTTGGTGGTATGCGTGCAAGTATTTATAACGCCATGCCCGATGAAGGTGTCACCGCATTGATAGCGTTTATGGCAGAATTTGAGCGCACTCATTAAACGCGCTGAATTGGCACTGTTAAAAAAGGATACCTCATGACCTCAGTAATTACGCCATTGTCCCAATTAAGAGACACAATTGATGCATTGGATACGCAAATTTTGACGCTGATTAATCAGCGTGCACAGTGTGCAGTAGAGGTTGCTAAAACTAAACTGGCAGAAGGCGAGCAGGGCACATTTTATCGTCCTGATCGTGAAGCCTTAGTGTTAAGACGTATTCAAGAATTAAATCAGGGGCCTTTAGCCGATACGACTGTGGTTCGTTTTTTTAGGGAGATTATGTCGGCATGTTTAGCCTTAGAAAAGCCGTTGGAGGTTGCTTTTTTAGGGCCTGAAGGCACCTTTACTCAACAAGCAGCTTTTAAGCATTTTGGTCATGCAGTTAATACGGTGCCAGTCACAACGATAAGTGACATCTTTAACGTAGTCGAAAAAGGAGAGTGCCAGTTTGGCATTGTGCCAGTAGAAAATTCCACGGAAGGCGTTATTAATTTCACTTTAGACAGGCTGCTAAGTTCGCATTTAAAAATTTGTGGTGAAGTTGAGATTCGTGTTGAGCAAAATTTATTAGGCTTAGCGACGTCTCTGACAGAAATTAGTGCGGTGTATTCACATCAACAATCATTGGCGCAATGTCGTCAATGGCTAGATGTGCATTTACCCAATGCACAACGTTTTGCCGTCAATAGTAATGCCGAAGCCGCGCGTTTAGTGGCTAATGATAAAAGTTTAGCGGCAATTGCAGGAACGCTCGCTGCCCAAACGTATGCGGTACCCATTATGCAAAAAAATATTGAAGATATCGCGAACAACACCACGCGATTTATTATTATTGGTCAGCAACGTCCAATTTCTACAGGTAAAGATAAAACCTCATTAGTCATTTCTACAGGCAACAAGCCCGGAGCTTTGCATTGTGCGTTAGCGCCGTTTGCAGAATGCAATGTTGATATGGTGAGTATTGAATCTAGGCCTTCTCAGCAAGGCTTATGGGATTATGTGTTTTTCATTGATATTCATGGTCATCAAGATGATGCACGGGTTGCCCAAGCCTTAGCTTCCTTAGCGGATAAGGTAACTATGTTGAAAGTGTTAGGTTCATATCCCAGAGCGGTTATTTAAAATTTTTTAGAGTTCACGCATTCAAAAATCAGCCATTATGACGTATTCAGCCATCGAAAAACTTGCTGTCGCAGGTGTTCAACAACTTGTCCCTTATAAAGCGGGTAAGCCCATTGAAGAATTGGAACGAGAACTGGGCTTACGCTCAATTATCAAACTTGCTTCTAATGAAAATCCTTTAGGACCAAGCCCAAAAGCACTACAGGCAATGACCGCAATGTTGTCAAGCTTGGCACTTTATCCAGACGGCAGTGGGTTTCAATTAAAACGTGCCTTAGCAGCTAAATTTGCTGTAGAAAGTCAACAAATCACCTTAGGTAATGGCTCTAATGAGCTTTTAGAATTAGTGGCTCGGGCGTTTTTAACATCCGACAATGAAGTCGTGATTTCGCAACATGCCTTTGCCGTCTATGCTTTAGTCACACAGGCAATTGGTGCTGTAGCTAAGCTTGTTCCAGCGCAAGATTATGGGCATGATTTAATCGCGATGCGCAATGCCATTACGCCAAAAACACGTTTGGTATTTATTGCTAATCCAAACAATCCAACGGGTACTTTATTAAGTCAAGAGGCCTTGCACGCATTTATTGCCGAGCTACCGGCGCATGTCTTGTGTGTTTTAGACGAAGCTTATTTTGAATTTGTTAGTCAAACACATGCTATCTCTTCGATTGATTGGTTAGTGCATTTCCCCAATTTAATTATTACGCGTACGTTTTCTAAAGCGTATGGCTTGGCTGGTTTGCGTATTGGTTATAGTTTTTCCAGTGTAGCCGTTGCTGATATTTTAAATCGCGTAAGAGAACCTTTTAATAACAATACGTTGGCTTTGGTTGCGGCACAAGCGGCCTTAGATGATACTGAACATTTAGCCAATACGGTAGCGACTAATCAACGTGGTATGCAGCAATTGACCAGTGGTTTTGACACGCTTGGTTTAGCTTGGATTCCGTCAGCAGGAAATTTTGTCGCGGTGGATTTAACACGTGATGCCCTGCCGATGTATAACGCGTTACTTGCGCGGGGGGTCATTGTGCGCCCAGTTGCCAATTACGAATTACCTACATTTTTAAGAATCAGTGTGGGTACAGAAGCTGAAAATGCCCATTTTTTACACGCCTTGAGTGATTGTTTAGCTCATGTTTTCTAAGCTCTGTGTTATTGGTGTTGGTCTAATTGGAGGCTCGATTGCTAAAACAGCACGTCGTCAAGGTTTGGTTAAAGCAATTGTCGGGTGGGGGCGTGAAGAAGATCGAGTAAATTTACAGGCTGCTCAGCAATTAGGTGTTATTGATGCCTTTTATTTTGATCTTGCAGAAGCTCTTCAACATGCTGATGTTATTGTTATGGCTACGCCCGTGGCGGCAAGTGAGCAGATTTTTACTTTACTCAAACCCTATTGGTCAAGGTCTGCGGTTTACTTTGATGTGGGCAGTACGAAAGTAAATGTCGTGCACGCTGCAACAAAAGTATTTGGTAGTGTGCCTGAAAATTTTATTCCAGCACATCCCATCGCGGGTGCTGAACGCAGTGGTGTGAGTGCTGCTATCGATGACTTATTTGCACATAAACGCTTAATTTTAACTCCGGTGACGAATACAAATGCAGTCATGTTGGATAAAATTAAACGTTTTTGGCAGCAAATGGGGGCAACGGTTACGCTCATGGACGCTCAACATCATGATCACGTATTAGCCGCAACCAGTCATTTTCCGCATTTATTAGCCTTTACTTTGGTGAATTTATTGGGGCACAAAGATGAGCAAAGTGAGATTTTTGCTTATGCCGCGGGTGGATTTAAAGATTTTACTCGTATTGCCTCAAGTGATCCCAGCATGTGGGAGGCGATTTGTTTCGCCAATAAACAAGAAATTATTACTCTCATTGAGCAATTTCAAATAGCGTTAACAACAATGCAACAGATGCTGCTTGATGGTGATCATCAACAGTTTTTTACAACCTTAACGTATGCCAATCAAGCACGGCAACGCTTTCTTAATCAAGTAGAAATTACTATGTCAACATCACAAATCTTTCAAGTTCAACCAGGCGGCAAATTAGTCGGTGAAGCACGCGTACCCGGTGATAAATCTATGTCGCATCGCTCGATTATGTTAGGTGCATTAGCGGATGGTGTAACCCACGTCACTGGTTTTTTAGAAGCAGAAGATGCGCTTGCTACCTTACAAGCTTTTCGTGATATGGGGGTTGAAATTGAAGGGCCGACTGCGGGGAAAGTAACTATTTATGGAGTCGGCAAACATGGCTTACAAGCGCCTAAAGCGCCCTTGTATTTAGGTAATTCAGGGACATCTATGCGGTTATTAAGTGGCTTATTGGCAGGTCAATCATTTGATTCAGTCTTAACAGGTGATGCGTCATTATCAGGTCGTCCAATGAAGCGCGTGACAGATCCTTTAGCGCTTATGGGTGCTGACATTCAAACAACAGAAAAGGGTACTGCGCCCTTGGTCATTACTGGTAAGGCGGGGCGGTTACAGGCAATTGATTATGTGATGCCAATAGCAAGCGCACAGGTGAAATCGTGTTTGTTATTAGCAGGAATGTATGCCCAAGGGGACACGCGCGTAACCGAGCCTGCACCAACTCGAGATCATACTGAACGCATGTTGACGGGATTTTCTTATGCTGTTGAACGCACTGGAAGTACCGCAGTTATATCTTCAGAAGGAAGTTTGACAGCAATGGATATTGATGTCCCAAGCGACATTTCATCTGCTGCCTTTTTTCTAGTTGGTGCGTCAATTGCACCAGGCTCAGACGTACTTTTGCGTCATGTAGGCATTAATCCAACCCGAACTGGGGTGATTGATATCTTGCGTTTAATGGGCGCTAATATTGAAGTGTTAAATGTAAGAGACGTGGGTGGTGAGCCAGTGGCTGATTTACATGTGATATACAGTCCATTGACTGGAATTGATATTCCTGAAGACTTGGTGCCGTTAGCAATTGATGAATTTCCTGTGTTATTTGTTGCGGCGGCGTGTGCAAGCGGGCAGACACGCTTGAGTGGTGCTGAAGAATTACGCGTAAAAGAGTCAGATCGTATTCAAGTAATGGCGGATGGTTTACAGATTTTAGGTGTTGACGCTCAGCCAACGCCTGATGGTATGATTATTAATGGCGGAAAACTGGCTGGCGGCGTAGTTGATTCGCATGGTGATCATCGTATTGCCATGGCTTTTTCAATTGCTGCTTTACGTGCTGAAGGGATGATTACCATACATGATTGTACTAATGTTAATACTTCATTTCCTGAATTTAAAGTGCTGGCTAAATCCTTAGGTTTATTGCTTGAGTGCATTGATGCTCAAGGCTAAGCCATGTCAATACCAGTAATTACCATCGATGGTCCAAGTGGTGCAGGCAAAGGCACGGTAAGTCGTTTACTAGCCAAAAAATTAGGCTGGCATTATTTAGATAGTGGTTCAATCTATCGCTCTCTTGCTATAGGTGTATTAAACAAAGCACTTGATGTAACCGATGTTGACAGTATTGTGACAGAGGCGATGGAAATGCGCTTGGTTTTTGAGTGTGGTGAGGCATTGCGTGTGTGCCTAGCAGGTCAGGATATTACCCAACAATTAGCGTTAGAGCAGGTTGGCAATACTGCTTCAAAAATAGCTGTGTTGCCAGAGGTTAGGCAGGTTTTACTGCAAAAACAACAGGATTTTAGAGTGCTTCCTGGGTTGGTTGCTGATGGTCGTGATATGGGAACAGTGGTTTTTCCAGACGCACAATATAAAGTATATTTAACAGCTAGTGCTTTAAAAAGAGCAGAGCGAAGATATAAACAGTTGAAAGAGAAAGGAATCGATGCTAATCTTTCACGCTTAACAAAAGATATCGAAGAGCGAGATCGGCGCGATAGTGAGAGGGCAGCAGCCCCACTAAGCATACCGGTTGACGCGCTTTTTATAGATTCTTCTGATATAACCATTCATGCTGTGTTAGACAAGATACTTAGCATCATTTCAATAGAAACGGTGTAAGCAATCTAGTTAAACAGTTTTTTTAACATTACATTAATTGATGGCTGAATAATTTATTCAGTTTGGGAAATAGAAAATGAGCGAAAGCTTTGCGTCGTTACTTGAAGAGAGTTTAGCCAAGACTAAAATGAGTCCTGGCGCTATGTTGATAGGTACAGTAATTGATATCGAAAACGATATGGTTATTGTCAGTACGTATTCTAAATCAGAAGGTGTCATTCCAAAGTGGCAGTTTCTTAATAACGATGGTGAATTAGAAGTTGCTATCGGCGATGAAATTGAAGTCGCGTTGGATTTATTTGAAGATGGTTTAGGTGCTACGCTTCTATCCAGAGATAAAGCAAAGAAAAATAAAGCATGGTACGAACTTGAAACGGCATTCGAAAAAGAAGCAACAATTGTTGGACGCATCACTGGTAAAGTACGTGGTGGTTTCACTGTTGCAGTCGGTGCATTGCGTGCGTTTTTACCAGGCTCTTTAGTTGATGTTAGACCTATTCGTGACACCACATTCTTAGAAAATCGTGATTTAGATTTTAAAGTAATTAAAATCGATCAAAAAAGAAATAATGTTGTGTTATCTCGTCGTGCTGTGGTCGAAAAAGAATATAGTGCAGAACGTGAAGAATTATTAAAAACCCTCGAAGAAGGTGCGATTGTCGTGGGTGTTGTTAAAAATCTTACCGATTACGGTGCCTTCATTGATTTGGGTGGTATTGATGGTTTATTACACATTACTGATATGGCTTGGCGTCGTGTTCGTCATCCTTCTGAGTGTGTTGAGATTGGTCAAGAAATTAAAGTTAAAGTACTTAAATATGACAAAGATAAAAATCGCGTATCTTTAGGCATGAAACAAATGAACGAAGATCCATGGCAAAACATTGCGCGTCGTTATCCAGCAGGGACACGTGTTTTCGGTAAAGTGAATAATTTAACTGATTACGGTTGTTTTGTTGAGATTGAAGAAGGCGTTGAAGGTTTAGTGCATGTGTCTGAAATGGATTGGACTAACAAAAATGTTAATCCTTCTAAATTAGTTCAATTAGGTGATGAAGTTGAAATTATGGTTTTGGATATCGATGAAGAAAAACGTCGTATTTCATTAGGCATGAAACAATGTAAAACCAATCCTTGGGATGAGTTTGCTGCAACCCATAATAAAGGCGATAAAATTTCTGGAAAAATCAAATCCATTACTGACTTTGGTATTTTCATTGGTTTAGATGGTGGCATTGATGGTTTGGTGCACATGTCTGATATTTCATGGGCAGAAGATGGTGAAGCATCGGTACGTGATTTCAAAAAAGGCGACGAGTTAGAAACAGTTATTCTTGCTGTTGATTCTGAGCGTGAGCGTATTTCTTTAGGCATCAAACAATTAGAGCAAGATCCTTTCCAAAACTTCCTAGCCAAGCATGAAAAAGGCAGCATCGTAACAGGTACCATCAAAGAAGTGGATGCTAAGGGTGCGGTGATTATTTTGGCTGATTATGTTGAAGGCTATATTCGTGCTTCAGAAATTCAACGTGATCGCGTTGAAGATGCACGTACTCTTCTAAAAGAAGGCGATACAGTGGATGCTAAATTCATTGGTATTGATAAGAAAAGTAAAACCATTTCTTTATCGATCAAAGCCCAGTTGCAAGAAGAAGAAACGCATACTATCAAAGATCATTCTCAGCAATCGGTAAGTTCTGGTTCACCTACATTTGCTGATATTTTTAAGCAAATGGAAAAATAAAGCGATTAATTTGAGGGCATTCAAGATGCCCTCTTTTTTTATTTTTTTTTCATAGGATAGAGTGTGACAAAATCTGAATTAATTGAAGTGCTTGCAAAGCAGCAGCCACATCTTGCTCTTAAAGATGTTGAATTAGCAGTAAAATGTATTATTGAAAAAATGAACCAAGCCTTAGCTAATGGTGAGCGTATTGAAATTAGAGGCTTTGGTAGTTTTTCATTGCACTTACGCCCTCCACGTTTAGGAAGAAATCCTAAAACAGGTGAATCCGTTGCTTTATCAAAAAAATATGTCCCTCATTTTAAGCCAGGTAAAGAATTACGTGATCGCGTAGATTCTTCGCGTGAAAAATGCACGATAATCGATTAGTCTGTTCTTATTTCTTGATAAGCCAATGCTATTTGGCTGAGCTTATCAAGACTTTCTAAGAAAAGTGTGTAAGCTTTGGTTCGTTACATAAACGCAGCAGACCATTTTATATACGCTATCTTTTTTAAATTATTGATTGTTTTTTTTACTAATTTTCAATCATAGTTAATACCCCATGACTTTAGCCGTCAATTCATCCTCACATACGCCCATGATGCAGCAGTACCTGCGCATTAAAGCGGATTACCCAGATACCTTATTGTTTTATCGCATGGGTGATTTTTATGAATTATTCTACGATGATGCTAAAAAAGCCTCTACTTTATTAGATATTACCTTAACGCGACGGGGATCTTCAGCAGGCGAGCCTATTGCTATGGCGGGGCTGCCGTATCATGCCGTAGAATCTTATCTTGCGCGATTAATAAAGCAAGGCGTGTCGGTAGCTATTTGTGAACAAATTGGTGATTCTACTGCATCCAAAGGGCCGGTTGAGCGAAAAGTTGTGCGCGTTATTACGCCTGGTACAGTCACTGATGAAGCTTTATTAGAAGATAGAAAAGATAATTTATTAGTCGCTGTGTGTACGACTAAACAAGGTCATGGCATTGCCAGCCTAGATTTAGGGAGTGGTCGTTTTAGTCTTCAAGAAGTTGCTTCAGATGATGTATTGGTGAGTGAAATAAGTCGATTGAATCCAGTTGAATTATTATTTAATGAAGAACTGGTGTTACCTAATCAATTAGCACAGCGTAGTGGTTTATGTCGTAGGCCGTCATGGCATTTTGATCATGAAAGTGCTAGGAAGCGTGTACTAGATCAGTTTCAGGTGATTGATTTAAAAGGTTTTGGTTGTGATAATTTGGGTTTAGCCAATACCGCTGCAGGTGTGTTATTACAGTATATTAAAGATACACAACAACATGCCTTGCCCCATATTCAGGGCTTATTGGTAGAAAATAATGAAGCGTATATAGTATTAGATGCAGCGAGTCGCCGTAATTTAGAGCTAGACACACATGCTTCAGGGCAAATGCAATACACCTTATTGGGCGTATTGGACTCAACAGTGACGGCGATGGGGAGTCGTTGTTTACGGCGCTGGTTGCATAGACCACATCGCAATCAAGACTTACTTAAACAAAGATATAAATGTGTTGATGCATTATTACAGGACTACTTATACAAAGATGTTCACGAGGTATTACGACACATTGGTGATATTGAGCGTATTAGTACCCGTATTGCGTTAAAAACTGCGCGCCCTAGAGATTTAGTCGTGTTGAGAAATACCTTGGCAGCATTACCGCACGTGCATCAGGTGTTATCGCGAGATGAAAGCGGAGTACTTAGTTATTTAGCCGCACAAATACCTGTTCAAACTGAGTTAGTAAGCTTGCTTGAACGCGCAATTGTAGAGCACCCGCCAATATTGGTTCGGGACGGTGGCGTTATTGCGCAAGGCTACGACGCAGAATTAGATGAATTGCGCTATTTAAATCAACATGCAGATCAGTATTTATTGGATATGGAGGCGCGTGAAAAGGCTGCGACCGGCATTTCTAATTTAAAAGTTAGTTATAATCGAGTACATGGCTATTATTTAGAAATTTCACATATTCATAGCAATAAAGTGCCGGCACATTATCAACGTAAACAAACTTTAAAGGGCGTTGAACGTTATATTACTGATGAACTTAAGGACTTTGAAGGACGCATTTTAAGCGCACGTGATAAAGCCTTGGCGTGTGAAAAAGCACTGTATGAAGCCTTATTAACGGACTTAAATACCGCTCTTCAGATATTACAATTATGCGCGGTGGGATTGGCTGAATTAGACGTGTTGGCGTGTTTTGCAGAACGAACCGATGTTTTGCAATTAACACAACCCACGTTAGTGGAGCATACTGAGTTAACTATAGACGCTGGTCGACATTTAGTTGTTGAGCAGTTGTCATCTTTGCCCTTTGTCCCCAATGATGTAGAGTTTACTGCTCAGCGTCGGATGTTGATTATTACTGGTCCTAATATGGGAGGTAAATCTACCTATATGCGACAAGTGGCGTTGATTGTATTGATGGCTCATATTGGCTGTTATGTGCCAGCAAAAAGTGTCGTATTAGGGCCGATAGATAAAATCTTCACACGTATTGGCGCATCGGATGATTTAGCGAGTGGACGTTCTACATTTATGGTGGAAATGTCTGAGACGGCAAATATTTTGCATAATGCGACGGCCAATAGTTTGGTGTTAATGGATGAAGTGGGTCGTGGTACCAGTACGTTTGACGGGTTATCTTTAGCTTGGGCAGCGGCCACACATTTAGCTAAAGACAGTCAAGCATTTACCTTATTTGCAACGCATTATTTTGAATTAACAACCTTGGCAGAAGAGCATCAAACTATCTTTAATGTTCATCTTGATGCCATGGAGCATAATGAAAAGATTATATTTTTACATGCGGTCAAAGATGGGCCTGCAAATCAAAGTTATGGTTTACAAGTTGCTGCGTTGGCAGGTGTTCCGCACAGTGTTATTCAACAAGCAAAACAAAAGTTACAGCAATTAGAAGCCACCGCTTATCAACATCATCATCAATATACAGAGAGTCAGCAAATAGATTTATTTGCTTCAATTGGCACTCACCCTGTGTTATCTTTTTTGGAGTCTGTTACGCCAGATGAACTTAGTCCAAAAGAAGCTTTAAATATGATCTATAAATTAAAAGCATGGTTGTAGTGTACGATTTTTATGCCTTTAAGTAGGTATGCTTACTTGCTTTTCGCTGCTTAAATAATTTTCCCTTTATGATTGTTATCTATGTCATCTCACGTCTTACCACTTAAAGATTTACAGTTACCAGAGCCTAGCCATTTCTGGCCACCTGCGTTTGGGTGGTGGGGGCTTGCCGCGGTGCTTATTATGCTAGGTTTTTTAGCGTTTAGGTGGTGGCAAAGAAGCAATCGCTTAGCGTGTTTAGCCTTGGCAAAAAAACAATTACAGGCGATTAAACGCATCCACACAGAACAGCCTATTGAAAGCATTCAGGCGGTCTCTATATTATTAAAACGGGTGGCGATAACGGTATCCCCTACACAACACGTAGCGGGTTTAATTGGTTTAGCATGGCTTGTTTATTTAGATAAATCGCTTATTGGGAAACCTTTTTCAGAAGGCGTAGGGCAATGTTTATTAGTTGCTCCTTATTGTGAAGCGCCAGATGTTAGTCAACTAACAGAACTTATCAACTTAACTGAGCGTTGGCTTAGTGCACAAGCTGCGCCTTTACTTAAACATAATCGACCAGTAAAAAAATACAATGATTGATTTTGCATGGCCTTGGTTATTAGTTAGCTTACCTTTACCTATTATTGTGCGTTGGTGGTTGCCAGTGTATGAGCGTCAGCAAGCCTCTGCACTTAAAGTACCTTTCTTAGATGATTTTTATACAGCTGAAAGCAGTCATCAACGGGTGCAGCTTACGCAGCGTTGGACAGTATGGATAGCTGCGTTAGCTTGGCTATTATTAGTGACCGCTGCAAGTCGACCGCAATGGGTAGGCGAGCCCTTAGAGCAAGCCATAAGTGGTCGAGATGTTATGTTAGCGATAGATTTATCAGGCAGTATGGAAGCTCAAGACTTTGCAATAAACAAGCAGCCTGTTGATCGATTAACCGCTGCAAAATGGGTTGCTGGTCAGTTCATTGAGCGTCGAACAGGCGATAGAATTGGATTGATTTTATTTGGAACGCGTGCTTATTTACAAACGCCGTTAACGTTTGATAGAAAAACAGTGGTTACTTTATTAAATGAATCAGCCTTAGGTTTGGCGGGAGAAAATACCGCTATCGGTGATGCCATTGGCTTAGCGGTAAAGCGCTTAGGTGATCAACACGTTAATAGTCGTGTTCTGATTTTAATGACTGATGGCGCAAATACTGCGGGTGAAATCACACCATTGAAAGCAGCAGAATTAGCGGCAACGATAAAACTTAAAATTTATACCATTGGCATTGGCGCAGATGAAATGGTCGTACGAAGTTTTTTTGGCAATCGAACCGTTAATCCTTCGGCAGACTTGGATGAAGATGCGTTAATTAAAATAGCAGAAAGTACCGGCGGGCATTATTATCGGGCAAGAAATGCGCAAGAATTAGAAAATATTTATCTCAGATTAGATGAATTAGAACCCATAGAAAAAGATAAGCAGTATTTCAGGCCACGCGAAGAATTGTTTTTTTGGCCATTGTCAGTTGCCCTAGCTTTGCTAGCCGCGTTAGCCACGCAGCGAGTTAATTAACATGGATCTAACATCATTTCATTTTATCAGGCCCTGGTGGTTACTCGCGTTACTCCCTTTTATTGGTGGCATGTGGACGCTGTGGCGCAGCAAAATAAAACACACGCGTTGGTCACAGGTGTGTGATGCCGAATTATTGCCTTATTTATTGCATGCCAACGCTAATCAAATGCATCTTGGACAGCGTGAAGTGCTGGGGGGGGTGGTTTTGTTGGCAATTATTGCACTGGCAGGGCCGACGTTTGAACGAATTCAGGTGCCCGCTTTTAGCAATGCAGCAGCACTTGTTCTGGTGTTGGATTTATCGCACTCAATGGATGCAAAAGATATTACGCCCAGTCGATTACTTAGAGCGCGTTATAAAATTGCTGATATCTTAAAGCAACGTAAAGACGGGCAAACGGCGTTAGTGGTGTATGCTGGCGAAGCCTTCACGGTAACGCCATTAACAACTGACACGGAAACCATTAACAACCAATTATCTGCCTTACAAACTGACATCATGCCCAGTCAGGGTAGTGCTACGGGCTTGGCATTACAGCGAGCAATGATGTTATTGAAACAAGCAGGCTCACCCCGTGGGCAGATTATTTTAGTGACTGATGGTGTAGATGACACCGCCTTTGCCGTCGCACAAACCTTAGGTGACGTACATTTATCGGTATTGGGTATTGGCACAACAGAAGGTGCGCCTATTCCTTTAGCAGAAGGTGGCTTTTTGAAAGATGCGCAAGGCAGTATTGTCGTGCCTAAATTAGACACCGCTCAGCTCGCTAAGTTAGCCAGCACTGGGCAGGGCAGTTATCAAACCAGTACCGCTAATGATCAAGATATTCAGCAATTAATGTATGCAGTTAATCACTCAGTGACCGACGTAGACAGTAAAAATACTACGTTGCAGTTGGCACAGTGGTCAGATTTAGGGCCCTGGTTAGTGGTGTTGCTAGTCCCTTTTGCAGCCCTTCTGTTTCGCAAAGGTGTATTAGTCTTTGCCTTGTTGTGTTGTTTACCTATGCCTAAAACAAGTTACGCTGTGACTTGGCAAGATGTTTGGCAAACACCCGATCAGCAAGCCCAACACGCATATAAGCAACAAGATTATGCCAAGGCAGCAGAATTATTTGTCGACCCTAAGTGGAAAGCTGCGGCGTATTATCAGGCGGGTGAGTATGCCAAAGCCGCTGCACATTCCCTTAAATCAGATAGCGATAGCGCAGATTTTTATAATCAAGCAAATGCCTTAGCACAAGCTGGAAAATTGCAAGAAGCGGTTGCGGGCTATGAGCACGCCCTAAAATTAAATCCTAGTAATGCAGATGCCAAATATAATAAAGCGATTGTTGAAGAAGAGCTTAAAAAACAACAACAAAAAAATGACGATAAGCAGAATCCATCTGGGCAAAATTCCAATAATAAAGATAAACAAACATCATCACCGCAACAAAATAAGCCCTCATCTACCCAACAATCTGACAGTAGCAGCTCAACCGCTGAGTCGTCATCAGAGCAAGATAATTTAGGACAGCCTGAGCAAAAGCCAGAGCATCCTGCCTTAGAAGATAAAGCACCGCCAGCAAGTGACCAAGACAGTGCCTCAACGGAAGAAAAAAACACCGCGCAACAACCATCCGAAACTGCTGAAAAGAGCGCTGCGTCAGAGTCAGAGAAAAATAAACCCTCAACAAAAGGTGCAGTCGCCGCCGAGCAAGCTGATTTATCCGCAGAACAAAAACAAGCTAATGAACAATGGCTGAAACGTATCCCCGATGATCCTGCCGGGTTATTAAAGCGAAAGTTTTTGTATCAGTATGGGCAGCAAGAATATCTTAATAAAAATTCCACTCAAGCTTGGTAGTGACTAAATGTTAAACAGTTGATGCAATAAAGGTCAGTATTCTCGCAATCATGGATATAACTGAATTAAGTTACGCAGCCATAATACATCTTACTAAGGTCGAATAATGAAAGTTGGTCATCAGTTGTTTATCACCCCTTCCCAAAAATTATATACATGTTTGATGCTTATAGTGTTGTGGCAATCGCCAGTATGGGCAGCATCGTCATGGTCATCAGTTACTACGCCAAAAACACTTGGAAACAGTGTGCAAAGTATTGGTAGTTATACTAATGGATGTATAAGTGGTGCATCGGCATTACCAATTAATGGCAAAGGCTATCAATTAATGCGCTTATCGCGGCAACGAATTTACGGACATCCTGTGCTAACGCATTTTATTCAGCAGTTGGGTGAGCGTGTCGCGCAAGAAAAAATGGGGGTGTTATTAATCGGAGATTTAGGTCAGCCACGCGGTGGGCCAACATTAACAGGGCATCGCAGTCATCAAACTGGATTAGATGTGGATATTTGGTTTTTGCATAGTCAGCAAGCTCAGCAACGGCTATTAAGCTCAGTGGAGCGAGAAACTATGCAGGCAGCATCTGTTGTAAACACACAGAATGCTAAGCTAAATTTAATGCAATGGACAGCGCGTCAGGAAAAAGTCTTAGAAATAGCTGCACTCATGCCAGAGGTGGATAGAATCTTTGTTAATCCCATCATAAAACGGGAATTATGTCAGCGCTATAATGCGGCGCAGTGGTTAAGAAAAATTCGTCCGTGGTGGAAACATGATGATCATTTTCATGTACGCTTAGCATGTCCTGCTAATAATACACACTGCGAAAAACAAGCACCGTTGCCCATGGATTCAGGATGTGATGCAGACTTGGCGTGGTGGTTTTCAGCAGAAGCCAGCAAGCCAGCAGCGCAAGCTAAAAAACCTAGTTCCCCTGCGCCCTTACCCTTGCTTTGTAAGGCGTTAATTAATTAAATTCAGAAATTAACCTACTTCGCTTAATTCTTCAGTGTATTTCACTTCATTTAAGTGGAACAGATTATATTTATACGTTAAATAATGTTTAAGCCATGCCTCAACATCAATGGGCGTTTTAGGCATTTCATCTAATTTCATTAACCGTTGTTTTAAAATATGTTGAGGTAGCAGTAAGAGTTCGATATCAGACATCGCCACATACTTGTCAGGATCAACATTACTGCCATTAATAATTTTTTCAAGTTGGTGCCGTTTAAGACCAAGACTATGATTAATTTCAGCACGAATTTCTAGCATGGCGGGTAATAAATCGCTACCAGTGAGGGTGTCATCAAACAAACAACTAAAACGATTGAGTAAATAATTAATGGCAAATCGATAAATATCAGATTCTCTAACAAAAAGGCGAGCTGCAATAGCTTGTACAGATGCGCGATCACTATCAACCAAGCGCAATGAAATTATTTGTTTTAATTCGTTCAAAATAAAAGCTCCCCAGTAAAAAGGTAGGTTAATAATCGGGGTTAGAGAAAGCACAAAGCAATGTTATGGCTAAAAAAATAGTGTTTAAAACAAGTCTTGCAGGTTTTAAAACCCGTGCAGAAAGCTATTTCTAGTTACATTAGGCAGCGTATAAAACAGCGTCTATGCCATTCCTGAACAATAAAATAAAAATATGACAAAATGAAGACTGACGCAAAAATGTCATATTTACAAAATACAATTGTATTACGTTACATTGAACTTTAACTGTTTAGACTCATGAAGTATGAAAAAATAACAAATATAGAAAATAAGTTGTGAGCGGGTATAAGCAAGCAAATTAGTTTCAATTGTTATTAGGTGCGTGCTTTAGGGTAAGTGATGACGTGTCAATGGGGTGTGCAATGTGTGTTGATACGCGCATTCGATAGCGCAATATTCAGATTAAAAGTAGTGTCCAAGTGGGCATTAATAGGGTTGTTTGTGTTTTATAATGTTGTTTAACTAAACTAAAAGAGGAAAATTATGAAAAAATTAGTTTTGGGTGCGGCTGTTTCTGCTGCAATGTTTGGCGGTGTTGCTCAGGCAGCTATTACGCTTGAAGCAGGAAAACCGGTTATTACTCCAGCAAATACCTATGAAGTGTATTTATCAGGTTCTTCTGCGGTAGGTCCATTCATTGAAGCGCTGTTTACAAGTAAAAAAGTACCGGCTGCAAATCAAGTGTGTGATGTAAAAAAAGCAATGTATAAATTTCAAGATACAAGCACTGGCGGTAAAGACCAAGTGGCGTATTTATGTGAATTAAACCAATCAAATACAGCGTTGAGTGGTTTGTCAGCAGGTAAATCTAACCTATTGATTTATAAACGTCATAATGGTGGTTCAGCACAAGGTGTAACACCTCTTGTAGCGAATTCAGCAATTGATTTCTTAAAAGTAGATAACGCTGCAAACTGTGCTATTTCTGGTTCTGTGGTTGCTGCAGGTGCTGGTTTTACTAAATTCAACTGTACTTATACTGCTGGAAACGCAGATTTAACTAACAAACAAATTCCAGATTTTGGTGTATCAGACGTCGATCCTATTCAGTTCCGTGGTGACAATACTCCAAGTGGTTATGCAGAAATCACTGCAGCGGATGTGACAAATTTAGTTGTTAAAGCGGCAGCAACACAAGTATTTGGTGTGGCGGTAAGTACAAATTTACGTAACGCAATGCAAGAAGCGCAATTTGGTAAAACAAATGGCTGTGTTACCAATGTAAAAACTAGAGAAACAGCAGCGTGTATGCCTTCTTTAAATTCAGCACAAATTGCTAGTATTTTCACTGGACAAGTAAGTTCATGGAAACAATTAAAATTAGGTGGAACTACTGATGTGTTTACTGGCGCATCTGTTCAACCAGCCAGCGACCGTCTGCATATTTGCCGTAGAGCATCAGGCTCAGGTACGCAAGCGCAGTTAGCCATTAAATTTATGGGTTACCCATGTAATGATATTGCGCCAAAAGGTATTACTGATACCGCTGCAACGCCTGAGTCAATTGAGAAAGCACAAGTCCATGCGATGACATCTGCAGGTGCAATGTCAGAGTGTTTGGCTGAGTTGTCCTCAGGTGTAGACTCTGTTGGTACATCATTTGCTAACACGTATGGTGCACGTTGGGCAATTGGTATCCAAGGTACTGAGTTAAATGCCTCATTGTCAAGTGACTGGCGTTTTATCAAAATCGATGGTGAAGAACCAACGTTAGATAAAGTTGCGCGTGGCAAATATAAAGATTGGGTTGAGTTAACGTATCAATACAACAAAGCACATGTATTTGATGCAAGTGAACAAGCAATTGTTGATGAAATTATTAAACAATCAGGTAACCCAGTTGTCTTGGCTGCAACAAATACAGGTGCAGTGCATACTTGGGGTGCGGCTGGTTATTTAGCAACGCCACAATCATTTAAAGCAAATGCGTTTGGTCTATACGGTTCAGGTTCTCCAGTTAACCCATTCAGTCATGGTACTGCAACTGAGTCAACTAACAACTGCCGTCTTCCAGCACTTTATGATTCAAAAGGTGGTATTCAGTTGAAATAATCAGTTAACTCCTGATTTTCAATAGAGTAATGCTTAAAAAAGGGTTAACTGCCGCAAGGTAGTTGGCCCTTTTTTTATTCAGTCCATACGTCGTATCAGTCAATAAAGTCGTGTAGACCTTGCTAATGCAGCAGGTTTCATGATCTTGTTGTCATCAAAAATTAACAAAACATAAATAGAATGGCTTAAAACAGGCACGTAAACTTTAATGTTTTGCTTTTCTATTCATTCATTTATTAAATTTAATACGGGTCATGTTTTTGGCTTTAAGTATTTTATTTTCATGACCTAACTCAGCACAGCACTCAATAACATGCGGATACGTAACGACAAGCAAAGAACTCATTTGAAACACGTTGTTTTAAGCTTTTTATTAGGGATGAATATCAATTCAGTCGTTATTGCAGAGCCGCAGTTGGCCTCTCAAAATACGTTTGATTTGTTAGAGTTGCGTGTAAAAGGAAGTACCTTAATAGAACGACAATTACTAGAACGCACGGTCTATCCTTTTTTAGGTATGAAGAAGTCTATTGATACGGTAGAAAAAGCGAGAGCAGCCTTAGAAGAGCTTTATAAAAATAAAGGTTATCAGACGGTCGCTGTAGATATTCCAGAGCAAAATGTAAAGAATGGGGTGGTCTATCTTAACGTTGTAGAAGGAAAGGTTTCGCGTTTACGCGTTAAAGATTCGCGTTACTTTGCTTTAGGCAGTATTAAAGAAGGCGTTCCAGAGTTGGCAGAGGGCAAGGTGCCAAATATGCCAAAAATGCAGGAACAATTAGCAGCATTAAGTAATCAGAGTCCAGACAGAAAAGTTACTCCAGTGTTGCGTGCAGGTGATACACCCGGAACGCTAGAGGTTGATTTAAAAGTAAAAGATTCGTTACCTTTGCATGGACGTATAGAGTTAAATGGTAGAAATACCGCGTCAACAAGTCGCTTAAGATTAGCGTCCACAATTCATTATGATAATTTATGGCAGAAATTTCATAGTGCCTCGTTAATGTATCAGGTATCACCTGAAGATAATCAAGAAGTTGATGTATGGGCGGGTACGTATGTTATGCCGGTACCTTATACCGATGCTAAATTTGCCTTTTATGCCGTCAGTTCAACATCAAATGCACAAATTGCAACGGCAGGCGCCCTCAATGTTATCGGTATTGGTAATATTTATGGCGCAAGGTTGATTAAACCGTTACCAAGTTTAGATAATTACTATCAAAGTTTAACCTTGGGATTTGATTACAAAGATTTTTCCGAAGATTTAAATCTAATCGGTGCAGATACTATTAAAACACCAATAGCCTATGTGCCTTTTATGGTTAAGTATGCGTCTTCGTTACGTGGCAAAGAGTGGATAAGCTCCTTTGAAGTAGGTGTTAATTTTTCTATGCGCGGCGTAGGTAACTCGCAATGGGAGTTTGAAAATAAACGCTATAAAGCCCAGTCCAATTATTCTGCCTTTGTTGGCGGACTCACGTTTACCCATGAATTACCTTATGAATTTGAATTCTTCAGTCGTTTTAATGGTCAGAAGGCAGATTCTCCTTTAATCAGTAATGAACAGTTTTCATTAGGGGGGATGCAAAGTATTCGGGGTTATTTCGAAACACAAGCCTTAGCTGATGACGGGATTATTGGTACTGTTGAGCTTCGTTCTCCGCATTTATATCCAAGTAGAAGTGATATTTTCAATAAATTACAAGCCATTGCTTTCGTTGATGCAGGGCAGGGGTGGGTGCAAGAAGCTTTGCCTGGAACTCTCAGCGGTAATAAATTAGCCAGTACAGGTTTAGGGGTGCGCTTCCAAATTCATAAATACTTTGTGGGGGTGTTGGATGTCGGTTTTCCTTTAATCGATTTAGCTCCTGTCAAAGAAGGCGATCCAAAATTACATTTTAATGTAGCAACTGAGTTCTAATATTACTAATAATTGCGTTGATTCATAATGTCTACTGAATAGACATCACTACACGATCAATAAACCTTATGCGGTTCTTTCCACATTGCCATCGTTTCCGGTAACTACATTGTTATGTGGCTGTTGAAAGTTGACTGATGCATAGGGTTTGAACATTTACAATAGAAAGTATTCACAAATAGGTGTTATATATGGGTAATAAACAAAGCATGACCCAACAAACTAAATCAATAGATATTTTTCGTTTAAAACCATTAGCAGTGTGTGTGCACATGGCGATAGCGGGAGGTGTTTTTATTGGGTCTGTTTCTCCCGTTTACGCAGAATTACCCATACCAGAACAAATCTTTGCAACGATGGGCGCAGCCACGGCTACCGCCACGGGCGATGCTTTGCACATCGATCAACAAACAGATAGAGCAGTATTAAATTGGCAAAGTTTTAATGTAGGGCCAAATAACCATGTGCAATTTAATCAACCCAATAGTTCTTCCATTGCTTTAAATAGAATTTTTCAGAATGATCCTAGCCAAATTCTTGGAAAAGTCAGTGCAAATGGTCAGATTTACTTATATAACCAAAATGGATTTGTATTTGGCAAAGATTCTACTGTTGATGTTAATACCTTAGTGACCACTACTTTAAATGTAGCTGATGAAGTTTTTAAAAAAGGTATCGTAAGAGAATTTGATGACACGGGAAAGGCCGTGTTTGAAGCTGAAAAAGGTGCCTCAAAAACCTCAGCCATTACTGTTGAAGCGGGTGCTCAATTAAAAATTGGCAAAAATGGTCGTTTAATTATGGCTGCACCTGAAGTCACCAATAAAGGCGATATTACCGCTGATGAGCAGGGGCAGATTCTGCTTGTGGCAAGTAAAGATAAAGTGTATTTACAGCCAGCCGCAAGTGACAGCCCCTTTGCAGGTTTATTAGTTGAAGTAGGCAGTGGCGGTAAAGTAAGCAATTTGGGTAATATTTTAACCAAACAAGGCAATGTCACTATGGCGGGCTTTGCTGTCAACCAAGAAGGTCGCGTTACGGCTACAACATCTGTCAATGTTAATGGTTCGATTCGCTTATTAGCCAGAGAAGGTGGCGAAAAACAAAGTCAAATATTAGTTGCAACCTCAACTGATAGAAAAAACTTAAATGACGGTTTAGGTACAGAATCAAAAGTTGTTTTAGGTAAGGGTAGTAAGACAGAAATTATTGCCGACGCGAATGGCGGTTCAGCTATCGATGAACAGCATCAGCCATTGTCGTACATAGAAATGTCGGGTAATACCATTGAAATGGCATCAGGGTCTTCCATTGAAGCACCGGGTGGACAAGTTAACGTGACGGCAACTAATGAATTACTTGATCCTATACAAGGCACTAAAGGACGCATTTTTGTTGATAAAGACGCGACAATCAATGTCGCGGGGATAAAGCATATTGATGTGCCGATAGAACGAAATGTTGTTGATGTTCCCGTACAAACCTACGAATTACGTGATTCGCCTTTACAAAAAGACGGTGTGTTAAAAGGCTCGACCATCAAAGTTGATGTCCGCAAAGATACAGAAATAGTAGATGTCAGTGGTGCAAAAGCACGTTTTGAACGAACTATCGATGAACGCTTAGGTGAAGGTGGTGAGATTAACTTTATTTCCAGTGGCGATGTCATTGTTAATAAAGACGCCATATTAGATATTTCAGGTGGTTCTATTGATTATCAAGATGGTTATATTAATACTACAAAACTACTCACTGATTACGGCAGTCTTGTTGATATTAGTGATGCAGATCCAAATCAGCATTTTGCCGCTGTGTATGGCGTGGTTAACGAAGTGCATACTAAATGGGGGCCTGAAGTCACTAAAGTATGGAATACCAAAGGTCAATTTGGTGAGGGTGTTTTTGAAAAAGGCTATACAGAAGGTTTAGCCGCGGGTGCAATCAATTTAGTAACGCCTACAATTGCCTGGAACGGTAGTGTCACCGCAGGGTCGGTAGGTAATAATTATCAACGGTCAGTAGATACCTTGGCTTTTGGTGGTGCATTCACATTAGATACCGCAAGCTTTATCTCAACACAAAATATCCTCATTCAGGATGTCAATAACACAGCAAATCTTGCCCTTACTGCCAAATTTCCCAAGCAATCAGATAATCAGAAAGTTGATACTATTCTGCCCACACAATTAACCAATCAATCTGGATTACAAGCGATCACTATCAAAACATTTGCAGATGTTTCAGTAGCCCCTACTGCAAATATCATGATGAATGCAAATAGTTCCCTGACCCTAGATGCTGGTCATATTGGCGTAGCGGGAAATATTTACTCACCTTCTGGCTCCATCACGTTAATGAGTAGAAATACCAATATTCCAGAAAACTCAGGAAAAATTGATATTAGTGAACAAGCTAACATCAATGTATCTGGGCGTTGGGTGAATGATTATGCCTTGGGCTTAAATGCTACTCCGGTTGAGCCTATTGCCATTGAGGGTGGCAAGTTAGTGCTTCAAGCAACAGGTGATATTAACGTAACAAAAGGTTCTACGCTTGCCGCAGATGGTGGCGCATGGCTAGCGTTAAGTGATGCTTTAGTCGCGGGTCAGGGTGGTCAAATCAGTCTAAAAGCTGATGTGCGTAGTGATAGTCAAACATCAGTATTAACACTTCAGGGAGATATTTCTGCTTCGGCCTTATCTAAAGGCGGCTCCTTAACGTTAAATAGTAGTGATTTTATTTTGGGTACGCCCAGTGATGAAGAGCTTCAAGCAACCCCCAATGCAGTTGTGCTTGGCGTGACAGAGGGACATTTTGATTTTGATAAAAATAGTACATTGGGAGCAATTAATTTAACCAGTAGTGCGGGTGATTTACTTGTTAAATCGTCAGTGGGTTTGGATTTAATTCAAAAAAATCAAATACTTGATGGTGATTTTAGGCAAGCATCTAGTGCTCAGTCATTAGCTGGTTTAACACATGTTGAGGTGTTGGCTGAATCGTTACGTAGTCCTGTTAATTTAAGTTTAGACAGTGTAAATAGAAATGTTATTGTAGAAAGTGGAAGCAGCATCACTGCGGATAAACAAGCTCAACTAGACTTGTCTGCAAGAGCAGGTGGGATTTATGTTGATGGTCAGTTAACTGCGCCAGCAGGTAAGATTAATTTAGCCATCGCCGGAGATCCAGGTCTTGAATATAATGCAGCCCAAGCAATTTGGTTAGGCAGTCATGGTGTACTTGATGTTTCAGGCACAACTCGTTTAAATCCAGTTGACGGCACTGGGCATCGCACAGGGCAAGTATTGTCGGGTGGCGAGGTAGTGTTTGATGCTGAACGGGGCTATGTCATCACTGAAGCGGGTTCACAGATTAATATTTCGGGCACAAAAGCTAGTTTAGACATTGCGGAACTTGATCAGCAAACTGGTGCTGTTTATTACAAGTCTGAAGAAATTGGCTCTGATGCAGGGCAACTTAGCTTCATAGCCGCTGAAGGTGGCGTATTAGAAGGTGATTTCATCGCCAATGCAGGTTATGAAACTAATTTAGGTGGAAAAGTTGAGGTTTCTCTTGATAGAACAAAACGAAACCCTCCTGATCAAGCAGTCATTCCTTTTCCAAACCAACTTTTACAATTAAATATTACTCAATCATTTAAACCGACCTTAACAGGAATGCTTGGTTTTAACGATGTTATTCCAAAAGAGCGTAATGGGCAGATAGTATTAAGTGCAGATAAGCTGATGCAAGCAGGTGTTGAGGACTTGCGTTTAATATCAAATGATAAGGTGACGTTTAATGGTGACGTTACTTTAGCGGTCAAGCAGCGTGTAGATATTGATTCTCCTGTTATTTCTTGGGCAGGTCAGCCTGACACATCAGGGCAGATCAAGTTATCGACTGGTTATTTGCATGTAGGTTCATCGTTAGTTCGTGAAGTTAACCAGACACCTGTATTAGGCTTAGGGACGTTTACAGCCAATTCTCAATGGACTGAATTTTCTGGTGGTTCGTTATGGGATAATTTTAATCAAATTAATCTAAGCAGCGTTCATGATACCCGCGTTAATGGCTTAGTAGACATTAGCGTCGCAAATCGAGATTATGTCGGTACGCTTTCTACTGCAGCCAATTTGCATTTGACAGCCAGCCAACTTTATCCCACAACATTATCACGCTTTACGTTTGCTGTTATCAATAACCCGGAAGGTGAAATTACTGTTTCAAGTAGCGGTGTTACGGAACAAGCACCGATGGCAGCAGGCGGTGAGTTAAACTTTAATGCCGCGACCATTAATCAAAATGGTGTTATCAAAGCACCGTTTGGTGCAATTAATTTAGTGGCGCAAAATGAATTAAATTTAGGTGATGGTGGTCTTACCAGCGTTTCTGGAAATGGACAGATTATTCCCTTTGGTGTTATTCAGGGCGGCTTGGACTGGCTTTATCCGTTAGATAATAACCATAATTTAGTCTTCACTCAACCACCTGAAAAAGAGCTTAATCTTTCGTCATCGACAATTAATGTAGCAAAAGGTAGCGTTGTTGATTTGTCTGGCGGTGGCGATTTACTTGCCTATGAATTTTTACCAGGGTCGGGTGGTTCAGCTGATTATTTAGATCCAAAGAGCTCCTCTTACAATGGTGGTTTTGCCGTTGTCCCTAGTTTAAATTCAGACCTAGCACCGTTTGATCATTTACAAAATATAGGTTTTGATTATGCCATTGGTAGTAAGGTTCATTTAATTGCTAGCTCGGGATTACCTGCAGGTGAATATACAATTTTACCCCCAAGATATGCCCTATTACCTGGTGGCTTTTTAGTCACACCGCAAACTAATACGCAAGACTTAGTTGCAACTACCCATAATGCGGCTGGCTTGCCTATTGTTCCTGGGTATCAAATAATAGCCCAAAATGGCACATCAGATCAGCGCAGACAAGGCTATTTATTAGAGTCTGGTACAGATATTCGTAAGCATTCAGAATATGATGAACAACAAGCCAATGCCTTCTATTTAAATAAAAGTACCAGTAATAATACCAGTACGCCAATGATTCCTATGGACAGTGGTCGTATTTCTATTACTGCAGAAGATAGATTATTGCTTGATGGTAAATTTAAAGTGCTGGCTGCGGGAGGGCGTGGCGCACGCATGGATATTGCAGCCAATAAATTAAAAATTGTTAATACCTTAAGTGCAACGCCAACGCTTGGAACATTAGAAGTATTAGATGAAAATTTAAGTAATTTGGGTGTTGATAGCTTATTTTTAGGTGGTAACAGAACCAATGACGTATTAACTGGGATAACGCAGCTTAATATTTCTTCTGATGAAGTGACGTTTGATGCAAATGCACAGGTTACTGTGACGGATTTAGTGGTTGCTGCCAAAAACACCATTGAAGTGAGTTCTGGTGCGGTCTTAACAGCAAAAGGAACAGTTAATACCGGCGATAATGCCTTTACTTTAACAGGTGATGGGGCGTTATTAAGAATTTCAGCAGATAAACAAGTTGATTTAGTTAAGCAAAATATACAAGGAACTACTGGAGAATTAATTATTCATGAGGGTGCGAATTTAGCCTCGTCAAGCTCTATGTTACTTGATGCAAGTAAATCCACGACCCTAGCTGGAAATATTCAAATGAGTGGAGGGGCTTTAAATTTAAGTGCCAACTCCATCAACCTTGGCGATGTTAAAGAATTATCAGATTCGTCATTAAACTTAAGCAATGAAAAGTTATTAAGTTTAGCCGTTGATGAATTAGTCTTGAGTAGTAAAAATAGAATTGGTTTGTACGGCAATATTGGGCAGACGGATACTGAAGGAAATTTGCAGCCCATTAAATTTGATAGTTTGGTGATTAATGCGCTGGGCTTTACTGGCATGGGGTCAGAAAATCAACACGCTAAAATTGAAGCCAATACTTTATTATTCCAAAATGACACAGGTTTGTCGGATAACAACATCAGTAATGGTGCAGGGGCTTTATCACTCACGGCTAATAATTATCTTCAAGGTGAAGGTAACTTTGCTATGAACGGATTTTCTTCGCTCGCCATTAATGCAGCCAATAGTTTTGCTAGCACCGGTCAAGGGACATTGGTTTTGGGCGGTGACACCACCATTACCACAGGAGAATTTATTTCTGAAGGTAGTAGCCAATTAATTATGCAGGCAGCAGGGCAGCATATTGCTTTAAATAATAATGGTGCTGCAATTAATGCTGCGAATACTAATTTAGGCGGTCAAATTAATGTGCTTGCTGATAGCATTGATATGAACGCAAATATTAATATGCCTTCAGGAGGCTTTAGTTTACACGCACTAACCGGTGCGATTAATGTAGCTTCCAACGCCAACATTAATTTAGCAGGCAAGGCCGTTGCCTTCGCCGATACGGCAGACTTTACTCCAGGCGGAACCTTTAGTGCCATTGCTGATCAAGGTGCAATTAATATCGCAGAAGGCTCAGCTATTAATCTAAATTCAGGTGGAGGTACGTCGGCATCAGGTCAATTTGAGCTTAAAGCACCAGCACAGAGTGTTGAATTATTGGGTGATATTTATGCCTCGGGGGGCTCAACTAACCTCGAAGTTGGACGCTTTTCGCCAAGCTTTGGGTTTGACGCATTAATGTCCAAAGTTGCAGTAGCGGGAATTAATAACGTGATTAATTTTAGAGCTGTCAATGCTGATATTAATCAGCATGCAGATCAAGTCATTCATGCAAAAACGCTCTCCTTGACGGCAGATAATGGATCAATCACTGTTGCAGGTAAGTTAAATGTCAATTCAACAATGCAGGCTGGCAAGATTGCATTAAATGCTGGTGATACAATTCAACTTGAGGCTGGAAGTCAGGTGACCGCGACGGGCGATCAAGGTGGCAGTATTATTTTATCTGCAGTTGATAATGACAATGACGGCAAAGGCAAAATTATTATCAATGAAGCAGCGTTGATTGATGTGAGTGGTTCAGATGCTAGCAAAGGTGGTGCAGTTAATTTGCGTGCGTTAATCAATGCGGAAGGCATTGCTATCGATCCTATCAAGGGCAAAATAACGGGCACAGGTGTGCAACAGGCCGTAGTGTCAGAGACTGGTTTAGTGATTGATCAAGGTAATAACAAATTTACTATCGAAGGCGTTACTCAATACAGTAATGCTGATTTATCAATAGCTAATCAGCTTAATAACACCGATTATCAACACTTTGCAGAGGCGTTAGCCGTACAATTTACCTCAGAAAAAAGTGCCTTAATAAATCAAACTTTAGGCACTGATGCGGTCATTAAACCTGGTATTGAGATTAATTATGAGGGGGATCTTACGCTCGCTAATAAATGGGATTTATCTCAGTGGCGTTATCCATCAGGCGGAACACTTGTTACACCTGGTAATTTAACGATTAAAACCTCAGGTAATTTCAATGTTAATGCTTCGCTATCAGATGGCTTTAAAGATGGCGCTTTAATGGGTGTTAACATCAAAGATTTGATGCAAACAGATCGTTCTTGGTCTTATCAGTTAACCGCAGGTGCTGATTTAGCCAGTGCCAATTCAACGACTACGGCAACGGCTAAAAACATTATTATTGGTGAAAATACAGCCATTCGTACCGGCACGGGGGATATAAATTTAACTGCTGGTAATGATGTTGTGTTCACAAATCAAACAGCCACGCTTTACAGTGCTGGACGAGCAGAGACGAGTAATCGTTACGGTACCTTAAATGATACGATTGTCGCGTTCCTTCTTTACGGTGAATATCCAGTAGAAGGAGGTAACTTAACCGTGAATGCAGGCAATGCTATTCAAGGTGCTGTCACCAATCAATTTATCGATAACTGGTTGTTGCGAATAGGTGATTGGTCTGCTAATGCGAATCACGAAGGCGAATTACCTACCGTTTGGACAGTTGCATTAGGGTATACGTCCGATGGCTATGGCAATGCGGCTGATGGTCAAGCCTCATTATTCCAAGAAAATATTGGCTCATTTGGTGGTGGTGCTGTGTCACTGTCTGCGCAAGGAAATATTAATGACCTATCAGTCATGATGCCAACTACAGGTAAACAGATTGGTGAGCCTAATACGGCTACATTCTCAGACTTCTTAAATAACCAAGTGCTTATTCAGGGCGGGGGCTCAATGACGGTAAGTGCGGGGGGAGATATTGCTGGAGGTGCTTATTACTTAGCAAAAGGTAATGCAGAAATAACCGCTGGTGGTGCAATTAAAGGCAGTGATAAACAGTTCGTTCATGGTCCACAGCTTGTTTCAGGTGATACCACTTTTAGTTTAAATGCTAAAAACGGTATAAAAATATCGGCAGTATCAGATGGCATGATGTTACATTCTGGAAATAATTATGCGCCCAATGGAACAGAATTTTTTAGTTATTCAGATATCAGTAAAGTTGCAGTTAAGTCCTTATCAGGTGATGTGCATTTTGGCTCAGATACCAGTGTTATTGGTGATGAAAAAATGTTAAGTATGGGCGGAAGCCAATCAAGCTTAGCAAAAATTTACCCTGCCTCGTTAGCTGCAACCGCATTTGGTGGCAGCGTTGCTTTAGATAGTCAAGTAACGTTATTTCCAGCCCCTAACGCTACACTGCAAATTTTAGCGAAAGATAATATAAGTTCAAATGTAGATTCTTTGCGCTTAAGTATGTCAGATGCAGATAAAAACTTACTCCCAAATGTCTTGTATCCATTGGCTAAAAATCAACTTAACGATGCAGAAGCTATTTTAAATCCTTATGGTATCAACATGTTGGTGCATGCTGGTGTGCCAGTTCATTCGCAGGATAAAGAGCCTATTCGTGTCGTTACCAACGAAGGTGATATCAGATCGATTCAGATTAACGCCCCTAAAAAAGCCATCATTCAAAGTGGTAATGACATCTCAAACGTGCTCATAAACCTACAGCATATTACTGCTGCCGATGCGACAGTCATATCAGCCGCTAGAGATATTTTGTTTACGAGTGAGCGTAGTCAGGATGGTTTGTTAGTTGATAACTTTAATGAAATTAAAGTTGCAGGGCCTGGTAATGTGTTAGTAACCTCAGGTAGAAATATTGATTTTGGTGCATCAGGCGGACTTTCAACTATTGGTAACTTAGCCAATACAAATTTATCAAGTGATGTCGGGGCAAATATCGCCGTGATTGCGGGGATGGGTTCACGATCAACGCCAAATTATTTAGGTATTTTTGATTTAGACCCTGATGTTTTAAAATATGCTGCAAATCACACTAAATTCTTACAGGTAATTACTGGATTTATGCGTGAAAAAACCAATAACACAGCATTAACCGAAAAACCTGCATTAGAGCAATTTAAAGCGTTAACACCTGCGGAATATGCGTCTATTCAGCCTCAATTAGACGCTTTAGTGAGTAATCAATACACTAATCTAACACAAGAAATGACGCAGTTAATCACTGAGTATCTTCGTTACGGTGATAACTTTAGTCAATATAATCAGTTAGTGACCAACTTTATGCGTGATAAGTTGGCAGATCCTTTCTTATCTGAACAGAGTGCAATTGAAGGCTTTAGAAAATTAAGCCCAGAAATGTTTGCTTCAATTCAAACAGATATTAATGCATTAGTCAGCACTCAATACCTTGATAAATCAGTTGTAGAGCCAGCGCAAATCTTAGCTACTTTTAGGCAGCTTCCCGCTGATCAGTATTTACCGATTCAATCGCAATTAAATACGATTCTTAATCGAGTCTTATTTGATGAGTTGAAATATACCGGTGCGGCATCAGCCATTAGTTCAGATATCGGTAATGAGCGAGGTTTTACCGCGATTACTAATTTGTTTCCTGGTACAGAATGGAAAGGAAATTTAAGTTTGTTTTTTAGTAAATTACAAACACTGCAAGGTGGAAATATTGATTTAGTTGTTCCAGGCGGTGAAATAAACGCAGGTTTAGCCGTATCTTTCACGGGGGCTAAAGCAGCTTCTGAATTAGGTATTGTTGCGCAACGCGAAGGAAATATTAATGCCTTTGTTAATAATGATTTTATTGTTAACCAATCACGCGTATTTGCGTTAAGTAGTGGTGATATTTTGATTTGGTCATCCGAAGGTGACATCGATGCTGGACGTGGAGCTAAATCTGCAATTGCCGCGCCACCACCACAATACAGCTTTGATGATAATGGTAACTTAGTGGTTACTTTCCCACCAATTGTATCGGGTAGTGGTATTCGTACCGCAGCCACCGCTGACAAAATTCCTGGTGATGTATTTTTGTTTGCTCCCAAAGGGATTGTTAATGCCGGTGAAGCAGGGATTGGTGGTACTAACGTGACAATTTCTGCGACCGCGGTATTAGGCGCTAATAACATTCAGGTGGGTGGCGTAAGTAGCGGGGTTCCTGCTGCATCCTCAGGAAGTTTGGCGGCTGGTTTAACGGGAGTGAGTAATTTAACGGCAAACGTTAGTCAGGTGGCGCAATCATCAACTGATATGAATAAAGACAGTAAAGATGCTGATGCCAAATCCATGAAAATGGGCGTAATAAGCGTAGATTTAATCGGTTATGGTGAAGGTGAAAGCGATGACTCTAAAAAGAACAAAGCTAAAAACTAATCTAACCAACATAAGAAACACTTGTCTTTAAGTTAATTAAGTAATGTGTAAATGCACTACTTGAAATTAGATAAGCATGAAGAGTTTTTAATAAAGCATACCTTGAGAGTTGTTTAATGATGTTAACTATTCTTCAAATAAACCAATTACTTCTGAGTAATAATTTTGTAATTAATTTTTGTAATAATTCCTCCACCAAATATGAGTGAGAAAAAAATGAAACGGCTTTATTTTCTATTGATTCTTTTAACTTTGTTACCTTCTATGTCATCGGCTTGGTGGAGCGATGATTGGGGATATAAGAAAAATATCAGTATTGACGTAAAAAAATTGCAGCAGGATGGCATGGTCATTCCTGAAGATGCTTACGCTCTCGTTAGATTACATACTGGTAATTTTGCATTTTTTGCAGACTTAGCTGATAAAGGTAAAGATTTGCGTGTGTTAGCTGAAGATGAAAAAACACCTTTGAAATTTTATGTAGAAAAATTAGATCCAGTAAATGAAATGGCTTTAATTTGGGTTAAATTACCCAAAGAAATTGCAACTTCACAAAATCCAAGTTTTTGGTTGTATTATGGCAATAAAGAAGCTGTTGATGCACAGGAAGCTCCTGAGTCCTTTGATGTTAGCCAAGTGTTAAGTTATCAATTTGAAGCAACAGGTTTTCAAGATAAAACAGCTAATGCAAATAACCCATCAGAAACAACTGCAACCATTGCAGAAGATGGTTTAATTGCTGGAGCCGCTGCTTTTAAAGGTGCTCAACTAGTACGTATTCCGGCTTCACCCACTATTGTGATGAATCCAACAACAGGGTGGACAATTTCAACTTGGATTAAGTTCGATCAAGCGGCTGCAAATGCAGTTATCTTTCAACGCGCAGGTACGCCAAGTTCATTAACTTTAGCGTTAAAAGATCAAAAGCCAATCCTTGAAGTGATTGATGGTGCGGGAGCTAAGACTGAATTTGTAGGGCAATCTACTGTTGCTCCTGGTACGTGGCATCAATTAGCTGTGGTTGCAACAGCTGCAGATATAAAATTATATGTTGACGGCTTACCAGCGGGTACTTTTCCTGTGGTATTAGGCGAGCTTAACAGCGAAATAAGCTTAGGTGCAGATGCGACGAGTTTACGCGGTTATAACGGTTTAATTGATCAATTGGCAATTTTTAAAATTGCTAAAGATGCCAATGCAATTAAATTTGATGTTCAAATGCAAGGCATAGGTTCTGCATTATTAACCTACGGTGAAGATGCAACACCAGATGAAGAAGGCGGCGAGTCTTACATTGTCTCTACCTTAAATAACGTTACTATTGATGGCTGGGTTATCATTGGTATTCTCGGTGTTATGTTTGTTATCAGTGTGATGGTTATGGTGAGTAAAACCATTATTATCAACAAAGTTAATGGGCAAAATAAAAAATTCGAGCATGCTTTTGCAAAATTAGGACAAGCTGATTTATCAGTATTAAATTCCCAAAACGATGACAGTGATGAGGATGAAGAAGATTCAGCCTTGTTATTTTCTTTGACTCAAGGCAGTAATGATTATTCGGGATCTTCTATCTACCGTATCTATCATGTGGGTGTAGAAGAAATGAATAAACGTTTATCTAAAACGTCAACGGCTAAGGGGGCCTCATTAACTGCTGGAGCTTTAGCGGCTGTAAAAGCCTCAATGGATGCCGTGTTAGTAAGAGAAAATCAAAAATTGAATTCGCAAATGGTGTTGTTAACGATTGCAATTAGTGGTGGCCCCTTCTTAGGTTTATTAGGTACGGTAGTTGGGGTAATGATTACTTTTGCTGCCATTGCCGTCAGTGGTGAAGTAAATGTTAACTCAATCGCGCCTGGTATTGCAGCGGCGTTAGCGGCAACAGTAGCAGGTTTAACCGTGGCGATTCCTGCCTTGTTTGGTTACAACTATTTAGGAAGTCGTATTAAAATTATATCAGCAGATATGACCGTCTTCGTTGATGAGTTTGTTGCAAAATTAGCAGAAGAACATACCTAAGTTTTTCCTTGTATTAAACCTATTTAGCTAATGAGATTTTAAGTATGAAAGTACAAGAAGAAAACGAAGCGTATGACGAGATTAACGTAACGCCAATGCTTGATTTAGCGTATGTGTTGTTGGTTGTGTTTATTCTCATGACTACAGCTTCTGTGCAAGGGATTACGGTAAATTTACCCAAAGCAAGTGATTCACCAAGTTTGGCTAAGCCGCAAACTAAAGCCGTAACGATTACAGCTGATGGTACTATTTATTTAGATACTTATCCCGTCACAATGGAGCAATTAAAATCGACCTTACAGCAATATAAAGCAGTTAATCCTGCTTTACCTATTGTTATCAAGGGTGATGCCAGTGTCCAATATGTAAATATTGTGAATGTTCTGGCATTACTTGGTGAGTTGGATATCACCCAAATTGGGTTGGTGACTCAAAATCTCGTGAAATAATGAGATAATTTGACAAATGACAAAGCATAAACATCCTATTCGTGCCCATTTGCCATTGATATTAGGTGGATTGATTTTGATGGCAGCAATTTTTACCATCATCCACTTGATTTCATCAATGGAAGAGAAACCGGCTAAGAAAGAACGTAAAATTCAAACTGTTACGCTTACTAAGCCACCACCGCCACCGCCGCCGCCACCTAAAGTGGAAAAGCCACCTGAACCAGAGCTTGATAAAGTCCAAGAACCTGTTGAGCAAGAGCCTGAAGATTTGCCTGATGTTTCTGATGAGCCACCTCCAGGTGATTTAGGCCTTGATGCAGAAGGGTCAGCAGGCTCGGATGGTTTTGGCTTGGCTGCCAGAAAAGGGGGGAAAGGCTTGCTAGGTAATGGCGGTGGCGGAGATCCTTATGCTTGGTACAGTGGCTTAATTAAAAATGATATTTTAGATATATTGTCTGAAAAAGATGAGCTTAGGCATAAAGGCTATACTGCTATTTTTAAAATTTGGGTAGAGCCCAATGGTTCGGTTAAACGTATTGAGCTAGCTAGAGGTAGCAACGATAGCCATATAGATGATCTTTTAACTGAACTTTTAAAAAGCTATAAAAAGGTTAATGAGCCTTTGCCGCCAGGCTTAGAACAGCCAATTAAGTTTAAAATCACATCAAGAATCTAAACATACTACAGGTAATAAAATGGATACTACAAAGCAGCTGTTAGCTCTAGCATTTTGCAGCTTGGTTAGCGTGGCTCAAGCGGGTGAAAAAGAGGAATTGCTTAAGTTGCGAAATACCACGACAAACTTAATTAAAGAATTAGTTAAACAAGGTGTTTTGACTGATCAAGTCGCTGACGAAATGATTAAGAAAGCTGAGTCGGATGCAGGGCAACAAGCACAGGCAGAATCTTCAGCACCATTGGAAGAAGGCGAGGTAAGAGTGCCTTTCGTGCCAGAATTTGTTAAAGATGAAATTAGACAACAAGTGCGTGCTGAGCTTAGGCATGATGTAGTAAAAGATGTTATGCAAGAAGCTAAAAATCAGAAATGGGGTGTGCCAGATGCGCTACCAGAATGGATTAGTCGCTTTAAATTATCAGGTGACTTACGCTTAAGATCACAAAATGATTTTATGTCTACCGATAACGTAGCCATGTATTACCCAAATTATCAAGCAATCAATCAAGCAGGGGGGGTCGCTGCGGCGGGTTTAAATGGTTTCTTAAACACTAATCATGACCGTCAATATTTCCGTGAAAGATTTCGTTTAGCCATTGATACAAAAATAACTGATGGTTTGAAAGCTGGAGTGCGCTTAGCTACGGGGAATATGCCAGATCCTGTATCAACTAATCAAACAATGGGAAATACGGGTACTCAATATAGTTTTAATTTAGATAGGGCTTTTTTGAAATATGATCTGAATGATAGCAAAGGTTTTAATTGGTTATCGCTTTCTGGTGGTCGTATTGCAAATCCATGGAATGTTGGCGGTGGTGAGTTTACTGGTGGTAGTGAAATGATCTGGGATACAGACTTATCCTTTGAAGGTTTCGCAGCAACGTTTAGGCATGATTTAAACGGCAAATCAGCCATCAACAATGAGTTGAATGCTGATAAACATACGGTTTATGCCACTGTGGGTGCTTTTCCTATGCAAGAATCTGCATTAAGTCAAAATGATAAATGGTTGTTTGGCACGCAGGTCGGTGTGGATTGGGGCTTCCATAATCATGATATGGTGCGCGTTGCCATGGCATTTTATGATTATGAAAATGTGGCCATTAAACCTAACACTAATACGCCTTCAACATGTAATACCAATAGTCCAGAAAATAATCAGTCTGTTCCTCAGTTCCTTCAGTTTGGTAATACATTGGGTATTATTTGTAATGATAATAACAATACCTTCCCTGGTTTATATGGTGTAGCTTCTGAGTTTAAAATTGTTAATGGTGCGTTAGCTTATGATCTTGCGGCCTTTGCACCGCATCATTTAATTGTCGCGGCTGATTATGCTAAAAACGTTGCCTTTAATTCTGCCTCAGTTCAGCGTTTAGCGCGTGCTCCAGTGGGTGACCAAACTAATGCTTGGCAAGTTCGCTTAGATTTTGGCTGGCCTATCGTTGCACATAGTGGTGAATGGAATGTATTTACCCTTTATAAATATGTTCAACGTGATGCTGTCTTTGATGCATATACCGATTCTGATTTTCATTTGGGGGGGACCAATGCGAAAGGTTGGGTTGTGGGCGCCAACTATGGGTTAATGAAAAACGTCTGGGCAACTGGTCGTTGGTTAAGCACAGATGTTATTTCAGGACCTAAGTATGGAAATGATGTCTTACAATTAGATTTAAACACGAGATTCTAATGATGACTTTCAACAGACTCCACTTATCGTCTAACTTATTGGTTTTATGTGGTTTACTATTTTTTATGCATGATTTAAGTGCTGCGCAACGTGAAGGTGGCGGCAATGCTAAAATAGTTTCAAAATTGCAGACTATGGTTAATACAATTACCGCTGAACGCGATACACTGCAAGCTGATAATTTAAAATTAACTACTGAATTAGAGTCGTTAAAAGCTAAAGTTAAAGAAACTGAAGACAATTCTAAATCGCAAGAAGAAAAGTTTTCAGCTGATTTAGCAAGTCAAAAATCAAGTCATGATGAACTACAAGTTCGTATGGATAATACTTCTGTTAGATTAAAAGAAGTGATTGATAAATATAATGCTCTAAATCGTTCAAAAAATGATTTAACAATACAGCAGGGTAATTTAGAAAATGTCCATAAAGTAACTGTTGCAGAATTAAAAAGCTGTGAAATTAAAAACATGAAAATGTTTGAAGGTGCAAAGCAGATAATTGCTGGCTACAATAGTTGCCAAACTAAAGATATTTTTGACTCAATTATTGATGCGGAACCTTTTTCACAAATTAAGAATGTTGAATTTGAAGCAATAATTCAAGAATATGAAGATAAGTTGCACAAGCAAAAGTATCATGAAAATTCAAGCGCAAAATTAATCCCAAAAGCTTCAACTCACACTGTTGGTGCTGATATTCCTCAGCATAACCCCAGTCATTAGATTTGTTAATACTAAGCCCCTTCTTCTAGGGGCTTAGTTTAATACTGTCCTTATTTGTACTCTGTAAGAATCTAGTGCTAGCGCAGTCTTCTGTTAACCTGTCCTGTATTTTTCTGCGTCCCCCCCCTTTAATCATATTGTTTTTCAAGGTTTACTCTGTTTAATCATGTCTATTTTTATTATAAAAACTTTCAATAGGTTAACTATGAAATCAAATGTTATGCGTGCTGTTTTAATTGTACAAATATTGATTGTCGGATTAGTAGGGTGTAGTAATCATGGCGATGATATTCAGGAAGCCGCGCGTTTATATAAATCTGGTCAGTATCAACTAGCAGAACAAAAATTTGAAGAATTAATTGCGGATGAGCCTAAGAATAATGCTCTTCGCTTTAAGATTGCAGAAACCTTGGTGACGCTTGGTGAGCGTCATAATGCTGAGCGGCAATACACTGCCATTATTGCTAATGATGAGAAGTATCTTGATGCCTATTTAAAACTTGCGCAGCTGTATTTGATGAATACTAATTATGATGGTGCTGAGCAACTTGCATTAAAAGTATTATCATTTGATAAAGATAACACTAAGGCATCACTTTTATTGGGCAGTGTACTTGCTGCACAAAATAAAACTGATGCTGCGTATGTAAAAGTTGAAGCAATTTTGCAAAAAAATCCTGACGATAGTGACGCACAGCTTTTATTGGCTTCGTTACATGCTAAAACGGGGAAAATTCAGAAAGCCATTGATTCATTAGAGGCGTTTTCAGTACAGCACGCAAGTGTCGCCTCTATTAAGTTGTTGCTAGCTAACTTATATATACAAAATAATGCGTTAGATAAAGCTAAGACCATTTTAAGCAGTTTAGTCGAAATAGAGCCAGATAATACTGATCATTACAAACGCTTATTTTTATTTTTACTGAATACTAAGTCTTTTGCTGAAGCAGAAACGTTAATACGAACGGCAATGGAAAAATTGCCAACTAATGAAGACTTGCCTTTGTTATTAACTCATTACCTTAGTCAGCATACTTCAAAAGAAGCTGCTATTGCTGAATTAATGGTGTTAATTGATAAGCGTCCTAAAGTAGCCTCTTTACGCTTTGCTTTGGTTGATTTATATATTGCTGCCAATGAATTAACTAAAGCAGAAGAGATTCTGCATGAAATCGTTAATTTAGATACTGACTCTGCTCATTTAGCGAATGTTAACTTAGCAAAGTTATATTTAGCGACCCATAAAAAAGACCAAGCACGACTAATAGTGGAGCAATTACTTAAGGCAGCGCCGACTGATTTTTCAGCCTTAGCTTTGCGCGGTGAGTTGTTGTTATCTGAAAATAAAGTGAAAGAAGCCATTGAAGATTTCAGAACAATTATTAGTCAACAGCCAACGAATATTGCTGTGTTGAAGCTCTTGAGTACAGCGCATTTAGTGAACAATGACAAAATCTTAGCAAAAGAGAATATTGCTAAAATTGTCGAGTTAACCCCGCAAGATGAAACTGCCCGTTTAGATTTAATTTCATTAGCCTATCAGCAAGGTGATATGGACTTGGTGAATAATCAATTACAGTCGCTTTTTAAATTAACACCTAACAGTAAAAAAGGCTTAGAAACGCTTTTCAATATTAATGTTTTGCAAAAAAAATGGGCTCAAGCTGAGCTTGTTGCCAAGCAATTACAGCAGATTTATCCTAATGATGCGGCTGGTTTTTATTTATTAGGTTTAGTGTTGCAAGAAACTAAACAGACTGATGAAAGTTCTAAAAACTTTGAATTGGCGATACAAAAACAACCACAGGCAGTTGAGCCTTTAACACAATTAATTAAAAATTTTATTAGCTTAAAACACTATGATAAAGCGATTAAACGAATGCAAGAGCTTACTACTAAGCAGCCAGCCAATTATTTTGCTTTTAATTTGTTAGGCGATGTTTTTAGTCAAGCTAGTAAATACACTGAGGCAAAGGTTGCATATAAAGAAGCCATTAAAATTAATCCTGCTTGGGTTCAGCCTTATAGAAATAGTGCGTTAATTGATATTCTTAAAGAGAATCCTAAGGAAGCAAAAGCCACGCTTGAGGCTGCGTTGACTAAAATTACTCAAGCTGAAGTTTTATTGCCTGATTTAATTTCACTTTATAATCAAGATAATGAGTTTTCAAAAATTGATGCGTTGTTTGCCAGTTTTTTAGCTAAAAATTCGGATTCATTATTTGTAATAAATGAGTATGTTAAATTTTATAATTCAAGCTCCACAAGGCCACAGCATCTCAAGCAATTAAATGAGTATGCTGAGCGTTTAGCTAAAGTAAGTCACTTTGATATGTTAGATACCGCAGCATGGGTAGCTTTTCAATCCTCTGATTTTGTTAAGGCAAAAAGTTTATTGCTGCGTTCACTTGATTTAAACCCTACTAATCCCCTTGCTTATTATCATTTTGGCGCGGTGTCAGCGTCGCTTGCTGATATATCACAAGCAATAACGGCTTTGCAAAAAGCCTTGGCGTTTAAACAAGAGTTTTTGGGTAAAGCTGAGGCCGAAGATTTGCTAGTTAAATTGACTAAGCAGCAAGGAAAGTAAACAATTTTATTTATACCGTTTTTATTTCGTGGTGTAATTAGTTTCGTTTTGTTTCCTTTTTTAGTTAATTATCTAATGTCAGAAATCACCGTTTCAGAAATTGAGCAGCATTTAAAGCTTGTCCTTGATCCCCACACTGGAATTGATCTTTATAGTTCAAAAATTGTTAAATCAATTAGCATTGACCAGTCAACTATCCGCGTTAATTTAGTCTTAGGTTATCCTGCCAAGGCTTATCTACAGACTTTAGCGGTGACTGTTAGTGATCACCTTAAGCAAAGGTTTGCAGCGTACAACATCGATGTTGAGGTTACGTTTGCTATCGTCTCTCATGCTGTTCAGCAAAGCTTAAAACCGTTGCCCGCTATCAAGAATATCATTGCTGTGGCCTCCGGAAAGGGAGGTGTAGGTAAGTCTACAACAACGATTAATTTAGCTCTCGCTTTAGCGGCTGAAGGGGCAAAGGTTGGGGTATTAGATGCTGATATTTATGGCCCAAGTATTCCAACTATGCTGGGTTTATCAGGTATGCCAGAAAGTCGTGATAATAAAACGATGCAACCTAAGGAAGCTTATACTATCCAAGCAATGTCTATTGGTTTTTTAGTGAATGCGGATCAAGCTATGATTTGGCGTGGTCCTATGGTGACGTCTGCATTGCAGCAGTTATTTAAAGAAACCCAATGGCATGAGTTAGATTATTTATTGATTGATCTGCCGCCTGGTACGGGTGACATTCAATTGACCTTAGCACAACAAATTCCTGTTACGGGCGCAATCATTGTGACGACTCCTCAAGATATTGCTTTGCTAGATGCACAGCGAGCGATTGCGATGTTTAACAAAGTAAATATTGCAGTATTGGGCGTGGTTGAAAATATGAGCATTCATATTTGTTCGCACTGTGGTCATGAGGAAGCAATATTTAACGCTGGAGGTGGCTTGGCTATATCAGAGGTCAATAAGGTTGATTTTTTAGGTGCATTACCGCTCACAATGGCAATACGTGAAGGTGCCGACAGTGGCGTGCCAATACTGATTTCACAGCCAGAAAGTAGAGAGGCTGGCATCTATCATTCGATAGCGCGTAAAATGGCAGCGTTGTTAGCGTTAAAGCCAAAAGACTACAGCGCAAAATTTCCCACCATTGTTATTCAGTAATTTTATCAATTTAAAAAAGGTATGTGTGCATTATGAGCATTAAGTCAGACAAATGGATACGTCAGATGGCCAAACAACACGGGATGATACATCCGTTTGAGCCAGAACAAGTAAGAGAATCAACTAACGGTAAAGTCATATCCTATGGCACTTCTAGTTATGGTTATGATGTTCGTTGCTCAGATGAATTTAAGATCTTTACTAATATTAATTCTGCAATTGTTGATCCTAAGGATTTTGATTCAAATAGCTTTATCGATGTTAAATCTGAGGTGTGTATTATTCCCCCCAATTCGTTTGCCTTAGCGCGTACGGTTGAATATTTTCGTATTCCTCGTGAGGTATTAACTATTTGTTTAGGCAAATCTACTTATGCACGCTGCGGCATTATTGTTAATGTGACGCCTTTAGAGCCTGAATGGGAAGGGCATGTGACCTTAGAATTTTCAAATACCACAACACTGCCTGCGAAAATTTATGCAAATGAAGGTGTCGCACAAATGTTATTTTTTGGTGGCGATCAGGTGTGTGATGTTTCGTATAAAGACAGAGCAGGCAAATATCAAGGTCAAACGGGTGTTACGTTGCCAAAAGCATGATGACCTGTGTGTTGGTGAGGAGAGTTGTAATAAAAGCGGGTAAATGTGTTTATTCTGCTGCTTGAATGGCAATAGAGGAAGCTGTGTGTAAAACTTCATTGTTTGACGTGAAATAAACCAAGACAGGTTGATGCTGTTCAGCTTCTGTGGCATCAAAAATAGCATAACTGCACACAATAATTAAATCGCCCGGGCAAGCAAGACGGGCGGCGGCACCATTGACAGAAAAAATACCAGACCCAGCTTCGGCACGAATGGCATAGGTGGTAAAGCGTTGACCATTATTGATATTGTATATTTGGATTTGTTCATACTCTTTAATGCCTGATAAATCTAATATCGCACTGTCAATTGCACATGAACCTTCGTAACCTAATTCTGATCGAGTAACGGTTGCTCTGTGGAGTTTTGCTTTAAGCATCGTAATTTGCATAGTTATCAGTGTAAATATGTTTAAAAACGACTAATTATCTATTAATTTGAGCATAGCATCAACTTTTAGCATAGTTCATTCACCTGATTTCAGACTTACACTGGTTTAGAGAAGGCGATATTATCAATTAAACGGGTCTTGCCAAGTCTTGCTGCAGTTAAAATTACTATTTCATTATCAATTAATTGCGCGGGTTCTAAATCATTACTACGACAAATTTTGAAATATTCTGGCGTAAATCCAGCGGCTTTTAAATTGTCTATTGCTGTCTGTTCAATCTTAGTAAAGTCAGTGTGGTGAGTTATGATTTTCTCTTTGGCGTGCGTAAGCGTTTGGTAAAGCAAGCGTGCTTGTTTAGTTTCGTCTTCAGTAAGGTAACTGTTTCTGGAGCTTAACGCTAAGCCGTGCGTATCGCGAATGGTTTTAACGCCCAGTATTTCAATAGGCAGATGTAAGTCTCGCACCATGATTTTTATTAAGGTTAATTGCTGAAAATCTTTACAGCCAAATACAGCAATAGTTGGGGTAATTAAGTTAAATAATTTACAAACAATAGTCGCTACGCCGTCAAAATGGCCAGGTCTAGCTACGCCACAATACTGGTTAGCTAAGTTATGCACAGAAACAATAGTTTGTGCCTTTTCAGGATAGATATCTTGGGCAGTAGGATGAAATAAAAGATCAGCATCAAGCGCTTCAAGTATCCGGCTATCCTCCTCTAATGTCCGAGGATAGCGGGTAAAGTCATCATGTTCCTCAAACTGAAGTGGGTTAACAAAAATACTCACTACTACGCGCTTAGCTTTTGTTTTAGCAATCTTGATGAGTTCAATATGACCTGCGTGGAGATTACCCATCGTAGGAACGAAAGCAATGCTTTCTTGGTGTTTTCGCCACTCGTGAAGTGAGTCGTGTAAGTTTTGAATAGAGGTAGAATAAATCATTAATTGTAGAAGCTGTGTTCAGGGGTTGGAAATTCGCGATTTTTTACTGCGTTATGATAATTAGCTACGGCCTGTTCAATAGAATGCGTTTCTTGTAAGAAATTATGGGAAAATTTAGGCGTTTTTTTAATGCTGATATTAAGTAAGTCATACAGCACTAATACTTGCCCATCACAGTCAATACCCGCACCAATACCAATAACCGGAATATTAAGTTGCGCCGTTATGGTTTTGGCAAGTTGAGCAGGGACGCATTCTAACACTAACAGGCTAACACCCTCAGCTTCTAATGCTAGCGCAGCAGTGAGAAGTGCTTCAGCATCAGCTGCAGTTTTGCCTTGTACAGCATAACTGCCCAATTGATTAATTGATTGTGGTAACAAGCCTAAATGTCCGCAGACGGGGATTCCTTGGTCAATGATAAAGCGAATAATATCCAGCTTTAAGCCTTCCAGCTTAACCATTTGAGCACCTTGTTGGATAAGTTGCATAGCATTTTTAGCGGCAACTAACGGTGTTGGGTAGGTCATAAAAGGCAGGTCGGCAATAAGGAAGCTGCGTTTTCTTGTACGGTTAACACAGCGCGTGTGATAAATCATATCGACTAAACTTACTGGTAGCGTTGAGGAATGCCCCTGAATGGTCATCCCTAAGGAATCTCCAACCAAAAGAATATCAATTCCCACGTGGTCTAATAACGCACTAAAACTGGCATCGTAAGCGGTGAGGCAAGAGATTTTAATGTTCTCTTGCTTCATTTTGTTAAGATCAATTAGCGTAAGAGGTTTACGATTAGCTGCTTGCATGTGTACTCAATTTTTTTAAACCAGCTAAAGGACAGCGTTTAATTAGCTCAGCAATATGCCCTTTGCTAGGAATGTTAATATTTGGCGCTATTTCATTCAATGGATATAGAACAAAAGCACGTTCAGTAATACCTAAATGCGGAACGATTAATTCGGGTAAATCAATGGTCTCATTGCCATATAGTAAAATATCTAAATCTAATGTACGCGCTCCCCAGCGCTGCTCCTTACGAATTCGACCTTGGGCGTGTTCAATGTCTTGTAAAAATTGTAATAACTGTAGCGCGGTGAGATGTGTTTGAGCGCACAGCACTGCATTGACATAATCAGGTTGATCTTGAGGACCCATTGGGGAGCTATGATATAGGCTAGAGAATGCACATTCACTGATGTCGTTGTGAGCAATAATTGCGTCACGAGCAGATAAAATCTGTGATGTGGGCATGGCAAGATTGCTGCCTAAACCAATAAATACATCGATTAAAGATGACGCAAAAGAGTTCATTGTAAATCTATAGTAAATGTTGCTATTTTTGTTAATCGTGACAAAAAACAATAACAGCATAATATTAAAGGAAAAACTTGCGTTGTACTGAGCACGATAGCAACCTTATTAAGTTTCGCTAGATGATGGGTTTTTGATTGTTTTTTTTCTGTAGGGTTTGTTACGAAATTTTTTATGTGGACCTCGCTGTTGAGGTTGTGTCATTTTTCTTTGTTCTGATTCATCAGCGTGTTGAAAGTTTAGCCACCAGTCGATCATTTCTTGGCTTACTGCGCCTGTGCTTTGTCGAAGCACTAAAAAATCAAAGCCCGCTCTAAACCTTGGATGAGTAAGTAATCGGCTGGGTTTTGAGCCAGTTCTGGCGTCAAATTTGGGTTGCAAATTCCATACTTCACGCATTGCCGTGGTGATGTGACGGGGTAATGCGGTGATTTTTATTTGCTTAGCGAGAATTTCGTTTGCGGCTTCCTGGAATGCAATATAGGGGACGATGTTATGCGCCATTTTTTTAGTGGCCAATTGACTAACAGGCTCCCACAAAAACGCCGCAAATAAGAAGTAAGCCGTTACGGACTTACCGTTCATTATTCGATTGTCTGAATTTTCTAAGGCTTTAATAAGTAATAGCTGAGGAAAATGTTTGTTTTCAGTATTAAGGCAGCGTTCGGTTTCAGGAAATAAAACCTGAAACAATTGGTAATGTCTTAATTTTTCGAATGTTTGCAAGCCTGAGCCATAAAGAAAAAGTTTGATAACTTCATCATATAATCTTGCAGAAGGAATATTAGAAAGTTGTGGCGCGGTCGCAAAGATGGCTTGTTCGCAGGTGAGTTCAATGTTAAAACCAAGTTTTACTGCAAATCGAATAGCCCTAAGCATGCGCACTGGGTCTTCTCGTAAACGAGTGGTTGGATCACCAATCAAGCGAAGTACGCCAAGCAGAAGGTCGTCCATTCCTTGCGCGTAATCCACCACTGAAAAGTCTCTGATATTGTAATACAGAGCATTGATGGTAAAATCGCGTCGCCATACGTCTTCTTCAATAGTGCCATAGACGTTGTCACGCAATAACCGACCTTCTTGGTTTAATACTTGTTTGTCGTTGGGTTCATCAGCGGCACCGCGAAAGGTCGCTACTTCTATGACCTCTTTGCCAAAGTGAACATGTGCTAGTCTAAAGCGACGACCGATAATTCGACAATTACGAAATACGCGCCGGATTTGTTCGGGATCAGCGTTAGTCACCACATCAAAGTCTTTAGGTTCGCGACCCAGCAATAAATCTCTTACGCAGCCACCAACAAGATAGGCTTCGTAGCCTTCTTTTTGTAAGCGGTAAAGCACTTTAAGTGCATTTTCACTGATTTGTGAGCGTGAGATAATGTGCTCAGATCGTGGGTAAATTTTATGTTGGTTTTGTGTATTGGTGGTTTCTGTGTCGTTTAAATTTGCTTGAAAAACAGATTTAAAAAAACTTAAGACAGGTTGTGCGCCAATATTGATCTTTTTTATTATCGTAATCATATTATTTTAGTGAATTCCAGTCTCGAAAGACGTTTTTCTTTTCTTTTACATTCCCCTTTTGAATATAGTAGAATCGCAATAATGAATTTTAGCAAGTATGCGTCATCTATTTCATTAAATATTAAAGTTCAGACACCCTTTTTTTAATTTTTTCATTTTAGTGTAATGACAGGATTGTTTATGTTCAAAAAGATTCTTTCTGCTTTATTAGATCACCCTTTATTAACTAGCATCTTTGTTGCTGATTTCTTTATTCTTTTGTTTCATCGCCCACCGTTCTTATTTTCTTTAGCCATGTTAGCTGGCTTGATAGCCATTTGTATGTATTTTGGTCAAAAACTAGCCTTATTTAAAGCTTAATTTTATTGCATCAAGATTTTATAAGATACAGCAGTGCGCAAATTATCTTCGTCGACCTCTGCAATGAGCCCTGGTTTTTTAACGCGTTTAAGTGCTCTTTTTTACGATAGTATTTTGTTGCTGGCGTTATTTTTTCTTGCTACAGCTATCTTGCTTCCGTTTAATAATGGTCAGGCATTTACGGCACATGATTACTATTATCCCTGTTATTTATTAGCAGTGAGTTTTATTTTTTATGGTTGGTTTTGGACTCATGGGGGGCAAACTTTAGGTTTAAAGGCGTGGAAAATTAAGGTGTTGACACTCGACAAAAAACCGCTTAACTGGAAGCACGCTTTAATTCGATTTTTAGCGACACTGCTTTCATGGTCAGTCTTTGGGCTGGGTTTTTTATGGATTTTGGTGGATAAAAATCGACTAAGTTGGCACGATCACTTATCCAATACTGCGGTGTTTTACGATACATAACAGCTTATTTAGCCTAAAAACACTTAATGTATAATTACTTACCTTCACTAAAGTGCGCTTTTAAATCTAAGGTTTCCCCTCATTATGAACAATACACTGCTTGAAAATACCCGTTTACCTCAATTTTCTAAAATCTCTCCAGAGCACATTGAGCCAGCGATTACGCATTTACTTGAGGAGGCGCGTGCCGTTGTTGCTTCCTGTTTAGCGTCTCAAACATCTTATACTTGGGAAAATTTAATTGCTCCTATTGAAGCCATCGAAGACCGTTTAAACAGAGCATGGTCACCAGTAAGTCATCTTAATGCTGTCATGAATAATGACGCTCTTAGACAGGCTTATAACGCCTGCTTGCCTAAGTTGAGTGAATATTCCACCGAAATGGGTCAAAACGCAGCTCTATTCAAGGCCTACTGCGGACTGGCTGAGAGTGCAGAATTTAATCAGTTAGCTAAGGCGCAACAACGCATTATCAACAATGGTTTACGTGACTTTACCTTATCTGGGATTGATTTACCGCCAGCACAACAGCAGCGTTATAAAGAAATAAGCCTTGAATTGTCTGCCTTAGCCAGTAAATTTGAAGAGAATGTCTTAGATGCTACCAATGCGTGGAGTAAACACCTGACACACCAAGAAGCATTGGCTGGTTTACCTGATTCGGCGTTACAGCAAGCTAAGCAAGCCGCCGAGCAAAAAGGACTAGAGGGCTGGTTAATTAGTTTACAATTTCCTTCGTACAGCGCCGTGATGACGTATGCCGATGATCGTAATTTACGCGCCGAGCATTACACAGCCTTTGCAACCCGTGCTTCAGATCAGGGGCCACAGGCGGGGCAATGGGATAATACCGAGTTAATGGCAAAAATTTTAGCCTTACGCCATGAAAAATCGGTGTTGTTAGGCTATGCAAATTATGCAGAATTATCCTTAGCGGCAAAAATGGCACATCAACCTGCCGACGTGATTAACTTCCTTGAAGATTTAGCAAAAAAATCACGCCATCAAGCACAACAAGATTATGCAGAATTAACAGCCTTTGCTCAACAGCATTGCCATATCGCGGCTTTAGAAGTGTGGGATATAGCTTATGTTTCAGAAAAAATGCGTTTACATCTGTATGATTTATCTCAAGAAATAGTGAAAGCATATTTCCCAATAACCCGTGTATTACCTGGGTTATTTGCTGTTGTTGAAAAATTATATGGCTTAATCATTACTGAAGAAACGGAGTTTGATAGCTGGCATCCTGAGGCGCGTTTTTTTGCAATTCATGATAAACATCAGCACTTACGAGGTCATTTTTTTATTGATTTATACGCGCGTCAAGATAAACGGGGCGGGGCTTGGATGGACGATTGTGTTGGGCGTAGAAAAACTATAGATGGCATCCAAACACCCGTTGCATATCTTGTGTGTAACTTTACGCCGCCTACTGGCACCGAGCCTGCCTTATTAACTCATGATGAAGTGACTACTTTATTTCATGAATTTGGTCATGGATTGCATCACCTGATGACCCAAGTTGATTACTTAGGCGTGTCTGGTATTAATGGCGTGGAATGGGATGCAGTGGAGCTGCCCAGTCAATTTATGGAAAATTGGTGTTGGGAAAAAGAAGCCTTGGCGTTATTGTCAGGGCATTACCAAACTGGCGAAGCTTTACCCGATGAATTATTTGCTAAGATGTTGGCAGCAAAAAACTTTCAAGCAGGCATGTTAATGGTTAGGCAGCTTGAATTCAGTTTATTCGATTTTAAAATCCATTTAGACTACGATCCTGCCAAAGGTGATGGCATTGCTGAAATCTTAGCACAGGTTAGACAACAGGTTTCAGTTGTGCAACCGCCCAAATTTAATCGCTTTGCCCACAGCTTTTCGCATATCTTTGCGGGCGGTTACGCGGCAGGTTATTACAGTTACAAATGGGCAGAAGTATTATCTAGCGATGCGTTTTCGTTATTTGAAGAAAAAGGTATTTTTGATCCAGACACTGGGCATGAATTTTTAAGTCATATTTTAGAGCAGGGTGGTAGCGATACTGCGATGAATTTATTCATTAATTTCCGTGGGCGTGAACCTGCCATTGACGCGTTGTTAAGACATAATGGCATTACCGCATGAAGTACCATGACTTGCGCGATTTCATTAAAAAGCTAGAGCAACAAGGAGAATTAAAACGTATTACGGTACCTGTTGATCCTCATTTAGAAATGACCGAAATCAGCAATCGTGTCTTAAAGCAGCAAGGCCCCGCATTATTATTTGAATATCCAAAAGGCTATTCTATGCCAGTCTTAACCAACCTTTTTGGCACGCCGCAACGGGTAGCCATGGGGATGGGGGCAGAATCTGTAGCTGAATTACGCGGCATAGGTGAGCTCTTAGCTTATCTCAAAGAGCCTGAGCCACCTAAAGGTATGCGTGATGCACTAGAGAAACTCCCCGTGTTTAGGCAAGTATTAAATATGGCACCTAAGCTAATTAAATCTCCGTTATGCCAAGAAATTGTTCGTCAAGGCGATGAAATTGATTTAAGCGATTATCCTATTCAAACGTGTTGGCCAGGCGATGCAGGGCCATTAATTACCTGGCCCTTAGTGATCACTCGTGGGCCAAATAAAGAGCGACAAAATCTGGGTATTTATCGCCAACAAGTGATTGCAAAAAACAAAGTTATTATGCGTTGGTTAGCCCATCGTGGTGGTGCTTTGGATTTTAGAGAATGGCAACACCAACATCCCGGTCGACCTTTTCCCGTGGCCGTAGCCTTAGGTGCAGACCCTGCAACCATCCTTGCCGCAGTAACGCCAGTACCTGATAATTTATCTGAATACGGCTTTGCTGGCTTATTACGAGGCAGTAAAACGGAAGTTGCACAATGTTTACTCAGTGATTTACAGGTGCCTGCCAGTGCAGAAATTGTCTTAGAAGGGTATATTTATCCAGATGAAATGGCACAAGAAGGGCCGTTTGGTGATCATACTGGGTACTACAATGAAGTTGATTCGTTTCCTGTCTTCACCATTGAGTGCATTACCCAACGACAAGCCCCCATCTATCACAGTACCTTTACTGGACGTCCACCCGATGAACCCGCTATTTTAGGGGTGGCACTTAATGAAGTATTTGTGCCTATTTTGCAAAAACAATTTCCTGAAATTATTGATTTTTATTTACCTCCTGAAGGCTGTTCATATCGTATGGCTGTCATCAGCATGAAAAAACAATATGCTGGCCATGCTAAACGAGTCATGCTGGGCACGTGGTCATATTTGCGGCAATTTATGTACACTAAATTTGTGATAATTGTTGATGACGACATTAACGTACGCAACTGGGAAGATGTCATTTGGGCCATTACGACCCGCATGGATCCAGTAAGAGATTTAACGCTGCTAGAAAACACCCCCATTGATTATTTAGACTTTGCCTCACCCGTATCAGGCTTAGGCTCAAAAGTTGGCTTTGATGCAACCAATAAATGGCCAGGAGAAACCACCCGTGAATGGGGTAGACCAATGGCAATGTCTACAGACATTATCCAAAAAGTAGACGCCATGTGGGCTGATTTATTTTAATCGTTACGGCGTGAAGTTATGATTATCAAGGCAATTAAAACGACTGCCCTCCCATACTTACCAAAAACAAAGCCTATGTATTTAACTCAATGGTGTTAATTTTTTTAAACAGCGTGGGTAAGTGAATGAAAAGATTTTTCTTACTTATGATGTCGTTGTGGCAACAGCAATTAAAATTGTATTTATTTGCTGGTTTATTAGGTGCGGTTATTGGCGTGTTTATTCTTGCGCCCAGTTATAACTTTATTTCTTCAAAAGAAACACATAACAATACTTTGTCATCAATTGATTACATGTATACGCAATTAACCTCAGTGTTAAATGGCAATATTGTAGAAGATGAGTTGCTCTTATTTTATGCTGAAATTGGCGCAATGTTGGGCGTTTTAACCGTAGGAATATATGGCTTTTTACATAAACGACTCGCCCATATCGATCAATTAAAACTAGAGTTGCAAAAAGATATACACGTAATCATCGGGCAAGGTGAAGGTGCTTATTTAGAATTTAAATCATCATTTCGCTGGGATTTAGAACAATCACGGATAAATCGTACCCTTGAGACCGTAGTATTAAAAACGCTCGCGGGTTTTTTAAATAGTAGTCACGGAGGCACCTTATTAATTGGTGTTGCTGATGATGGCAGCATTATTGGTTTAGAACAAGATTATCAATCGCTTAAAAAACACAATCAAGATGGTTTTGAGCAAGCAATCATGACAGCGGTATCAACCCACTTAGGTGCGGATTTATGTCGAAATATACATGTTTTGTTTTATGTGCTGGAAGGTAAGCATATTTGTCGATTAATCGTTATGCCCTCGGGTCGTCCCGTGTATTTAAGTCAAAATAATGTGCCTAAGTTGTATGTGAGAACAGGCGGAGCTACGCGCGATTTAACCATTCAAGAAGCCTTAGAGTTTGCTCAAGTGCGTTGGGAAAGAGAGTCATAATGTCAGCGATTAGCATCTTATAAGCTATGGAATTTGCACATAAACCGCTTGCTGAACGGATGCGCCCAAACGTCCTAACAGACTATGTTGGTCAAACGCATATTTTACAACCAGGCAAGCCCTTATATCAGGCCATTATTTCTGGTCAATTGCATTCCATGATTTTTTGGGGGCCACCAGGCACAGGCAAAACCAGTTTGGCAAAACTCATTGCCGGGCATTCAAAAGCCGCTTTTATTCCTATGTCAGCACTGTTATCGGGTGTTAAAGAAATTCGTACTGCGGTTGCAGAGGCCAAACAGCGCTGGACAACACAGCAACAGCGAACCTTACTTTTTGTTGATGAAGTACATCGTTTTAACAAAGCGCAGCAAGATGCTTTTCTGCCGCATGTAGAAGAAGGCACCTTTTACTTTATTGGCGCAACCACCGAAAATCCATCGTTTGCACTTAATAATGCCTTATTGTCTCGGGCACGAGTTTACATACTAAAAACTTTAACGCATGAAGAATTAATTCATGTAATCAATCGTGCGTTAAGCGATAGTGAGCGCGGTTTGGGTATACATTCTGTGCAGATGTCAGACGAAATTAAACAACACTTTGCCCAGGCCGCAGATGGTGATGCAAGAAGAGTGCTTAATTTATTGGACGTTGCTGTCGCCTTAGCCAATGCGCAAGAGCACGGTGACATTACGCCAGAAATTGCCCAAGAAGTCTTAGCAGAAGGCGTGCGACGCTTCGATAAGCAAGGCGAAGCCTTTTATAATCAAATCTCTGCCTTGCATAAAGCCGTAAGGGGCAGTGCGCCAGATGCCGCACTTTATTGGTTATGTCGAATGATAGAAGCAGGGTGTGATTTGGCGTACCTAGCGCGGCGCATTGTAAGAATGGCTTCAGAAGATATTGGCAATGCCGACCCACGCGCACTCCAATTAGCACTTAATGCGTGGGAAGCACAAGAGCGATTAGGCAGTCCAGAAGGTGAATTAGTGTTAGCGCAAGCTGTGCTGTATTTAGCCTGTGCGCCCAAAAGTAATGCCGTATACAACGCCTATAACGCGGCAATGCTTGATGCTAAGCAATTTGGTAGCGTTGACGTGCCAGATCATTTAAAAAATGCCCCCACCCAACTCATGAAAAACCTGGGTTACGGCAAAACTTACCGTTATGCTCATGACGAACCAGAAGCCTATGCCGCAGGTGAGAATTATTTTCCAGAAACCATGCCCACTCGTCGCTATTACGTTCCCGTTGAGCGGGGCTTAGAAATTAAAATAAGTGAAAAATTACGTCATCTACATGCTTTAGACAATGCTGCAAAACGCAGCTAATCAGCCATTTTTTACCTTTTTTCAATACTAAAATCATCATGCTAAGTTACCGACATGCCTATCACGCAGGCAATTTTGCAGATGTGCTAAAGCATCTGACATTAATCAATATCCTGAACTACCTAACAGAAAAAGATAAAGGCTGTTGTTATTTTGACACCCACGCAGGTGGCGGCGATTACAACTTACGCAGCGAGTATGCGCAAAAAAATCGTGAATATGAAACGGGCATTGCCAAATTATGGTTACGCGAAGACTTACCCGAAGCTATTGCTGCGTATGTCAACGTAATAAAAGCCTTTACTACCTCCAAACAACTTACTCGCTATCCAGGCTCGCCTTTAATTGCCCAGCATTTATTGCGCGAACAAGATCGTTTAGAGTTATGTGAGTTACACAGCACAGAACTTCATGCTTTAAAACAATCCATGTTTAAAGATAAACGAGTGCGCGTATGGCATGAAGACGGCATGCAGTACACGTTAAAAGCCTTGCCACCCAAAGAACGTCGCGGCTTAATTTTAATTGATCCGTCCTACGAACTTAAAACCGACTACGCACAGATAATAAAAAATTTACTTGTCATGGTTAAGCGCTTTTCCACAGGTACTTATGCACTTTGGTATCCAGTGATAGAACGAGCGCGTATTAACAAAATGGAACGCGCACTTGTCGCCAGCAACATAAAAAATATTTTGTTAGTAGAGCTAGGCATACGCTCAGATAGTTTATTTAAAGGCATGACGGCTAGTGGCATGATTATCATTAATCCACCTTTTACCTTAGCAACTAAAATGCACACTATATTGCCTTGGTTAGCCCAAGAACTTGGCGAGCAAGGTCATGGCAGTTATCGTAATGAAATGCTAGTCCCAGAATAAGTGCGCGAGTAAAATACTGAGGGTTTTAAATTTTAAACGCCCCCCTATACATTAGTTTTTTTTAAGGAATATTTATGTTAGAAAAACACCAAATTGCCCCGATGTTTGAGGTATTAAATCAAAATAATCAAAATATTAGTTTGACTGATTACACGGGAGAAAAAAACCTAGTGCTGTATTTTTATCCCAAAGATGATACGCCTGGCTGCACCATAGAGGCCAATCAATTTACCCAATTAGAAGCAGAGTTTAGCGCACTAGATACGGTCATTCTGGGCGTGAGTAAAGACACCTGTGCCAGTCATGCCGACTTTATTGCCAAATATGAACTTAAAATACAATTGCTTGCAGATACCAGTGGTGAACTTTGTGAACGCTACGGCGTATGGCGTGAACGGGAAAAAGAAGGTGTAATAAGCATGGCTATCATGCGCTCAACCTTTTTAATTGATAAACAAGGCATTATCGCTGACGTTATGTACGGGGTTAGTCCAGAAGGACATGCACAGGAAGTATTAGAAAAAATAAAAAATTTACCTAAAACGGCTTAATAACTAAAGTTTCACTAAGGAACCGAGCACGATTATTCAAAAAATAATAATCATGTTCGGTTCTTTACTGACCTTACTTTTTTAATCTCAGGAAAATTATGAAACATCGAATTTTGTTAACCGTATTACTCAGTTTACCTGTTTTAACTAGTCATGCCGAACCTGCTGTTGTTGAGGCTATCTTAGACAATGGCTTAAAAGTCATTGTTAAAGAAGACCATCGCTCCCCTGTAGTGGTCTCGCAAGTTTGGTATAAAGTGGGCTCAAGTTACGAGCCAGAGGGCATTACGGGGATTTCCCACATGCTTGAGCACATGATGTTTAAAGGTACAGATAAGCATCCAGCGGGTGAATTCTCACGCATCATTGCCGAAAATGGGGGCGATGAAAATGCTTTTACAGGGCAAGATTACACGGCGTATTTTCAAACCTTAGCCGCTGACAAATTAGCGGTGAGTTTTGACTTAGAAGCCGACCGTATGCGCAATTTGCATTTATTGCCTGAAGAGTTAAAAAAAGAATTAGAAGTGGTTACCGAAGAGCGGCGAATGCGTACAGACGATAATCCACAAGCAAAAATGGCCGAGCATTTTGCCACGATGGCGTTCAGTAATAGTCCTTATAAACACCCAATTATTGGTTGGCCTGACGATATTGCCAGTTATCAGGTTGATGATTTAATTGCTTGGTATCAACGTTGGTACGCACCCAATAATGCTACGTTAGTTGTTGTGGGGGATATAAAAACTGCCGAGGTGATGGCCTTGGCCAAACAGTATTTTGCTGATTTGAAACCTAGCGTCCTCAAACCTTTAAAGCCGCAAGTAGATATTGCACAATTAGGACAGCGTAAAATGGTTGTGAAAGTGCCTGCACAATTACCGTCAGTATTATTGGGTTACAAAGTGCCGTCCTTAAACACCGCCACGACCGAACAAGATGCTTATGCTTTAGAAGTCTTGGCAGGTGTGCTAGATGGTGGTAATAGTGCGCGTTTAAGTAAATCCTTAGTGCGAGGTCAACAACTTGCCGTTGCGGCTAGCGCAGGGTATTCGTTAACGTCACGTCTAGCTAATTTATTTGAATTAGACGCTACGCCTGCGGAAGGTAAGACTGTGTGGGAGCTTGAGACGGCATTAAAACAAGAGGTGTTTACTTTACAAAAGCAGTTAATTAGTGCAGAAGAATTGCAGCGCATTAAAGCTCAAGTATTAGCAAGTGCCGTGTACGAGCGTGATTCTGGTTTTTATCAAGCCATGCAGTTAGGCATGTTAGAAACGATTGGTTTAGGCTGGCAGAAAGCAGATGAGTATGTCACCAAAATAAACAGCGTTACTGCGGAGCAAGTCCGTGAGGTTGCTCGTAAATATTTGCGGGAAGATCAGTTAAGCATTGCCTATCTTGAACCCCAACCGATGAATTCGGCACACTCTACTAAGCCAGCGAGACCCTTGTAAGGCTTATGAGTAAACTACGCACCCATTACGATAATTTAAAAGTGGCGCGCAATGCCCCTGACATTGTGATTAAAGCCGCACATAAAGCATTATTGCAATTGCATCATCCTGATAAAGCCAGCGACAAAATTACCGCCGAACGCATCACCCGAATTTTAAACGATGCCCGCGAAGTGTTGTTAGATCCAATTCGTAGAAAACAGCACGATGACTGGATTATTCAGCAAGAGAAGTCCCAGCCTCATACGCATTCTTCTCGTCACTCAGACGCCCACGCCTCGTCTGAGCCTGTAACAGAGCAGCACATTGGCAAATATCGTGTGGCGTCCAATGGCACGGTGATGGATACCGAAACCAAGTTAATGTGGTGTCGTTATCCCTTAGGACAACGCTTAACGTCTACTGGCGTTGAAGGTCAGGCGGAAATAATCTCGTGGTCTGAGGTCTTAGTGTGTGCTGAAAAATTTAATCAACACGGAGGCTGCGCAAGCTTTACTAATTGGCGTTGTCCTGAAATTAGCGAATTAAAAACCTTACTGCAACCCACCTTAAACGCTGCAACGGGCTTATACCTGTCTGCCGAAATATTCCCTCAAAGTCCTGCCTTACTTTGGTCAGCGACGGCCTATGCTGGTTACGGAGGCGGTGCTTGGTGTGTCAATTTTGCCGAAGGTCTCGCGCTCAATGAAAGCCCATTATTTTATTGTGCCGTTCGCTTAGTGCGTGAGGCGTAAGTAGCTTAGTAAATGTTTTACTAAGTGAATAAAGAGTTTGTGAACAGCTCATTAAAAGCATGTTTTGGGGTAAAAATACACGCTGACAAAAAATAGATTTCAGCACGATTACAATTCATCAACTATTTTTGAGTAATGAAATATTAGCTACAAAAAAATACCGATTTAATGAGTGTGGAAGATTATTTGAAATGGGAGCTAACCAACGAAGATAAACACGAGCTGGTTGATGGTTATGTTTATGCACTGGCTGGAGCCAGTGCTAATCATGATCGAATTTCTGGAAATATTTATCGAAAATGTGGCAATCACTTAGAAAGTTCACCTTGTGCACCTTTTACCTCAGACATGAAACTAAAAACATCAACAGGCAATTTTCGTTATCCTGATTGCATGGTGATAGGTGATAAAGATAATGAAAGTCAATATTACAAAACACAGCTTAATTGAACAAGATTATGTTGATATAACGGTTTATCGTAAAAGTGACAATTGGCATTCGGTACATTATTTCTTAGGCGAGATAGTGCATTTTGAGTCCATTGATTTAACGTCGTCGGTGGAAGAAATTTATCATCGAGTACAAAACGAGGATATGCTGGAATTTCTGCACAGCTAAGCAATAGTTTGGTTTAATGGGCCTTGCTCAGTGAAGTGAAGCATGATAGGTGTAAAATTTTTTAGCAATTTTAAATCAATTGTTTAAGTGCTTTGATTCCAGCCTGCTGCCCCAATAAATAAACATAACCACTTAATCCCTCATGCTGAAAGCTTTATAACCCCATTAGCCAATTTTTTTCTAGGAATTTATTCATGCGATCACTTTTATCTACTTTAGCCGTTATTTTTTTTAGTCCAGCAATTTTTGCTGCCGCGCCAATTCAACATTGGCAAACAGCCCAAGGCAGTCAGGTTTATTATGTGCATACTGAAGGTTTACCTATGGTTGATATCCAAGTGGTATTTGATGCTGGCAGTGTGCGCGAAGCCAATCAATGGGGCGTAGCCTCGTTAACCGCAGACTTGCTTGAAAGTGGTGCAGGGCAATGGCAGGCCAATGAAATAGCAGAACGCTTTGAGCGTGTAGGGGCTATTTTTAGCAGTGCTAGCTCCATTGATACCGCCAGCGTAAGCTTACGAACCCTTACCGATAAGCCACTGTTTGAGAGTGCCATAGACACCATGCGCGTGCTAATAAGCCAACCACGCTTCGATGACGCAGACTTTTTACGAGAAAAAAATCGCAGTTTAGCCGGCTTAAAACAACAACAAGAATCCCCCGCAGAAATGGCAAGTTTAGCCTTTTATGAGGCTTTATATGGCAGCCATCCTTATGGTCATCCTAGTTCAGGAACATTGGCCACAGTGACCGCCTTAAAGGTAAACGATGTGCGTGCATTTTATAAAAGCCATTATGTTGCGGCCAATGCCATGGTCGTTATTGTGGGTGATTTAACTACACAACAAGCCGAACAGACGGCCACTACCTTAGTAAAAGATTTACCTATTGGTACGGCACAACCGCCTGTTCCAGAGGTGACGCTGCCAACGCAAGCGCAGCGCAAACATATTGAATTTCCCTCCACACAAACGCATGTGTTAGTTGGCATACCAGGCACGTATCGTAATGATCCTGATTATTTTGATTTGTACGTGGGCAACCATATCTTGGGCGGCGGTGGCTTAGTTTCAAAATTATTTGATGAAGTACGCGAAAAACGTGGCCTAGCGTACAGTGCTTCAAGCGCATTTATCCCGATGTTAAAGCCAGGGCCGTTTATCGCTAATTTACAAACCAGAAACGACCAAACCACACAAGCCTTGCAGGTGATGCACGATACCTTAACTGATTACATCAACAACGGCCCCACAGATGCAGAATTACAGGCCGCCAAGAAAAATATCATCGGTGGATTTGCCATGCGTTTTGATACCAATAAAGAATTAGCAAATTATGTAGCGATGATTGGTTTTTATCATTTACCGTTAGATTATTTAGATAATTTTCAGCAAAAAATAGCTCAGGTGACGGTTGCCAGCATTACTCGCGCCTTTAAACAACGTGTGCCTGTTAATCAATTACAAACCATCACTGTTGGCAAAAGTGCAAAATAAATTACGCATCATTGGCGGGCAGTGGCGTAGTCGGCAAATACATTTTAACGATACTAAGCACTTACGCCCTACGCCTGCACGTGTGCGCGAAACCTTATTTAACTGGCTACATCACGATATTGTTGCCAGTCGATGCTTAGATTGTTATGCCGGCAGTGGCGCATTAAGCTTTGAAGCCGCCTCGCGTGGTGCCGCGCAGGTTGTGTTAATCGATAATAATCCAGATATTTGTCGAACCTTAAAAGCCAATGCCGATGTTTTAAAGGCCAGTCAAATTAAAATAATTAACATGGAAGTGTTGCGCTATTTATCAGGCAACAGTGAGCCCTATGACCTTGTTTTTTTAGACCCGCCTTTTGGTCAAGGACTTGCGCAGCCCACCTGTCAATGGCTTGAAGATAAGCTATGGCTACGGGCGCAGGCGAAAATTTATGTCGAAACCGAACGGCAACTTGAATTAACCACGCTGCCCAAAAATTGGGCTTTAATCAAAAGCAAAAGCGCAGGCGAAGTTGCGTATCGCTTGTATCAACGTCAGGAATGACGTTTCTTAACAATTACCTCAAAATGCTAACACTGCGCATCTAAGCGACGCGTGTTTTTTAGTGCATATATGTGTATTATTTGCTTTGCTGTAAACATAATAATAAGCAGTTAACTGTTACAACTTTAGGAGGAATTATGGGCGAAGTAATTGAAATATTTGTATTGATGCTGTTGGTGGCGAGTTTAGCTTTTGCGCCATTGGGTTATTTTATTTATCTTTACGTTAAAAAAAATTCAGATCCCTTTGCTGGATCAGCAGCACATGGCGATACCAAACCTTCACTAATTGATGAGTGGGTGAATAAAATTATGGGGCGGGTAACAGGCGCTTTAAGTAAAAAATAAGTAGCTTCTTTAATACCCTCCCTACCGTTTACAAAGGGGGAGGGTAACTAACAGTTCACACTGTTAAGCTTATTTGCCACAGCTTGGGCAATGGGGATTTTTTTTCAGTTTAATGGTTTTAAATTCCATTGTTAAGCCATCAATAAGCAATAGCCGTCCTCTTAACGTTTCCCCTTTTTGTACTAGCAATTTAATTGCTTCCAAAGCTTGAATACTTCCCACAATTCCCGTAATGGGCGCAATCACACCGTTAGCAGCACAGTTGGTGGCTTCATCATCGCTGTATTGGTATAAGCAGTTGTAGCACGGACTCTCCGCTTGCCCTGGTGTAAACACCGCCACCTGACCTTCAAAACGAATCGCCGCACCTGATACTAACGGCGTGCAAAAATTAACGCAGGCTTTATTAATAGCGAAGCGCGTAGAAAAATTATCCGAGCAATCAACGACCACATCATGCAAACGCACAGCGTTTTCTAACGCTTCGCCAGCCAAGTGTTGCTTGATGGCAGAAATATTTATCTCAGGATTTAAATTTTTCAGCGTTTGATAACTTGAAATAACTTTATCGACCCCTATATCAGACGTGTGATGAGCAATCTGTCTTTGTAAATTGGATAAATCAACCACGTCATTATCATAAAGTGTGATGTTACCAACCCCAGCTGCGGCTAGATACATTGAAACCGGTGACCCTAAACCACCTGCGCCAATTATTAACACTTTGGCGTTAAGTAAGCGTTGCTGACCTTCAATATCAATCTGCGGCAACATAATTTGACGGCTGTAACGTAAAAGTTGTAAGTCTTCCATTTAAAGGTATGCCTTTTATGTTAATTAATGAAGTGCTGATGATGCCAAGGAAATCGACAAACTGCAAAAGCTCATTATTTAATGTTCGCCAAACTGAGCATTAACGTTTATTTAACCTTGTAATTAATGTTAGGAGATAAAAATGAAAATTCGTCCGTTACACGACAGAGTAATTGTCAAACGTGTTGAAGAAGAAACAACCACTGCTGGTGGTATTGTTTTACCTGGTTCAGCAGCTGAAAAACCAAGCCAAGGTATTATCATGGCTGTAGGTAATGGAAAAGCTTTAGACAACGGTACTGTGCGCGCATTAGAAGTTAATGTAGGCGATAAAGTATTATTTGGTAAATATTCAGGTAACGAAGTTAAAGTTGACGGTGAAGAGCTCATCGTAATGCGTGAAGAAGATATCATGGGTATTTTAGGTTAATCAAACCTTTACATTACTTTCATTAGAAACCAAACACACAAACGAATAGGAACTAAAACATGGCAGCAAAAGACGTATTATTTGGTGATGATGCACGCGTACGTATGGCACGTGGTGTAAACATTTTAGCAAACGCAGTAAAAGTAACCTTAGGCCCTAAAGGTCGTAATGCAATTTTAGACAAAAGTTATGGTGCGCCAACCATCACTAAAGACGGTGTGTCTGTTGCAAAAGAAATCGAATTAAAAGATAAATTCGAAAATATGGGCGCGCAAATGGTTAAAGAAGTGTCTTCAAAAACTTCTGATGTTGCGGGCGACGGTACTACTACAGCAACCGTATTAGCACAATCAATTGTTAACGAAGGTTTAAAAGCCGTTGCTGCGGGCATGAATCCAATGGATTTAAAACGCGGTATTGATTTAGCAGTAATTAAAGCTGTTGAAGCAATTGTTGCATCTGCAGCACCTTGCGCAGATAACAAAGCCATTGCTCAAGTCGGCACTATCTCTGCAAACTCTGATGAGTCAGTAGGACAAATCATTGCTGAAGCTATGGAAAAAGTAGGTAAAGAAGGCGTTATCACTGTTGAAGAAGGTTCTGGTTTAGATAATTCTTTAGACGTAGTGGAAGGGATGCAATTTGACCGTGGTTATTTATCACCTTATTTCATCAACAAACAAGAAAACATGAGCGTTGAATTAGATGATCCAATGATCCTAATTTACGACAAAAAAATCTCTAATATTCGTGAGATGTTGCCGGTGTTAGAAGCCGTAGCAAAATCAGGTCGTCCATTATTGATTATTGCTGAAGACGTTGAAGGCGAAGCCTTAGCAACCTTAGTTGTTAACACTATCCGTGGAATCGTTAAAGTTGCTGCGGTAAAAGCACCAGGTTTTGGCGATCGTCGTAAAGCGATGTTAGAAGATATCGCTGTATTAACAGGCGGTACTGTTATTTCTGAAGAAGTAGGTTTAAGCCTAGAAAAAGCAGAATTAGCGCAATTAGGTACAGCTAAACGTGTACAAATCAGCAAAGAAAACACCACAATTATTGATGGTGCAGGTTTAGAAGAGCAGATTAAAGGTCGTGTTACACAAATTCGCGCACAAGCAGAAGAAGCGACTTCTGACTACGATAAAGAAAAATTACAAGAACGTTTAGCTAAATTAGCTGGCGGCGTTGCAGTAATTAAAGTGGGTGCAGCCACTGAAATCGAAATGAAAGAGAAAAAAGCACGCGTAGAAGATGCGTTGCATTCAACTCGTGCAGCGGTTGAAGAAGGCGTAGTTGCTGGCGGTGGTACTGCATTAGTGCGTGCCTTAACTGCGTTAGAAGGCTTAGAAGGCATCAACCATGATCAAAACGTAGGTATCAACATCTTACGTCGTGCCATGGAAGAGCCATTACGTCAAATCGTTGCCAACTCAGGTGATGAGCCTTCAGTTGTTTTCAATGAAGTGAAAAAAGGCACAGGTAACTTTGGTTACAATGCAGCGACTAGCCAATACGGCGACATGATTGAAATGGGTATCTTAGACCCAGCAAAAGTAACGCGTACTGCGTTACAAAATGCAGCATCAGTAGCAGGTTTAATGTTAACCACTGAAGTGATGATTGCTGACTCACCAAGCGACGACAAAGCTGGTGCTGGTATGCCAGATATGGGCGGCATGGGCGGTATGGGTGGCATGGGCGGCATGATGTAATCATGTTGGCTTAACACCTGATTGCGTAAGCGTAGTCTAGTTGTAAGCAGTTAAAAAGCCTCGTCTGCAACAAGCAGACGGGGCTTTTTTTATTTTAAACATTATTGATGTGATAGCATAAATAAACATTTACGCTATAAAAAAGGGGAGGCACTCGTGCTATCCCCTTTTTTTATGTCAATTTAGCGTAGTTGATTAATGACTAGCTTGCGCAATTTTTATTAACCAGCCCGTAGAGGAATCACAGCCTAATACTGCATCCGCGTAGACATTAAGCCGTACAAACTCACCATTAAGTGTTGCGGGTAATTTGCTATTCACTTTATGAAAAGTGCTGTTTGATTCTACTGTAAAGGGAATTTCTTGCCCCTTTGCCGTTACTTTTATTGTGCTTGGGTCAGTCCATGCTGAGACTTTAAAAGAAAACGTGGCTTCAGCAGGAATTTGATTATTATCTGCTGCCGAATAAGGCGCTAAAGTAAAATCTGTAAACCTAGGTTTTTTACAATCTTTTTTAAGTTCTTCAGGTGAATAAGCATAACTAGAAACGTGACCAAAAACAGCAACTAGCAATACCATTAGCGTAATTTTTTTTGTTATTTTCATGAGTAAATCCTCTTTTACATAGGTGTGATAGGTTGTTATACCAAGTGCCACTTTAATTATTTTTTCATATTACTTCAACTAAATCCCAAGTAATTTATTCTGAAATTAAAAAAAGTACCTTGTTTGTGATGTACATTGCAAAGTAGTGGTGTTGTAACCTTTATTCAGCTTTATTGTATGAATGGGGGCGATCTGGAGCGTAACGGTGTGGTCAAAACGTTGATGCACAAATGCTGGATGGGCAAATACCACGAAATTGACATCTATATAGCGCTAACTATAGAGAGGGTAATCTTAAATTATTCGTAAATTTAAGATAAGTAACAGGCAACGGCAAGACAGAAAAATGTGTTAATGTCGCTTAATAGTTAATGTTAATGCTAAATTATAAAGTGTTGTAAGGTGGGTATCGCATTTATGTGTAACCGAAAATATTAAGATAATTTGAGGAGTTGATTTTATGGCAGGCGTTAAACATGATCCCTTGGCTGATATTAGTTTGATAGCTGATAATTTGCGGGATCGTTATAAATCTGGTTTTCCTATACTCAAAGAGATCATTCAAAACGCCGATGATGCGGGATCGGTTCATTTATGCTTTGGATTTAGCAAAGGCTTGCCAGATGCAAATCATGAGTTATTAAAAAATCCGGCAGTTTTTTTTATCAACGATGGGTCGTTAAGTGAAACCGATGCAGATGCCATTTTATCAATTGCTTTAGGTTCTAAAGCCTCGAATGAAAATGCCATTGGTAAATTCGGTTTGGGGATGAAAAGTTTGTTTCATTTATGCGAAGCTTTTTTCTATCTTTCTGACCAATGGGACGGCGGCAAGGAATTCCATAGTAATATTTTTAATCCTTGGGGTGAGTTAAGGGGAAATTGGGAGTCTTTTGACAATACCGATAAACACCTAATCCAGCAACATCTGAAAGCAGTTATCACCTATATAAACCAGCAAGACAACACAAAAACATGGTTTATTGTATGGGTTCCGTTAAGAAAACGGTGTTCGCATTATGATGGTTCCATCATTGAAAATTACCCAGGTGATGAAAAAGAACCACCAGATTTTATTTTAGATAAAGATACAGATGTTCACTTAGGACAATTATTGCCGCTTTTAAAAAGATTGCGGAGCATATCCATTTGGCAACCTACGTCCGACAACCCTTCAAATTTGCATTGCACTACGACTATCCGGCTAAGTGACGACGCAGTCCGTCGTCAATTTCACGAGACAATAAAAACCCCGAATCTGTCTGGCAAGATTTTATTTGAATCGGGAAAAAATAAAAACCATATTGATTATGCTGGCTATGAAAATTTATTGCCTGAACAACTTTTCCAACCTATTCGGGTATCTGAATTTTGGCCGAATAGTTATGAGCGTGATCGTGCAACAGGTAAGGAAAAGAAGGTTGAGGATAAAGCGAAGCCGCATTTAGCTATCGTTATTTGCCAACGAAAAGCGGATGAACGAGCCGAAGCCTATTTTGATTGGTCGGTATTTTTGCCACTGGGCACTTATCCCCAAGTAAAACTATGCAGTTGGGTTAACCACGATGACAAATATCATACTCAAGTGTTTATTCACGGCTATTTTTTTGTTGATGCTGGCCGTGTTGGTATTCACGGAATAGAAAATTTTGGGAAGCAGTCACTTGATAAAATTGCCAACAATGATGAGCTTCGAACTCAATGGAATGCGTTACTGGCAACTGAAGGGTGTTTAAGTTACCTACCAAAAGCATTGCAACAATTTGTTAAAACACACCGTTGCGGATTTGAACGTACCCAGCATTTGAGTGAGGCATTATTTAACTCCGATTTTGCACAGCAATATAGGTCATGGTTGAGTAAGCAGGATCAATGGTTATGCCAACTCACAGGGGATGAAAAATCATGGGAACTTATTTCTGCTAATAAAAAGGGGCTGCCATTGCCCGCTTACCCTAAAGACAAGCATCAACGACCATGGACTGTTTTTAAACAGTTGGAAAAATTGAATCCTGAAGAGTATTTTTTTTATGATGCTAGTCTTGTTTGTTTGTTGAATCCATCAAATCAAGGATGGACAGATGACTTAGTATTGCAAGTTTTAGATATTGATATTGAAGCTGTTTTTTGTGATCGCGTTCAATTTTCTTATTTTAATGAGTTTTTGGACTTGCCAGACGTCATGCATACCATTGCTATTAAAGAAAAATTGCAGTCGATAGCAAGAAAAGGCTTAGGTTTATCATCAGATAAATTTAACAAATCAAAATCTGAAATAACCCGTTTTCTTAAGTTTATACCCGGAGGTTTAAACGTTGTTTTAAATAAAGTTAAGTTGTCTGGTCTGTGGCAACAGCTAGCCAAAATTGAAACGCGGGTTTTGATCATCCCTAAAGAGTTGGCACCAGAATCAACTCAAAACAATTCGTTGTTCATTGATGATGCTAACCTGCTTTTAAAAGCACTGGACGCGATTTTAGGTTCAGCAAGCCAAAGCAATCTTCATGATGAAGCACAGGCGTTGGTCGAAGAAATTATTGGTTTGGTTGCGGATAAAGAAAGCTTATTAAAAGAGTGTGTTGGTTTACGTTTATTCAAGATACATGACTTAGCCTCTAAAAAAGATAAGTTTGTTGCTCAATCTGATTTAAGAGGGTTTATAAATCAGAAGAGCTTGTTTCGTTATTCAAGTGGTTCAAGTGGTTTAGGCGATGACAAATATTCCTTAGGTAAGGATTTATTACAAGCAATAGAAGAATGTGAAATTTATTTTATTGATAGTAAAAATAAGGAAATATCGCTTGGACAGAATGAAAAACTATCCGAGTGTAATGAAAAATCATGTTTAGCCTATATTGACTACAAACAACCTACCTTAAAATCGACGAACAGCCGAACTAAATTACTGGAGAGATTGTCGTCGTACCCCGAACTCACCATCCCTGAAAAACGTGCTTTTCGGTATTTATTACATGCTGACTTCGATCATTATAATGTAGATAGTGTTTTTTTATTGAGCATTGCAACAGAATTAGATCCAATTTGGGAAAAGTTAGCGAGGATGATTTATCAAGCTGGGGATGATGATTGGTGTCTGATTGATCAAGCATTAGTTAATGTTTTAACGAATAAACTAAGTAATCAGCTAGGGGTTAATAAGGTGAATATTGAACAAATATTGACCGCATTAAGCAAGCGATTGCCTCAAATTAACTTTCAGCAACTGCATTTCAATCCAAAAGAGTCTGAAACTATTTTGCTAGAGATTCAAGAGGAAAACTTATGGAAGCAACTTCCTTGGCATGAAACCGATAAAAGTGAACGAGTCGCCATTACAAAGCAATGTTTTCTTGATAATGATTTACTGATTCCTGATTCATTAGCACACCAAGTTACGCGCATTAAAAAATCAACCAACAAAGCCATTGCAAAACAACAAAATGAATGGATACATCCATTAGATAAACAGGCTCTAGTACAAATTATCTTATCAAGTCAGAGTCCTAGTGATTATTCTTTGTTAATACTCGAACAATTCCCCGACATATCCATTGATGGTGATTTAAGGCAATTACTTCGTACTACCTATTGGCTAAAAACTAATAATGAACAGCCGCTGAAACCTGAAGACATTATCGTGATTAAAGGGATGGACGATGGTATCAAGCGGCTCACAACTGAATGTGCTGCTGGTTACTATGCGGTTGATGACCTGCATACTGATATCCAAAGGCATGAACATTTTGATCGGTTAAAAGCTCTTTTTTCCCATGAACAAGACGGTTTGGAATGTTTATTTTTAATGCTGGGTGAAAGTAAACGTTTTTCCATAGGTACACTAGGTTTTAAGTCAGAAGAGTTGTTGAAGTTTGCGGAAATTATTGCTGATGCCTTAGATATGCCAGGGTGGGCATTATTGGCAAAAAAACAAGTAAACGCGCTATTAACAGAGGGTGATGTTGAATTAATTAAGCCAATTTTGAAGCCATTGCCAGTTGAGAACTATCCTAAGCTATTAAAGGATTTAATCAAAATCCATAAGCAGCTTTCGCTACCATCACAACAATTCGAAATAACCAGGCTTTTTAATGCCTATTTAGCGATATTTGCCGCTTGCCCAAATATTTTTGAGTCGCTAAAAACCATGCAATTGCTTAACCAGCAAGATCATTGGGTCATGGCAGAACAGCTTTGTTTTGGCATCGAAGGTGTGGACAAACATTGCTTGATGAACCGGGAGCAAGCGAGATGCTTAAGTGCAATTATCCATTCGGGTCAGCAACGGCAAGAAAGAAGCAACACATTAGTGGTCGAAAATATTAAATTTTTACGGCAAAGCACACCCGAAACGCTAAAGACATATTTTAAAGACTGGGAAGGGCTGGTAGAAAACGAACTGATTGGTCTTTTCATCAGTTTATTGGGTGGGCGTGCTGAAATTGAGCAAGCCGCTAATGGCTTTCTTGGTAAACGCAGCGTTGAGGGTGTCCGAAATAGCATTGACTGGCTAATTAAGCGCGGGGATGCGACACGTAACGTATTGTTTGATGGACTTGACCAACATCAAGCCATCCGTCAAATGGAATTCCTGATCCGTATTGAAGAGCAGGATTCGATCAACGTAGCATCTATTTTTAATGTCCCTATTACCGTACCCTTGGATAGCCACCCCGATACCCTTATTGTCGATCATTCTTTTAAAGGGCAATATCAGTGTGTATTCCAATTACGTAAACTGAATATTATCAACGGGGCTGAAAACCAGTTATCGACCCTTTTAAAAAATAGTGCCGAATGGCTGTTAAAAGAGGTCTATGAACAGTCCGGCAATCTAGGAAAAGTCTGGGCTGAACTCGGAGAATCAGACCAACTGGATATTGCCGTGGCCCGAGGGTTAATACTTGATGAGTTACCGGGAAACTTAAGGCAGTTGTCCTTACAGAAGACATTAATCCATGGCCTTTTACAAAACTATCAAAATGCAAAATCGCAAAAAAAAGAGCTGGAGTTAACGGGTGCCAATACGCAAACGGCTGAAAGGGATATTCAGCAAGCTTTAGACGGTATGCAGGAGGCTTTGATAAACGACGAATCTACCCAGTCGGCAGTGCTTGACGCGATAAAAAGTAAAATCACCAATCACCAATATCAAACTTACAGCGTACCCTTCGAACTGTTTCAAAACGCCGATGATGCCGTAGTTGAATATGCCGAAATGCTGGCACATCCAGTCCCATTTTCAAGTCTCAATGAACTTGAATTGGACATCCAACAACAACAGTTCAGCGTTTTAAGCGACGACAACACGCTGACATTTATCCATTGGGGGCGGGCAATCAACTTTTTTCGCGGGGCAGAAGGGTTTCCCGGAAAAGAACGAGGATTCCAGCGTGATCTTGAAAAAATGTTACTGCTGAATACCTCTGATAAACATACAGAGAGCTTGGTCACCGGCAAGTTTGGCTTAGGGTTTAAAAGCGTGCATTTGATTTCAAATCGCCCCAAACTGCTCAGTGGTCGTTTGGGTGTGGAAATTTTTGCTGCCATGCTGCCTGAACCATTAGCGATTGATGACCGTGAGCGGTTAAGAGCTTGTATTGAACAAGCAGCCAACACTAAATTAACCGCCACTGCTATCGAATTGCCGCTTATCGAAGGTATTGAAAATGACGATGTGCTCGGAAAATTTAAATCTTATGCCGGAGTATTAACGGCATTTAGCAAAGGCATTAAGCATATTAACTTTAATCAAGAACATGTTATAAGCTGGAATGAACAAATTGTTTTTACTGATCTGCCAACATTAAGAAAAAGCCGCTTATCATTAGGTGGAGAAAAAATTGACGCTATCAAGCTGGTTTTTGCCGATGAGTATCGCCGTTACGAAATGTTGTTTGCTTTTGGCGCGACTGGATTTAAAGCTTTTCCTTGGGTTGACAAGGAAAGCAAAGAAGCCCTGCCTAAAATTTGGGTTTTGGCTCCCACACACGATGAAGCTTCAATGGATTTTTTGCTGAATGCCGATTTTGATGTGGATATGGGGCGCTTGCAGTTAGCTCATGACAGCCTAAATAATCGCCACATTGCCCGTGAGCTCGGGAAAAATTTAACGCAATTACTACGTCAATTGAGTATTCTGATTACGACAGACTGGGAGAATGTAAGACAAAAACTCGATCTGGCACAAGATAGAAAGCCATATGATTTTTGGCATTCGTTATGGTTGGTACTGGTCAGTTCTTGGGTTAGAAAAGAAGACAACAACAAAGTCCATCAACTGGTTAAAGTGATGCTAACAGAACCTCAGGATTCTTTTGTTCAGTTGTTGTCTTATACCCCAATCATACCTAATGGCTTATGGGATAGTTTACAAACTTTGGTTTACATGAAATCAATAACACATGTTATCAAGGGTGTTTTAAGCCAGGAGGTGTGTTTTAAATTGGCGATGAAGCAGTTATCTGCTGTTTTGCAAGCAGATCAAGTAATTCATGAAGACGTTAAAGACGAGATGTTTAAGTTATTGCCGGAAAAAGACAAAAAAGCCTTGCGTTGGCCAACGTTTGATTTATCCACTCTGGCTGAAAAAACTTTTCCAGACTGTCAGTGCGATATTCATGCCGCTACAGCATGGGGTGAATTGTTGAATGAAACGGTAAAATCCGAACTAGAAAAAAATGAGGAGCGAAAAAAAGAGCAAAAACGGCTAGAGCAATATTCAGCCACACTTAAATTTATCAACCAGTCTAATGACTACACTTCTGTTGAAGATTTATTGGATAGCCAATTTACCGAGCAGGAAGAAAAGTTGCGAGCTGCTTTTGCGCCTGATGACAATATCTTGAATACGAAGTATGACCAAAAAGCCGCTGCTTTTTTTCGTATGGCTCGCCCGAAAATGCAAGCAAAATTGGAGCAAATGATGCAATGGGCGTTAGCGGCAAAGGACTTAACAAAACAAACTAACGTATTGCTTTATTTGTTGCGAGGAGAAAAAAGTGATGAATTGGCTAAAGAGATACGCGGACAATCATGGTTGAACGAATTGCATGAACAATCTGAGCATTTTGCAGATTGGTCAAGATCTGATGTGAATAACGTTTTGATACGAAAATTAGCAAGCGATGAAAAAATAGAGCGAGTGCACATTACAATCCCAACTGCTGCGCTCAAGGAAGAGCTTAACCCCAATATTGTACTCAATAACGTTTATAACTGGTGGCTACAAAATAAATCGATGTATTTAGATAAATACAACAAGCTTGTCTATCCGGAAGGTCATTTTCCAAAAATCATTGATGAACAGAATTCAATTGATAGAGATGGTTGGATGACCCTATTGTTTCTAGGTTCACTACATACCGTGGGTCGAGCCAGAGATGAACAGCATCGTACTGCGATAGAACATTTTAAAGATAAAGGCTGGTGGGATGTTTTCATTCAGGAAAATCCACAGGATGCACCGGAACAATGGATGCAGGTATTAGATGAGTATTTGCAAGATCAATTATACAGAAGCCAGTATGATTCATGGATGATGCGATTTGTCAGCCTTTATCGCTTTGCCCGTTGGTTAGATGATTATGCCAATGTGTGGTTAGCCATTAATCATCAAACAACGGGCTTTTCTATGGAAAGTGTTTTAAATACCGCAAGCAGTCCTTTGCATGCCGGCGGCGGAGTCATCGCTCCACAACTTTCCAGAACACTAGGCATTGGAGCCAATTTTATTTTAAGGGAATTGGTGCGGCATGGCGTATTGAGCAATCCAACTGCTGTAATTTTCGCTAACGAACATTGTTTCGTGCCGCATTTGCGCGTTAGAAAGCTAATGGATCGCTTAGGGATGGCATTAGCTGAAAACGTTTCCGACACCACCCAATCAAAGGATATTTATCAATTTATTTCCGAGCACTTAGGAAAAGAAAAAGCAACTTTTGCGGGCTGCTTTGATATACCGTTACAAATCATTGCCAAAGACTTTGAACTAGAAAGCCGATTATTTAGCAACACACTAATTGAATCATTCGATAATCAACCTGCTCGTCTTCTTGATGTGCCCAATTGGGCTTGGGATATTTTAGGTGATATTTCGTCTTTCGTAGATTTAGTAATCCACAACAATTTACCTGAACCCATCGTTGGCTATGAGTTATGTGACTCAGATGGCAGCGTTTTACTGGAGCTGGAATTAGCATGGGAACGCCAGCGAGTGGGTATTGTGGTGGATGAAGCGGATAATCTCTGGACTCAAGTGCAGCGAGGACAAAAAGTGGGCTGGCAGATTTTTACCGTTGATGAGCTGAGGGATGAATTGCAGCGGTTTTTAGGCTGTTTTCAACAACAGGGAGGCAGCTGAATGTTCAGTAAAGGTGAAAAAGTCAATCATCTACAGCACGGCATCGGGACGGTACGAGCAGCAGTGGATGAAGAAACATTGATTATCCGTTTTGATCACGGCATTGAAGAATGTTTAACTGAAGATGTTGAACGTATTAAAGCGGTCGAACAATCCATTAATACCTTGCATTTTGATTCGCCAACCGAAGTTGTATTGCGGGCGCAGGCTGCGGCTATTCTCTCAGTCAATGATAACTGGGGAGTCTTTTCAAAATCATTGATTAAGCTGTTGCCGCACCAACTATGGGTTTGTCATCGAGTGCTTAGGCAATGGCCAACCCATTATCTTGTTGCTGACGATGTTGGCTTAGGTAAAACTATCGAAGCAGGCTTAATCCTATGGCCGCTCTTATCTAAAGGATTGGTCAAACGGCTATTAATTTTAGCTCCGGCAGGTTTAGTTGAACAATGGCAATACCGGTTACGGGAAATGTTTGATATTCGTATGACCATCTATATACCAGAACTAGATAAGGAAAAATCTGATTACTGGAATACACATTCTCTTGTTATTGCCTCATTGCCAACATTAAGAAAAGATATTAACGGACGGCATGACAGAATGTTATACGCACAGGATTGGGATTTGCTTATCGTTGACGAGGCCCATCATTTAAATTCCTCAGAAGATCAAGGCGGAACATTAGGCTACCGTTTTGTCCAGCGGTTGATTGAACACCAGAAATTTAAATCTAAAGTTTTTTTTACCGGAACACCACATCGGGGTAAGGATTATGCTTTTTTTGCATTAATGAAGTTGGTCAGACCAGATTTGTTTGGTCCAGATAAGCCTGTAAAGCCCCAATTAGCCTTATTAAAAGATGTCTTAATTCGCAACAACAAACAAAACGTAACTGACATGAACGGGCAGAAGTTATTTAAACCGGTTACCGTTTATCAAGAAACTTACCAATATTCAGAGACTGAGGCTGCTTTTTATAAGCTGCTCACGGCATTTATTTTAAGTGGACAAGCGTATGCGTCAACGTTAAACAGATCAAACGATCAGCGGGCTGTAATGTTAGTGTTAACGTCATTGCAAAAACTGGCTTCGAGCTCTGTTTCAGCCATCAAGCGGGCAATTCAAAATCGCCTAAATAATATTACCACCATCAAAAATGACCTGAAATTACTGGAGCAACAAAAAGAAAATCTTGATAGATTATTTGCAATGATTAATGACGAAATCGATACATCGCTGACAGATGAATTGCAGGTATTGGAAGAACTTATCGTTGAACATAGCGTTAAACTGCTCTTAATGGAAGATGAAAAACCACGCTTAGAAGCGTTGTTAACGGCTGCACACGATATTACCAGTGAAACCAAATTTGTTCGCTTGTTAACTGTTTTAGACGAGCGTTACATAGACCGCAATGTTCTGTTTTTTACGGAATATAAAGCCACCCAGTCATTACTGATGGGGATGTTACAACAGAAATATGGCGATGGCTGCGTAACCTTTATCAATGGTGATAACTTTGCATTTGGTGTAAAAAACCAAAGTGGAGAGCTCCACGATATACGTTTGTCACGAGAATCGGCTGTTGAAAAATTCAATTTGGGGCAAGTTAGGTTTATTGTGTCCACTGAAGCGGGTGGTGAAGGTATTGATCTTCAAGACAATTGCTATTCAATGGTTCATGTTGACTTGCCTTGGAATCCTATGCGTTTACATCAACGGGTTGGGCGACTTAATCGATACGGACAACAATTTCCAGTTGAAGTGATCACTATACGTAACCCGGAAACCGTTGAGTCCAGAATTTGGGATCTATTAAATACCAAATTGAATAACATAAGCAATGCTCTCTGTGAGGTGATGGATGCCCCTGAAGACTTATTACAACTCGTATTGGGTATGACTGATAGCAAACTATTCACCCAATTGTTTTCTAAAGGTCTTAGCCAATCAAAAGAAAGCTTGAACAGTTGGTTTGACGCTGAAACTAAAAAATTTGGAGGAACAGATGTTATTCAGACAGTTAAAAATTTAGTAGGTAACAGTCAGCAATTTGATTATCAAAGTTTAGATTCAATACCTAAAAAAGATTTAAATGACTTGCGCCCATTTTTTGAAAATATGCTCACTTACAATAAGAAAAGGATTATAAAAACTGGACACGGCATTACCTTTATCACTCCTGATACTTGGAAAGTAGATATGGGTATCAAACTCAAATATGACGGTTTAGTTTTCAATCGCGATCATAAGCAGGCTCAAAGTGCAGAAAAAGTCATCGGAGTAGGGCATCAGGTATTTGACCTTGCTTTAAAACAAGCCTCATTGTTGATCGCGTCACTATGTCTCTTACCGCAGTTAGAAAAGCCACTGGTTCTTTTTTCTATTTTTGATCGTATCACTGGCATTGAATCCAATATCGATAAGACCGTCGCTGGCATTTGTTGGGGTAGCAATGTTGATAATAGCGAAATATTGTTTGATTGGCAGATCTTGGATATTTTAAACCAGCAACATAACCTTCAAAAATTTGAATCCTCTTTGCTGGAGAATAACGTTACGACTGAAGCAATGGCTGATTGCTTACAGAATAGTATTGAGCTATTAAAGCAAAACCTAGAAAAATTCAAATTGCCATATAAAATGCCAGAAGTAGAGGTACTGGCAATTTGTTGGCCAAATATTATGGTGATCGAATCATAGGTTTTGATGTCTAATTTATAGAGGGAGTGTAATGCTTTAGATGAGCTTTTTGTGTTGACCATAAAGACGAACAAATGAGTATACAATTCTGATTAAATAAACATTATTTGGCTATTATTTTTGTAAGTTGAGTTAAAAAATTACCCTTAAGTTATTGTTACACTAAATAAAATCTCAGTGTGCAAAGACATCTACATAAATAATTTAACTTTATGATAATAATAAAGCATTTGTTAACAATAACTTAGCAGGTCGTGTTACGTGAGCGCTCCTTTTTGGGGCGTTTAATGGTGAATTTATGAGGGATTGTCACTGATTTGTGCAGTAAAGAAAGTTAAGGGGTAACGAATAGTTAACGCTAAAGTAAACTTGAGAAGTTAAAAAATGTTATTTTTTTGTTTTTGGCGTGTGTTAAGTAAAAGAAATTTTTTAGTTTAATCAGTTGCAATCTGTATTTTTGGTATTGAAAGCCTGGCTACACCTTTACAGAGATGCGTGTGTTGTGTAAGGTTAATTGTTATTTTGGTACATAGTTTGCTTTGATAATATAGAGCGCACTCGGTTGTGAGTTTGAGCTGTATGTTTAATCAGAGACTCTACTCACCTTATGTATTTATTCGTAACTATTCACCTCCCTCTTTAAAAAAGGGGGATTGCTGGGGATTTATCTAATAAAATCCTTCGTAACCCTGGGGGAATGAATAAGTACATTTATTCCACTTTTAACAGACTAGGAACACAATTATGACTATTAAAGTCGCTATTCGTCATCAAACTACTTATAGCTTTGATAAGGCAGTGTCTCTGTCTCCACACGTATTTCGTCTTCGTCCTGCGGTTCATTGTCGAACACCTATAACTGCCTATAGTCTTAATATTAAACCAGAAACACATTTTATTAATTGGCAACAAGATCCTTTTGGTAATATTTTAGCAAGGGTCGTCTTTCCAGATAAATGCCGCGAATTAAGTATTGATGTTGAAGTTATTGCTGATTTAACGGTTATTAATCCTTTTGATTTTTTTGTTGAATCCTCAGCAGAAAAATTCCCTTTTGATTATGAAGCGCAATTGGAAAAAGAGTTACAACCTTATTTGGAAAAAGTAGAAAACGGTCCATTGTTGTTAAAGTGGGTTGCTGAGTTTGATGCAAAACCGATGTATATCAATGATTTTTTAGTTACTATCAATCGCTTAGTGTTCAATAAGGTTAGTTATAATATTCGGATGGAAGTGGGGATTCAAACGTCTGATGAAACCTTAGAAAAAGGCAGTGGCTCCTGTCGCGATTCGGCTTGGCTGTTAGTTTTATTGGCACGACATTTAGGTTTAGCGGCTCGCTTTGTGTCAGGGTATTTAGTTCAATTAACGGCAGATATTAAAGCCTTAGACGGGCCAGCGGGGCCAGAGCAAGATTTTACTGATTTACACGCATGGGCTGAAATATATATTCCTGGTGCAGGTTGGATTGGTTTAGATCCCACTTCGGGTTTATTGGCTGGTGAGGGACACATTCCCTTAGCCTGTACACCCGATCCTGCAAGTGCTGCCCCTGTAACGGGAGCTATTGATAAGTGTGAAGTGAGTTTTGACTTTAATAACTCAGTAATACGTCTGCATGAAGATCCTCGCGTCACTAAGCCATATAGTGATAAGCAATGGTTTGATATTGATACCTTGGGTAAACAAATTGATCAACAATATCAAGAAGATGATGTCAGGTTGACGATGGGGGGCGAGCCTACCTTTGTGTCTGCTGAAGACATGGAGTCTGAGCAATGGAATGTTTCTGCTGATGGTGACCATAAGCGTGAGCGTGCTTTAGCGTTAACAAAACGTTTACAGCAAGTCTTTGCTGATCACGCCTTACTACATTATGGGCAAGGGAAATGGTATCCAGGCGAAGCGTTACCGCGCTGGCAATATGGCATTTTATGGCGTAAAGATGGTGTGCCTTTATGGCGAAATCCTGCGCTTTTGGCGGATATTGATAAAACTTACGAAATTACTTATCACCATGCTGCCTTGTTTGCAAGTCAGCTCGCGCGTCATTTAGGAATACAGCAGCATTTTGTAGTGAATGCTTATGAAGATAGTTTTTACTATCTCTGGCAAGAAAATACCTTACCTATTAATTTAAATCCACTGCACGCTAATTTAAAGGATTCCTTAGAACGTAAGACGCTAGCAAAAGTGCTTGATGCAGATTTAGGTCAGCCAGTAGGGTATGCGTTACCTATAAAATGGGATTGGCAAGCGCAATGCTGGCAAAGTGGCCCTTGGAATTTTCGCCGTGACACGATGTTTTTAATTCCTGGCAATTCACCTATGGGCATGCGAATGCCGTTAGACAGTTTGCCTTGGGTCGCGCCAGAAAAACGTGATCCACAAGAGCCACAAAGTTTATTTACTGATTTGCCAGAATTAGGTGATTATCATGGTGAAGTGGCGCGCCGTTATCGTTCTTTTGAGCCTTTGGTTAAAGAGCATCCAGAATTAATCGAGCAAAGTTCAGCAGATAAAACAGTCGTTTATGTAGAGGTTCCCCATACAGCAGTTTGTGTGGAGGTAAGGGAAGGGCGGTTGTATATTTTTATGCCGCCCATCACTTTATTAGAGCATTATTTAGATTTATTAGCGGCCATTGAAGCAACGGCAGAAAAATTAAGTTTACCTGTTGTTATTGAAGGGTATGAGCCACCACGTGATTATCGAATTGAGCGCTTATTAATCACGCCAGATCCAGGTGTTATTGAAGTAAATATTCATCCGTCTAGTAGCTGGGAAGAATTAGTTGAAAAAACCACCGCCTTATATGACCAAGCTTTTGTAGAAAAATTAGGTACAGAAAAGTTTATGTTGGATGGTCGTCATACAGGTACTGGCGGAGGAAATCATATTACTTTGGGTGGGGCGACTCCAGTAGACAGTCCATTACTACGAAGACCCGACTTATTACAGAGTTTAGTGACGTATTGGCAACATCATCCTGGCTTATCGTATTTATTCTCAGGTTTGTTTATTGGTCCTACCAGTCAAGCGCCGCGTGTTGATGAAGGACGTGATGAGAAGCTTTATGAACTAGAAATTGCTTTTCAGCAATTATCAAAAGATCAACAGCCGGCGCCGTGGTTGGTTGATCGTTTATTACGGCATTTATTAACTGACATAACAGGAAACACCCATCGCGCTGAATTTTCCATTGATAAGCTGTATTCCCCAGATAGTGCCACAGGTCGTTTAGGTATTTTAGAATTACGTGCTTTTGAAATGCCACCTCATGCCAGAATGTCGCTGGTGCAGATGGTGTTATTACGGTCTCTTATTGCTTGGTTTTGGCGAAATCCCTATCAACATGAGTTAATTCGTTGGGGCACCACATTACACGATCGCTTTATGTTGCCGCATTACGTTCGTGAAGATATGAAGCATGTGGTTAAAGATTTACGACGTGCGGGCTATGCCTTCGAATTAGAATGGTTAGCGCCATTTTTTGAGTTTCGTTTTCCACGGTATGGCACCGCAATTGTCGATGAAATGGAGCTAGAATTACGCTTTGCCATTGAGCCTTGGCATGTATTGGGTGAAGAGGTTGGACGAAGCGGGACGGCACGGTATGTGGATTCTTCCGTGGAGCGTCTGCAAGTTAAAGTCACTGGTTTTACTGAAGGGCGATATTTATTAACCTGCAATGGTCGACGGATTCCTTTGCGTGGCACTGGTCGGCAAGGTGAATTTGTTGCCGGTGTTCGTTATCGTGCATGGCAACCGCCATCAGCCTTACACCCAACTATTAAGCCTCATGTGCCGTTAATTTTTGATGTCATTGATACCTGGAATGGTCATGCCGTGGGGGGCTGTACTTATCATGTTGCGCATCCAGGTGGGCGTCATTATGATGCTTTTCCGGTCAACAGTTTTGAAGCAGAAGCCCGTCGTATTTCACGTTTCTGGGATTATGGGCATACGCCAGGTTTAGTAATGTCAAGCCCATCTGAGACCATTCAGTCAGCCTTTTCAACGTCAGCAACGCGTGGCAACTTTAAAGTCAATGATCAACAGCCACGTCCTATGGCACCGCCCGAAGAGGAATTAAGTGAAGAGTATCCGTTTACCTTAGATTTACGTTATCACGTTAGTTGAAAAATTAATGATAGTGAATGCTGAAAAGCAGGGCTGCGTGCTAACTATATTATGTGTTAGGTGGTGGTAATGGTTAAGATGACCGGTAAACATACTGATTTTGCAAAACAATGTTATGACACACGCTTAGCCATTGCGGAGGAAGTTTTTCCTATAGAGGAGAAAGTACAGCCTTATTGGGAACAACTTCTGGCTGCTTTTGATGCTATGGGCGGCACAGAAATTGATAATCGTCGTCGGGAAGCGCAGCGCTTACTGCGTGAAAATGGCGTTACCTATAATGTGTATGGTGATGATAAACAACTAACTCGACCTTGGCGACTTGATCCTGTCCCGCTCTTAATTAGTGGTGAAGAGTGGTTAAAAATAGAGGCGGGATTAAAACAGCGTGCGCAGTTACTCGATTTAATTCTTCAAGATATTTATGGGAAACAACTATTATTAAAAAAAGGCTTATTACCGTATGAATTAGTTTTAGCGCATTCAGGTTTTTTACCCGCATGTGTGGGAAGTGTATTGCCACAAGCTACATGGTTAACTGTTTATTCGGCTAATTTAGTGCGCGGTCATAAAGGTCAATTGTGGGTGGTTGATGATCGCACTCAAGCTCCTTCTGGATGTGGTTATGCACTTGAAAATAGAGCGGTAATGACACGAATATTGCCAGAAATATTTCGTGAAACACAGGTTGCACGCCTATCTTCATTTTTTAAATTATTTCAACAAAGCTTATCAGGCCTTGCGCAATCAAATAAAGAAAATCCTCGTGTTGTCGTGCTGACCCCTGGCCCGTTTAATGAAACCTATTTTGAACATGCTTACTTAGCTTCTTATTTAGGGTATACCTTAGTTCAAGGTGATGATTTAACTGTACGCGATGGGCGCGTTTGGTTGAAAGCATTAGCGGGTTTACAGCCTGTAGATGTTATTTTGCGTCGGGTAGATGATGTGTTTTGTGATCCGCTGTCATTACGAAATGATTCAAGATTAGGTATCCCTGGATTATTAGAGGTTGTTCGGCGAGGCAATGTTGCCATTGCTAATCCATTGGGCAGTAGTGTGTTAGAAAATCCTGCCTTGCTCGCGTTTTTGCCGCGCTTGGCGAGGCATTTTTTAAATCAGGAATTGTTATTACCTTCTGTGGCAACGTGGTGGTGCGGTCAGCGAAGAGAGTGTGATTTTGTTATTCAAAATTTGGATAAACTTATTATTAAGCAGATTAATGGTGAGCATAGAAATGAACAAATCATTGGGCAGCAATTAAGTCAGCAAGAAAAAAGTGTATTACGTGCAAAAATTAGTGCAAAGCCTTATTTATTTGTTGGTCAAGAGTCATTAAGTTTTGCGACTGTCCCTGCCTTTGTTGATCATCATATTGAACCTCGACGCGCAGTATTACGACATTTTGTGGTGGCTGAACGCGATCAATATCATGTGATGCCTGGAGGCTTAACACGTGTCGCACGTGAAAAAAACGATGCGAAGGTTTCTAATCAAGAAGGTGGCATAAGTAAGGATACGTGGGTATTGGGTGGCAATAGTGACGCTTCGGCAAGCGCCTTACCTAACACTGTCGTTGATAGCGAACAATTAATAACAAATGGCTTCGTTAAGAAAACTATTTGGCGCACCAACCAACCTTTGGAGAGTGTGAGTGAGCCTGTAACCAGTCGCGCTGCGGATCATTTATTTTGGGTGGGTAGGTATTTAGAGCGTACCGATAGTGCGGCTCGCTTGCTGCGGTCAATTTTACTTAAATACCGTGATACGCTTGAGTTTAATGATCACACTGACGCTGACAGTTTGGACGTGTTATTGTCGAGTTTGACGCAAATGACAGCAACGTATCCTGGTTTTTTGCTAAATGATCACACGATAATAGCCGCACCCGAAGCGGAGCTTTTTTCACTCGCACAAAATCGTCAACGCTCAGGATCGTTAGCAGCTACGATTTATGCTTTAGTGCAATCAGCCTTTAGTATTCGGGACTTATGGTCACAAGATACTTGGCGCAGTATTGATGCAATACGTCATCGTTGGCAGCAAAAAGTGATGGGGAGTGACTTATCTATTGAGGTTTTGCAAAGTAGTTTGGATGAATTAATTACCGGAGTTGTTGGTTTTGCAGGGTTAACGCACGAAAGTATGACGCACGAAGCTGGCTGGTTTATGCTGGAAAGTGGTCGGCGTTTAGAGCGTGCATTAAATTTAACCGCATTATTACGTGCAACTTTGGTTACTCAACAGGCGCCCGCCATACAAAATCAAGTATTAGAAGCTGTTTTATTATCGCTTGATAGCGTAACTATTTATCAGCGCCGTTATCGTTCAGGATTTCAATTAGCATTAGTGCTGGAGCTATTATTACTTGATAGCAATCACCCGCGTTCAATTGTTTATCAGTTGCAGCAGTTAGCTCAATTTATCAGTAAATTTCCTAGAGATGGTCGTCAATGCCAATTATGTGAGGAAGAGCGCTTAATTTTAAAGGCGCTAACTAATGTACAATTATCAACCGTAGCTGAATTATTAAAAGAAGACGAAAATTCTGCAATTTATACAGAGTTAGAAAATTTATTGGCTGATACTACAGTGTTGTTGTGGCAAATTGCAGAGGTTATTACGCGCGCTTATTTTAGTCATTCACAAATATCGCAGTTGGTTACCGTAGCAAGCCCAAACGCAGAAGATGAGGACTTATGAAGTACCGCATTACGCACACCACGTATTATCATTACAGCCAAGTTGTTGGCTTGTGTCAAAACGAGGCGCGTTTGTTGGTGCGTGATTTTTGGCGGCAACAATGCCTTTCTAGTTATTTTGAGATACATCCTCTGCCATTTGATATGCGTGAACGGATTGATTATTTTGGTAATCGCGTTGCTTATTTTTCAATTCAACAACCCCATACGCACTTAGAAGTCACGGCAATTAATGAGGTAACAATTAATCGACCAACAGTGCAATGGTTAACGGCAAGCCAATTTAGCTGGGAACAAGTTGTGCAGCAGTTTCTTGCAATGCCTGCGGTCGGTGGCTATCCAACATCTTCTGACTTAGCACACAACCCACAGATTGAAATTAAAACAAGCACTGAAGAATTTATGGCAGCGCGGTATTTTCTGTTAGATTCACCGATGATAACAACCAGTGCTTCGCTAGCGGAATATGCACTGGCATCGTTCACGCCTAATCGTCCTATTTTAGAGGCGGTGCAGGATTTAATGACGCGTATTTTTACAGAGTTTACCTACGCACCAAGTTCTACCACCATTGCTACGCCGCTGTCAGATGTCTTATTGTATAGGCGTGGTGTCTGCCAAGATTTTGCACATTTGGCGATTGGTTGTTTACGTAGTTTTGGGCTAGCGGCAAGATATGTAAGCGGTTATGTGGAAACTCAGCCACCAACTGGGCAGGCGCGTTTAGTTGGTGCCGATGCCTCGCATGCGTGGTTTGCAGTGTATGTGCCCTTATTAGGATGGATTGATTTTGACCCTACTAATAATAAAATCCCGTCTGATCAACATATTACCTTGGCGTGGGGACGAGATTACACGGATGTGACGCCTTTGAAAGGAATCGCTTTAGGTGGTGGTCGGCATAGCTTAACGGTTGCGGTAGATGTGTTGCGGTTAGTTTAACGTGTTAGTGCTGAAGCATTGCAAAATTGGAAAAATAGCCATAATTTTTATGGGTAAGGCCTGTGTAGACTTAATTAAAAAAACTGATGTTAATTTTTTGTAAAAAGAGAGGCGAGTATGGCAACAATACATTTTATTGGTGGTGAAAAAGGTGGTGTGGGTAAATCTGTTGTCGCGCGTGTGCTGGCGCAGTATTTTATCGATCGAGGCATTGTTTTTACAGGCTTTGATACCGATCGTTCACACGGCGCGTTACTGCGCTTTTACACGGATTATGCTCAGCCAATAGATCTTAATGCTTATGATAGTGTCGATGAGTTAATTGAAGCGGCAGTGGCTTTACCCGAGCAACATATTTTAGTGGATTTGGCGGCACAATCTTATGACCCGTTAGCAAAATGGTTACTAGAGTCAGGTGTGTTTGCTGTGGCAGAAGAATTAGAGATAAAGCTAATTTATTGGCATGTTATGGACTCAGGGCAAGATAGCGTGGCTTTATTGGCGCGGTTACTTGATCAAATGGGTGAACAATTTCAGTATGTTATTGTACAAAATCAATTAAGAGATGAGCACTTTAATTTATTAATGCGTTCAGGACTTAAAGAAAAAGCGCTGATGATGAATGCACAATTAATGACTTTAAAAAAATTATACGCACCGATTATGCTTAAAATTGACGCACATAATGCTAGTTTTTGGGCGGCAACTCAGCGCGATCCAGGCGCAAATGCAAATGTCTTGGGGATTTTAGATCGGCAGCGTTTAAAAATATGGCTTAATTCTGCCTATACACAACTTGATCGCTTAGTGAATTAGTGGATCAAATGAAACTTCGCGTAGCCTGTCATTTAAGTTTTCAGATTGATGCAAATACTGCCTTAATTTTGATGCTGAGACCCTATCAAGGCAATCAGCAATGGATTATACACGAACACTATGAGGTGAATCAGCTGGTTCAGGTGTTAGAAAGCCGTGACAGTTTTGGCAATGCCTGTCAGCGATTAGTCGCCCCCGTGGGGGATTTTAATATCATTGTGACGGCTGACGTCAGAATTTACCATCAACCCACAAATTATGAACATTATTTTGTTGAAATACAGTGTTTGCCAGCAGCTATTTTGCTGTTTTTATTGCCAAGTCGGTATTGTGAGTCAGATCGCTTAACGGTCATTGCACATGAAATTATTGGCGATGCCTTACCAGGTTTTCAGCAAGTGATTAAAATTGTGCAGTGGTTGCAAGCCACGATACGTTATTTACCAGGCTCCAGTGAATATCCTCTGTCAGCGATTGAAATTTATCATCAGGGCTTTGGCGTGTGTCGAGATTTAGCACACCTAGGTATCGCATTGTGTCGCAGCATAAGTATTCCCGCACGTATAGTTGTGGGCTATTTGGAGCATCTTGAACCAATGGATATGCACGCTTGGTTTGAAGTGTATATCGGGCATCAATGGCAAACATTTGATCCAATATGCACTGATGAACAGGCGGGTCGAGTGGTGGTTGCTTATGGTCGAGATGCAGCTGATGTCTCGGTATTTCATCAGTTTGGTTCAGGCGCACTGTTAACAAATATGGTTGTTACGGTTAACAGAGTTGATTGAACAGTAAATTGCATGGCGCATTTTTACTAAAAAAGTTTAAAATGCCATCCCATTTGAACGTTTAATAACACTTATTATGACTTATTGTATTGCAGCTTCTATTGATGAAGGTCTTATTTTGGTTTCCGATTCAAGAACCAATGCGGGTATTGATAATGTGAGTACGCATGGCAAGATGCATCCATTTGAAACTAAAAGTGATCGTAAAATAGTGTTGCTGTGTGCGGGTAATCTGGCAACCACGCAAGCGGTATTAGAACAATTGCATCGCGATAAAATTAAAGAAGCCAAAATTAATATTAATACGGTGGAATGTTTATCAGAAGCGGCTGATTATTTAGGTCATGTCAGTGTCGAAAAACAAAAGCAGCATATTGATTCACATGGTCAATCTGCATTTAATCCGTCAGCCACGTTTATCATTGCTGGGCAAATTGCTGATGAGCCACATGGTGCGTACATGGTGTATTCAGAAGGCAATAGCATTACCAGCTCAGCCAATACGCCATTTTTGCAAATTGGCGAGAGTAAATACGGTAAACCTATTTTAGATCGTTTTCTTAAATTGGATACGTCGATAAACGAGGCGGCGCGTTGTTGTCTGGTTTCTATGGATTCTACTATCAGAAGTAATGCCAGTGTTGGTGCTCCTGTTGAAATGTTAGTGTATCGTAAGGATAGTTTTAGTTTTGCTGAATATTATAATTTTGAAGATGACGATGATTATATGTCTCAATTGCGACGTCGTTGGGAATCAAAATTACGCGAAGCCATTGCCGCATTGCCCGAGTTAAGTCAAGACACAATTAAAACGATGCGTATACATTTGTAAAAATAGCGGTGTTATTTTTTTCGGGTAATTTAGCTAGAACCGTTCAAAGAAAATGCCGAATAGTGGGGGTATTTGGTGTGTTAATGGTGTTGTCTAATGTGACGATGAGTAGCACCTTAGATCAACAACGCAAAGCCTTTGTACGCGCCGAACAGGACTTAGCACAGGGTCAGTATGCTCATTTTAAAAGCTTAACGCACTCACTTATTGAGTATCCGCTTTATCCCTTCCTTATGTACCAGTGGCTAGTTAAAAATCTTGAGCAAACTCCGTTGGTCATTGAGTTTTTACAAACTTACCCAAGCAGTCGATATGCCAAACTTTTAACAGAAAAATGGTTAATCTATTTAGCTGAGCACAAGCAATGGACGCTTTTTTTAATGCATTATCACGCTACGGATAATGCTGTATTACAGTGTTATGTCGCGTGGGCGCATTATCTTGTCGATGATAAATTATGGGCATTAAATGAAGCTAAGCGGCTTTGGTTATCGGGCGTTGAGCAGCCTAACGCTTGTGAGCCTTTATTTGTTGAATTAAGCACGACGTCTTTATTTTCCACTGATTTAGTTTGGCAACGTTTTCATCATGCCTTGTTAACAGGCAATTATCGTTTAGCCCATTATTTACGTAATGACTTTACTGGCGAAGATTTACGTGCCGTTGATTTATGGTTGCGCGTAAATGACAATCCTATGTTGATTACTGAGGTCACGCCATTTGTTAAAGACTCATTAATCAATCAACGTATTGTTGCTTATGGGCTTAAGAAAGCTGTCAAAAAAAATATGGAATTTGCGGTGTCCACATGGACGTATGTCAAGCCGCAATTACAGTTGTTATCTATTCAAGAACTCCACGTTGTAGAGCGTGCACTGGCAATGGCGTTGGCGGTACAGCATGATCCCCGTGCGTACACACAGTTGCAGCAATTATCTGAAATAGATGATGAGGTGCGTGAATGGAAAGTGCGTGTTGCACTGTATGAGCAAAATTGGTCACATGTTCGTGAAGCCTTAGCGGCTTTAAGCGTAGCTCAGCAAGCCTTACCTATTTGGCAATATTGGCTTGGGCGTAGCTTGGCTGTTCAAGGAGATTTATCTGCTGCTAAGCACGCATGGAATAATGCCGCACAAGACCGAAGTTTTTATGGATTTTTAGCCGCGGATGCTATTGCTGCTCCGTATGCTATCAAAAATCAGCCACTGAATTTTTTACCTGCACAGTTAAAGGCTTTGTCGGAGCGCATGGATTTTACTATTATTCATGAATTGCTACGTCTAAAACGTAAAAATGAGGCGCAAAGTTATTGGTGGTTTGCGGTAGAAAAGCTATCTAAAGAAGAAAAGTTGCAGGCAGCAAAATTAGCTCAGCTGTGGGATTTGGATCAATTAGCCATACTAACGTTGGTAAAGGCAGAGTATTGGGATGATTTAGGCGTACGCTTTCCTATACGTCATTATGCAGACATTATGAATAATGCTGAGCGCAACAAGCTTGCACCAGAGTGGCTTTATGGGGTTATTCGTCAAGAAAGTATGTTTGATCCCCGTGTGCAATCAATAGCGGGTGCGCAAGGGTTAATGCAATTAATGCCAAGCACAGGGGCAGAATTGGCTCAAGAATTAAAGCTTAACGCCTTAACAGCACGTCAATTGCTTAAGCCAAAAGTGAATATTCAATTAGGTAGTTATTATATTAAAAAACTTTTAAAACGCTTTAATAGTCATTTTGTATTAGCAATCGCAGCTTATAATGCAGGCCCAGCTCGAGTTAAATCTTGGCTGCCAAATCATCAGTCGATGCCAGCAGATATTTGGTTGGAAACACTTCCTTATAAAGAAACTAGAAAATATATCACTAGCGTATTTTCTTACGCTATTATTTACAATGATTCACTAAAGCTATTTAATGAAAAGAATGAAACTACATTAAAATTGAACACCTATCTTACAGATATTCGCTAAGAAAAAAATTGAGCTGATTTTTGCTCGCCTCTATTGGATAATAAACGGTTTAATTATAAAAATAACTCAAGGTAGATATAAAGTATGGAGAAACAGCATAGTTTTACGCGTGAAGAATTATTAATGTCCGGAAGAGGTGAACTTTATGGACCAAAAAACGCGCAATTGCCCTTACCAAATATGCTTATGATGGATCGTATTACTTTAATTACCGATCAAGGTGGTTTATATGGTAAAGGTGAAATTATTGCTGAACTTGATATCAAACCTGATTTATGGTTTTTTGATTGTCATTTTCAAGGCGACCCAGTTATGCCGGGATGCTTAGGCTTAGATGCAATGTGGCAATTAGTTGGTTTTTATTTGTGTTGGCTTGGAGGCGCTGGTAAAGGTCGTGCATTAGGTGTAGGTAAAGTTGAATTTACCGGGCAAGTATTACCCACTGCAAAAAAAGTTGTTTATCGTATTAATCTAAAACGTATCATCATGCGCAAGTTAGTCATGGGGATTGCTGATGCCACAATGGAAGTTGATGGTAAAGAGATTTATAAAGCGTCAGATTTACGCGTTGGTTTATTTACTTCTACAGAAAATTTCTAAGGTAACAAGAATGAAAAGAGTGGTAGTAACGGGTTTAGGTATTGTTTCTAGTATAGGTAACAATCAAAATGAAGTGGTCGATGCTTTACGACAAGGGCGTTCAGGAATAGTTTTTGCGGATGATTACCAAGAATTAGGTTTTCGTAGTCAGGTGCGCGGCGCCATTACTATTGATGTCGATGCATTAATCGACCGTAAAATTAGACGTTTTATGGGCGATGGTGCAGCATTTAATTATATTGCCATGCAGCAAGCCATTGAAGATGCAGGATTAGATGTTAATGATATTTCTCATGTCAGAACAGGCTTAGTGATGGGTTCAGGCGGGCCGTCAACATCTAATTTAGTTGAAGCAGCCGATATCTTAAGACAGAAAGGGGTTAAGCATGTCGGCCCGTATCGTGTGCCAAGAGCTATGTCCAGCACCAATACTGCATGTTTAGCGACGCCCTTTAAAATTAAAGGCGTTAATTACTCCATTACCTCAGCGTGTGCAACCAGTGCGCATTGTATTGGTCATGCCATGGAGCTAATTCAAATGGGTAAGCAAGATATTATCTTTGCCGGTGGTGGAGAAGAGGTGCATTGGACAATGTCAGTTTTATTTGATGCGATGGGGGCAATGTCTTCTAAATATAATGATACGCCCACTACTGCCTCAAGACCTTACGATGAAGCAAGGGATGGCTTTGTGATTTCTGGTGGTGGTGGCGTGTTAGTTATTGAAGAATTAGATCATGCTAAAGCCAGAGGTGCGAAAATTTATGCCGAATTAGTGGGGTATGGTGCGACTTCTGATGGTTTTGATATGGTTCAACCGTCAGGAGAAGGGGCAATGCGGTGTATGCAGCAAGCCATGTCCACAGTTCATAATAAAATTGATTACATCAACGCGCATGGTACCGGCACTCCAATTGGTGATTTAAAAGAATTAGGCGCATTACAAAGCGTGTTTAGTATGGAAGACATGCCATGGATTAGTTCAACTAAATCACTTACTGGGCATGCCTTAGGCGCAGCAGGTGTACATGAAGCCATTTATTCTTTATTGATGATGACTAATAATTTTTTAAGTGCATCAGCAAATATTGTAACGCTGGAGCCTGCTGCAGTGGGTATGCCCATAGTTAGAGAGCTTAGAGAAAACATTAATCTTACTACGCTAATGTCGAATAGTTTTGGTTTTGGTGGTACCAATGCAAGCTTAATTTTTCAGCGTTATAACGGTTAATAGAGCGTTCATTGGTGGGTAATTATTATTGCACCGCGTTTTGTCCTACCGCATTAGTTTAAATGGCTGAGTGGATGAGTTTTATCAAATATTTTAAGTGTTGTTATGTCTGAGGCCGTTCAAAAAACTCGTTATCACTTTAATAAATTACAAAAGCGTTTGCGTCATTATGTAGGCGATGCAATCGCTGATTACAAAATGATTGAAGCGGGTGACAAGGTCATGGTGTGTCTATCAGGAGGTAAAGATTCGTATACTTTATTAGACATTTTAATGAATTTACAAAAAACAGCGCCTGTAGATTTTGAGTTAATTGCAGTCAATTTAGATCAAAAACAGCCTGGTTTTCCAGAGCATGTTTTGCCTGAATATTTAACTTCTCTTGGTGTGCCATTTCATGTCATTGAAAAAGACACCTATAGTATTGTAAAGCGTGTTATCCCAGAAGGACAAACAACCTGTGGGTTATGTTCGCGTCTTCGGCGTGGAACGTTATATGGATATGCGGAAGAGATTGGTGCCACTAAAATTGCTTTAGGGCATCACCGAGATGATATTTTGGAAACATTTTTTTTAAATATTTTTTATGGTGGTAAATTAAAAGCAATGCCCCCTAAATTATTAAGTGATGATAAAAAAAATATTGTTATTCGGCCATTAGCCTATTGCCGTGAAAAAGATATTCAACGCTACAGTTCGTTTAGAGATTTTCCTATTATTCCCTGTAATTTATGTGGTTCACAATTAAATTTGCAGCGGCAGGCGATGAAGATGATGCTGAATGCTTGGGATAAACAATTTCCTGGTCGTCTTGAAACTATTTTTACTAGCTTACAAAATGTTGCGCCCTCTCATACCTTAGATACGCGATTATTTGATTTTTCTGAGCTTAAAATTTCACGAGAATTGATAAGTGACGTGTCGCCCGACACGTCACTAGATATTTTATCTATATAAGCTTAATTTAAACGGCGGTGTGGCTAAATTAATCTCGGCATTGCTTTAATAATGCTACCTCATCGTCATCGTCATCGCTTTCATTCTCTGATGCGTCATCCTCAGCCTCATTATTATCATTGTTTTTGTCATAATTAGCCGTTAAAAAGACTACGGGGCGAGCAGATTTAAGATATTCATATTCCAGTTTAACAATACAAGGCGGTGTTGTTTTAGCTAAGCTAATGGATTTAAACCAGTCGCCTTTTGCGTTTATTGTTAGTTTTAGCGAGGGGCTAATTAATTTATCTTTACTGGTTTTAACGCTCATGCTGAGCTTTTTAAGCAAAGTGCTGCGTTGTGCGTTTGATAAATTAGCTTGAAATTGAATATTGCCACTAAGTTTAAGTGTGTTATTAATAACCTCAGCACTAAATAACGAGAAGCGTTTGATATTTTTAGTCGCGCTATTTCTTGCTGCCCATACTTGGATAACAGTCTTAATTGAACTAGAGCGAAGCGCTGGACTAGCATCAATTTCTTCCGCAAATACATTAAGGGCAAATTGTTTTTTTGCTTGTTCAGGTGTGGGTGACCAAATGAAATTAATGGTGGGTAATTGCGTTACTTTATCAATATAAACTTTTGAAAAGGACGCACCTGTCGGCGCTGAACCATGTAAAACAACTTGGTTTTGCTCAGTATCATTAATGGTAAAAGGAATAATCAAAGGTGCTTCGCCCACAGTGACGTCCCATTTGCTATTAATGGGTCTAATTTCAGGAGGAGTATTGGGTAGGCTGACAGTGTTTGGTAAGGTGACGGTATTGTTAAAGATAACCGCTTGTTGTAGGTTGGCGTTAACAAAGTCTTTAAGACCTGCCAGACCTTTATCTTCAAATTCAGCAAGAACACCTGTTTTAAAGCCATGACCATAATTATCTTGATGACATGAAGTGCAATCAGAGGCATTAGTATATGTTTGAAATTGTGGATAGCAGTAGCCTGGTGCGTTAAAAAACACACAGAAAAGAATGCTGAATAGCGTTGTAAATATTTTTTGTCTCATGATCATAATATCACCAGTTTTAAGATAACAAACGAGCTGCGGTCTAATAAAAGAGTGTTAAATGTGCCAATCATTAAGAATGGAAATCATTTTCTCAGTGGCTTGATAATCTGTTGTTGACCAAGATAGCTCACCTTCAGGTGTTAAAATAGCAAAATAGGGTAAACCAATTTTTAGTGCACGATGTTCGGGTAGTGCTTTAAATCGTTCAAATTCAGCTTCTTTATCAACTAATTTTACCGAAATAGCATGTAATCGAAGTGCGTCATTTAAGGCTGAATTATGTGTAGTTTCTTTTTTAAAAGCGAGACAATTGGCACACCAACTGGCATAAAAATCAATGAATATCGGTTTTCCTGTTGCTTTGGCCTCTTTTTGTGCGTTAGTGAAATCTCGATGCCATAGAATTCCTGCTTCATTTTCTAGTAGTGATTCAGTATTGCTAGGTGTTGTTGAGATGTGTTTAGTTAGTGTGGTGATGTTTGTGTGGGTAAAAAACGCACTGTCTTGTAAGCTAGAAATCACTAGCCAACCGCCAATCAGTAAACTAATTAAGCTAGCAAATTGACGTATTTTAAGTAAGGGTGTTGCTAAATCAGTTGACGGAATAATCAAAATATTGCCATGTACAACGGCGAACCAAATAGCCAGCAGACCAACAATAAACGTATGACTGGTTGCCAAAGAAATACCCAATACCCCCATGGCTTTTTCAAAATAAGTGTATGCAAAATAAAGGATAACAAAGCCAAAGGCATATTTGATTTTATTCATCCAATAACCGGCTTTAGGTAGTGTTTTAAATTTAACGGTGCTGACAATAAAAAAGGGCAAGCCAACGCCTACGCCAAAGCCAGCCATCATAATACTTCCCGAAGCAGCAATGCTCAGTCGATCAAAAACACTAAGTTGTTGCTGCAATGCGGCTAAGGCATCGGATTTATCGGCAATATTATCAGCCACGTGTAACAGCAGTGCAAAGACAATCGGGCCTACACATGGCGAGATGACTAAGCCTGCGACACTCCCCATTAACCAAGTGCCGGCAAGCCCTTTTACTTGGGAGGTGCGTTGATCTAATGAGTAGACTTCATTTTGCATAAAACTTAATTCAAAAAAGCCCAATAAAGCTAAGGCAAAAGCGGTAAAAAATAAAGCAAAAGCTAAGTTTACCCACGCGGATTGCATAAAGCTGTTAAACGCTCCGCCAGTCATTCCAGCAATTAAGCCAAGTAATGTGTAAGTCCCGATAATACCCAGTAAATAGACTAAGGCGTGTTGCTTATCTTTGCCTTTAATGCCTTGGGCTCGATTGACTATAAACATTGAGGTGATGGGTAGCATTGGGTAGACACAGGGGGTCGCTACAGATAACAAGCCTGCTAAAAACATTAAGCCAAACAGTAGGAATGTATTATTTTGATTTTGGTTAAATAAACTAAGCAATTGCTCAGTGAATGAGACCGAAGTCGTTGTTGTTTCAAGGCTGGTAATGGGCGGTAATGGCAGGGAAATTTTGTTTGTTTTAGGGCGATAACAAACATGCGTAAGGTCATTACAAAGTTGGTATTTAATGGCAAGTGACGTTTCAATAAAGGTAATCGTTTTAGTCGCCATTAAGGAAAAACGATAGGTATCTTTAGCACGGAGAACCTGTGCTTTAACCAATTCATCATAGTGCCCTTTAGGTTGTTTTAGCAGCGTTAATGATAAACCTGCGTTAGCTAAGTATTGGTCTGCATCTAAGGTAATTGGGATAAAGCTATGCTCATCACCTGTATTTAAGTAGGCGTGGTGATCTTGAGGCGGTGTGATTTCAATCGTGTACTCTGCCGGCCAGGTGTGATGGGCTGTGTTTTGTAGTGTTATAAACGCGGATGGCACTTCAGCAAATGCGAGCGTATTGTCAAAAATACCAAGTGCGCACACGAACAATAGTAGGTAAGTTTTGAGCAAATTTCTGTATGTTTCATTAGAAAAAGGAGTTTTTTTTAACACGTTAAAACCTCACGTTAAAAGATGCGGTGACTAAATAATAACTAAAATCAGTGAAGTGATTACTGTTATTCCCTGTAAGTTGGTAGTCTGCATTATGGTCGTAGTATTCAATACCCGTTTGAAATTTAAGTTGTTTAAGTGCTTTCAAATGAGAAATCTCTTTACTTAATTTTATACCGCCTGATAGTGCGCCAAAACTGGCAAGGCGATAATCACTAGAAAAAAACGTGCTTTCCAGTTGCGTGCCTGTGACTTGATAAAAATCAGCCTCCGTTTGTGAGTAATATCGAAGTCTTGGAATGATTAACCATTGATTAGCAATGGGCTGATGCCAACTAACTTCAAAAGTGTGAGATTGGATACTCCAATCATCAGAAGCAAATCGATAATCGATGTGTAAAGCGCCATCGTTGGTGTAATCAATATGGCGAACATATTGCAGGAGCGCAGCCCACTGAAATTTTTCTTCAGGGCGTTGGTCAGGTTTAATAGCATTGGCATATAAATTACCATTGAATAATAACGGCTCATTAGGGTCGTAAAACGCCACAACCTTATAAGGATCAGACATAAAGCCTTCTGAATAAGCAAAGCTTATATTGCCTTGAAGAAGTGAATTTTTATCAATAAGCTGAGTGATGCCTAGTAAATATTGTTGGCTAGTTTTACTACGATTAAAGCCGATTGGACGACTATTCCAAGGCGATGGTGATGGCTCAATGGTATCAAAAGCAACTGATGCTCCGTAATTTAGCGTCGTCATTTTTTTATTAACATCAAGACTTAAATTAGTAGAAAAAAATCGCGAGGTATAATCTTGTTCTCTTGAAAAGCCACCGCCTATATTTAACGCGGCAGTGTCAAAAAAATAGCTTAAATTACCGTTGATTGCATCGCGTTGTTCGCAAATTGAGGCGCCACATGAGGATGTGGCTGACGCTCCGCTAATGACTTGATGTGCGTTGCCTTGAGCATCTTTTTTATTGTACACAGGCGATGCGCCGGAAATAGAATCTCGAACTAAGTTAACTGATGCAGTCATTGCTTTGCCAATGGGTAAACCTAGCGAGCCTTCAAAAATATCGACATTTATACGTTGATTGCTTTCCGAGTAATGACCGTATTGAAAGTCGGATTGATAGTTTTCTTCCACTCTACCAGCATGCGCAGACGAGAGTAAACCTGGTAAAGCGAGCGCAGAAAAGGTTAAATATTGGAGCGTAGTCGAGGGTGTTAATAAATTCATGAGTGTTTAAGAAGTAAATATATCAGCATAAAAAGGTGTTATTAATTGCAGCCACAACCACCGCCTCCGCCGCCATATCCCCCAGACGCAGCCTCTTTACTGAACGCAGTATGTTGTCGTAAACCAAACTCAAGTGGGTCTGGTGTAAGTGCCATCTGTGGTAATGCCAAATTACCTCGTTGCCAAGGTTTAAGTGGCGCGCACCCCACGCCATTCATCACTAAAAATAGAATAAAGCTAAGTTTAATTATGTTCATTACTGCGCTTTTTTTCCAAGAAGTTGGGTTATTTTTTGTTCAATGCCGCTGATATCTGCACTAGCAAAGCCGTGATGAATATATTGAATATGCCCTTGTTGATCAATAATAAAGGAAGTTGGCATGGATTCAATTGCATACTGATCAGCTGATTCTCCTGAATCATCTCGTAGTACAGTAAAGTCAACAGGGATTTCTTTAAGAAATTGTTCGGCTTTGCTTTTATCTTCATCTAAATTGATTGCAATGACTTCAAAGCCTTGGTGCTTTAATTTTTGATGTAAGGTATTAAGCAAAGGAAAAGAGAGGCGGCAAGGTGCGCACCAAGATGCCCAAAAATCTAAATAAATGACTTTATTCTTATAGTTGGTTAGGCGTGTAGTGTTGCTATTATTGAGCGCAGATAGGTTAAACATAGGTGCAGCTTGACCTAGATCTAAGGCGAGTGCAGAGACTGAAAGTAACAAGCAAGGAATGGCGATTAATAGGCGAAGATTCATTTATATTCTCAATTTGCGTAAAGTTATTTATGCAACATGCAGAATCTATGCCAACCTTTATAAGGAAATACTATAGAAGCTCAGTTATAAAAGTGTTTATTAACTTATTGTTTTCAATTATTTTTTTTTGCGTAAAGGCAAGGAGGTTTGTTGTCGTGTGAGAGGATTAACTATGTTACTTTGACTAAAGTTTGCACTGTAAACGTTGTCGTGTAGCGCAAAAAATGGTGGGCAAAAAAAATCCCTTCGACGGTCTAACTTATCGAAGGGATTGTTTAGATTTTCGTAAATAACGTCAACATATTAGCTTTACAGCTTGTTATTAAAATAACGACTAATAGTTAAAAATGACGCTTATAAATTTAATCTTAATTATTTACCAGATTTTTGCATTTCAGAAGCATTGTTGCTAGTTTTTCTTTTTTCTAAATTAGCAAAAGTTTCTGATTGAAGTTGAGCAACAGCTCCACTTTCTAAATGCGCTGATTTTTGGCTTTTTAAGAAAATTACCACTGCAACCATACCAGCGATGCAAAGGCCTACGTATAACCACATGTTATCTTTTACTGGAGCTTCAGACATTTTTAAATCCTCTTTAGTGTTTTATTAATATAATTGATTTTTTCCCCAATTTTTTTATGGGGGGCAACTCAAAAATGTAGAGTCGGTTGTCTGCTAAAACTCAAACAACGGGTAGTTTTTATCATGGGCATGATTCTTAGGTCAAGTTTTTATCATTATTACTATGCAATGTTTTTCAAAAAAATATTAATAATCAATTTGTTGTGATTTAAAAAAACATCGTAAAGCGCTCAAGTTTTTTAAGTGTTTTTTGGACAAAATTGTTTAAGAGAGAGTGGTGAGTTGACTTTGAAAATGACATGAACTTGATCAGTAATATGGCAAGGTAACGCGTAGCCGATGGCATTTTGGGTGGTACTGACAAAGCGAAGCATGGCGTCTTCTGAAGCCACGACATAAGGAGGTGTAATGCCCTGAAAATATTGCTCGTTCCAGAAGACTTCCAACTCCTCTGGTTTTTTTTTAAATAGTGCCAAAGAGAAAGCAATCCTAATGGGGTGATTAGGGTCTAAATTAAGCGGTATCCACGTATTTCCTACGTCGTTAAGCAAGGTTTTCTTTAAAAAAATATTTTCGATAAGTTTTGGCGTTAGCTTAGTAATTGAGGATTGCTGGTGCGTAATAACAAAAATTTCATCAGCAAAAAGTGCTGTGGAACAAAAACAGGTAAATAGTAGCAGTGCTGATCGTAGTGTTATCATGATCAAAAAAACATTGAAACAGAGGCAAACAAGCCTGTAGGCGCAACAAACTGATTATTATCACCAAACAAATATTCTGCTTTAATAATAAGGGGCGTAAAAGGTTTCCAGGCTAGGCCAGTGACGCCAATGTGGGTTATTGTGGGAAGATAACGATGAGTGCCATTTACGTATTCATAACGACTAATCGCATAAAAATCATTCATTAAAGGTACTACGCTTTGTAAATAAAGTCCGTGTTCGGTGCCTTGATTATCTTCAGCTGTTCGATAAATGGCTTCAAACTCAAGCTCATAGTGATTTTTTTTCCATAATAAATCAATGCCAAGCAGTTGATTGCTGGATTTTGGAGTAATGCTTTTATTTTTAAAATTAAGCCAAGAAGCACCAATTTGTAGATTTTCATTGATGTCTAGGGTAACTCGACTGCCAACACCATTTTCAAAACCAAGTTGATAGTCAAAAGCGTCTAAGGTAGCTGATTCATCAAGATAAAAAGCCACGTTCAGCGTATGAACGTTGAAATCAACACGATGAGTAAACATTGCGCCATTAACATGTGAAGTAAATAAGCGTCGTTCAGTGACTAAGGGGCGACTTGTTGTCCAGATTAATGGTGACACATGGGTCAGATTCCAGCGTCCAATAGGAGTTAAAAACTTACCTAAACGAAGTGTGCTAGCAGGACTGGTAAGGATGTCTAAATATAAGCGTTCGGTACTCAGGGTATTATCAAGACTATCAACGCCCTGTGTAGAAAGCCAGTTTTCAGTTTCTATTTCAGCAAAAAAACGTAACCGTTGATGTGGTGACCACGTAAAAAAAAGGCTTAAATCGTTTAAAGAAACACTTTCTTTAAACTGTTGTGGATGCTCATAAACTGCATTGAAATAGCCACCTAAATTTAAATTGATTGCCTGCCAAGTTATGCCACGCCCCCACTGATAATGCGGTAATAACTCAGGTGAGGTGGTTTCTTTTGCAGCGCAATGACTGATAGAGCCAAGTCCAAACAGTAGAATTACGAAAAAATTAAGCATCATAAATACTATAAATTAACAGCGTTAGTGATTGTTAATGGGACGAGTAAATAAGTTAAGGTGAGCAGTGTTTTACTCATTATCTTGTCGCTCGTTAAGAATTAATAGCAAGCGACTGCACTGTGGGAAAAATATGACAATTCGAACGATATTGCTGATTTCTTATATACTGATTAGTCTAGCATCGGCATTAATGATTTCTTTAATGATTTTTGTGCATTTGCAAGATACGCTAAAGTCAGAAATTGAAGAAAAACTTAAATTTCAAGCAGTATCGACTATCCAGCAAATTGACACGGCCTTATTTGAGCGTATGGAAAATATGGCCATGTGGAGTCAATTGGAGGTTATGCAAGAGTTGCGTGTAAGAGATATTGATAAACGCTTGTCACATTTTTTAACAAAGCTGCATACCGGGTACGATGGCGTATACGAGCAAATTTTTGTGGTTGATCAGCAGCAGAAGATTGTTTCATCCTGCGATCCAGCGCTGCTGGGGCAAACGTATAATCAGGGCACGCCTTGGTTAAAGACCGAACAAAATCAGCAGGTGTTTTTTTTGCAAAGCTTGAAGGGACCAGGCGATAAAATGTTTCTTTCAATTGCGATTAACGATGCCTTTGTTAAAGGTGAATTAGGCTACCTTTACGCTGGCTTTAGCTGGGACGAAATTTTTCGATTTTTAGATGCCCCGTTGCCGTTTGGAGGGTCAGCCAAATCCCATGTGTTATTACTGGATAACACTGGACGAATTATCGCCAGCTCAGCAGCGTTTAGAGATAAAACACCACGCTTTAAAGAGCTGCCTGCCTTGTTGGCTGCCCTAGACAAACCCACGGGCTCAATAACGCTGCCCGTTGATTTTCTAAATAATGAAGTTACCTTAATCGGCTATGCGCACTCTTTAGGGTATCGTACTTTTAAAGGCTTTAATTGGACGGTATTAATTTTGCAACCCAATGCCAGTGCTTTTGCGCCCGTGCGTGAGCTTTGGTTAGCCATCGTGGTGTTTTTATGTTTGACCATTTTGTTGGGCGTCGTCGTATCTTTTTTTATGTCTGCAAAAATTGCTAAACCAATTGTTCAATTAGCAGGCTTTACGCGAGAATTTATGCAAGGTAAACAGGTTGCGCCACCACAATTACGCTCTAGTCTTGAGCTAGTTGAGTTAAGCGCGCAATTTAATCAAATGATTAGTAATTTAGAGCAATCAAAACATGATCTAGTTCGCGTTGCAAAGTTAGCTGTGATCGGCGAAATGGCAGCGAGTATGGCGCATGAGGTACGCACACCCTTAGGTATTTTGCGGTCTTCTGCGCAAATTTTACAGCGAGAACAAGGCTTAACTGACATAGGTCGAGAAATGACCGAGTTTATTCTTAGTGAAACTCAGCGCTTAAATGGTTTAGTAACGATGCTATTGGAATGTGCCAAACCAAGAGCCTCTGAGTTTACGCAACAACATCTACAAACCCTTATTGAGCATACTTTAGAATTATTGAGCACGCAGGCGGATGTTAAGCATGTCCAAATTACTAGCCAGTTTACCGCCCAGCGAAGTGACGTATATTGTGATCGTGATCAAATCATTCAGGTGTTATTAAATTTAGTGATGAACGCAATTCAGCATGTTGCCTATGATGGCTTGATTGAAGTCGCGTTAATGTCTCATGATGATGTGGTGGAAATTGTGATCAGTGATAATGGGCAAGGCATTGCTGATGCTAATAAAATCAAGGTTTTTGAACCTTTTTTTACGCAACGAAAAGAAGGTATAGGTTTAGGTTTAACCGTTGTTCAGCAAATTATTTTTTCTCATCATGGTCAGATTTATGTGACTGATAGTCCTCTTGGTGGTGCAAGTTTTCATGTCGTGCTGCCTGTTCAACAGATTTTGGAGTTGTCGTAATGCCCCAGCAAAGTATTTTAGTTGTTGATGATGAAGCAAAAATGCGTCGTTTATTAGAAATCATGTTAACGCAAATGGGTTATGAGGTCTTACAGGCAGAAAATGGGCGTGTTGCACTTGATGTTTTAATGCACCACGAAATAGATTTAGTTATTACTGATTTACGCATGCCAGAGTTAGATGGCATAGGTTTATTAAAGCAGCTTCGTGAACAAAATAATGATTTACCCGTTATTTTAGTGACCGCCTACGGCACGGTAAATTCTGCGGTGGATGCGATGAAGTATGGTGCCAGTGATTATATCGTCAGACCTTTTGAATTAGATGCCGTAGAAGCAGCGGTACAGCGGGCGTTAAAATTAGCAAAAGTACAACGTGAAAATCGTTATTTACGTCAAAAAGTTGAGCAAGGATGGCATGGCTTTATTGGTAAAAGTACCGCTATGCAAGAAATTTATACGCAAATTGAGCAGGTTTCCGTAACCAAAACAAGCGTGCTGATTCAGGGCGAAACTGGAACAGGTAAAGAGCTCGTTGCCCGCGCTATTCATCAAAGTTCGCCGCGTGCTGACGCACTGTTTGTATCCATAAATTGTGCAGCTATTCCTGCCGATATTTTAGAAAGTGAGTTATTTGGTTATAGCAAAGGCGCGTTTACTGGTGCGAACAAGGAGCGTGTTGGTAAGTTTGAACTTGCCGAAGGCGGCACCTTGTTTTTGGATGAAATCACCGAAATGGACTTTAATTTACAAGCTAAATTATTGCGTGTTTTGCAAGAACGTTCCTTAGAGCGTTTAGGCAGTAATCGCACGATTAATTTAGATGTGCGGGTAATTGCAGCCTGTAATCGTAATCCTAGGCAAGCAATTGTTGAGCAAAAATTACGTGAAGATTTATTTTATCGCTTAAATGTATTCCCCATTATCTTGCCGCCCCTACGAGAGCGTAAAGAAGATATTTTACCGCTAGCACACTTTTTTTTAGCCCAACACGCGCGTGAATTTGCGTATCCTTTTAATGGTCTTGAAGATAACGTGACAGAATGCCTGTTGGCGTATCCTTGGCCTGGCAATGTCAGAGAATTAGAAAATATGATGGAGCGTGCCATTGTCTTAAGCGGCGGGAAAAAGATTTCTATTGCGCATTTATCCAGTGATATTTTAGGTGCTTATCAACATAAACAAGCAGTTGCTGAGCCAAGCAGTGCGCTGAGTATTGTGGCAGAAGTGCCAAATATGGCCAGTTTAACTGAGCAAGTCGAATATTTGGAAAAACAGTTAATAGAAGATGCCTTAATAAAAACTAACGATAATAAAGCCAAAGCCGCGCAGTTGTTAGATATAAGTGAGCGTTCGTTATGGTATAAAATTAAAAAATATTTTTAATGCAGACAGCTTTAATGTCTTAATATGCAGCCGTTTTAATGAGGTTTTTTTGTGATGACTTTTACTAAGCAGTCCAAATATTTATGGTTGACAGTATTTATTGGATTAAGTTTGTTTTTTGTTAATCAGGTTGAAGCTAAATCTACCGTAAAACCAGCGTCACTGTTAACCGTAAACATTGCTATTTTGGCGCAGCTTGATAAGCCAGCGATTAATTTATCGATTATCGATCCTGTCGTGCTTGATAAAGGTGAATTAGGTGCTGAACTGGCAATACAGGAAAATAATATTACGGGTGAGTTTATTGGTCAGTCGTTTACCTTAAAAAAATTTATTGTGCCCGCCAATGCACATGCAGAAACTGTTTTTAACGAGCATATTGTGGGGAAGTTTAATTATCTAGTGACGCTCTTATCCCCAGAAAAAACCTTAGCTATTGCAGATTTAGCACGCCAGCAAGCGTTGCTCATTCTCGATGCCGCAACCGTGGATGATAGCTTACGAAACACTGACTGCCGTGAGTCTGTATTGCATCTATTACCAAGCAGAGCCATGCGTGCGGATGCCTTAGGTCAATATTCAATAAAAAAACGCTGGCATAGATGGTTTTTAGTGGTGGGCGCGGAACCTGCTGATCAATTATTTGCGGAGGCCCTGAAGCGTACTGCGAAACGATTTAACATTAAGATTGTTGCGGAAAAGCAATGGTCACACACTTTTGATGCGCGTAAAACAGCGCAAGCAGAAATTGACGTATTTACCCAAATTGAAGATGATTACGATGTTCTGGTGGTTGCTGATGAACAAAATTTATTTGGAGAATACCTTGATTATCAAACCTGGTCGCCACGACCAATTATTGGAACACAAGGATTAAGCGCGGTTGCTTGGCATCCAACGCATGATTTATGGGGGGCTACGCAAATTCAAAAACGTTTTAAAACGCAAGCAGGACGCTGGATGAATGAGCAAGACTATGCCGCGTATTTAGCGATTCGGGCATTAGGAGAGGCGGTTACACGTACCCATTCGAGTGCGTGGCAAGCGCTTAAAAACTTTATGTTAAGCGATAGGTTTGTGTTACAAGGTTATAAAGGTAGTGCCTTATCTTTTCGTGCATGGGATGGTCAATTACGACAACCTATTTTACTTGCAGCCCCGCGTTCGCTGGTGGCGGTAGCCCCTATTGAGGGTTTTTTACATCCTAAAACAGAATTAGATACCTTAGGGTATGATGCACCAGAATCTCTTTGTAAAAGGAAAGAATAATAATGAAAAAATGTCTTCGTGTAGTGGGGCTAGGTGCATTTCTCTGGGCGTTTAATGGCGAAGCTGAAACTGTCTTTGTAAGTTTAGAAAAAGATAACGCTATTGCTGTGGTTGATCCCGTCGCAGGTAAATTACTTAAAACCGTTGCCGTAGGGCGACGTCCGCGAGGCATCGCATTAAGTACAGATGCTAAATTTTTATACGTTGCCGTGAGCGATGATAATATAATAAAAAAATTTAATGCTGATACCTTAACCGAGCTGGCTGATTTACCGTCAGGGAATGATCCAGAAACCTTTGCGTTAAGTCCAGTTGATAAGCGAATGTATGTTTCTAACGAAGATGATAGTCAGATATCCGTCATTGATGTTGATAAAAAGACAGTGTTAACGCGCATTCCTGTCGGCGTCGAACCAGAAGGCATTGCTGTCAGCCCAGATAATCAATGGGTGGTAAGTGCGTCTGAAACCACTAATATGGTGCACTGGATCGAAACCAAAAATTACACCCGTGTGGCAAATACCTTAGTCGATCCAAGACCTAGGGCACTTACCTTCACCGCAGACAGCAAACAAGTGTGGGTCACTTCAGAAATGGCAGGAAAATTGATGGTTTTAGATGCTAAAACTAAGCAAATCATCAAAGAATTGGTATTTGAAGTAGAGGGGGTCACGGCAGAAAAAATTCAGCCCGTTGGCGTGCTGGTTGATAAGCACATGCAGCGAGCTTACGTAGCCTTAGGACCTGCCAATCGTATTGCGGTAATTAATGTCGCCAATTTAACGGTAGAAAAAATGTTGTTAGTGGGGGCGCGAGTGTGGAATATTGCTTTTTCTGCCGATCAAAAATATTTGTATTCAGCCAATGGCTTAAGTAATGATATGTCTATTATTGATCTTGAGCAATTAAAGGTGATTCGCTCAATCGGTGTGGGAACAAATCCGTGGGGGCTTGCGGTAAAGCCATGAGTAATACTGTTGCATTATCGATAGAAAATTTACGATTTGCTTATCAAGGAAAATTAGCGCTTGATGACGTGAGCTTTACTATTAACGCCAGTGACTTTACTTTTTTATTAGGGCCTAATGGCGCAGGTAAAAGCACATTATTTGCGTTAATAACACGATTATATGACTGTCGCGAAGGTAAGATTGCGTTAAACGGTTTTGATATTAAACAGCAAACGCGTAAAGCTTTAGCTACCTTAGGTATTGTATTTCAGCAAACAACCTTAGATGTAGACTTAACTGTGCAACAAAATCTGCATTATCATGCCGCATTGTATGGCATGAGTCGGAAACTGGCTAAAAGCAGAATTCAAGAAGAGTTAGAACGCCTGGCTATGTTTGAGAGGCGCTCAGAAAAAGTGGCTAAATTAAACGGTGGCCATAAACGTAGAGTGGAAATTGCCCGAGCTTTATTGCATAAACCTAGCATATTATTATTAGACGAGCCTACTGTAGGTTTAGATGTACAAAGTCGTGTAGCGATTGTCGAATACATTCATTATTTAACAGCACATGAGCAGTTAGCGGTGTTATGGGCAAGTCATTTATTGGATGAAATTTATTCAACAGATCAAGTGCTAGTCATGCATAAAGGTAAAATTAAAGCGAAGGGGCATCGTGAACAGATTGTTGCAATGACTCAAACTAAGGATATAAATACCGCTTTTGCGCAATTAACCCAAGGAGAATTGTCATGAGCTTAACGCATTATATGCGAGCAATGCTGGGAATAATTGGTCGAGAGTTGTGGCGCTTCATCACTCAGCGCGAACGCTTTATTTCTGCATTAGTTAGGCCCTTAGTCTGGTTATTTGTTTTTGCAGCAGGATTTAGAGCCGCGTTAGGTTTAGCGATTGCACCGCCATACGATACATATATTCTGTATGAAGTGTATATAACACCAGGCTTGTGTGGCATGATTCAATTATTCAATGGGATGCAAAGCTCCTTGTCGATGGTTTATGATCGAGAAATGGGTAGTATGCGTTTGTTAATGGTAGCGCCATTACCACGATGGTTTTTGTTGTTAAGTAAGTTACTTGCTGGCACTGGCGTGTCAATTTTACAAGTATATGTATTTTTGCTGATTGCTTACATGTATGAAATAGAAGCGCCATGGCAAGGCTATTTTTTACTGCTTCCTGCATTAATGCTTACCGGCTTAATGTTGGGTGCGTTAGGTCTGTTATTATCATCATTTATCAAGCAGCTGGAAAATTTTGCAGGCGTAATGAATTTTGTTATTTTCCCGATGTTTTTTATGTCAACTGCATTGTATCCATTATGGAAACTAAAAGAATCTAGCAAAATATTATATGCGCTGGCAAGTTATAACCCCTTTTCACAAGCAGTAGAATTGATACGTTTTGCACTGTATGGGCAATTAAATCACTATGCGTTAGCCTATACTTTAGTTACATTTATATTATTTAGTAGCATAGCTATTGTAGGTTACAGTCCTTCAAAAGGCATGATGGCAAGAAAGGGAATAGGGTAGTGTGAGGCTTTAAGTAAGTAAGGTGTGCGTGTATATTTATATATCATTAACGCGATGCTCAACTTTAAATGAATTGAAGACAAGGCCGCCTCTCCTGTAGAGTTGTTCTACGAAAAAGCAACGATGAGGGAAAAGAGCAGGGCAAGCGCATATAAATTAGTGTAAAAATGAGATACTTATCTTTTTGGGAGGTTGTCAGTTGGCATTAAGTTTACAAGAAGCTTTTTCATCGTTGGAAGACCCGCGTATAGAGCGGCATAAGAA
>Ga0247844_1000266_pt1 | contig 113207 bp, 105 predicted proteins | sample LaCtaG_FD_192421 | JGI IMG/M metagenome (GOLD analysis project Ga0247844, IMG submission 192421) | Freshwater microbial communities from meromictic Lake La Cruz, Castile-La Mancha, Spain - LaCruzMarch201714.5m_1 | ecosystem: Environmental > Aquatic > Freshwater > Lake | place: Spain...
ACGAATAAGAGACTTTTTTGCCGATATTGGCAGCTATAGAGATAAATTAAAATCTTTGATAAATACAAACTTTCAAATCATCAAAACTCCAAAATTGGTTTTGCAAACCTCTGTGAGTTAAGTATAATTTTGGTAGGGTTGGGTTTGTTGATAGTCACTAAAATCCAATGGATAGACAGCGCCGCTTCATTGGTACTTTCCTTAGTCATCTTTTACAACGGTTTCCAACTGATTCGCGGCTCGGTAGCTGCTTTGATGGACGAAACCGACCCCGAACTTTTTGAACACGCAGTGGATATTCTTAATAATCACAAGAAAGACTACTGGATTGATGTTCATCACATGCGCATTCAAAAATACGGCTCTGATTTACACGTTGATTGTCATTTAACCTTGCCCTATTATTGGGATTTAAGACAGGTACACGAAGCGGTTCATGAATTTGAACATGCTCTCGAAGCCAACAATGTAGGGCACGTCGAGCTTTTTATCCATGCAGATCCCTGCCTGCCTGAATGTTGCAAATACTGCCGGTTGAGCGATTGTTCAGCACGTTCAAGTGTTTTTAAAAAAGACATTGACTGGAGCATCCACAATTTAGCCAAAAACCAAAAACATTTTGTAGAAGCCGATTGACTGACTACCTGATTACGGTCTTTTCACTTTCACTCCTTGCAATAGACGAATTTATACAGCTTTTTTGTACTATTGTTTTCCACAATTTTCAAAACCTAACACCCAATGAATTTTAAATTATCCGACAAAACTGTTTTCGCCTGGCATAAGTGGCTGGGTATATTTGTAGGCGTTTTTACCCTGTTTTTAAGTATTACCGGGATCCTATTGCTTTTTTCCGACGAGATAGATGCCGCCACAGCCCCTGAATTAGTTAAAGTAACGCCTGCTCAAAAAAGGTTTCCGTTAGATTCTATGCTTTCCACCCTAAAGCAGATATATCCACAGGCGATTTTAAAGGAAACGATTTTGAATACGTCCCATCCCGACCACGCAGTGGTTACTGAAATGACGCTCAATAATGAACGGCAATGGGTGTATTGGAACCCCTATACCAATCAAATCAACGGAGTTCGTAAAAGTGAAGAACTATTTATGGAGAATGTGCTTGAATGGCACGAAGAATTCACCGCGGGAGAATTTGGTCACCTGTTCCTGTTTGTGGTAGGTTTGGCTCTGTTAGAGTCAGTACTGTCCGGATTGTGGTATTATCGAAAATCGTTGCTGAAAGTTTTTAAAATAGGAGTCCGAAACAGAAATACGTATCTCTTTAATGCCGACTTACATAAGTTAATCGGGGTAAGCAGTTGCCTGTTTTTACTGCTTATGGGCGGGACAGGCACTTTTTTTCACTGGGAAAAAATAGAACGAATGCTGGGCGAAGAAGGGGAAACTCCGCAACCGGTGGAAAAAAGTATCATGATACCCCCTCCGCCTGTTTCCCGAATCACGTATTCACTTGACCAATTTACGGGTGTTGCTGCCCAAAACATAGCCGGTTTTATTCCTGAATTGATCACTTATCCACAAGTCGATGAGTCACTTTCAGTATCCGGCGACCGTTCTGAAAGTATGCGTTTATTGGGAGAATTTAATTCGAGTGCTTTGTTTGACAGCAAATCAGCGGCACTTAAAGGCATAACTCACCGCGAAGACGGCGATTTGGAGCAAACTATGGAGCGCTCTTTTGAACAACTTCATTACGGCCAATATGGAGGAATTTGGAGCAAAATCATCTACGCTTTCGGCGGCTTGTGTTTGGCTACCCTTTCGATTACGGGATTCGTTATTTGGCTGAAAAAGAAGTAAATTGGAGGATAAACGATGTAAAAGGCTTTGTCCCTTTGCACACTACACTTTAGCCCTTATACATTATTAAGCTTTCGGGTGTGCCTGTTTATAAATCTTTTTCAATTTCTCAATCGTATTGTGGGTATACACCTGCGTAGCGGCCAAACTACTATGCCCAAGCAGGTCTTTGATGGAATTCAAATCGGCACCGTTATTGAGCAAATGAGTAGCAAACGTATGTCGAAGAATGTGTGGACTGCGTTTTTGAAGAGACGTAACAGCCGACAAATATTTATTTACAATTCGCTGAATCAGAACAGAATAGGCAGGTTCACCTTTATTGGTCAGAATCAGTACATTGGTGGAAGCATTAGGGAAATTTTCCCGTTTTATGCTTTGGTAGTTTTTAATCAAATCGGCCAATCCCTTGTAAATCGGAATGATGCGCTCTTTATTTCGTTTGCCCAACACCTTTAGTGTTTGGTCATAAAAATTCAGGTCATTGTCGCGTAATGTCAGTAGTTCGGCCAAACGCATTCCTGTTCCGTAGAGCAATTCCATGACCAATTTGTCGCGAATCCCATCAAAATCATCCGCAAAAGTCACTTCATCAAACATCAATTGCAGGTTCTTTTCTTCCACAAACATCGGCAAAGGTTTATCGGTTTTTAAGGCCGAAACCCGCAACGTAGGATTCGCAGCTATTACTTTACACCGCAACAAATACCCATAAAAAGACCGCAGCGTGGCCAGTTTTCGGTTCACGCTGCGGTGGTGTAATTCTGCCTCTACCAAACTTACCGCCCATCCGCGTATCATGCGAAAGTCGGCTTTGTCGAGGTCTTTCAGGTTGTATGTTTTCTCCAAAAACTCAGCAAACTGTTTTAAATCCTTCCCATAAGCGGTAAGTGTATGCGGGCTGAGCCGTTTTTCGTGGGCGAGGTGTTGGAGAAATTGTTCAAGCATGATCTATAACGTTCTTATTCTCATGTTTTTATACCAAGCTTCGTCGCCGTGGTCCTGCAATGCAATTTTACCTTTAGCGCGAGGCGTGGCATACGGCCATTTGGTGAATTTACTTTTAGCCAATTGCGCTTTCCAGGCATCACTGCCGTACTCATACTCAACCACTTTTACGCCATTAAGCCAGTGTTCCACATGATTCCCGTTGATTACAATTTTTGCTTTGTTCCACTCACCGGCAGGTTTAGCCACCCACTTACTTGGCGCCTGCATGTCGTAGTTAGCTCCCGTTTTTTGTTTATCGTTGATTGTCACCATTTTCCCGTTGTCATTAAACGGAGGATAGCCTTCATCATCAATCACTTGGTATTCCGGGCCTGAATAGTAGGGTGGATTTTTAGGGTCTTCTATGACTTTATACATCACACCACTGTTCTTCTTAGGTGGAATTTTGAAATCAAATTCCAGTTCAAAACTTTCAAATTCTTCATCTGTCACAAGGTCACCGGATTTGCCGTGGGTCATCAATGAGCCTCCCATCACCATCCAGCCGGAAGTGCCTGTTTTCCCGTACCTATGCCAACCCGCAGTGGATTTTCCGTCAAAAAGATTTTTCCACGGGCCCGGTTTAGAGGCGTAAGAACAGGTAAGAAAGCCAAGTAAAAAAACAGTCAATAAAATACCGCTATTTTTCATGTTTAAAAGTAGTTTTTAGTTTAACAAAAAAGGGAATACACAGGTAAAATTTACTCGTTTATCTTCTTAGCAACTGCTACTCCAATCTTCGAATCTGCGGTTCCGTAATATAGAAACCATTTTCCTTTAAAAGAAGCCAAACCTTCCACAAAACACACCTGATTCACTTGCCCGACGATTTCGTAAGGCTTGTCCGGTTTCAGAAAATAGTTTTCTGAACGGTCTTTCAATTGGACGGGATTTTCGGCATCAAACAAAAACTGGCCGGCCGCATACGTTCCTTCGGCAAGGCTTGCATCGCCCGTTTGGTTATAATTCATTCCATTGTAAATCAGAACAATACCATCTTTCGTCAAAAAAGCCGGCGGCCCGGATTCCAACAAACGGGAGTCGTGTTTTCCGTTACGGGTAGTTGCTACCGGAATGCAGTTTACGTCCGAAACATCCAATGATTTATAAGCGGGGTCATTAGGTCGCGTGGCAGGATACCAGTTAATTAAATCGTCAGAAGTAGCAATATAAAGTCGGGCTTGATCACCCCAGTACATCCAATACTTCCCGTTGATTTTGGCCGCAATGAATTTATTGCCCACTTTCCGACACACAATTGCTCCTGATTTTGACCAAAAATCGCGTTTACCCTTAATAAAACTGTTGAAAGCCAATCCGTGTTTTTGCCAATGGATCAAATCACTTGAGGAAGCCACACAAAGACGGGCCAAGTCTCCATCGTACGCTGTATACGTCATTACATAACGCCCATCTTCGGTCTCAACAATGCGTGGGTCTTCGCAGCCTCCCTCCCACTCGTATTTTTTCATGAAGTCGTTGTCAGGATAAAACACGGGTTCGGGCATACGTTTGAAATGAATACCGTCATTGCTTGTTGCCAATCCCAAACGCGATGTTCCTGCGTACTTACCTACTTTATCCTCGGCTCTGTAAATCATATACACCTTGCCGTTTCGCACCACTACGGCCGGATTAAAGACGTCTTTCTCTTCCCAATTGACCGTTTCACCGCGTAATGGACATTTAAACGTGGTAGTAGCTTTAGCTTCCAGAATCGGGTTAGCAGCGTCTGCTTTCCGAAAAGGCCCAATCATCCAAGGCTGTTGCTTCTGAGCAAAAGTAAGTTGGGCAAGAAGAAGGAGTAAGAGTAGGTTTTTCATCTGAAAATCGTAGATTAGAAATGTAAAATCAATATGAAACTTACCCATTCGCTATTAACTCATTCCAGCGTTTTTTATGCTCAAATTTTAAAGCAGCATCATTTTCAAGAAGAGTCACGTAGTTATGAATAAATTCGGAGGTATTGGACAACAAACGGAGGTAGTATTTGAGTGACTTAATAACACCATTTACCATTACTTGACATCCGTGTACATTTCTAATTTTTTCTAAGCAATCGTTATCCCATAATATGTACTCATTTACTATTACTTGACATCCGTGTACATTTCTAATTCGTTCAATTTCTTGTCGAATTGCATCTTTATCTGCCTCATTTACATCGGCAGTTGATAGCAGATAATACCTTGATACCTGACTTGTTACGAATTTTTGAAAAGCATCTTTGACTAACTGTAACGAAATAGGAATACCATGTTTTACTTCAACGGCTTCAAAAGGTCGCTCATTTTCATCCACAATATCAATATCCCCAATTCGTCCGCTACGTTTGTCTGCTGACGTATGACTCTCGATAGCCTGCAACCTTTTGCCTTCAAAACGTTTAACTTCGCTTAGCAAACATTGATAAACTGCATATAAGGCAAGTGTTGGAAGACGAGAAGCTCCTTCTTCCAAATACTCGGAATGAAAATGGTTATTAAGCAATTCTGTGAGACCATCACAAGTTAGATCATAAGGTCTTGCAAAATCTATTTTACTATTATCCGAAACCATTTTAATATCCAATTATTAAAATTCCTTTTAGCGGTAAACTCAATCTATTACTGATATATAATGTTTCTAAAAAAACGCACACCTTTTGAAAATCGTCTTTCTTTTGGTAATCATTTCTGACAGCGATTATTAAATATTCAACCCCATACATCATACAGGCTTGAAAAATGTCTTTTAAAAACTAATAATTAACCACTGCCCTACCTGCTTCTACTTCCAAAACAATTTTCCCATCTGCACTTAATGCGTCTGCACTAAAATATTTGTCAATTTTATTATTAAGACCAAAAAGAACTGGAACCGGGATTTTATCTTCTTTTTTTTTTGAAATCTCTACTTGAAAATTTAATGCTTGTAAATAGGGGGATATCTTTTTTAAAACACCATCACTATCTAAATTATTTTCAGGTGATTTTATTTCATCATATACCAATTCAAAGCATTTTACAACATTTTTTATCTCTTCTGAGATACCAACTGAGCGAGGGAAAAACTGATATTTAAGCATAACTTTTGCTAATTTTGACTTTTCTGTCGTAAAGGTAAGCTACGAATTTATTACATAACTATCTAAAAATCAATGTTTTACAAAAACAAAAACCCATATCTTATTTGATTTAGTATTAGTTAAAGCTAATTTGAAGGACATAATATATAAGTGTACCTCTTGTATCTTCAAAGCCCTTCATTTTTCCAGAAATACTGAAAGGTTGACATGGAAATCCTGCACACAATACATCATGGTCAGGTACAATATTTAAATCCAATTTGGTAATATCTCCAAATGGAATTTCACCAAAATTCAGTTCATATGCACGTTGAGCATGATAATTAAACTCAGACGTAAAAACACATTTGCCTCCAATCTCTTGAAAAGGTATTCTAAAACCGCCAATACCAGCAAACAGGTCGATAAAAGTAAAGTCTGGATTTTGCGGAGCTGGAAACGGCACATCCCAATTAAGGGGAAGAAGTTGTTGAATATTAGGCTCTTCTACTAAATTTAATTTGTCGGCTACTTCATCAAAATATTCTTTTGCTCTTATCTCATAAGATTTTGACAACTCATTCTCGTGATTATAAAGGGAGTGCGTAAAATATGCCAAATTTTCCGCACTCCCATTCATGTTTTCAAAACCAAGCTTTTCTCTTAATTCGCTGTATTTAACCATTTCACTGATTTTGAGTAATATTTATTTAGTACTGCTAAAACATTTTTAATCAAAACACAACGAAGCCGCTCCCAAAAGTCCGGCATCATTGCCAAGAGTAGCCCGTTTGATTTCGAGGTCTTTCAAATAGTAAGGTGTCAACCAATAGTTGAGTTGTTTCATTACGGCCGGAATGATGTAATCGTAAGAAGCCGACAAACCTCCGCCAATCAAAATCAATTTAATGTCCAAAATCCGAATCATAGCTACCAGACCATCACCCAGCATTTCGCCTACTTCCGTCCAGATTTGGAGGGCCAACTCATCTCCTTCCGCCGCTGCGGCTACAAGCCCTGTAGTTGAAATGGAACCATCATCAGGAAGCGCCGTTTCTCCTTTGTAGGCTTTGCGCATAACATTGGCCAAATCAAGCAATTCTTTTTTACCAATATTACGCTCCAGCACTTTACCATTCCGTGACGGAATATGCCCCGGCTCCATCGCATTACCGTCGCCGCCCACAAACACTTTGCGATTGATGATAGCAGCACCGCCTACTCCCGTTCCAAGCGTAATAAAAATATAATTTTCGTTGATTTTCTGTTCGGCAAAATAAAACTCGCCTAATGCTGCCGCGTTGGCGTCGTTTTCTAAATAAAATTGCACGCCTTCAAAACGTTTCGACAAATAGTCAACCAAAGGTACATTATCAATTTCCGGAATAGCCGTGATTTCGAGGGGAACGGTACGTTTACGATTAATCATCCCCGGCAATCCGATTCCTACTTTGGTAATGTTGGGATATTCGTGAAGTTGAACTGAAATGGCATCGCCCAAGTGTTTTTCAAAATGCCCTAATTCGCGCCAGCCGGCAGTATCGTGACTATAAAAATTAGAAATCCGACCAGTTTCAGTGTCCACGACACCCATTTTGACGTTAGTTCCGCCAACGTCTATGCCCAAATAATGTTCCATTGGTGATTATAAATCGTTATCAGTGAATTAAATACTAAAAGGATAGGTAGCTCGCAAATTACCAATTTTCGGGCCAAAATTCCTAAAATCAACTAATATCTCCTAATTGTGGACGCATCAAAATCTCCTCAATCACTGCACCGGGTGATAAATTATAAGCTGACCAAATCATTTTGGCCACATCAGTTGCCTGAATAAAACGCTCCGGCGGCAAATCTACTCCTTCCCAACTCGCAGTCAACGTAGCTCCCGGCAATATCGCCGTTACTCTGATTCCGTGAGGTTTGAGTTCTTCACGCAGTACTTTGGTCATTCCGTATAATGCAAATTTAGAGACGCAATAAGCCCCTCCGTTGGTGTAAGCAGTGATACTGGCAGTTGAACATAAGTTAAAAATATGCCCTTTCTTCCGTTCTATCATTCCTTCAATTACGCCACGGGTGAGATAATAAGCACTGTACAGATTGGTTTCAATCATACTTTCCAACGTTCCGGAAGGTTCGTTGTAGATTTGACCCGGAGCGAACAGTCCTGTATTGTTGACCAATACCTCCACGGGTCGGTTTAATTCCTGTATGAAATCAACGAAGGCTTCTACTTCTTTTCTTACCGCCATATCGGCGGTTTTTACATAAAGACGAGCGGGAGCATATTGCTCTTGAAGTGCTTTTTGTAAATCTGTTAAGTCGTTCTCATTACGGGCACACGTAACGACATCGAAACCAGCAGCCATAAATTGCTCAACCGTCGCTTTTCCAATCCCTTTGGTACCTCCACTGACAATTACAATCGGGTTCATCTTAAAAAAATGTTATTTTCGTTAAACAAAGGTTAAGATAATGTTTTACTTTTGTTGGCTTTTTCTTCCAAAAAAGCTATTTTTAACTCATAAATCATTTTTTTCAAACTTAAAAAATTGACAATTCATCAATGAATGTTTGGCATGTGTGTTTGGCCTTTGTAACTGCTTACCTGTTGGGGTCTATCCCCTCCGCCATTTGGTACGGTGAAGCTTACTTTGGGATTGATGTTCGTAAGTTTGGCAGCGGTAATTCGGGCGCAACAAATACATTTCGAGTACTGGGCAAACGCGCCGGTACGATTGTTCTGCTCATTGATGTTTTAAAAGGATGGACAGCGACAAAATTGGCCAGCATTTTATTCTTTTTAGGAGCAATTGATTCTTCTCAAATCCTTACTTTCAAGCTGTTATTAGGAACAGCCGCTATTTTAGGGCATTTATATCCTATTTTTGTAAATTTTAAGGGTGGAAAAGGGGTTGCCACATCGTTGGGAATGATTCTGGCCATCGACCCGCAGGTTGCCTCTGTCTGTATTGCCATTTTTGTACTGGTATTTTTAGCTTCACATTACGTTTCTCTAAGTTCAATGGTCGCGGCCTTTGCATTTCCCATGATTTTGGTTTTGGGAATTTTCGGAAAAGCCAGCACCTTACTGATTGTTTTTGGCTTCCTTTTGTTTGCTATTGTGGTACTTACCCATCAAAAAAACATTGTTCGTCTCCTAAACGGTAACGAAAGCCGCGTCTATCTACGACGGCGGCGAAATAAATAGTTTGAGTTGCTGCAAGTTGCCTTTGCGCCGGAACGTTTGCAGTTTACCGCAGTTCCATTATGTTTGTGCTAGAATGTTAATCTACATTCCAATCAGCAAACATTTGAACTACAATGTCAGCAATTTCTCTCACACTCATTCTCATTATTATCACCGTTGGTATCAGTTGGTATGCCTGGCAAAACCCTTCTTTGCTTGACAAATGGGTCATGGATCCCGTCCGGGTTTCCAAATACAATGAATATTACCGTTTTGTTACATCCGGCTTCATTCACGCCGACGTTGGGCATTTGATTTTCAACATGTTCAGCCTTTACTTTTTTGGAGAAGCCATGGAAATGTTTCTGGGTCAAATCTTCGGCCCCACTGGGACTTTTTATTATTTAGCCCTCTACATTGCCGGTATTGTTGTTTCGGATATTCCTACTTTTTTGAAACACCGCAAAAACAGCGGTTACAAATCGCTCGGTGCATCGGGAGGTGTATCCGCCCTTTTGTTCGCCTTTATCCTCTTGGCTCCTTTGCAAAAAGTATGTTTGTACTTCGCTATTTGTATTCCCGGGTTTATTTTTGGGCTCATTTATCTGGCATACTCATTTTATGAAGCCCGCAAGATGGGGGGCCGGGTCAATCACGATGCGCACATCTACGGTGCCATTTTCGGAATTCTTTTTATGGCCGTTATTTTGCCCGAAACTGTTCCTAATTTCTTTGCCCAAATTGCTTCTTGGAGACTCTTTTAAGACTTTTTGGCCTACGCTAATCGTTATTTTCTAAACATTATCTTTTAAATCATGAACAAACGCATTTTTGGGGCATTACCGATTTTAGCGGTTTCCTGCCTACTGTTTACCCCCGCAAAAGCGCAGGATGTATCCATCCAATACGCCCAAAGCATTACCCCACAAGACCTCGAACGACACCTGCGCGTTATTTCTCACGATAGTCTCGAAGGCCGCGATACGGGTTCGCGTGGGCAGAAAAAAGCCGCTAATTATGTCGCTAACTTTTTCAAATCCGTTGGTTTACAAGCAATTGTTCCTACTTCCGATGGTCAAAAATCGTATTTCCAACCCTACGCACTTTACCAAAAAAGTTGGGGGGAGGTGTATCTGGCTACCGAACATCAGCGCTATGAACTACAGCACGATTTTTATTTAAGTGGTATCCTCAACGTGCTTTCTGAAGAAAAAGTCCCGGTGATATTTGCGGGTTACGGTATTGAATCCGACAAATATGACGATTATAAAAACCTGAATGTAGAAGGCAAAGCCGTAGTGTTTTTGGAAGGAGAACCGAAAGACAAAAGTGGCAAATTCCTGCTTTCGGGCGATGAGAAAGCTTCCAAATGGAGCAGCGATAACATGTCTTGGCAACGAAAAGTAAGTTTGGCGACTGCCAAAGGAGCAAAATATGTCTTGATAGTTTCTGATTTGACAGGCGATGAATTTACCCAACAGGTAGCTAAACGCGGAGCTATGAATCAGCGATTTAATCGCCTTTCCATGAAGCCATATACTGAAAAAGTGAGCGGAAATGCAGCTTTTACCATTTCGCGAAAAATGGCCTTGGATTTGCTTGGAATCAAAGAGAAAAAATTAGCAAAAATTCAGAAAGCCATTACTCAAAAAGGGCAACCACCTGCCACAGGAACCATTGCTGAACAGACTGTTCGCCTCAAAGCCGAACGCAAAGACAACATTGTCATGACCGAAAACGTCATGGGCTTTCTGGAAGGTACGGATAAAAAAGACGAAGTAATCGTTATTTCGGCCCACTTAGATCACATCGGTATTTCGGCAGATGGTCAAATCAACAACGGTGCCGACGATGACGGTTCGGGAACAGTATCTATTCTTGAATTGGCTGAAGCGTTTTCTAAAGCGAAAGCAGAAGGTCACGGGCCACGTCGCAGCATTTTGTTTATGACGGTAACGGGCGAAGAAAAAGGACTATGGGGCTCCGAATATTATACCTCCAACCCGGTAATTCCGTTGGCAAATACCATTTGTGACCTTAATATTGACATGATTGGACGCGTAGATGCCGCCCATAAGGATGACCCTAAGTATGTGTATGTCATTGGTTCTGATAAACTTTCGTCAGAACTGCACGCCATTGGTGAAGGCGCCAATGAAAAATACGTCAACTACAAGTTGGACTATACCTTCAATAACCCAACCGACCCTAACCGGTTTTATTACCGCTCCGACCATTATAATTTTGCCAAAAATAAAGTGCCGGTCATTTTCTATTTCACGGGAGTTCACGAAGATTACCACCGCCCGGGCGACGATGTAGAGAAAATCATGTTTGACAAACAGTCCAAAATTGTTCAGTTGGTGTTTCATACCGCGTGGGAATTATCCAACCGTAACGAGCGTATCAAAGTGGACAGCAATAAACCCTAAACCTTTAATCATGCTTTTTTTCGATAACCTTACCGATTTTCGTGCCCACGTAGGGCAGGAATTGGGCACAACTGAATGGGTCACTATTACTCAGGAAATGGTCAATGATTTTGCCAAAGCGACGGGCGATAATCAGTGGATTCACGTCGATACCGAAATGGCCGCTAAGTATTCACCTTTTAAAACCACCATTGCCCACGGCTTTTTGACGCTGTCGCTCGCTCCCAAGTTCATGTACGAGCTTTATCAGGTCAAATCCGTTAAAATGGGGCTTAATTACGGCACAAACAAAGTACGTTTTACCTCTCCCGTTCCCACTGGCAGCCGCGTACGGATGCACGCCACGCTGAAAGAGGTGGAAGACCAACAACCCAAAGGTATAAAATCAACGGTAGCGCTCGTATTTGAACTGGAAGGAAGCCAAAAACCTGCCTGTGTAGCCGAAATGATCAGTTTGATGTTTGAATAAAAAATGAAGACTGGAAAAACGGAGTACGGAGAAAGTAGTTATGAATCCGCTCCGTTTTCCGTAATTCCTTTTACCGTGTTCCAAACCACTTAAAAACCAACTGAAATGCGTTTAGAAAATAAAGTTGCCATCATTACCGGCGGTGCCCGCGGAATCGGCAAAGCAACGGCCGAAATTTTTACCCGCGAAGGAGCAAAAGTTATTATTTGGGATATGCTTGATGCGGGAGAAGAAACTGCTCAGGGACTCCTCGACAAAGGATTTTCGGCTGAATTTGTAAAAATAAGCGTTACAGACGTTCCTGCCGTTGAAGCTGCGGCGCGTGACATTTTTGAACGCTATGGCCAGATTGACATTTTGGTCAACAACGCCGGCATTACTCGCGATAAGTCTTTGCTTAAAATGTCCTACCAAGAATGGGCGCAAGTGATTGATATTAACCTCAATGGAGTATTCAATTGTACCAAAACCATTGTCCCTTACATGGTAGAGAAAAAATACGGTCGAATTATCTGTACATCGTCGGTCGTGGGGCAAACGGGTAATTTTGGGCAAACCAACTACGTAGCCACCAAAGCCGCCATCATCGGAATGGTAAAAACCTGGGCCAAAGAATTGGGGAAATACAATATCACAGCCAACGCCGTAGCACCGGGCTTTATTAAAACCGAAATGACGGATTTGATTCCCGAAGAAGTCAGAAATCAGACCGTGGCAGGCATTCCCGTGAAGCGCATGGGATTACCAGAAGATATTGCCAATGCTTATCTTTATTTAGCTTCTGAAGAAGCCGGCTATGTCAATGGACATACCTTGAGTGTGAATGGTGGAGTTGCTTAGAAAGTATGCTTGCATACCTTTTTTGAAAATTGTACATTTGACCCAAAGTCAAGTAAAACAATACACTTCTCAATCACACAAAAACAATGGTATTAGAAGGTTTAAACTTCAATCTGACCGAGGAACATTTGGCCGTACAGGAGGCCGCTCGCGATTTTGCCCAAAACGAACTGCTGCCGGGAATTGTAGAACGCGACAACGAACAGAAATTTGACCCAAAACTACTCAAACGCATGGGCGAGTTGGGTTTTTTGGGAATGATGGTATCACCCGAATACGGTGGCGGCGGTATGGATACAGTTTCGTACGTCATAGCGATGGAAGAACTTTCCAAAGTGGATGCTTCTGCCTCCGTAATAGTATCTGTCAATAACTCTTTGGTATGTTATGGATTGGAAGCCTACGGGACGGAAGAGCAAAAACGCAAATACCTTACCCCACTTGCTTCGGGCGACATTGTAGGTGCTTTTTGTTTATCAGAACCGGAAGCGGGCTCGGATGCCACTTCCCAACATACTACTGCCGAAGATAAAGGAGATTATTATTTAGTGAACGGCACCAAAAACTGGATTACCAACGGAGGTATTTCGTCAGTATGCTTAGTGATGGCGCAAACTCATCCCGAACTTCGTCACAAAGGGATCAACACCTTAATTGTCGAGAAAGGATGGGATGGTTTTGTAGTTGGTAAAAAAGAAGACAAGATGGGAATCCGCGCCTCTGACACCCACTCGTTGATGTTTTCGGACGTGAAAGTACCCAAAGAAAACCGCATCGGAGCCGATGGTTTTGGGTTTAAATTTGCCATGAGTACGCTCAACGGCGGACGGATTGGTATTGCAGCGCAAGCGCTGGGTATTGCGTCAGGAGCACTGGAGTTGTCTTTGAAATACGCCCACGAACGTAAAACATTTGGAAAACCTATTTTTGAACACCAATCCATTCAGTTCAAATTAGCCGAAATGGCCACCAAGATTGAAGCAGCCCGACTGCTGGTTTATAAAGCTGCCCGACTCAAAGACGAACACAAAGATTACGTACAGGCAGCGGCCATGGCCAAGCTGTTTGCTTCCGACGTAGCGATGTGGGCTACCACCGAAGCGGTGCAGATTCATGGCGGTTATGGCTATGTAAAAGAATTTCACGTAGAGCGCCTTATGCGTGATGCCAAGATTACTCAAATTTATGAGGGTACCTCAGAAATACAAAAATTGGTGATAGCCCGTGAGTTACAAAAAGCCTGAATAATCCAATTTTTGACGTTTTTCAAAAAAAAAGTGCGCGTTTCTTTGCAGGATTCGCGTATTTTTTTTTATATTGAAAAAAATTCCACACTTGTATTAGATTTGTACAATTATTAGTTTTGTACAAATTTTATAGGAACAACGGAATTTCAGTCAATAAACAAAGAAGGAATTAACCCATTATCAAATGGAAGATTATAATAAAATCATCGAATCCCTGGGCGTGAAGTTTATCAAAGCTCGTCACATCCGCATGTTGCAAACCATTACCATTAAGAATTTCTACGATGTCGAAAACTCATTGATGATTCTTTATGATGGAGAAGTATTATTTGCCAATGAAAAAATTGAAGTCGGCGATATGCTTTTTATTCCCGGAGGAAAACATGCTACCGTAACTTACAGCAGCGGTGATAATGTACAACCCAAGGTAGTGAGCAACGAAGAATTCCTGACTCGCCGTGAATTGTACTTTGACAGCTTGCGTGATTCGTCGCAGGTTGGGAAAATTCCTCACTCATTTGGATTGGTTGCTTTTGATGCGAAGGTGTTTGACTCGGTCAACTTCTTTACGTCGTTGGACATCCCTCCTTTTATTATCAAGAACAATTCCTACATGGCGCGGTTGATTGGCGAAATCCTCCAGGAAGATTTTAACGATACACCGGGTCGCGGACGCATTATCAAAATCAAAACCGAAGAGTTGGCGATTGAGGTTATACGTTATATTTTGAAAAACAAATTGTTTGTTGAACAGCTTGTTACCAACAGTACTTACTTTAAAGATCCTCGTTTGATTGACATTTTTGCGTACATCAAAGATAATTTAGGAGGTGATTTGTCCAACAAAGTATTAGCTAACGTAGCCAATGTTTCGGAAGATTACGTAGGTCAGTACTTCAAAATGTTGACTCAAATCAATCCTCAGGATTACATTGAGTATCAGCGCATGGAAGAAGCGGTTACGCTGCTCAGAACCTCTAAAAAAAGCATTCGCGCCATTGGTGCTGAAGTCGGTTATAAAGATACGGCCTATTTCTGCCGCCGTTTCAAAATGATGTTTGGAATTCCTGCCGGCAAAATGCGCCGCAGAGAATCACTAATGAACGTTTAACCGGTTCGATACATCGGACTAAGGATTAACAAGTGAAAAATTGATTGATGAATAAAGCAACTTACTCATGTAGGTTGCTTTATTGTTTCTCATGGGTTTTGGTTTAAATTTGCCCCGAAAACTAAAACCTTGTTACACATGAAAAAGCACTTGCATTTGTCTTGGATTTTTGTGCTTAGCCTTGCCTTTGTCTCACACGCATTCTGTCAACTCAAGGGGGCTTGGAAGCAAACTTCTTCTGACGGAAAAACAACGACGTTAATTTGTTCGGGCGATTACCTGATGGTTTCCCAATACAAAAAGAAGGAGTTTTTATATACTGAAGGGGGAGTTTACAACCTCAACGGCGGCACTGTCACCTACAAAAGTGAGTTCAATTCGTCAGATACTTCCAAAGTAGGAAAGACGATGAGTTATAAAATTACTATTTCAGGTAACAAATTATCAGTGGAGGGCTTGGGCGATTGGCAACAGGTAGATGGCAGCAATACCCTCGCCGCCGCCAACTATCGCATTACGGGGCGCATGGGCAACGAAGGTACGGTTACCACCATGCAACGCGGTGCGCGTAAAACCATCAAACTCTTGACAGGTACGCGTTTTCAGTGGGCAGCCATTAACCCCGAAACCAAACAATTTTCAGGTACAGGGGGAGGCACCTACACGATAAAAGACGGAAAATATACCGAAACGATTGAATTTTTCAGCCGTGACAACAACCGAGTAGGGGCTTCTTTAACGTTTGATTACGAACTCAAGGACGGAAAAGACTGGCACCACAGCGGCCTCAGCAGCGCAGGAGCCAAGATTTACGAAGTCTGGAGCAAAGAGCAGTAACCAGTTCACAGCGAGCAGTTTACAGGTCACAGTCAATAGTAGACCAATTTGTTAGTTACTCATTCACAATGAATTGTATTAAAATTCACTCATTCACCAATCACTCATTCACTAATTATTCCCGCTTCGAATGACGATTTCTCAATTATACGATTGCTTTCGTGCCTGCAATAGCGTTTCGACCGATACCCGACAAATTACCGAAGATTGTCTTTTTGTTGCCCTTCGCGGGGATAAATTTGACGGAAACCAATACGCCAAAGATGCACTGGAAAAGGGTGCAAAATATGCGATTGTGGATAACCCAGATTTTGCTGTGGACAACCGTTATTTATTGGTAGACAACAGCTTAGAAGCCTTGCAGCAATTGGCTCACTACCACCGCAAACAGCTGACTATTCCAGTAGTAGGTCTGACCGGTTCCAATGGAAAAACCACTACCAAAGAATTGATAGCGGTAGTTTTAGGCAAAAAATACAAAACCTACGCCACCAAAGGTAATCTCAACAATCACATTGGTGTTCCGCTGACCTTGTTGGCAATTGACGAAAGTTACGAAATGGCCGTCGTTGAAATGGGAGCCAATCATCAAAAAGAAATCGAACTGCTTTGCAGCATTGCCGAGCCTACTCACGGATTGATTACCAACATTGGCAAAGCACATTTAGAAGGTTTCGGAGGGCTCAAAGGAGTGCGCAAAGGAAAAGGGGAATTGTATGATTGGTTGGCCGGCTCGGGAGGAAAGGTTTTTGTGAACGCAGCGAATTCAACGCTTTTGGAAATGGCACAGGAGCGTAATTTTAAGGAATCTGTCACTTATTTATCCAATAGCGACGCCCCCCAAATGCTCGAAAGCTCTCCTTTTGTAAGCTACCAAACTGCCGAAGAAAATACCATTCAAACCCACCTGACGGGAAGGTATAATTTTGAAAATATTGCGGCCGCCTTGGCGATTGGAGCCTATTTTGGAGTATCTGACAGCGATGCCAACCAAGCCGTAGCCGATTACAATCCAACCAATAATCGTTCTCAAATCATTCAAAAAGGCACCAATACGCTGATTATGGATGCTTACAATGCCAACCCATCTTCCATGGCGGCAGCGATAGAAAACTTCGGCAAACTTGAAGCGGAGCGTAAGATGGTGATTTTGGGCGATATGCTTGAATTAGGCGAAGAATCTCCCGAAGAACATTTGGCACTGGGAAAACTGGTAGCCCAACAGAAATTCGGCATCGTGATTTTAGCAGGAAAATTGATAAAAGATGCGCTGCCTGCCTTACCCAAAGCCTACTACTTTCCTGATAAGTTTTCACTGCATAATTGGATTGTAGATCATCCCCAACACCACACACACGTACTGATCAAAGGCTCACGGGGGATGGGATTGGAAACCGTAGTGCCTTATCTGTAAGCAGTTTGGGGACGTAAAGACCGTATTTTAAGGTAGTTATCCCGAGTTTTTAAACTTTCTTAAAAAATTAACACAAGGTTTTGGAATTCGATCTCTTAACTTTGTGTTAACAAATCGTCAACACTTCACACTCCCTGATGAGCGACGTCATAAAGCACGAATGTGGGATTGCCCTCATTCGCCTCCGAAAGCCGTTTCAATATTATATTGATAAATACGGCACACCCCTTTACGCAGTTTATAAGTTACACACCTTGATGGAAAAACAGGTTAACCGCGGCCAAGATGGCGCGGGTGTGGCCAACATCAAATTAGAGGTACCTCCGGGTAGTCGCTATATTAGCCGCTACCGCTCGGTAGATGCCCAACCGGTCGCTGAAATTTTTCAGAAAGTCCAGAAGAAATTCAAAAAGGCTTTCAAAGAACTGAAAGGCGATCAAAAAGACCTTCGTTTCGATGCCAAATGGTTGCAGGAAAACGTCGCTTTTACGGGCGAAGTTTGGTTGGGACACTTGCGTTACGGCACGCACGGGGCCAATGAAATCGAAAACTGCCACCCTATGCTACGCCAAAATAACTGGCGAAGCCGCAACTTGGTGGTAGCAGGAAACTTCAACATGACCAACGTGGACACGCTTTTCGACAAGCTTGTTTCGTTAGGGCAGCATCCCAAAGACCGTGTAGATACCGTAACGGTCATGGAAAAAATCGGTCATTTTTTGGACGAAGAAAACCAACGCGTTTTTGACCGTTTCAAAGGAATTTACGAAAACCCCGATCTTTCTGACGTCATTGAAGACAACATGGACATGGTACGCGTGTTGCACCGTTCCTGCCGTGATTTCGACGGCGGTTTTGCCATGTGCGGAATGACGGGCTCAGGACAGGCTTTTGTGGTACGCGATCCTTCGGGTATTCGTCCGGCGTATTATTACGCAGACGATGAGGTAGTGGTTGTAGCTTCCGAAAAACCGGCCATCAAGGCTGCCTTTAACGCCAATTATGGAGACATTAAGGAAATCAAGCCCGGCCATGCGCTGATTATTGATAAATACGGCGAATACGACCAACACCAAATTCTGAAGCCGCTCGAAAAACGTTCGTGCAGTTTTGAGCGTATTTATTTTTCCCGTGCTTCCGATCCGGATATTTACCATGAGCGCAAAATGCTTGGTAAATTGCTGATTCCGCAAATTTTGGAAGAAATTGATTACGACCTCGAAAATACCGTTTTCTCTTACATTCCCAATACCGCCGAAACTGCCTTTTTTGGTTTGGTAGAAGGCGTGGAAGAGCATTTGGCGAAACAACGCAAAAAAGCAGTCTTGGACGGCAATCATTCATCGGAAGAACTTGACAAGATTTTGTCCTTCCGTCCGCGCATTGAAAAGTTGGTGTCCAAAGATGTGAAACAGCGCACGTTTATTGCCAGCGATGAATCGCGCGAGGAAATGGTCTCGCACGTGTATGACATGACCTACGAAGTTGTAAAAAAAGGCGTAGATACGATTGTGGTCGTGGATGATTCCATTGTGCGCGGTACCACGTTGGAAAAAAGCATTTTGCGTCTATTGGACCGTTTAGGTCCTAAGAAAATTATTATCGTATCGTCGGCGCCGCAAATTCGCTACCCCGACTGCTACGGAATTGATATGTCGAAAGTGAAAGATTTTGTAGCGTTCCGTGCGGCATTATTGCTTCTGAAAGAGCGCGGTTTAGATAATCTCCGCGACGAAATCTACGCGCAATGCGTGGCTGCGCTTGAAACAGGAAATGCCATGAACCAAAATTATGTAAAAGCACTGTTTGAGCGTTTTACTCCCGAGGAAGTATCGCGCAAAGTAGCTGACATTGTTCGTCCGAAAGATTTAAAAGCAGAACTTTCCATTATTTTCCAAACGGTAGAAAACCTGCACAAAGCCTGTCCACATCACAGTGGTGATTGGTATTTTACGGGCAATTACCCAACTCCCGGCGGAAACCGCGTAGTAAACAAAGCCTACGTCAATTTCTACGAAGGACGCGGTGTGGTAAGAGCTTATTAATAATCGTTAACGGTTATCCGTTAATCGTAAAGCCCTGTCAGCAAAAATACTGACAGGGCTTTTTGTTTTGTTTGCCTTCACTATTTTTTGTTACCTAATTCCAATTGTGTATCATTAAAAATCAGTTTTAGCATTTTTGGATGTAACTTTGTTAAAAGTAAAATGGTACTATGAAATTTGTAGATGTAAAAAACGACGTCGCTTTTCGGAAAGTTTTCGGCAATGAAAACCGAAAAGAAACTCTTATCTCTTTCCTAAATGCAATTTTAGGTTTTCATGGAAATCAACGGATTACCAAAGTAAACATTCTCAATCCTTATCAGCTTCCAAAGTTAAAAGGAGGCAAGGTAACAATCATTGATGTCAAAGCAACCGACTATATGGGCCGTTCGTTTATTATCGAAATGCAGGTGGCTGACATAGATGGTTTTGACAAAAGAGTATTGTATTATACCTCTAAAAGTTACGCAGATCAAATAAAACGGGGCGATTTTTATAGAAAGCTGCAACCGGTTATTTTCATTGGAATACTTGATTTTGAGCATACTCAAAATCCAAATTACATCAGCCGCAGTCAGGTACGAGATATTGAGACAGGTGAACAGACTATTAAAGACGTCGAATTTAACTACATCGAACTTCCTAAATTCAACAAAGAGTTGTCTGAATTGAAAACCCTGACGGAAAAATGGGTGTATTTTATAAAAAATGCTGAAAATCTGGAAGTTATCCCTGAAAACATCCACGATGCGGGCTTAAAATCAGCCTATGAAGAAGCCAATATTCAAACGTGGACACAGGAAGAATTAGATGCCTACGATTATGTTTTTATGCGCGAAGAAGATGAACGTGCTAAATACGATAAAGCAATAAAAAACGCAGTGAAAAGTGCCGTAAAAAGTGCTGTAAAAGCAAAAGAAGAAGAATTAGTGATTGGACTTTGGAAAAATGGAGTTCCAACGGATGTCATTTCCAAATCTGCTAAATTGCCAATTGAACAGGTACAGGAAATTTTGGAAAAATACACATAAAAATGAAACCCCTCTCCCGCCGCCGCTTTCTTCAATCTTCCTCGCTATTGGCCGGTACTGCGCTATTACCCCAATTTAGGTTGGCGCCGAATTCATTGCGCTTGGGTGGCCCTATCTTTTTAAAAAGCGATGACCCGGTAGAATTGGCGAAAGAGCATCGACGTTTGGGGTACAGTGCTGCTTATGTACCTGCGGTAAAAGTGGGAGAAACAGCTAAAATCCAGGCCATTCGGAAAGCGTTTGCGGAGCAGAATATCATTATTGCCGAAGTAGGCGCGTGGGTCAATATGCTCGACCAAGACGCCGAAAAACGAAAGAAAAACATCGATTACGTTACCGAACGGCTGGCATTGGCGGAGGAAATTGGCGCATTGACCTGCATTGATATTGCGGGTTCGTACAATCCCAAACACTGGGACGGACCAGATGCACGAAATTTGACCAAAGACTATTTTGATGCCACGGTCGAAAACTGCCGCAAAGTAATTGACGCCGTAAAACCCAAAACGACCAAATTTGCATTAGAAATGATGGGTTGGAGCTTACCCAACGATGCCGATTCCTGCCTGAGATTCATTAAAGCCATTGACCGACCAGCCTTTGCGGCCCACGTCGATATTGCCAACATCATCAATTCTCCCGAACGGTTTTATCAAAATACGGCATTAATTAACGATACTTTCAAAAAGCTTGGGAAGTGGATCGTGTCTTGCCACGCCAAAGATGTCGTGGGAAAAGATGTACATTTTGCCGAAACCATGCCTGGGCGGGGAAGTATGGACTATGTGGCTTACCTGCGAAATGTAACAGCGCTGCCACGCGAAGTGCCTTTGATGCTGGAACACCTGCGTACTGCCGAAGAATACGACGAAGCACGATTGTATGTTATGAAAGTAGCGAAAGAAACGGGTATCTCATTGACGTAATAGCTATTTTTTCTGATTTAAACCCTGATAGCGTTTGGAACGCTGTCAGGGTTTGTTTTTTGTCCCATTTATCAGAACATTCGTCACAGTTTTTACATTGGGGTAAGCGCTACGGGTACCTTTGAGCCATCAAATACCCATTAACAGCCATTTTTCTTTTTTCTGCATAACAAAATCCTGACTAAACCTATGACTCTTCAACGCTTCCGTCAAATCGAATTTTGGGTGATTACGGCCCTGGTTGCATTGTTTTTATTAATCACACTTGCCACTGATTACCACAATTTTTCACGCGTGTGGTTTCACATTGATGCCCTTGAACAGAATCGTATTTTACTCCGCTACGATTGGGTAATGAATGGGCTATGGCCTATCCTGAGTGTTTTCCTGACCTTGTATGGCAGTTGGTACGCGCTGAATTACGTCATTATTCCAAGATATTGGCCCAATAATCTCAATTTTTTCGCGCTTGGATGGATATTGATTGGCATTGTTGTGCTGACGGGAGCTTGGAGTTATTTGTATTTCTGGGAAGGACTTGATTTTCGACACGATATAAATTACAAAATTATTGGCGCGAAAATTTGGTCTTCTTTTCGCCTCAGAAACTTAGCTTTACTCAGTGGTGGTCTGTTCTTGGCTTTGTCCTTATACACTCTTCTTTCTCAGGCCTATCAATGGGCGCTGCAACAACCGGAAACGGATCCCAACCCAAACCAAAAAGTCATTAAAGATGGCAGCATTTTGGCATTCATTGGATTTGTGCTGTGGATTGCTTCCCAAATCACGGCGCTTAATTTGTTCCTTATCCCCGGTTTGATTTGGGTACAGGGCGCATTTCTTCACGCTTATTTGTATCATCACAACCTGCTGAGATGGAGAACGTTTACTTTTCGTAAAAGTCATGAGAATCGCCAAGCCTTCTTGATCTTGTTAACTACTTTTGCTATTAGTTTCGGCAGCAGTATAGTTTTGGTTTTGCTTCATGACTCATTTCGAAATTACTTGTATGGCTCCAATGTAGGAGATATTCTTGCATTTTGGCTGGTTTCCTGGCTGGGAGCAGTTGCTGTTACGTTGATTCGCCAGTTTATGGTGAAGCCGCTGGAAACCAACCTCAACCGCAATGTAGCCGAACTTTCCGCCCTGCGTGCCCAAATCAATCCGCATTTTTTGTTCAACGCCATGAACACGCTGTATGCCACAGCCATTGAGGAAAAAGCTGAACGGACTTCACAGGGGATTCAGCAACTGTCGGACATGATGCGCTTTATGATGCATGAAAATAATCAAGACCAAATTGACGTACAACAGGAAGTAACCTATCTGCGAAACTATATTGATTTACAGCGACTTCGGCTAACAGAAACTGATAAACTGGAGTTAAAAGTGGACTTAGACGATACGCTTTGCCTTCGGAGTATTGCCCCGATGTTGCTGATACCTTTTGTGGAAAATGCGTTTAAACACGGCATCAGTCTGCGTAATCAATCCTGGATTTACATTAAATTGTACTGCCAACAGGACCAACTTCATTTTTCCGTTTTTAACAGCCTACACCCGCGCCACGAAGAAGACCCCGAAAAACACTCTTCCGGAATTGGGTTGGTCAATGTTCAAAAACGTCTTGAATTGCTCTATCCTAAAAACCATCAGCTTCAAATTCACCGTACCGAAAAAGAGTTTTCGGTGAATCTCGTGATTGACCAATCGGCCAAGAAGTCGCGGCGAATGGTATCAAAAATTTCACCGAATCAAATGCCCGTTTGACTGACCTTATTTGAACAGAACTTACTGCCAAAGTCGTTTGGCACGTGCATAAATGGTAACAGTGACCAAAATCAATTCTATCAAGATGAATTACTTTGTAAGAATTAAGAATCAATAAATTCTTAATTTTAACTGTTTATAAACTGGTTAAATGAATGATTGCCATCGCGATAGACGACGAACCCAAAGCACTTGATATTGTACGCGTTTTTGCCGAGAAAGTACCGTTTCTGGAGCTGAAAGCAACTTTTCAGGACGCTTTTGAAGCACTGGATTTTCTCCAAAAAGAAGCGGTAGATTTGATTTTTTTGGACATTAAAATGCCCGACATTTCGGGACTTGAATTCTTAAAAATACTTTCCAATCCCCCTTTGGTCATTTTCACAACGGCCTACGCCGAACATGCCGTGCAGAGTTACGACTTCGATGCGATTGATTATTTGCTCAAACCATTTGCCCTCAGCCGATTCTTAAAAGCCTGTACCAAAGCCAACGAAGTACTGAAAATCAGAAGCGGAGCTACGCAAGACGAAAGCAAGCGTGAGTTGGTTCTAAATAGCGGACCCACACCTACTGCTTTGGAAAGTATCTTTGTTAAAAACAGCTACGAGCAAGTCCGGGTAATGTTGGACGATATTTTGTATTTAGAAGCAGGAGGAAATTATGTGGTTTTTGTCACCAAACAGCAAAAAATTGCCTCTCGCATGACCATGAGCGAAGCTAAAAATTTATTACCCAAAGAACGTTTTGTACGGATTCACCGCTCCTACATCGTAGCCAAAGACAAAATTGAACGGTTTGACCGATACGAAGTATGTATTCAAAATCAGCTCATTCCGATTGGGGCCAATTACAGTACTTCGCATTTGAAATAAATTCAACTCTCCTCCTATTTTACAAAACAGCGATTGCCGTAGTCAGTATCTCCACTGTCCACTTCATTTGAGCCTAAATTTCTTTCTTCTATAGTAAAAATTGCGGTGAAATTTTATAAATTTCTACCCGAATTATTTCTACCAAACCTAACCTTTTACTGCAATGAAATCTTTACAAATCAACTACTTGGCTGTATTGGCCGCTGCTATTGTCACTTTTATTTTAGGCGTTGCCTGGTACATCGGTTTCAGCGAGCCTTGGATGAAATTGGCCAGCCTTACCGAAGCCCAAATACAGGCAAACGGTGGCGGGGGCTTTGCCTACATCATCAGTTTTATCACCTATATTTTGGGGCGTACGCCTTGGCTATTTTGTTCAAATCCATGAAGATCAGTACCGTACAAACGGGTGCCATGACAGGGGCATTGATTGGGGCGTTGATTGTGGGTGGCAATATTTTTACTAACAATGCTTACGAGTTAAAACCCGTTGGGCTATCTATCCTGAATGCAGGGTTCAGCGCCATCAGCGGGGCAGCGATGGGGGCGATTTTGGGCGGATGGAAGAAGTATAAATAAGCGAATAGTGAAAAAACTGTAAAAAAGCACCCGTCGGACGGGCTTCTCCCGTTTAAACCGACCGATGCTTTTTTGTATTATTGCAAAAAAATCCATAACCCCTTAACACATGTCTAAACCTTCTAACCAAAATTTACTTTTTGGACTTCCCGTAATTGTGGCCGCATTGGGCTATTTTGTTGATATTTATGATTTGTTATTATTCGGCATTGTACGCGTGCCCAGTCTCAAAGATTTAGGACTGAGTGATCAGGAAGTATCCACCATCGGAGCTTCCATCATTAGCTGGCAAATGGGCGGATTGCTCATCGGCGGAATACTCTGGGGCGTGTTGGGTGATAAAAAAGGCCGACTTTCCGTACTTTTTGGCTCCATCATTACCTATTCCATTGCCAACATCTTATGCGGTTTTATTCAGGATACTTCATTTTTACCGGCAACGGATTTATACAAATATTTACGCTTTATTGCCGGAGTTGGCTTGGCGGGTGAATTAGGCGCCGGTATTACGTTGGTTTCCGAAATCCTTCCCAAAGAATTGCGTGCCATTGGAACGTCATTAGTAGCAGGGATTGGTCTTTTAGGAGCGGTAGTCGCTTATTTTACCGTCGAAGTTTTTGGAGATTGGCGCATTGCTTACTTTGTAGGCGGCGGCTTAGGTTTTGGGCTATTATTGCTGCGAGTGGGCGTGGTAGAATCGGGCATGTTCAAAGGATTATCCTCCCAAAAACACGTTGCCAAAGGCGATTTCTTCTCGTTTTTTACCAATTGGGAACGCTTTAAGCGCTACATCAAGTGTATTGGAATCGGCCTTCCTACGTGGTTTGTGATTGGCATTTTGGCTACTTTCGGTAATGAATTTGGTAAAGCATTTGGCATTGAGGAACCCATCAAACCGGGATTGGCCATCATGTGGTGTTACGTAGGACTCGCCATCGGCGACCTTTCCAGCGGATTTATCAGTCATTATTTTCATTCCCGCAAAAAAGCCGTTGCCCTCCTGATGGCTTTTTCGGGCGTGTTCAGTATTATTTATCTTTTTGCAGGAGTAAAAACGGCTTTTGCTCTGTACAGTCTTTGTGTGCTTATGGGCTTTGGTATCGGCTATTGGGCCATGTTTGTTACCATTGGGGCCGAACAATTTGGCACCAATCTCCGCGCCACTGCCGCCACCACCATCCCCAACATGGTACGTGGAATGGTTATCATTATGACTATGCTTTTTACGGGCTTTAAGTTAGGGACTTTAGACGTTTTCGGATGGTTTCAACTTACGGTCCCCCAATTGGGCGTGATTGGTGCGGGAACTTTGGTCGGAGTGTTAAGTTACTTTTTAGGCTTTTATTCAACCCTCACCGTTCCCGAAACCCACGGCAAAGACCTTGATTTTGTAGAAGAATAAAAAAGAGTGTCGAGGGTCAAATGCAAAGTGTCGAATTAAGTTTTATTTGACATCGCACGGGCGACCCCGTCTGCATTTGACCCTCGAAATTATTTTACCCTCCCTACTCCCCCAACTCGACACTCTCTACTCTGAATTCGACACTAACTTCATGAAATACCGTGCTCTTTTTGCCTTGCCTGTCATTGTGTCGGCCTTAGGCTTTTTTGTAGATGTGTATGACTTACTGATTTTCAGCATTGTACGCATTCCCAGCTTACAATCTATGGGATACTCCGAGGCCGAAGTTTCAAAAATCGGGACCTTTATTTTCAACTCTCAACAGGCGGGTTTACTCGCAGGAGGGATTTTGTGGGGCGTACTGGGCGATAAAAAAGGCCGACTTTCGGTTTTATTTGGTTCCATTGTAACCTATTCTTTGGCCAATATCGCCTGCGGATTTGTGGAAGACCCTAATACGTATGCGTTGCTGCGTTTTGTAGCAGGCGTGGGTCTTTCGGGCGAGATTGGAGCAGCGATGACTCTTGTAACAGAAATTATTCCCAAAGAAGTACGCAGCCTCGGACCTACCTTGGTGGCAGGTGTAGGGTACTTGGGCGCGGGTGCCGCGTACTTAACGCAGGAGTGGTTTGAATGGCGCACGGCCTACATGGTGGGCGGCGGCATGGGACTTTTATTGCTTTTATTACGGGTTAGCGTTTTCGAGTCAGGGTTGTTTTTAGAACTCAAAGAGCAAAATGTCAGCAGAGGCAATTATTTCTATTTTTTCAGCAGTTGGCCGCGTTTTGTTAAATACCTGCGTTGCGTCATGATTGGCGTGCCTACTTGGTTTGTCGTGGGAATATTAGGCACTTTTGGAAATGAATTTGGAAAAGCACTCGGAATTACGGAAGCCATTTCTCCCGGCAAATGCGTTATGTTCATTTACTTTGGATTAACGGCAGGAGATTTTTTCAGTGGACCTTTAAGCCAATGGCTTCATTCCCGGCGCAAAGCCATTGGCTATATTATGTTTGTGGGGGCAATTTGTGCCGGAGTTTATCTGTTCGGGGGTATCACTTCTCCAACAGTATTTTATATAATTTGCTTTTTATCAGGCATTTGCACGGGCTATATCGGTCTTTACCTCATGATGGTAGCCGAACTTTACGGTACCAATCTCCGCGCTACTGCCACTACCTCTGTGCCAAGTATTGTACGCGGGATGGCCATTCCGATGACACTCGCCTTTCAGGCTTTCAAGCCTTCCTTGGGAACACTCGGCGGTGCTGCTATTTTGGGAGCTCTTTGCTACGGATTAGCCCTTTTCTCACTTACCAAAACAGAGGAAACGTACGGAAAGGCACTGGATTTTATGGAAGAATAAAAATTGCAGGTCTTGGTAATTCAAACACAAATGGTTAAAAAATAAGTGCAGAATATCGAATTGAGAATTAACTCGACATTCTGCACTCCAAATTAATTCGACACTTCAAAAAGAATTATCGTAAGCTTACTTCTCCGTATTTTGAGACTACTTTCAGCTTCGTACCGTTTCCTTTTCCAATTTTACCCACGTATTGTTTCGTCATGCGGGGACCGCGGTGGTCGTCGTCTTTGCGATCATCGTCGTTCTGGGTAAAAGCAACTTTACGGTCAGTAGGATATTTAAAGCCGCCGTAGCTTACAGTGACGTCAAAGCTGCAATCATTGTTTTCCATGGGAATCACCACTGATGAATAACTGGCCTGAATATCCAAATTCTCAGCCGATTGATTCAGTTGGTCGATGCGAAAACCGCCTGAAAAGCTGAGTTTGATTTTGCCGGAGCCTTTCAAATTTCCAATCCGTCCTCCTGAATAGCTGATTTGCCCGTCCAGAGTTTCGACTTCGCCGATTTTCATTTTGCCAAACTTATTGACCAATATGAGGTTTTCAACTTTGACAAGATCAAGGGTTGAGTACGCAATGTCAATCGTTCCGTTCAGCATCTGCTGAATATCAGCCTTCCCGTACGATACATCAATGTCATTTTTACTGCCGGTCAAATCAGTGGCTGTAAAACTCCCGTATTTGGATTCGACTACAAGCGGTGCCTTGAAAAAGGGAATATTGGTAGCACCAAAACGGTTTTTAACGGTTAACGGAGTATTTTTCGGCATCGAAACCGTGTAGTCTATCTGTACAAAATTTTTCTCGTTATTGTTACTTTTCCAACTCCAGTTTGAATTCCCGTTTTTGTTAATAACGGTACGAATGCTGATTTGGCCGCCGTCTTTTTTGTCTTCTATTTCCACGCCATCCAAGTACTGTTGGGCGCGGTCGTCGTTATTAGCATTGGCCGTAATGCTGATATCCACCCGGACCTCATTTTTATCCCAAAGGTTGATTTTTACCTGTCCAAATTGATTGTCAAGCAATAAGTTGTCTTTAGATGTTACGTCATAAATTTTAATAACCGACTTTTTCTTTTCGACGCTGCCGTACTCTCCCGCACGGGCTACAAAAGCGAAAAAGCAACTAATAACGATTAACAGATAACTATTAATCTTACGAAAGTTTATCGTTTGCATGGTTGTTCTTGTTTTTGATGCGTTGGATAATATCCAACTGTTGGTTCAGTAAATCAATCTGCCATTGCAGGTTTTGGATCATGGCCTGAATCACGACTTCCTGATTGGGGTTCTTGGGAAGGTCAGATTTCAGGTTTTGGTATGAGCGCTCAAGCTGATCCAATTCCACTGCAAATTCTTTATACAATGCTGGGTCGCTTTCCGTCATTTGACGAAGTTCCGCCCGTTTGTTGTCAATCAATTGGGTATATTGGCTCACTTGTTTGGCAAAACCGGGATCGGCCAAAGCTACTTCCGGAGCCTCCGTAATTCCATAATTCTGATTAATACGATATCCAAACCAACCCAATCCCATGAGGAGGGCAATAGAAGCAGCAATGCGCCAATTCCATTGAAAAGATTTATTTTTCGATGTACCATCACGTTCTAATTTGTCCAAAGAGGAGGGTTTTTCTGATTGTTTATCAAATACACCACCGCCACCTTCTGGTTTAGGCAAAAAGAATGGATTATAGGTACGACCATTCTGAAAACTTTCATGAACAATCGCTGCCTGAAAATTATCCCCTCCTATCGGCTTGGCGTTATCTTTATCTACACTATTATTCTTATCCGTGTTTTCACTGACAATCTCGCTTGCTTTGGGCAATTTTTCACTCAACCGATTCCAAAGGTCATCAGAAGGCTCATGCACATCAAATGCCTCGCGGTTGTCTCTGACGAATCGTTGCAATTTATCTTTCATCTTTTTAGTATTTGGTATGGAGTACTTAGTATTCAGTAATTGCATTTATTCTCACTACTGACTTTTCACCGCTCGGGCACGGTCCGCCGTTGCGTGCCCCGTACTCACTACTAATTTTTCAATAATTCCAATAACTTCTTTTTCCCTCTCATGTATTGCGTTCGGGAAGTGCTTTCGCTGATGCCGAGGATTTCACCGATTTCTTCGTGGTCGTAGCCTTCAAACAAATACAGCGATAAAACCACTCGATAGCCTTCGGGCAGCTGTTCCATACATCGACGAACCCGCTCTACGTCCATTTGAATGCCTTCTTCGTCAAACGACTCAGTATCGGCAATGTCGTGGTCGTCGTCACCGTATCCTTCGATGTCAACGAGCTCCATTTTACGTTGGCGGAGGTGATTGATGGCTTTATTGACCACCACCTGCTTCAGCCACGCCCCAAACGTGGACTGCCCCCTGAACGTATGTAAGTTGCAAAAAGCATCCAAAAATGCTTCCTGCAATACGTCTTCGGCCTCCCCAACGTGGTTGACCACTCGCATACACACATTCATCATGGATTTTGAATAAAGCTTATACAGTTCGTATTGTGCTTTTCGTTCTCCCTGCTTGCAGCGTTCGACGAGCTCGACGTGTCTGTCTATGTATAGTTTAGATTCCAAAGGCTGTAATTTCGAGTTAATGACAAGAACGATTTGGAAAATGTTGCATCACTTTGAAAAAAAATAATGCATAATCTACAATTTTACCGAGTTTTGAGGGAGGCAAGTGTCGGAATGCCACGGCAAAATCTATCAAATCTACGCAAAATCCTAAAATCAATTGGCTAACTTTGGCACAAATGAAAGTGAGGTATGGTCAGAATATTTTATCGAGAGGGTAAACACATCAAACGGGAAACCGATGTTCGAGAGATTGGACATGTGAAAAATATTTTGTGGATAGACTTGCAGTCGCCTTCTCAGGACGAAGAAGAATGGGTGGAAACCAAGTGTAACATTAGTTTTCAGACACCACAGGAAATCGTAGAAATTGAAAGCAGTGCGCGGTATTTTGAACAAGACAATACCATCAACGCCAATTTTAATTTTTTGAAGATTGAATCTGAAGGTTATGCTACCTACCCCGTTTCGGTTTTGGTACGGGAGGGTGTGTTATTTACGTATCGCAGTGGTGACTCTAAGACGTTTGCCGATACGGTACGCAAGATGAAAGTAAGTCAGGATACGTTTCAGACTGGGGTTGATATGCTGTTGCTGCTACTGGAAACCCGCATTGAAAGTGATGCCGATTTGTTGGAAGGCTTGGCCAGAGACATTAGCAATATCAGTAAGGATCTGAATCGTGAGCAGAAAGCCAAGCAGGGAATGCTGTTGAAAATAAGCGCAATGCAGGAAAATACAATGTTGCTGCGCGAAACCATTATTGACAAACAACGCGTATTGTCGGGTATTTTACGCAGTCAATTTTTTCCCGAAGGTCACAAAGAACACCTGCGCATTATCCTGAAAGACATCTCCTCCATTTTAGAATACAGTACATTCAACTTTGAGCGGTTAGAGTATTTGCAAAATACATTTATGGGTTTGATTAACTTGGAGCAAAACCAAATCATTAAAATCTTCACCGTCTTTACCATTATCTTCATGCCTCCCACCCTCATTGCTGGGATTTTTGGGATGAACTACGAAGTGTTACCTACCTCCAAACATGAATTTGGCTTCTGGTTTTCGTTGTTACTGATGGCGTTGTCAATGATAGGAATATGGTCATTTTTTAAACGCAAGCATTGGATATAGCTGTGTAGTTGCATTTTTCAGCAGTCCCGTCATTGCTTACGTACCAATATGTATGTCTCTTAAGCAATCCTATTTTAACAATGATTTTGTTGTCAAAAGCAGTTGACAACAAAATCATTGTCAAAAATATTTTTTGATATATGCTCACTCCGCTAATCATCTCTTTTGGAGCATCTGTCGGGAAAAATTGGGCAAATGCCAATTATCAACGCCGGTCAGTGGAGGCAAACGTAAAATAGTGCCTAATTTGTCCCCGAAAAACAATTTAATCCATCTTTTAACAAAGTTAACTCCTATCAAACACATGAAGAAGTCCGTGATTGTTATTGCGCTTTTATTTGTTTCTACTTTTACATTTGCCCAATGGACTTTAGACAAAGGCCATTCAAAAGCTACTTTTATCGCCGAACACCACGGCATCTCGGAAGTGGACGGTTACTTTAAAAAAATGGACGGCAAAATTACTGCTTCCAAAGACGATTTGTCTGACGCTGTTTTTGAGTTAACCATCGAGACGCCAAGTATCAATACCGACCTTGAAATGCGGGATAACCACTTAAAAAGTGAGGATATGTTCAATGTGGAAAAATACCCAACGATGACATTTAAAAGCACCGGACTTCAAAAAGTCGGTGGGAATAAGTACAAAATGACGGGCGACCTTACCATCAAAGGAATTACCAAACCCATCACCTTGGACGTAACCATGAACGGTCCCGCCGCGCATCCCAACCCGGCCAATAAAAAACTCCAATTGGGTGTCAAAGCCCTCGGCACCGTCAAAAGAAGCGATTATGGCATTGGGGGTAAATTAGCTACGGTAATGGTTGGCGATGAAATCTCCCTGCGAGCTACGGGTGAGTTTCAGAAAAACTAACTTTTGTCAGAAAGTGCTGTTTGCTGCTTGGTAGAACACTGGTTTTTACGATTTTTATGAAAGAATTATGTTCTTTTACGGCGAAAATCATTTTCTTCTTAAAAAATTAGTGTTCTATTGTTTTTACATCTAATTCCTTCAAAATCATGGTAAAGAAAATCCTGTTCGGCTTAGTAGCGGTGTTTATTGTCATTCAATTCATTCACCCTCAGAAAAATCTTTCAAACGATCATCTGTACGATGTTTCTTCCAAATACGCCGTACCCACCGATGTGAAGAACATTTTACAGGTTGCCTGCAACGACTGCCACAGCAATAAGACCGAATACCCTTGGTATTCAAACCTTCAGCCTGTAGCATGGATTTTGGCCGATCACGTTAACGACGGCAAACGCCACCTGAATTTTTCTGAGTTCACTTCCCGCCCGGTTGCTTATCAAAACCACAAGTTTGAAGAAACGATTGAGATGATCAAAGAAGGAGAAATGCCCCTGCCTTCCTATACTTATTTTGGACTTCACTCGGGCGCTAAGCTGACCGAAGCCCAAAAACAAATTCTCATTAAATGGGCAGAAACCAACATGGACTCGCTAAAATCTCAGTATGGCGCGGACAGTCTGGTAATGCGTCGCCCGCAAGGCCCGCCTCCGGGCAAGTAGACTTTCGGGTAAATAACTACTCAAAGAACTTGGTCAAAGTTTAAGTTTTGAAAAAGTTCTTTGAGTACATCCCGCACCGCGTTTTCTTTAAAGTAGTATGAAAAATATTGTACCCACCCACTCCTTCTTTACAGCTTTAGTCATTCTAAGCTTCTCATTAGTTGGTTTTTGGTCAGCCAATGCGCAAACAGGTAAAAAAGCCGCTACCCTAAAAGGTAAAATTACGGACGCTCAAACCAACGCCCCACTCGGCTACGCCACTATTCGCGTCCTCAAAAGCACCGACAGCACGCTGGTTTCAGGCGCTATTTCTGACGATAAAGGTCTATTTTCGGTAGACGCCGCTTATGGGCAGTATTACGCAGTCATTGAGTTCATCGGCTATAAATCATTGAAAACAAGCCCCTTCACACTTTCCAAAGAACAATCTTCGCACGATTTGGGAATTCTCAAAATTGCATCTTCGTCCAAAACCTTGGATGAGGTAGTGGTTCAGGCAGAAAAAAGCTCGATGGAATTATCATTGGACAAAAAAATCTTCAACGTCGGGAAAGACCTTTCCAACGCGGGAGGAACTGCCATTGACATTTTGAGCAATATTCCGTCGGTGTCGGTAGATACCGAAGGGAACGTCAAACTGCGCGGAAGCGACGGCGTACGGATTTTGATTGATGGCAAACCCTCTGGTTTAGTGAGTTTTAAAGGAGGTGCGGGCTTGCAGCAATTGCAGGGTAATCAAATCGAAAAAGTAGAAATCATTACCAACCCCTCTGCTCGCTACGAAGCCGAAGGGTTATCGGGAATTATCAACATCGTTCTCAAAAAAGAACGCAAGCAGGGTTTTAACGGCTCCTTTGAAGTAGTAACGGGTTTTCGGCCTAATTACGGAATTGCGGCCAACATCAACTACCGTAAAAACAAGCTGAATTTCTTCCTCAACTACGGCATTGCCTACCGAGTACCTATCGGCGCAGGACGTATGTATCAGGAAGTATATGGCAAAGATACAACGGCCATTTTACAACAAACTTCAAATAATCACGTCAAAACCGTGGCCAATACCATTCGCGGCGGTTTGGATTATTTCTTTAATGAGAAAAATATATTGACGGCGTCCTATCAGTTCCGGCGCACGGATGTGCTGCGTATTACGGACATTACTTATAAAGATTACATTAACAATCTCACTAATTTAAAGGCAAGCACCGACCGTCAGCAACGGGAAACCGAAGCAGAACCGTATTCGGAATACGCCCTGACCTACAAGAAAACCTACAACCGAAAAAATCAGGAACTGACCGCGGATGTTCGGTATTTGACGTATTGGGAACGCTCGGATCAGACATTTACTCAAAACAGTGTTTTGGCCAACGGTAAGCCCAATACCAAAGCAAATCTGCTGCAAAAATCGTTGAATGACGAGTATGAAAATCAGTTCTTGGCACAGTTGGACTACGTTCAGCCCATTGGGAAAGACGGAAAATTTGAAACCGGCGTTCGCACCAGCTTCAGAGACATGGTGAATGATTATATCGTTACCCAACGCAACGATGCGGGGGTATTTGAGACACTCCCCGGCTTAGACAACTACTTTATTTACAAAGAAAATATTTACGGTGCTTACGGAATCATTGGAAATAAAACCAAGAAAACGAGCTACCAAGTGGGCCTGCGCGCTGAAATGACCGACATTACGACCATTTTGCGCGAGACCAATCAAACCAATCCGCGCAATTACACCAATCTGTTCCCAAGCGCTCACTTCACGTACAATTTGAACAAAGACAATGCTTTACAGCTAAGCTATAGCCGTCGCGTTCGCCGCCCGACCTACAACGATTTGAGCCCGTACGTTACTTTTTCGGACCAACGTAACTTCTTTTCGGGAAATCCTGACCTCAATCCGGAGTTTACCAATTCGTACGATTTAGGGCATATCAATTACTTCGAGAAAGGTTCGTTTACATCGTCTCTGTATTATCGTCACACCAACGGTAAAGTTCTGCGAATTCGTCGCGTTGATGCGCAAGGCTTCTCCAACACGCGCCCCGAAAACTTAGCGACGGAAGACGCTTTTGGGGCAGAATTTACCAGCACGTATACGCCCATCAAATGGTGGAAACTGGATTTTAACTTCAACTTTTTCCGCGCCATTACCGACGGCAAAAACTTGGATGCCAGTTTCAAAGCGGACACGTATAGCTGGTTTACCCGCCAAACTTCCCGCTTTACGTTGGCTCCGCAGACGGATTTACAACTGCGCGCCAACTATGAAGCGCCTCAGCAACTCCCCCAAGGACGCCGCAAAGCCCGTGCTTATCTGGATTTAGCATTCAGCAAAGAAATTCTCAAAGGCAAAGGCTCGCTAACCTTCAACGTTATCGACGTGTTTAACTCCCGCTACATGCGTACCATCACCGAAGGGGTCAATTTCTATACCGAAGCAACGATGGGAATGCGCGCCCGCCAATTTAATTTGACGGTGATGTACCGGTTGAATCAGGCAGCCGGCGGCAAAAAACAGAAGAGTTTGATTAGTGGAGAAGAGGGATAGTGATACCTTATGCCGACTTTTGACAGATAAAAATCAAGTAATCAATGGATAAACCTTTTTATGATTTTGTAATTTTAGAAGATGCTTTTAGGTATGAATTTACAAGTATTGGAGAAAAAGAGATTCTTAAAGTTATAGTATATCAGCAAACTGATTTACCTGATTTTTTCAGTTTAACTTTAGCCGATGTTTTGCCTGATGGTTCGTTGGATGTATTTGTGGAAAGTAAGAATGGTGACATGGAAAAAAATTTAGCGACCGTCATACAAACAATACTGGCGTTTTTGTCCCATAATCCTAATGCAAAGATTGCTTTTTCGGGAAGTACTACTCATAGAACACGATTGTACAGCATCATTTTAACTAAAGAGATAGAAAAAGTGGGTCACTTTCTGACTATTTTAGGGCTATCAGATAAAGGGTTAGTACCTTTTGAAAGGAATGAAAAATATGACGGATTTGTTATTCTCAAAAAGAAATAATAGTATTAAAATATGGAGACAAATTTGATGCCCTCGAAACGAAACTCTCCCAAAAAGAAAATAGGAAAGTTCAATACGCTTAATGAAGCTGTATCCCATAAGACTGCCTTGGTCAATCAATTGCTTGCAAAAATTGATAAAGAGCAATTAGATACCCTAACAAAATAGTTTCTATTCACTTTATCTTCTACGGCAGTTTGAAGAATTGGCAGCTTGTTATGAACTACTATAATTGCATCAAATAGTAATGCAAAGACGCAAATTTATAAAATCAGCCGCCTTGACAGGACTGGCAACAGAGTTTCCTCTAACACCAAACCCAACCTCCCCCAAACCCCAAAAAGCCCTCACGTTTTTGTTTCAGGGCGATTCTATCACCGATGGCAACCGCGGCCGCAGCCTCGACCCTAATCACATTATGGGACATGGCTACGCGTATTCAGTAGCGAGTCGGATTGGTGCTGATTTTCCGGAAGAGGGCTTTACGTTTTATAATCGAGGCATTAGCGGCAACAAAATCACGGATTTACAAAAACGCTGGGAAACCGACACGCTCAATCTCAAACCCGATGTACTCAGCATTTTGATTGGCATCAACGACACGGCCGCCATGCTCAACAAACCCGCTGAAGCCACCACCATCGATGAGTTTGAAAGCATTTACCGTGGCTTATTAACCGACTGTCGACGTGTCAATCCTGAGATTTTATTTGTGTTGGGAATCCCCTTTGTGTATCCTGTAGGCAAACGCGCCGAGAATTTTGAAAAATGGCGTGATGATACCAACAATCGCCAAGCCATTATTCGCAAACTGGCCGGAGAGTTTGCCGCTATAGTGGTGGATTATCCTGCCGTTTTTGACAAAGCTCTAAAAAAAGCTCCCGCTGACTACTGGATTTGGGACGGCATTCATCCCACGGTCTTTGCCCACGAACTCATGGCACGGGAGTGGATGAAGCAGGTTGGGAAGCGTTTGCGGTTTTTGAGGTAATAAAAGCCTTACTTTTCTTACCGGCATACTTCTTTAGGCGTATAGAAGAGAAAATACATTACTTCAAACTTCTATTTGCTATGAAAAAAATAATTGGAATCGTTCTTATCGTCCTTGCTATTGTATTGGGATACAATGGAGTTCAAAAATTTCAGAACAGCTCAGCTTTGGTAAAAGTGCTGGGCTTAAAAATTGACGCCGATAATGAAAGTGGAAAATCATCCGCCTACATTCAATTGGGCTTGGCCGTGTTGGCCTTAGGAGCAGGTGTATTTTTATTAAAATCTGAACGGTAATCCAGTCTTTTTAGACGACGTAGGTAAAAAAAACCAACTTCAAAAAGTAAAAGAGAGTGAGTACAACTTAGCTTTTATTGATATTGCATTGGCCGAAGCATGTTTAACGGTATTCTGAATAGCCTCCTGAAGCACTCGAAATAAATTAATAGCTTGAATAGAAGATAACTCTACTGTGTTTTGGATTTCTTTAAAATCGGCAGTAAAAGTTAGAAGGCCATCGAAAGATTTCGATAGATACGTATTCAAACGAGTTTCGAAATCTAAAAAGGTTATTCTTTTTTGATGTGTTACCCAAATCGAATCCCTCAGGCTTTGAATAGCTTCACGTACATATTCATTAATTTTCTCTATTTTATCGATGCCTAATTTTTGTTTCTCTGCTAAATAAATGGCGTTATCAAGGCTTGAAGTAACAATCGTTAACTGAGATCCTACGCTATCATGTAAATCTCGACTTATACGTTCTTTTTCCTTATAAAGATTAAGTTCATTTTCTAAAGCTAAGCGAGCAGCTCTGTCTTTTTCAATCCTTAATTTTCTGATTTGTAATGTAATTCCGACGAACAAGACAAAGACATCGAAAAGAATACACAATAGCCTCACTTTATATGATAACCAAGAGGTATCTTGTATCAAACTTACATTCTTTAAAAGAGAAAAAAGTGTGTATATAAAAATCGGAATAATTCCAACGAAAAATGATTTGGCAATAAACGATTGAACACCTTTAAAATAACTATACATAACCATAAAAAAACAGCAAAGTGCTCCTGTTACATATCCCGAATGAGGCAGCCAAAGCATAATATCGGGTTGTTGCCAACGGTTTTCATAAAATAGCTTTTCTAAGGCCATAAGCACTAACGATACACTTGTTCCGACGATAGAAACCCAAAACACGACATTTATAAACTTGTGATTTTCAGCCCCTTTCAACATCAGGTCTTTGATAAACAAACTTAACGACAAGGCAGCTAAAATATTAAATACGTTCCGCCAATTATAGATTGAAAAAAGGAAATTTGCTTTTTGGAGATACTCTATTAAATAACCCTCCACTAATATGACAGAGCCTAAAATGCAAATCAAGTAGCCTGAATAGTGCAAAAAATACGCTTCAAAATTTACGAAATAATTAATTATATAAAATAAAAATAAGGTTAAAATTACACCGCTGAATAGTGCATAAATTAGGTATTTATCGGATTGAAATTGATGAAACTCCTCTTCTTCTAAAAAACGAAAAGGCGCAAATACCTTTAAAAAGTGCCTGTGTATTTTGACATAGAGCGTATCAGAATGATTAGGAAGAAGGTTGATTGGGTATACAAAATGATGATGCTTAATCAAACGATTGTTTATAGGAGTAGCATAATTATATTCACCAAAATCACGAATTATTTTTTGGTTTCTTATCTGGTATACATGAACCAGATCTAAGTATGGATTTTCGATTAAAAAATACAGTTTTTTGGCACTATTACCTTTGTTATTAATCGGCACTTTCATCCAAAACCATACATTATCAAGTCCAGAATCAAAATCGTGTTTTTGCTTAAAAACAACAGGTTTTTTGACAAGTTCATTTATTTCTACTTTACCGCTGCTATCTCTAAAGAAATAGTACTGTGCCGAAGCTTGATTTACTATAAAGAAGTGAAGAAAAAAAACTATTTTTTTCAATTGTAAAGGGTTTGAAAGTCAAACAAAAATTCTAAAATAATTCAAGCTATCGGTCATCATAGTTACCTTCACTTATCCACCTTCCAAGACGCTTTCAGGTATTCAGTAAACCCAATTCCTGTAAATGCCCCCAAATGTTTTGCAAATCACTCACCCAAAGGTCATGTTTAAGGGGATAATCGCTGCCAGAAGGAGTCACCACAAAATTATGGGGAGTTTGTAAATCAGCAATTGAAACAGTATTTCCCCGGCTTAATTTAGGGGCATTTGAAAGTTTAATTTCAATGCTAACCAAGGGGTTAATGCCTTTTACCAATATCAAATCTATTTCTGACCCATCAGCCGTTCGGTAAAAATAAGGCTCAACGGTATCATTGAGTGAAGCTACAATTTGTTGGACTACATAACTCTCGAATGAATTGCCTGATAATGGACTTCCATAAAGTTCCTCGGTAGTTTGTACACCTAAAATACGGTGCAGCAAGCCTGAATCGCGGAAATATATTTTGGGGCTTTTTACGATTCGTTTACGGATATTGGGTGAATAGCTGTACAGGCGCCGAATAAGGTAGCTGTTTTCAAGAAAATCAAGATAATTGCTGATTACTGAGGCCGAAATACCCAGCGATTTTGAAAGCATTGCAACATTCAATAATTCGCCATTGATAGATGCCAACATCTTAAAAAGTCTGTCTAATACAATAGGAGAAGCATTTAAGCCCAATTGCGGTAAATCCCGGGTTTGATAACTATTTAAAAAACTATTCCGCCATGTCCATGAATTAGTTTCATCAAATAGGTAAGCGTCTGGAAATCCGCCTTTCAGCCAATGACTTTCCCAGTTATCGGGCTTTATCTCATTGATTGTGAATGGATTTAATTCCTGATAGACGATTCGTCCAGCCAACGATTCACCACTGCGGGAAAGTAATGTAGGGGAGGCAGAACCTAAAATCAAAAACCTTCCGGGGTGTCGATTTTGATCAATCAACGAGCGTAAAATCGGGAAGAGCTCAGGCATCAATTGAATTTCGGCAATGATGATGAGGTGGTCGGCAAATCGAGAAAGGTATAAAGCGGGGTCAGTTAGTTTGAGTCGATCTTCAGGCATTCAGGCAGTTCTAAATCCAAGTATTGAAAAGGCTTTTTTAATTTTTCGTTCAACGATTTTACTAATGTCGTTTTTCCTACTTGGCGAGACCCTACGATACCTAAACAGGGAAATTGTTCAAGTAATAAATAAACCTTCTTTTCAATAAGTCTTTGTATCATACAAACAATTAATACCGTAAATGTTCTACCAATTTAAACATTTACGGTATTAATTACAAATCAATGACCGTTTTTTTAAACCAGAACGTAAGGGCTCATTGCTATTTTTTTAGAAGACGTTGGTGAAAAACACCAACTTAGAAACTTTCTTACCTCTTACTCACTGTTTTGCCCTTCACTCCAATCCCCAACTCAATCTCTTTCTTCACTTTTCCCGCATCGGTATTCAGCAAACGAACGCCTTCGGAGCGATCGCCCATTACCTTCAGCAACACATCTTTGTCGGAGCCGTAGGTGATGCCGTCGAGGACTACGTTTTTGCTGTTTTGTACCTGCATTACGGTTTTGTCTTTGGTCAACAGGGCTACATTTTTGAGGTTTATATTTTCCCCTTCCACGCACACTAAGCCTTTGTTAGATTCAATCACGGTGTTTTCGATGTTGATATTTTTAATGCTCATTTCGGGCAAGCCGCGTACTAAAATGGCGGTTTCGGCTCCTTGGCAGATGATATTTTTGATGTAAAAGTTCTTAAACTGCGGAGTCCCTTCATTCAATGGCTCGGCTTTAATCGTAGGCAATTCGTTGGACTCACCCTCTTGCGGCACCGGATCTTTGGCTGCGTAATACATGTCAAACAGAATAGCTTCGCCGGGAATTTCGGTCATGTTTACATCGGTCACGTAGATATCTTCCACCACGCCGCCGCGTCCGCGGGCGGTTTTGAAACGGAGCCCTACATCAGAACCCATAAACGTACAGTTAGAAACAAACATATTTCTGACTCCGCCCGACATTTCGGAGCCAATCACAAAACCGCCATGGGCGTGATAGACTTTGCAATCTTTAATGATAAAATTTTCCGTAGGCACACCGCGCTTGCGGCCCTGCTCGTCACGGCCTGACTTGATGGTGATGCCGTCGTCGCCGGTGTCGAATGTGCAGCCTTCCAAAATACCGTTGCGGCAGGATTCAAGGTCGATGGCGTCGCTGTTTTGGGCAAACCAGTAGTTCTTAACGTTCACATTACGGACGCTTATGTGGTCGCACAATAACGGATGCAGCGTCCAGGCAGGAGAGTTTTGGAAGGTGACGCCTTCCAATAATACGTTTTTGCAACGGGTCAAACTCACCATGTTAGGACGCAAAAAGTCTTTATACGATTGTAATTCTGCCTGCGTAGGATGAACACCGTTCAAAATCCGTCCTGCATTGGGTGTATTGTTGCCTTTTTTGGATTGCTCCGAAGGATACCACATGTCGTTTTTCTCACTGACCACACCACCGGATTTTAGGAGTGTTGCCCACTGCGTATTGGTTTGTTTGTCTCGTTTGATAGCACGCCATACATCACCACCACCGTCGAGAACGCCCTCACCCGTGATGCCAATGTTGGTCAAATCCACGCCCCAAATCGGCGCCTGACAACGATAGGACTCCTGTCCTTCCCACGTCGTTACCACAATCGGATAATCGTCATGATTGCGGCTGAATTGTAACAATGCGCTTTTCGCAATGTGAAGATTAACGTTATTTTTCAACACAATCGGACCTGTCAACCATAAACCCGCCGGCACAAACACCGTGCCACCACCCGCCGCGTGGCAGGCATCAATGGCTTGATTAATGGCTTTGGTATTCACGGTCAAACCATCGGCTTTAGCGCCATAGCGGGCAATATTAAAGGTATCTTTTCTAAAAAAAGGAGTTGCGTACTTGGGTAATTCGTACTGGTATTTATTGGTAAACGCTGATTTTTTGACAAAACTTTTCAAATCAATCGGCAATTCCATAATGCCTTCCATGACCAAACTTGCCATAACGGCAGCGCCATACCCGGAGAAATGAGTGTCATCCGTGAGTCCTTTTGGATTTTTCGGAAAAATAGTTGCTCCGTAGTGCAGGAACAACAGCTTTGAACCTTCCACACCGTGTTTCTCAATCACTGCCTGACTTTTGGCGTGCAAATCTATCATCGGCACTTTCAGTTCTTTGGCTACGTCTTTGACCACTTGCGGGTATTCACCGTGCTGGTCTACAAACGCTCCTTTTTCGTCAAACTTACGGCGCATGACGGGCGTAATCAGCAATGGATTACCGCCTTTGGCGCGGGTTTCATTCACAAACCGAATCAGGTTTTGACGATACAGCGTTTGCGCCGGTGCCGAGCGAGTTGTATCAGCTACTTTTTGGTCATTATGGCCAAATTGAATCAATACCCAATCTCCTTTTTTGACCTGAGAAACTACTTTTTGCCAACGTCCTTCGGTGATAAAACTCTTGGTACTGCGACCGTTAACCGCATGATTTTGAATCTGTACGGCATCGGTATTAAAGTAATTGGGCAATACCATGCCCCAACCTGTCTCGGGTTTGTCGGCGGGTAGTTTATCGGCTAAGGTAGAATCGCCGCAGAGAAATAGGGTGAGTTTATCATCGGCAGGGCGAAAAGCCGTGAGGGTCACTAAAAATAGAATTCGGAGAAAGGGTTTCATCATGATAGGAGGGAAATAAACGACTTATTTACACGAGATTAAGCCTTAAATTGGTACAAAACAACTCATTTTTTGGATTTTTTTATGCAATCGTTGTCGGCAACGTTGCCGGTAGAAAGCCTGAAATACCTGTGAAGCAAAGCAGTAATGTAAAGACAAAATTCTAAATTCACATTCTAAACCTTTCACGTTATGACTGCTTCTTCCAAAACTGAGTTTTATGCCGACCGTGCGGTCGACCAAATTGAGAATTCTATCAAAATCATTTACAAGGTTATCTGGTGGATTTGGCCGACTGTCTTTTGGATTTACTTTTTCGGGCTGTGGTTTTTACCGAAAGATATTCAGAAAGTAATAGGAGATATAGGGAGTCGTTTGCTCGCAAAAATCCCGGTTTCCGATACTATTCTTTATTCAATTGCCTTCCTGCCTTTTTGGCTTTGGATGGTAGGTTTATTGCTGTCCCGGGCCGTAAAAATCGTGCGCAAATATTTCCTATACCCCAAAACGGATTTTACCGAAACTGCCCTTGTCTCCATAGAAAAAAAGGAACGTATTGTACATCGCTCCGGTCGTAACGGTTCATATTCTTATTTACTATGGATAAAACATCCTGTTTCCCAAACGCACATCAAAGTCGATGTAGAAAGTGCTGATGCATTTGAGAAAATAAAAGAAGAAGAACAGGTACAAATAAAACACCTGCTTACTCCTACCAATATTATTTACTTGAAGGTGAGCAATTTGTAGTATTTATTATAACAAAATACTTGGTGGTGATAACACTAGCAAGGGCCAAAAACTTGGCAAAGTAGTACTTGGCAGTGAAAACACCACCAAGCGCCAAATAGATTAAGAATTATTTCAAATGCAACGTTCCAAACGCATCGGGACGATGAAAACGCGGTGTAGCACCGCTCATGGAGGGGCTCCAGCAGGTAAAATCGCAATCGGCCGGAGTACATTTCCAATCCGAATTAGAATGTGATTGACGTGAAACAATCCGATAAAAATTAAGCCGATAGGTATCTTTTTTCCCTCCTAACAACGTCCACGGAATCTGCATTTTTCCTGACCAAGTCTCACCGCTTGCCTTTACTCCATGTTTGATACCCGCATTTTCGTAAGGAACAAACGTGAGTTTCTGGGGAGTTTCTTTGGTCGGATTGTCAATCCAGCCCACAAAAAGAGCATTGTTCGAGTTAATTTCCAGTTCTAAATAGCGCGTCGGCGTCGCTTCTCCCTCGGCAATAAACAATTCAAACACTTCCTGATTCCACATTTCGGTGTTGTGCTGTTTATACGTATTTTCCTTCCAAAATGGGTTGTGTTGACATTCAAAATCAATGTACAAATAGTCGTCGTCGTATTTTAGCTTTACCAACGTAGTTTGCGTAGCTTGATGCCCGTCGGTAGCGTGGCGAAAATGGGTTTCCGGGAGTTGATTCCATTGATTTTTAGACAAAGTAATTTCGGGCGTCGCTTGCTGCATGAGAGATAAAAATAGATAAATGAAAGTCATTGAGAGTTAATAGTTTACCGCTCCGTCTTTTTTGAAGGGTTTGCCCGATCAAGCTTTTTGCTGCGTCCATTCTGCATCCAGGTCAGCCCAAAACGGATCAGTGGTTGGTAATCCTAACGGCAAAAAGCCCAACGTAGTCAAATACATACTTCCTGCGTTGGAGTAAGAGTCGGCAATGTTGGGCTGATGACCGGCAAAACCAAGCGTCAGCCAGCCTTCTTTGTCAAAAATTCCTTCCTGCGCAAACATCCGTTTCATCACCGCCGTCAACGCACAGCGCACCTGCGCGGGACTGACACCTTCGGGCAATTGATGAATCAAAGCTGCGTGAGCCAACGCCTGAAACGCACCCAAACGATAGGTTACGCTGCGGCCAAAAGCAGGAAACGAGCCTTCGGGAGAAATCAATCGTTCCAAAAAATCAGCGTGTCGCTGCATTCGTTTTACCGCAAGGTTAGTACGGTCTTGTAAGGCTTTGTGGTTGCCGTTGGGAGATTGGCGTTTGTTGGCTTCCAACCACGTTTGCAACACATCCACCATCATGGGTTGAATGACAAACGAATTGTAATAATCGGTATGAAATATTTCTCCGTCTTTAAACCAGCCATCGCCCACGTACCAATCTTCAATTTTTCGAACACCGAATTCAATGCGATAGCGGTCGGCTTCCTCCCCGATGGATAACAAAAAAGCCTCTACAATCGCCGCAAACAACACCTAATTATTGTTGGGAGGCACCACACGCCGCAACAGTTTAAACTCCTCAATCACTCGCTTTTGACCAACACTGTCCAACGGTTTCCAAAGAGCATCAGGGGCTTTGAGTAAAGCCTGCGCCAAAAAGGCCGCATCTACCAACGTTTGCCCTTCTTTTCGCCAAAGCATGTAATCAGGATGCGACGGATTGACGCTGTTTTCGATGCTTTTGAGCGCATAATCGCGCATTTTTTTGCGAAGTTGTCCTTCTTCGGTGGCATCGTCGGGCAAAGCAAGCCACGGAGCTACGCCTACGATAGTTCGAGCAAAACCTTCCAAATAAGCCACTTTCGCGTTGCGATTGTCCCACGCGGGACTATATTCCACCTTCCAATTTTTGACCAAGGTGCCTTCCGCCAAATTTTTCAAGACGGGCTCGGCGATTTTATAAAGGAGTTTTGCCCAATAAAGCCGGTCATCAGCGTCAGTAGATTGTGTAGTAATCGTGTCAGGAATCACGCTGCTCAAACCCAACACGGCATTACTTTGTATAAAATTTCGGCGGTTCATCGGGCGTAGGCTTCGTGGAAAAAAGCGGAATTGAACTTTGATTTTTATCAGATTACTGAATTATCGTTTACGCCTTGAATCAACAACGTTCAGTACATGTATAAGCTGTTGCTCTTCTAATACACTGTAATAAACTAAGTAATGAGGCTTTACTCTGAACTCACGAACGGAGCTTATGAGCTCATGCTTCCGACCGGCATAGGGTTGCCAGGATAACATATCAATGGTGCTAATGAGGTAATCAGAAAAATTTTCGGAGACTTCAAAATTCCATTCTTCAAGCAAATACATTAGAATTTCTCTAATTTCTTCTTGAACATTAGGCGAATATACTACTTGATAAGCCATTCCCTTACCTTATTACGCAGTTCGTCGCTGTTAATTGCTTCGTTTGGATTTTGTTGCAGGGAAGCGTTAATCTTCTTTACAAATTCGGGAGAATTGCTGTCAAAATGAATTTCTCGACTCTGAAAAAAGAAACTAAGATTGGCATACAAATCTTCAATGTCTTGCGCATCGGTCAGCAAGTCAATTTGTTGATGTATCTTTTCTTTTAGTTCAATGGCAGACATAGTATCTGGGATTTATTTTGAATGTTTAAAATGAGGATTACGTCTGGAATTTTGTATCTATTCCCACTCATTTCTCAGTTTTTTCTGCCACTCAAGGCCGTTTCCTTGCCACGAAAGTTTGCCAGCAAGGTCCGAAAAATCATAGCGATTGGGAAGCGGTTCTTCAAATACTACCGTTACTTCTACTTCTTTTTGGGGTAAAAAGGAAGGGTGTTTGATACTCAAAACTCCTTCTTTGTCAATTTTTCCTCTAACTGTAATGACGGTCATGATTTTTTAGTTTAATCCCTAACAAATATACCACATTTATGACCCCTTAAAAGCCATAGCCTATGTCATGGCCACTAAAATCGGAAGTGTGCGGTTCATGGTCAAACGTAGAAAAATCTTGGTGGCTTTCGTTGAGGTGGGGCGTGGCCTCAAACGTAGCTTGCTGATAATCGTCTTGGTGGTAAAAATCGCTTGCTTGCTCGTGGGGGCTGCACGTAGCAGTGTGAACGGTGTCTATCACGTTGTCTATAATGTGCATGTGTACTTCGGGAGCGTTGTCTATTTCGGTATGACTGTAATCAAAACCGATGTTGGCGGCATGGTCGAAGTGGTTATTGTCATCGGCAAGGGTATAATCCACCCCCGTCGTAAATAAGTCTTCGTGATGTCCAGTGGGGGCTATCAACTCAGAGGTGAAGGCATCGGGTGGCGTAGAAATAGTAGTAAGGTGGTCTATCTCAGTGCCATGATTTTGATACAGACTGTTGGCGGCATCAATGGCCGTATCTGTACCCATCGAATGGCTTGCCATCATAATTACGGCATCGGGATGGTGCTGCTCAAAAGCCACGATGGTTTGCTCGATTTCGTCTTGTTGAAGATGACCAAAAGTAGCCGCTACGATGCCGTGATCGTGCAGTGATTCATCAAGCGTGATTTGCCCCATGCCGCTGTTCGTGATACCTTCTTCGGTATAACTACTTAAGCCCGACACTGAAATAAAAAGCCCCGTAGGCTGCTCTGTGTTTGGTTGATTTTCCATGTTGTTGTTGGTTTACATGACTAAGATTTTTCCTTCTTTGTTGATGATAGCCCATTCTGCAAGGATACCATAATGGCCTCTACGTAGGCAAGCACAAGCATATCCATTACAAAATTTAGATATGCTTTCAAATACAAAAGGAACTATTGTTTGCCCTTGCGTGTCGATTACGCCGAATTCTTCATTCTTTTTTACAGCAGCTAAACCTTCGGAAAAAGGTTCTACCTCTGTATATTCATATGGAATTACAATATTCTCCTCTAAATCCATGAAACCCCAAAAATCACCCTTTTTTACAGCTGCAAGTCCATTTGAATATGGCAATGCTTTATCATAGATATTTGAGCAATAATTCTTTATACCAGATTCAAGCTTCTTTTTATCAATATAACACCAGCCTCTTGAGGTATTTATTGCCATCTTTCCATTACTAAAACAGGGTACATCTTCTCCCAAATCTTTTTCCATTTCTGGGATATAAGTCATTTTGCCAGTAGGTGACATCGCAAACCAATATTTGTAAGTATTTATACCTTCAGCAGCCATTGAAATCGTAGGCGCTATTTCTATACGCTTTCTAAGTATTCTACTATCAAACCAGCTATTGCTATTTTTTGGTAAAACTGACGTGATAAGGCAAATAATACTATAGCCTTCTTGAAAACTTCCTATCATAGAAAAATCAATCCAGCAACCATAATCTTGAGATATGGCAGATTTTGGAATTCCAATTTGAGCAAGCATTTGGTCGACTTCAATTTCTATTTGCTTTCCCGCTCTATAATTATAAAGGACGTATCCTCCTTCCCATTTTTCTGTGAAAAAGATTTTATCTCCTATATATTTTACCCTTCTGGTAGAAAAATCCAGAACACTTCTTCCTTCGATATTTATAACCTCTCGCCCTCCTACTACAATCAGATCATCAACTACGGGTTGAGATTCACTAAAAGTAAATGTTCCTTTTTTAAGAGAACCTTCTAAAAGAATATTTCCTTCAACGTCCATGATACCTCCACGTTGCTCAGGTGTTTCTATATTGAATAGTACTATCCCATTTTTGGGTGATGTAAGGCCGTCATATTCAAAAGGGACTTTTACTCTTCCTTTGCAATCCATAAGCCCCCATTTCTTCCCTTTTTCTAAAGCAATATATCCTTCACTTACTCTATCAGCATTGCTGTATTCAAAAGGTAGTACGATATCGCCATTATGGTCAATGAGTCCTACTTCTTTATTCCAAATATAATTACCATCCTCAGTAGATATTACACGAAGAAGTTGATTAGAAAAATTAGGCTTTCTTTCAAGAAGTACATCTGGGCCTTCTTCATCGGAATAATATGGACTGAAATGAAAAACCATTCTCCGATAACCTAAGAACCAACTTGTATCACCATGAATTTGAAATCTATGTAAACTATTACCTTCAAACTCAACAAATTTTTCCTCTCTCGAATCCCCCTTAAAATGATTATTATCTGAGTTTTTATTTTTCTCTAAAACGTCAGGAAGAGTATCAAAAGAATTAGCTATAGGTTTTACGTGAACCTTCTGCCTCCCCTTCAACACCTCATACCGCTCCAAAAGCGTTTTTTTGAGGGCTTCCCAAATGCCCAAGCGGGTAAGTTCTTCTTCTTTTTCCTGTAAAAACAATGGGGCTTTAATCTCGTAAACGTGGCGAGGTGAGTAAGAAAATAGATTGTCCAACATCAATTGTATAAACAGCCCTACATGAGTTTCGGTGTAGGTTTCTAATGCTTCCAACCAGCCGTATTTATCGCCTTTTTGGGAATAAGTTTGTTTGAGAGTTTCTATAGTCTTGTACGACACCTCCCACACGCGCAATACTTTTGCGCCCAAATTCTTGGGTTTGTTCCCCTCAAACTTGATTTGATTTTGCTCCATACCCGCATAGAGGGCATTCACTACAAAACTTGCCCCCGTAAACTCCCCATAAATCACGATACAGGGGCAGTTGAGTTCACGGTTATAAAAATGCAACACCTCATCATCACTGGAAAAACCCTCCTGCGTGGTAATAACCGAAAACAAATGATTAACGTATTCTGCATTTCTTTGCTTTAAACGGTCAGCTATGCGACTAAATGGCGCAATACGAACCGCTTCGGCTTTAAAAGGGTTGTGTTCTTGTTGAGGGTTGAGGCTGATAATAACAAATGGGGCGGGGGCATTAGGCAAACACAACTTTACCCAATCGCCAGGAGGGTAATAATGAGCCTTCATACGTTCAAGCCGCTGCTGATGTGCTCGTAGTATATACTCATCTTTTTGGTATTGGTGTTGGTCTATTTTACGGAGATTGGCCTCTTCCCAACGGCTGTTTTTTTGAAACTCTTGCGTCATATACGCCATTTTGAGCTGGCCCTCTTGACGTATTTTTTCGACTTCCAAAGCCGTAAGGCTACGGTCATACTCTCGTTCATCCTGACGCTGGATGTTCTGGGTGTTCAATAACACTGAAGAAGCTTGCAAGATCGTATTGATAAGGCTCATAAGGAGGGAAGGAGGTTATTGCTTAGAAAACGAAAAATACAAAATATTCTATATGCACTTCGGTTTTTCTATTATTTTATCATATCCACTGCCCGAGCATTTACTATAATGTTTTCAAACAAACCGGCATCGACACTTTGATTTCTTTTCCCGTAGGTGTAAGTTTACCGGTTTTCGTATCCCGACTGAAAATCACTACATTATCGCTGTCCTGATTGGCAACGAGTACCCATTTTCCCGTCGGGTCAATCATGAAATTACGGGGTGTTTTTCCCAATACATTCTGGTGTCCAACGTAGGTAAGTTCGCCCGTTTTTTGGTTGATACTGAAAATAACCAAGCTTTCGTGCGCGCGGTTGGAGCCGTACAAAAATTTACCATCGGGCGAAATATGAATATCAGCGCACCATTTTTGACCTGTATAATCGGCGGGAATGGTTGAAACGGTTTGGAAAGACTCCAATTTGCCAGGCTTATAGTTAAAACCTGTAATAGTAGCGTCCAACTCCTGAATCACATACGCAAATTTTCCATTGGGATGAAACGTAAAATGCCGAGGGCCCGCGCCGGGTGCACTACTTGTAAAAGGTGGATTTCCTGGCAAAAGCTGCCCTGCTTTTGTATCCAAGGTGTAGATCATAATTTTGTCCGTTCCCAAATCAGGCACAAATACGTCTTTATTGTTGGAGGCAATATTGATAGAATGAACGTGCGGTTTTTCCTGACGTGCCGTGTTGACACTTTTCCCTTCGTGTTGAATCGTTTGAGTAGCGACGCCGAGCGAGCCGTCTGCCTGTACAGGTAAAATACTCAGGCTTCCTCCGCCGTAATTACCCACCATTACCCATTTGCCCGTTTTATCTACCGCCACATGACAAGGCCCATTCCCACCCGCTGATTGGGTATTAAGCATAGTTAAAGTACCCGATTGTTTGTCCACCGAAAAAGAACTCACCGCTCCTCCGCTCATTTCGGCAACGGAATATAAATACTTTTTGTCGAGTGAAAAGGCTAAGAAAGAAGGGTTTTTGATGCCCTTGGCAATGCTGACCGGAGCAAAATCACCTGTTTGGGTATTGAATTTATACACATAAATCCCTTCGCTGGTTTTGGTGGTATAGGTACCGATAAAGAGGTAAAGATCAGCGTTTTGACCCATTGTTGCCATGCTCATCAATTGTAAAATTCCAAGAAGTAGAAGGCGCGCTTTTTTCATAACTAAATGATGTTTTTTGGGGAATAAAAAAACGGATTGAACACTATGTCCCCCCCCCTTATTAAAGGAATGACAAAAATAGTTTTACCCTACTTTATGATAAGGAGTTTGTCTTTCAAGGCAATATCTGTAGTGCTAACCTCCAGCTTAAAAGCTAAAGGAGTGTAAGGAAAGTTTAAAATTTCACTTTAACAACACTCAAATTTTTAGACCGAAATACCTCTTTCCCGTAGGCAAAAACCCGCATTCCTTTCCCTTTGTCATAGTGTTTTCCTGTTTTGTCCCAAAGAACGATAATGTTTTTTTCGTGGTACAAAAGGTTGTCCAGACAAAACCAATCCCACTGTTTTTGAGGCATTGTTTGTACAGTTCATCATAAAACACCTGCTTGGTCACGGTGCCGTGATTTTTGTAATGAGTCAGCAAATTAGATGATTCTTTCAGGGTTTCGTTCCGAAGACTTTATTTAAGAAAATCGTAATGTGATTGAGCACAGGCTCAAACCAAGGATTGAATAATACAAAGGTGTGAGGCGCTTCAGGGAAGGTATGTACTTCAGAATGAATGTGAAGAGAATCCAATTTTTTACGCATGTCATCGCGTCCTGCGTGCATACGCGCTACAGAGCTGTTGACAAAAAGAATGGGAGGTGTATTTTTAGTAATGTGATTCAAAGCACCGGCTTCATGCCACAGGTCGGGGTTCTGGGTTTTTGTGTAACCAAACCAATACGTAGCCGCGGAAATTGACTTGCTGTCGTCGCCCTCACCCGACTCCGGATGAATAAAAGCCAACGTACCATCCAAGTCTACAATCGCATTGATTTTACTTGAAAATTGAGCATTACCCAAGTTTCCTTCAAGGCTTGAAACGCCATCGGTTGTACCCAATAATGCTGCCAATTGTCCCCCAGCGGAATAACCCAAAGCGGCGATTTTGTCAGGGTCAATGTTGTATTTTTTGGCATTGGCCCGCAACCACCGAACAGCCGCTTTTACATCGTGTAAGGCCGCAGGATACAACGCTTCGGTGGAAAGTCGGTACTCAACCGTTACCGCAACAAAGCCTCGCTCGGCTAATTTTTGCGCCAGTGGAATGTGTTGCGAACGGTCGCCTGAACGCCAACCTCCTCCGTGAATAACGAGAACGGCGGGAAGCATTTTCTTAGATTTGACCTTTGGATGGAAAACATCCAATTTTAAATCGCGCGTCCCTGTATTGCAGTAAGAAATACCACGCTCTTCCGCTACGGAAGAAGGAAGTGGCAACTCAACGAGTGATGCTTGCGGAAATTGTTTTTGAATCTGTGAAAAAGCCCTTTTGGTGTTAAAAGAGGTGTCTTTTACGCCCGTAAGGCCAAAAGTAAGTAATGGCGATTCAGGATTCCAGTAGTCTTTTCCTCCCAAAACGTTTGTTATTGTGTATTTCTTGGCTTCATTTTCGGTCAATTGCTTAGACCAAGCAACCCGTTTTTCAGGATTAGCGCCGGCACCTTTGGATTGAAATTCGGCATAAAAAGCCATTTTCTCAGCATTGGGTTTATCCCAATTGTGCCAACCTTCCGGCTTTACGACCTTCGATAAGTTACAATTCAGAAAAACTGTTTGAGCATAATCTCGCCACGGACGCCCCAAATAAACACTTGCAGCGGGCGATTCTCCGTCAAGTTCACATTGGTTGAAAACGTAGCCAAAGGCTTGCCCTTGCGGCGTAGAAGCCGCTGTAAAATAGCCACCACTGAGTTTGGAATAAATTCGACAATTTTGAAAATAGGCAATCGCCCAACCAAAAATAAAGTCAACCGTTCCTTCGATGTAACAGTTCTTGTAATACTGCCGGGTTCCTTCTCTTTTGGGGTAAAGCGTGTCCTGAAATCCTAAAAATCGGCAATTGATGAAACGAGCTTTATCACCATCTACCAACATTGCCACTGCTTGCCCGACGGGGCCTGCGGAGTTAGCAAACGTAATGTTGATTGCCGTAAAATCATGGGCAACAATGCGCGTAGAAGTAGAGGTTGTCGTGCCCAATTTTACACCGTTGGGTGTTACTTTTCCCGAAAAATCATCATAGGTAAGGACCGTAGTTGCGGCCTCTTCTCCCATAATGGTCACGTGATTCTTAGTGGAATCGAGAGTAAGTTTTTCTTTGTAAATCCCTTTTTTGATGCGGATCAAAACGTCCTTTGTATTGTTGAGAGGAATGGCATTAAAGGCGGTCTGTACCGTCGTAAAATCCCCCGACCCATCTTGGGCGACTGTAAGAAGATTCCTATTTGAGGATTGGGCATGTACATTGTTCCCTAAAAACGAAAGTAAAAGCAAAAAATAGAAAGTCCTCATGCGCATCATTCGATTCAAAAATGTGTTAGTTTCCCCATTTTTTTAACCAATCGGGATACTCTGTAGATAAAAGTTTGGCAGGCCAAGTGCCATAATAAGCGTATCCGACCCGGCGCTCGTTTTCAATTTCGGCTAACGCAGCTCTCGGTACACTATCGCGGCCCGTAAAAAAAGGTTTGTTGGTTTCGAGGTTATAAAAACACGCCCAAACGGTTGAATTGGGGTCTGTCACCACGATTCTATCTTTTCCTTTGGGTTGAGAAGCATCAACAATATCCTGCGTTTTGATTCCCACTATCTTTGAAGCCTCTAACCACGCAACCGCAGCATTAATCGAATTCTTGATTTCGGGTGCTGGGTTTTCAATGGTCATCAAAAATCGGATAATCCCTACACTTTCGTTACCGCTCAGCGATGCCAACTCAAAAGCACGAGCTTTGGCGGGCAACAGGGTTTTACGGTCGTGTTGTGCACACCAAGCTGTCAGTTTTCCATTTTGTACAAACTGCGTTTTAAGGATGCAGCCGATTCCCTTCGCCATTCCGGCTTTGGTTCGGGGAATCAAGGCTTTATCTACTGTCTCAAAATCCTTGGTGCCTTCCGAAACCGACTTCATAATCCACATCACGTCCATCATCGCGTTATCATTGTACGTAATGTGTTTATGATAACTGCTCGAATCGGGATAAAATTGCCCCCAACCGCCCGCCGTATTTTGCGCGGTTAACAGGTAGCTAATGCCGTTTTCAGCCGCCTTCAAATATGCCGGGTTGTTGGTTTTTTTGTAAGTCGAAACTAACGTATTGATTTCTCGTGTCGTAGCTTGGTCGTCAATAGTGGCGTCCAGTTTGTTTTTTTCGGCAAGCAACGCCGACATTAAAGATTCCGGCAGCGTTTTAGTATAATTGATGGCATCACCACCAGGCTGTGGCCAACCGCCGTTGTTGCGTTGATACAGCAACATTCGTTCGGCTACGGAGTCTTTGACCACTTCCTGCGCGCTTGAAATGACGGAAGACGTTTTACAACTTCCTGAGCCAAAAAGAACAAATAAAAACAGCAGGGTAGTCAGTAAACTTAAAAGAGGTTTGTTTTTCATGAGCTTCACTTTTTAGGGTTGTCGCTTGCGTCCCGCGACGGGGCCGCCCGTGCGGAGACGACTATCCCGAGGCTTCCAACCTCAGTCATGTTATTCAGGCCAGAGGCCTGAAAATAGTCGTCACTCGCGGGACGCAAGCGACTGCGGATTAGTACCCGGGATTTTGTTTGAGTTTTCCCTGATACGCATCTACGGTAGCTTGGTCGTAAGGAAACAATTCACTTTTTCCCGTTACAAAGAATCTGGCAATACCGGCATGAAGCTGAACACCATCAATGAGGTTAGTGGTCAGGTGCTGCCGCCAGTCCAAACGCGTCCAGCCCGTTGGAGCCGTTGTTACTGTGTTGGGCTTATAAAATGAATTTTGCCACTGAATTTCTTCTCCGTTGTTTTTCCAGAAAATATATTGAGGAATAGTGGCATAAGCGCCCTTTGCATCTCTCATATCCTGAATTTTTTGGCGAGTTTCGGCGATTTTTTGGGCCAATAAATTCCAACGTATCAAGTCAAACTTACGAATACCTTCACTGCCAAATTCAAGATAACGCTCATTGACAATGGCATCAAAAAAGCCTGCTTTGTCAGTAGGTGTTTTACCAATTTTACTTTCGTTTCCTTTGTAAGCTCTTTTACGTACTTCTTCAAATGCGGTAATCGCTGCCGCTGTGGGGGCACCATTTAGTTCATTTTCAGCTTCGGCAAACATGAGCAAAACATCAGCAAAACGAATCATTGGCCAGTTGTAACCGGGGTTCAAAGCAGTACCTGGTAACAAAGGGTTACGCCAATCTTTACGGAACTTTCCATCCGTGATTTCTCCCAAACGACGCGGTGATTTAACGTTGGTCGCGGCTACTGCATACAATGTCGTCGTTACATCTCGGCGCGTGTCAGTAGAGTCAAAAGCGTAGAAATAATTGGGCAATACCAACAATCCACCTCCACCCGTTCCGTATCTGGAAGAAGCATTGACCGATGGACCGTTGTAATTTCCCATGCGACTATCGGAGTTGGAGTTAGAACCGCCCGCTCCTACTTCAAAGATAATTTCACCCGCAGGGTCATACGTAAATGATGTCAATTTACGCCAAATATCTTCAAAACTTGGATTGAGCGTATGCTCCCCGCGTTTGGCCATCAGGTCAGCACATTCGTCGCGGGCAATTTTGATATAGGTTTGATAATCAGCATTCCGCTCCATTTTTCCACTGCTTCGCAAGGAGTAACCGCCTCTGAACATCGCCAATTTGGCACGTAACGCTTTTACGGCTCCTTTGGTGATGCGCTCGTTGCGAACGCCCGCTTCGGTACGCCAAGGCACTAAGTCGGTAGCGGTTTTTAAATCTTCAATCAGTTTGGTATAGGTTTGATCTCTGTCTGATTGAGGAATAAACAAATCAGTTTGCTTGTAGGCCGGTGTGAGAGGAGCGGGTACGTCGCCCCAGTTACGAAGCAATTCAAATAGAAATTGTGCTCTCAAAGTCAACACTTCGCCATGTAAGCGACGTAGTTCTTTCTTTTCAGCATCCGTTCCGCTGGTATATATCGCCATCAGTGGAATTTGCTCAATGCACAAATTGGCTTTTTCGATACCGCGGTACAACTGCAAGAAGGGATTACGAATCTCGGTGTTGGTCAACAACAACTGATAACGACCAATGCCACGACGACCATTGTCAATGTTACCCGACACAATCATTTCGTCCGAATCGTACGGATAATACATATTGATACGAATACCGTAACCGTTGTCACCCATGAGTTCATCATAGACTCCAATAATGGCGTTAGTCGCGCTGGCAACGTTGGCAAAAGCATCAGAAATACTGATTTGCGACTTGGGTTGTACATCCAAGTATTCTTTACACCCGCTCACCATCAGCATTGTAATGCAGAAAGGGATGGCTAAAACGGTTATTTTCTTAACTATATTTTTCATCTTAAATCGAGATTTGTGATTTTAAAGCCCTCCCCAAATGGGGAGGGTTGGGGCGGTTCGCCGCTGCGAGGGGCTTTTAAAACGTCAAATTCACTCCAAAAACCCATGTTTTAGCGCGTGGATACCCTGCAAAATCAACTCCCTGTGTCAATGGATCCGAACGACGGGTGTTTACTTCCGGGTCATAGCCGGTATAGCTGGTCAAAGTCGCCAAGTTGTTGACAGTTGCATAGGCTCTAAAACGTGACAATTTGATTTTTTTCAACAAATCGCTCGGCAACGAATACCCCAAAGTAAGATTATTGATACGCAGGAATGAACCATCTTCCACCGCCCATGAGTGCAACCAATAGCGTTGTACACGCACAGGAGACCAAATTTTAGCGTTGGCATTCAGCGCGGCTAAAGCCGTTGGGTCGGTTACTACCTGTCCTTGGTCGTTGATATTAGTCCAACGGTCTTTCATAAATTCGAGCATATTCAAGCTTGGGAAAGCTCCATCGGTCATTTCGATTTTATTGGCATTGTAGATGTCGTTGCCTACTACCCAGTTCATAAAAACACTCAAATCGAAGTTTCTATAGGAAAATTGGTTGTTCCAACCTCCCATAAATTTCGGATTGGCATTACTAATCACTGTACGGTCCTTATCGGCTGTAACGAGGCCGTCTCCGTCAATATCTTTCCATTTCAACATTCCCGGCTGCGGCACACCATATACCGAGTTTACTGGAATACCGGGTTTAATGGTGTAGGTATTGGTTGTGGCATTGAAAGTAAAACATCTACTTTATAGTAGCCGTCGGTTACAAAACCATACATCAAACCTACCGGTTCACCCACTTTTACCAAATAATCGTCTGTTCCATCAGAACCCTGCCAGCCTGAGTTACGGGTCAATTGGGATACCGTACCTAAATTCGTGACGGTATTTTTATTGGTTGAAATATTGAAGTTTGAATTCCACGTAAAGTCCTTCTTCTGAATAATATACGCATTCAACTGTACTTCAATTCCTTTGTTGGTAGTAGAGCCCAAGTTTTTAATTTGGGACGAATAGCCCGAGGTTGGAGGAATAGCTACGGCCAACAACAAATTTTTACCGCTGTTTTTATACGCATCCACCGAAAGTTGGAAGCGATTGTTCAAAAAGGATAAATCCAAACCTATATTTTGAGAAATATTGGATTCCCATTTCAAGTCTTCATTGGCGAGCGCAATAGGGGCATAACCCGGCAACACGCTGTGATTGAGGGCGTACTCACCCGTTACCCCGTATAATTGTTGATACAACAAATCACCAATTCGGTTGTTTCCGGCGACTCCATAACCCAATCGCAGTTTTCCATCGGTAAGAAACTTATTATCCTTCATGAAACCTTCCTTGGTAAAACGCCAAGCCACAGTTCCCGAAGGAAACACCAACGCACCGTTGGCATATTTAAACTTTGAAGAGCGGTCAGAACGTAGTGAAACAGTTGCCAGGTACTTATCATTGTAGCTGTAGCTCACCCGTCCAAACAAGGAGAACAGACGGTTTGCCGGGATTTCGTTAGAGATAGGCCGAGCCTGTTGAGCTCCGGTTGGTGGCGACCCAAGGCCCATGTTTGCCAAGGCTTGTTCTGCCGAAATATCGGTAGGAAAATAGCGCGTTTCAATTGTCGTACTTTTGCTCACATTTTGATAAATCTCCTGACCCACAATCACATTCAAATCATGCTTATTCTCAAACTTCTTGCTGTATTGAAGCGTGTTTGAGTTGTTGATAGTGACGGCAGATTGTTGAAAAATAGAAGCCACGGGCTGTTGCGCATAGTTTCGCGCCGTACTCGTAATTTTGCTCCAAAACGCGTTGGTTTGGGCATCATTGTTATCAATTCCGATGGTGGTTTTGAAAGTCAGGTTTTTCAAAATAGTGTACGTAGCATACCCGCTCAGGTTGATGGCTTTGGTGTAGGCTTTGCGGTATTCTGCTTCGGTCATCAACACGGGATTCACCAAGTTGCCCGAAGAAATGTACAGGTTTTCGTCAAAATCATCTACTTCCGGCGTAGCGGCAATGAGTAACGGACGATACTGAACCGAGTGACGCAGACGGTTGGTCGCTTTGGTACCGCTATTGGTGGTACCCGCTCCGCTGATGGTTTGGTTGAGGTAACAAACCTACTCGCAGTTTATCAGAGGCTTTGTGGTCCATTTTAAACATAGCCAAATAACGGTCAAAGCCGGAAGCCAGCAACACTCCGTCTTCTTTATTAGCCGTAAGACTCAAATTGAAATTGGTGGTTGCGTTTCCGCCGTTGATAATAAAGTTATGGTTTTGATATTGGGCTTTACGACCAAATACCTCTTCCTGCCAATCAATCGGTGTCGTGGTTTTGTACTGATTAATGTTTTCCCACGTTCCGTATTGATTTGCGAAACTGGTTTCATCAGCAGCCGTACCTCTGGAACGCTCGTATTGCCAACGCACGAAATCATACGGGCTCATGACGGGCAATTTTTTGAAAATTTCTCTTACCCCCACGGAGCCATTATAGCTCACGGTGGTTTTGCCGCCCTTACCCGATTTAGTGGTAATAATCACTACCCCATTGGCACCGCGTGCTCCATAAATAGCAGTAGTTGAAGCATCCTTCAGTACGTCAATGGTTTCAATATCCTGCGGAGAAAGGAAAGACAGCGCATTTTCCACCTGAATTCCGTCTACGATATAAATGGGTGAATTGTCTTGGGTAATCGAACCACCCCCACGAATACGAATTTGAATATCAGCTCCCGGCGCACCTTCAGAAGTAGTGACCCGTACCCCCGCCAACCGACCCGTAAGGGCTTCGGCCGCGTTGGTCAACGGAATGTCTTTCAATTGTCTGGCTCCTACTGACGACACCGAGCCTGTCAGGTCGCGGCGATTAATGGCTTCCCCATACCCAATGACCACAACCTCTTCCAACATCTTTTGGTCGGCAGTAAGGGTCAGGTTTACTTCAGAGCGACTGCCTACCACGATATTTTGAGGCAAATAACCCACAAAACTGAAAATCAACTCAGCGTCCTTTTTGTCGGGAACGTTAATGGTGAACTTACCATCATTGGTGGTGGTAGTTCCTACAGCGGTGCCTTTGACCAAGATACTCACGCCGGGCAAGGTCTCACCCGAAGTGGCATCGGTCACAGTTCCGGTCACTCGGCGGTTTTGCGACCACACCAAGGACAGGCAACCGAGCAAGAGGAAAAGAGTAAAAATTTGTTTTTTCATCTAAATTGGTTAGTTAATTTGTGTAAATAGCTATCGTAAAGAAGGAATAGCAAGTAAATCCATGTCCGTAAAATCCTTGTTTTCGCCCGCCATTCCCCAAATGAATGAATAGCTTGAGGTGCCACAGCCCGAATGAATGGACCAAGGCGGCGAAATAATGGCCTGATGATTGGCAACCCACAGGTGACGCGTTTGCGTAGGCTCGCCCATAAGGTGCAGTACACCGTGATTTTCGGGTATGTCAAAATAACAATAGGCCTCCATGCGGCGATCGTGCGTATGAGCCGGCATGGTGTTCCAAACACTTCCGGGTTGAAGAACTGTCAGCCCCATCACCAATTGGCAACTTTGAAGGCCGCCTTCGTGAATGTATTTGTAAATGGTACGTTGATTGGAAGTTTCCAGCATTCCCAAACTGACCGGAAAGGCCTCTTCTTTGGTAAAAGCTTGGTTTGGATACGTATGATGCGCAGGAGAAGAGAGTAAAAAGAAACGCGCCGGATTCTCAGCACTTTGGCTGCTGAATGTAACAACCTGAGTACCTTTTCCAAGGTACAAACAGCCCAGTTTATCCAATTCAAACGACTCACCATCAGCGCTTATACTACCCTTTCCTCCTACATTGATGATGCCCAATTCGCGACGTTCCAAAAAGTAGTTGGCCTTTAAGGCATCGTTAGTTTCGAGGGTGAGCGTTGCTTCCACCGGCATGGCACCGCCCGATAGGACACGATCATAATGCGAATACACCCATTGAATTTGATTGGGTGTAAATAAAGTTTCGATTAAAAAATTTTCGCGAAGTTCTTCTGTACTCATTTGAGCCACTTCTTTGCGGCTGCTTTCGTGTCTGATCTGCATAATGGTTTTTTATGGCTTTACCTTAAGTAGCAAAATCAGGCTTATTATTTATAACAATTTTAATTTTTTTTAGAAACTATTATTATAATAAGACAGACTTTGCCTGTATAAGCTAATCAAGTTTAACTTATACATTTGGTACATTACAAATAATTTCTTGACTTTTTTTATGCAATCGTTGTCGGCAACGTTGCCGAAATCTATTATTTTCAGTTTGTATTGATTTTATTTGAGTTGATTGGTAAAAACGTGTATCTTCACCTTCCCAAATAGTATACCTGTTCTCTAAGTACATAAATTGTACAAAACCAATAGTACGACTGTGGAAATTATTACTATTAAAGATATAGCGAAGGCACTTAATCTCTCCACTTCGACCGTTTCGAGAGCATTACGGGGCAGTTATGAAATCAACGTTGAGACCAAACGAATGGTCATGGAGTACGCCGAACGAATGAATTATCGGCCTAATCCAATCGCCTTAAGTTTAAAAGAAAACCGCAGTCGGTCTATTGGAGTGATTGTACCCGAAATTGCCAACAATTTCTTTTCACAGGCTATCAACGGCATGGAGTCTATTGCCTACAACCGAGGCTATCACGTCGTAATCTCTCAAAATCACGAATCGTACGAACGGGAACTGGTAAGCACTCAATATTTGGCGCAGCGGCGAGTGGATGGATTGTTGGTATCGCTCTCCGGCGAAAGCAATGATTTAGAACATTTTAAAGAATTGCAGTCCAAGGGCTTACCTATTGTATTTTTTGACCGAGTACCCCAAAATTACATTACACACAAAGTCACGGCAGATAATTTTGCTGGAGCGTATCAGGCTACTGAGCATCTTATACAACAAGGCTATTGCCGAATTGCACATTTAACCAGTCCCTCCTGGCTTTCCATTACGTATGAGCGTTTGGAAGGATACAAAAAAGCCCTTCAAGATTACGAAATCCCCATTGAAGAGTCTTACATAAAGTACTGCAGCCACGGAGGAATGATTGCCGAAGAAGTCGAAAATGCCGTTTTAGAGCTGATACGTCATCCCGTGCGTCCTGATGCCATTTTTGCAGCAGGCGATCGGCTTACTACCAGTTGTATGTCATTGGTTAGACAGGAAGGTTTACGAATCCCCGACGATGTGGCCATTGTGGGATTTACCAACTTGGTTACGGCGCATTTGCTCAATCCTTCCCTAAGTGCGGTGCTCCAACCTGCCTTTGAAATGGGACAGTTGGCCACTGAGTTTTTGATTGACCTCATTGAGCGCCCCAAAACCACCATCCGATTTGAAACCAAACGTTTGGAGACCAACTTAGTAATCCGAGGTTCTTCCATGAGACCCGCCAATAAGTAATCAGGACGCTATTTTGTAAAAATTACTTTTGTTTGCTTATTTTTAGGCAAACCTTAAACTCATGATTCGACCTACCCTCCTATTCCTGCTTCTTTTACTTTCCACTTCGATTTTTGCCCAAATCCGCGATACGATTACTGTCTTTCCAAAGGATTCTTCAGTGTATATACGCACCAAAGGACCCATGGCTTACCTTAATTATGGCTTAGGGGAAGATCGTCTTGGCGGGGCCAAAATGGGGTATCTGGATTCATTGGTTTTGCTCAAAGTGACGGGAAAATACAAAGATCAATACCGCGTTCGATTAACCAATTCACTCTCGGCTTGGATACCCCAAAACCTGACCAAACGCGATACACTTGTCAAACTTCCGGTACAATACCTGACTACTTCGTGGCGAGTGTGGGGCGATGAGCGCTACGATTATATTTCAATTCCCCTAACGGAACGCCTCCCCTACCGAAGTTGGCAAGAAATCAGTCCTTCCAAAATCGTAGTAGACCTCTTTGGAGCAACAGCCAATACGAACTGGGTGACGCAGCTGCGCACCGCAAAAGAGATAAAACACGTTGATTATGAGCAGATAGCCGATGAACAGTTTCGGATAACGATTTACTTGCACCATGGGCAGCATTGGGGCTATGCCATTGGCTACGAAGGTCGGCGTTTGGTCATACGCGTTAGCCATCAACCCGAAAAATTAAAACTCAACTCTCTCACCATCACCATAGATGCCGGACATGGCGGTACTAATTTGGGTGCCGTAGGATTGCGTTCCAAACAGTTGGAAAAAGACCTCAATCTGAGCATTGCATTGCACTTGAAACGTGAACTCGAACGAAAAGGAGCTACAGTTTTGATGACGCGCACAACCGATACGCTCTTTAATAATTCTGACCGAGTCGTCTATTTTCGTAAGCTAAAACCTGATTTACTCATCAGTATTCATAACAACGCTGCTGGAGACACCACCAAAACCCGAGGCACCAGTACGTATTACAAACACCTTGGTTATCGTCCGTTGAGTCAGGCCGTTTTGGAGCGGTTGCTTGAAATGGGTCTCACCGAATACGGTAATGTGGGTCGTTTTAACTTTGCACTCAACAGCCCCATCGAATACCCCAACATCTTAGTAGAAGGTGCCTTCATGAGCCACCCTGCCGACGAAGCATTACTCTTGCAGGACGATTTTCGTAAAAAAATGGCCAAACAAATTCGCAAAGGCGTCAATGATTGGCTCAAACAGGTAAAACGGAATAAATAATGGAGGTATTTATAGTTATTGGTTGGTTGTGAAAACACAACCAACGGCAATGAAACCTCACCCGCTAAATCTCCCTCTCCTTTCAGGCGAGGGAGACTTTTTAGACAGCCTCGTCCACTTTACACTTTTTCCCCGCTTAACCTTCCCACTTAAATGACAGGGTGCCGTTTAAACTCCTTGGTTCGGTCAAATAAATAGCGATACGTAGCGTGTAACTTATGGGGAGTTCCTCCCAGTAGTTCTACAAATCGTATCATTTTCGGGTTAAAGTCACCAATCCAGTTCATCTCAAGCTCGGTGTATTGGTAATTGGGTTGCCATGCTACTTTAGAAGATGCCAAAGCAATAGCCGACTCTACCCCCCGCCCCTGAAATTCGGGAATGACGCCAAAAATGACGCCAAACGCTTTGTGGTTGGTTTTCATGAGTTTATGATAGAGAAATTTCATTTTCCCTATCAAATCCAACTTCCCATTGACGTGTTTGAAGATTTGATTCAGTTCCGGAAGCATGATAAAGAAGGCAATGGGTTCATTATCATAGTACCCAAACCACATCAATTCTTCGTCCAAAATCGGCTTCATTCGCTGCATGATTCCCCGCGATTTTTCGGGCGTCATGTCTTCTGCACCCAAGTTTTTTGCCCAGGCTTTATTGTAAACGACCCGAAAATTTTCGGCGTATTTGTCCAGTTGTTTTTTGTCAATGTGCCTGAATTCGTAGTTTTTCATGGCCAAAATCCGCTCTGCACGCTCAAAGAAAACACGGTTGACGCGCTCCATAAATTTGTCCTTGGGCATGTGCAAAAAGAAGGTCATTTGCTCAAAATACGTCTGAAAGCCGTACGCCTCAAAAAACCGTTGGTAATACGGAAAATGATACCCCATTCCGTACAAAGGTTCTTTATCAAATCCATGAATAAGCACCCCCCAAAAGCGATCACGCTCGCCAAAGTTAATGGGTCCGTCCATGGCTTCCATACCGCGTTCAGTAAGCCATTTTTTACACGTATCAAACAGTGTAACTGCTACTTTTTCATCTTCGATACACTCAAAAAAGCCCATTCCGCCCGTGGGTTGGTCATTTCCTTTATTAACAGTATTTTGGTTTACAAACGCCGCCACTCGTCCCACTGTCTGTCCTGAATCATCCACGGCAATCCACCGAATACACGCTCCGTATTTGAAATTCTTATTTTTTTTGGGATTAAACGTGTCTTCTACGTCTTTGTCCAGCGGACGAATCCAGTACGAGTTACCTTTGTAAAGACGAACGGGTAACATCAAAAATTCACGTTGGCGTTGTGGGTCCCTTCCTACTTCGAGGATTTGCATAGCAATAAAAGTTGTCAAAATGAAAAACTTGCTAAGTCTGAAGACCGCATCCAAAAGACTTGGCAAGTCTTAATTAAGAGCGAAATTATGCGTTTTCGGTAGATTATAAAGCATCGACTTTGACAAAAAACTAACTTTGCATTCTGAAACCACCAATTAACTATCACTAATGACTAAAAAACGCCTTGCTATCTTTGCTTCAGGGTCAGGTTCCAATGCCGAAAAAATCGCCGAATACTTTACCGGTCGTACTGACATTGAAATTTCGTTAATACTTTCCAACAACCCTCAGGCAGGTGTCATTGCGCGGGCGAGGCGGTATCAGATTCCCGTAGTTTTGTTCGATAGAAAGACATTTTACGACACCCATCGTATCATCGAAATCCTTCAAAATGAACACATTGATTTGGTTGTATTGGCAGGATTCATGATGCTGATTCCCGAAGCAATGGTACAGGCATTTCCAGACAAAATTGTCAATATTCACCCTGCGTTGCTCCCTAAATACGGAGGAAAAGGCATGTACGGGCATTTTGTGCACGAAGCAGTAGTTGCCGCTCAGGAGCTTGAATCAGGCGTCTCCATTCACTTCGTCAACGAACGTTACGACGAAGGCGATATCATCTTTCAGGCAACCTGCGAAGTAATCCCAACCGATACACCCGAAGAAGTGGCGCGCAAGGTACAGGTGCTGGAGCACCAACATTATCCCGAAGTAGTGGATAAGCTGTTAAGTGCCTTAAACAGTTAGAATAAATACTGCTTATGCTTTGAATATCAAAGTATAAGCAGCGTATCATGAAACAACTCCTCGCTTTCCTTTTTATTCCTTTGTTTTCATTTACTCAAAATCAGACATGGGTGATTACGGGGAATGTAATGGAAGGCATCCAAACGCCGATTCCCTTTGCGAGTGTGTACGTAAACAACACCTCGATTGTAACTACTGCCGACGATAAAGGCAATTTTACCCTCAAAATTCCTGCCCGATTTAAGAAAGTAGAATTGGTAGCCCCGTTTATTGGCTACAAATCCGTCACAAAAATCATCGAACGTACAAACGGCAAAAGTCTAGCCTACACCTTTCAACTCACTTCGACCAATATTCTTTCTGAGGTAAAAGTGAAAGCCAAAATGGATAAAGAATGGAAACGGCGCTGGCGCATTTTTGAAAGCGGGCTGAAAGGAGAATCACCTTTTACCAAAGATTGCCTCATTCTGAATCCGGAAGCGGTGCGTTTGTCGTACGACAACGAGCGCAAACAGGTTTTAGCCACTGCTTCTGAGCCCATTGTCCTGCAAAATCGTGCTTTTGGGTTTAAAATTTTATTCCATATGGAAAGCTTTCAATCGGATGGGGAAAAGACTTTTTTTGCGGGTAACAAATTCTTTCAGGAAATTCCCGCTGAAGAAGAAAATGTTAAAAAAAGGCAAATACGGAATCGGGAGCTTGCTTATCGAAATTCATTCCGAAATTTTTTGGTTTCTCTGGCTAAAAATCAATTAAAAGAAAATGGGTTTGACCTCTACACCGTACGTCGGCTCAGTGATGTTTACCTTATTCGTATTTTATTGTCCAAAGAAATAGCGGATGGTAATTTCAAAGAAATTTCGGCGCAGGACATCTGCTTCTGGAATCCTGAAACAGAGCAATATATTTTACAGTCCGATAAGTTGCTTTTTTTTTGCACTCAATCGGTTTGATGCCAAGTCGGTTTTTGTGGACCGACCTTCTAAATATTCCCGTCTAGTTTTACCCAACCAATACCTGCTTTTTAACGAAAATGGCTGGATTACAGCGCCCAACGGCATGATTATCTATGATTTTTGGGGGCAGGAAGGCTTTTCTAACCTGCTTCCCAATGACTATATTCCTGCCGATGCTCCGCCCGTTGATTCGCTGACTACCATTCGGCCCATTGCGCTCAAAAGCCTTTCAATACCCTTGAACATGGCTCAAAAATTGGAAATCGCTCAAAAACAGGCAGCTATTACGATTCAGGGAGTACAGTATCAAAGAAAGGACGCGATTCGTGTTGAGGAACAAAAAACTCTCATCAACTTAGACTATGAAGTCAAAATCAACGAAAGAGATAATGGGTTGACCGTTTTTGATTTATTGCGCCGCATCCCGGGTCTGAAAGTAACGGATTCTTCCATTTCATTTTTGGGAAACAACACCAATGTTGACGGCTCCGGGGACAGCACTCCTGCCTTGGATATAGACGGGCAATTTTCGGATAATTCTGAGTTTGTTATGGAAACCATCAGTTCTCTATCAGTTCGGCAAATCAAAAAAATAGGAGCAGTCAAGTACGGAAACAGCGCCGCCTACGAGGCCAGAGGGGCTAAAGGAATCATTGTAATTCAAACCGTCAAATAAAAGTGCCGCTTTCTCTCTGAAAACGGCACTTTTTATCAGAAAAAGTAATTTTATTTCTTCGTAATCACCAATTCTACCCGACGGTTTTTCTCGCAGGGACTTGGTTTACACAACAATCGTGTATCGCCGTAGCCTTTTGGTGCAATCCGCGCGGAACTTACCCCTTTCCGTATCAAATATTCACGCACGGCATTGACCCGGTCGCGGGAGAGAATAAGGTTCTTTTCAGCATCTCCGATTTTATCCGTATGCCCTTCCAAACGAATTTCAACGCTTGGATTGGCTTTCATCCATTCTGCTACTCGGTCCAATTCTTGGTAAGAACTGGCCAATAACTCTGATTTGGTCAACTCAAAATACAGATTGTCCATCACCATTGGCTTATTGATCAAAGCGGCATCATAAGGCGTTGGTGTTAGTACAGGCTTCGATTCGGGCTTGATTTCAGGCTCTACTTTCTTTTCGGGTTTTGGCGTACGCTCTTTTTTCGGTTTGCGTTCCCGTTTGGGTTTTGGCTCCCGCTTTGGTTTCGGTTCTCGTTTTGGCTTTGCTTCCCGTTGTGGCTCCTCCACTTTTCGATCCCGAGAAATGGTTTTTCGATTGGATACAAAAGTAATGGGCAGTTTAAAATTCAACATGATAACACTCTGAGAAATATCTACCCTACTCACGCCCACTACCTGACTGTTTTTGTAGAACGTATTTTCAGATTGAAGCAAATTAGACAATGGATGATAGTAGGACAAGCTAAACTCAATACCACTGTTTTCGCCTATCAACATACCAATTTCAGGTACTACCAAAGGCACTGCTTTTTGCAGATTGTAAGTCCGTGAACATAACCGGTCCCTCCTTCTAAATAGCCACCCTCTCTTTCTTCGATTTTGTCACGCCCATTGGCGGTATTCATGTAAAACAGGGTGGAATAATAGCCCCCCAGCTGCGCATAAATGCCTGACCATTCTTTCATCCACGTGTGTCGAATCAACAAACCGGTTCTTAGGTAATTGAAATTCCAAACGGTAGAAACCAAATCGTGACCTTTGTAAGCAAAGCTAAACGGGTGCTCTAATTTAAACACCTGCCGTTGCCAGGCTGCACTCAAACCAATCGACCACCGATTTTCGGAACGACGTACTTTCCAGCGATAATACGTTTCAAATCCCCACAAACTTGTGCGGTATTTGCGGGTATAAACGGTTCCGTCGCTTTTGACTAATTCGCCTTCATACGAAGAAACACCCCACGCAGGTTTGGAGGCTTCGGTGCCGCTAAGCAAGGTTACATTGGGAGGAATAACTGCCCCGACACTATACATGGGCGCAATGACCCAATCTCGCTGACGAGTGTAGTTTTGTGCTGATAACAGGGAACAATTAATAATGCCAATCAGGCCAATCAAAAATATTTTTAGGGTAAATGTCTTCATGAGCTTACTGAATATTGCATAAATAGGCAGATACAAAAGCCGTTTGCCCCTTGGCAAGCGGCTTTTGTATCTGCCTATTTATTAAACGGTTATTGCTTTGTTCGAGTAATAATCAGCAGCAGAAAATGTGCTTTTGGAATACATAGTATCCTGATTGTAAGTCAGTTTTAAACGTAAACGCCAAGTCCGACCAAGAACCGGAATTAGAAAACATATTTATTCTCCGCAATCATCGCATCAGCAACCCGACGACGCGCATTTTTGGTATTAAAAGGTTCAATTTTAGTGAAACGCTTTAAGCCCATGAGCATAACGCGAAGTTCATCCCCTTCGGCAAAACCCATAATCGCTGCTTTACCGGCGCCGTTCACTTTCTCTACTGCTTCGTGCAAATAGCACATCGCTAAGTCTTTTTGCAACTCACAGGCTTTTTCTCCTTTGATACCGATGAGTTTTTCCGTACGTAAGATAGCTGATTCAGCAGCGTAAATTTCAATTGCCATATCAGCTACATTCATCAAGATTTCCTGCTCATCCGACAGTTTCATCATAAACTTCTGTACCGCTGCACCCGCTACCATCAACGCCGCTTTTTTCAAGTTTTTAATCACTTTCTTTTCGGCAGCAAACGGAGTTTCATCTTCGGTAAGGCTAAAATCAGGAATTGACATGATTTCTTTGCCTACGGCCATAGCGGGTCCCATCAGGTCAATTTCACCCTTCATAGCGCGTTTTAGCAGCATGTCTACCGTTAACATACGATTGATTTCGTTGGTCCCTTCAAAGATGCGATTGATACGGGCATCGCGATACGCACGGTCCATGGGTGCATCGGCCGAAAAGCCCATACCGCCATACACTTGTACCCCTTCATCTACCACGTAATCAAGCACTTCTGAGCCGTGTACTTTCATCATGGCGCATTCAATGGCAAACTGCTCTAAGGCTTTCAGTTTGGCTTCGGCATCCGACACCCCTTTTTCTTTTAAGTCTTCAATGGCATCGTCAATGTTTTGACCCGCACGGTAAGAAGCTGATTCTGAAGCATACAGCTTCACGGCCATTTCACCCAATTTGTGCTTAATAGCGCCAAACGTACTGATGGCAATGCCGAATTGTTTGCGTTCGTTGGCGTATCGGATTGCTTCCGTGGCTACCTGTTTAGCACCTCCCACGGCTGCAACTGCTAATTTGATACGACCAATATTCAAAATATTAACGGCAATCTTGAAACCGTTTCCACGGTCAGAAAGCATGTTTTCAACAGGCACGTGGCAGTCATTAAAGAAAATCTGACGCGTGTCAGAGCCTTTGATACCCATTTTATGTTCGGGCTCATTCATCGTTATCCCTCCGTAGGTTTTTTCTACGATAAACGCCGTCAAATTTTTATCTGTTTTTCCACCTTCGTCAATTTTGGCAAAAACAATGAATACGTCGGCAAAACCACCGTTGGTAATCCACATTTTTTGACCATTGAGAATGTAGCTTTTTCCATCTTCGCTCAAAACCGCTTTGGTTTTACCCGAATTGGCATCTGAACCTGAATCAGGTTCGGTTAAGCAATAAGCGGCTTTCCACTCGCCCGAAGCAAGTTTTGGCAGATATTGTGATTTTTGATCTTCGTTTCCGTAATATAAAATAGGCAATGTACCAATCCCCGTGTGAGCCGACAAAGCCACTGAAAAAGAATTACCGGCACCCGTTGCTTCCGCGACGAGCATGGAAGTATTGAAACTCATTCCAAATCCGCCGTATTCTTCGGGAACGGCGGTACCCAAAAGCCCTAACTCGCCGGCTTTGTCCATCAGAGACGACATCAAATCGGGCGATTTAGCTTTGTCTATTTCTTCTACACGCGGCCAAATCTCGGTAGCCAAAAAGTCACGGCATGATTGAGCAATCATTAACTGCTCTTCGGTAAACTCTTCTGGGATAAATACTTGAGAAGCATCGGTGTCTTTAATCAGGAATTCTCCTCCTTTAATACCGGCACGATTTTCTACTGCTGTCATGGTTTATAGGAATTTTAAATAATGTTATGCTTGCATACAAAATTAGAGTAAACAAAAATAGTATGCAAGCATACTATTAAAAAATTTTATAGCTTGAATCATTATCTTTGTAAAAAAATCCAACGACAATGGAAACGATAGCAAAAACCGAGGAGCAAGTTCGTCAGGAGCGGGCAGTCGCTTGGGCCAAGCGACTATTGGCAAGCAAACAGGAGTTAGAGAAAAAAATGGAAGATGATATTCAGAATAACCCGAAAATCAGTGAATTGGTAAAACAGCTATAGTGTCTTGAACGCACTAATTTTGCACCTTGAGAATCCTTATTTTGTTGAAATTATTGATGCTTTCCGTAAAGTGACGGGAGGCTATACCGAAGATAAATGACCGAAACACTTACTATATCGCCCGAAGTACTTGCCAAATACGAGATTGTGATTGGCTTGGAAGTACATTGTCAACTACAGACCAATACTAAAATTTTTGCCGCCGACGCTAATCAATTCGGCAGTGAACCCAACACCAACATCAGTGTGATTACGCTGGCGCACCCGGGAACGTTACCCAAACTCAACAAAAAAGCCGTTGAGTACGCTGTGCGCATGGGCTTGGCGTGTGGGTGCGACATTACACGAAATACCATTTTTGACCGCAAAAATTACTTCTATCCCGACCTTCCAAAGGGTTATCAGCTTTCGCAAGACAAATTTCCGATTTGCGTAGGTGGCGGAATACCCGTTACATTTAAGGATAAGTCTGGTAAATCAGTTGAAAAAACGGTACAAATCCACCATATCCACTTAGAAGAAGATGCGGGAAAATCAGTTCATGATGGTGCACTGACCGATACATTACTGGATTACAACCGTGCAGGAACGCCTTTGATTGAAATGGTTACGGATCCATGTATCGGTTCGGCTGAAGAAGCGGGGGCTTTTTTAACGGCCGTTCGGCAGTTGGTTCGCTTCATTGATATTTGCGACGGAAACATGGAAGAAGGCTCGTTGCGGTGTGACTTAAACGTTTCAGTTCGCTTGAAAGGTGCTTTGACGTTGGGCACGAAAGTAGAGGTCAAAAACATGAATTCGATTCGGAACGTGATGAAGGCCGTAGAAACAGAATTCCGTCGGCAGGTGGAAATGGTAGAAAATGGAGACATTATCTTGCAGGAAACGCGCATGTTTGACCCCGAAACGGGTGAAACATCGGGGATGCGACTGAAAGAAACCATGAACGACTACCGTTATTTTCCCGAGCCTGACTTAGCCCCCGTTTTTATTTCGGACGAATGGATGACTAAGATTCAGGATGAAATGCCGCCGTTGCCGCGCCAACTGTTTGAGCGATTTACGGCAAACTATGGTCTTTCGGCAGGACACGCGACTACATTAACCGACACTAAAGAGGTGGCTCTTTATTTTGAGGAATTAGGAGCGAAGGCAGGAAATTACCAAGCCGCCGCCAATTGGGTCTTAGGACCTGTCAAAACATATTTGAACGAAAATTCCGATAAGACAGCCGACCAATTTCCACTTTCTCCCGCTCAGTTGGCAGAAGTAATCAAATTGGTGGAAAGCAATCAGGTAAGTCATTCAACGGCTTCGCAAAAGCTGTTACCGATTTTACTTGAGAACCCGACGCAAAATCCACTGGAAGCAGCTAAACAAAACAATTGGCTGCAAAACAGTGACGCCGGTGCTTTGGAAGGCATTGTGGATGAAGTATTGACGGCGATGGCTGATAAGGTGCAGGAATTTAAAAAAGGCAAAAAAGGGCTGATGGGACTATTTGTAGGAGAAGTAATGAAAAAATCCAAAGGCAGCGCCGACCCTAAAATTGTCAATCAATTATTGGCAAAGAAATTAGGATAAAATACGTGGCGGTCGGTTCAAAGCCGACTGTCACGTCGCTCATTTGTGAATTATATTAATCTATAAGCTATGAAAAGAGTAATCGGTCTTGGGGGAATCTTTTTCAAATCAAAAGACCCCGCAGCGCTTCGCGAATGGTATCGTACGCATTTGGGCATTGCCGCTGAGGAATGGGACACGCAGTTTTTTCCAAAGCAACTGGAGGAGGCCAATCTGGATGCTTATCAGGTTTGGAGTCCTTTTAAAGAAAGCACTACGTACTTCGCTCCCAGTGAGCAATCATTCATGCTTAATTTTATTGTAGAAGACCTGTTTGCGCTCCTGACAGAATTACGCCAGGAGGGTGTTCATGTTTTTGAGAAAACGGAAGATACTGAATTTGGAAAATTTGGCTGGATTTTCGACCCCGATGGCACCAAAATAGAACTTTGGCAACCGCCTCTCAAACAACCGCCAGTTTAAAATCGACCGTTGTTTTTAATCTATAAATCTACCTAAAAAGCACACACTAACTTCTCATTGTCAGTCGTTTATAGTTTAATAAACTACGACTGCGCCATGAAAAAACTCTTTACGCTCGCTTTTTTATTCAGTCTGCTTCAATCTGCTTACGCTACGCACCAAAGTGAAGGTTTCTTACTCCGCAACTAAGCATGTTAAAGTCTTATTTCAGCTTATCGATGTAAAAGGAAAAATCATGGATGAATATCAGGAAACCAAACGGTATCTGACTCACAGCCACGATTTTAATGTAGGAAATTTACCGCAGGGAGTTTATCTTATCAGAACGATAGCCGACAAAATAGTCACCGGTAAATTTATAAAAGAGTAACTTTTTAAGCGTTTTTCACCAAATCCACCAACGTTTCAATCCAAATTGGGCTGTCGTTAAGGCTTTCGACGAGTTGCCAGTGTTTACCTCCTGACTCTTCAAATAACTCTTTGTACTCTTCGCCCACTTCGATGGTGGTTTCGAGACAGTCGGACACAAAGGCGGGCGAAAAGGCCAACACACTTTTAATGCCCTTTCCGGGCAATTCTTTGATTACGTCGTCGGTATAGGGTTGTACCCAAGGAGTTTTACCCAAACGTGACTGAAAACTCGTCATGTATTTTCCTTCGGGAATATTCAGCGCTTTGACCAATAAACGTGTCGTTTCAAAACATTGAGCGCGGTAGCAATGCTGATTCATGGCATGGAGCGAACCGCAACATTCGCCGAGTTGACACACTTTTTGGGTTACATCCCCCTTTAAAATCTGACGTTCGGGTAAGCCGTGGTAACTGAACAGAAAAAAGTCGTACTCGTGCTTAGCTATGTATTTCTTAGCATTTTGGACAAATCCTTCAATAAACTTGGGGTGTTTTACAAATTGGTTGACAAAACGAAGTTGAGGCATTACCTGCCATTTTGCCAAGATACGCATCACTTCTTCGTACACGGAGCCCGTGGAAGCCGAAGCATATTGGGGAAAAAACGGAACAACTACAATCTCCGTCAACCCCATTTTTTGAAAAGCAGCTAAACCCACCTCAATACTTGGGTTTTGGTAACGCATTGCCAATTTAACAACGTATTTTTCTCCCAAACTTTCCTGCAGTAATTTCTCTACCGATTCGCCATAGATTTTTAAAGGTGAGCCTTCCGGCAACCATAACTCCTTGTATACCTTAGCCGATTTGGGAGCGCGAAAAGGCGCAATGATGAGATTGACGAGCATAAAGCGCTGAAGATAGGGAATATCTATCACGCGTCCGTCCATCAAAAACTCACGCAAATACTTGCGAACATCGGGCGTATTGGGGCTGTCGGGAGTCCCGAGATTAACAATCAAAACTCCCGTTTTGCCGAGATTTTGTTGAGTACTTACAGCTGATTCTAAGACAGGTGAAATCATAATTTTTTGAGCGGGCAATTGTATTTTGTTTTCCAGTACATTTGGAGGTACTTAAAAATAACTCTAATCAGGCAAAAAAGTTCCTGTCTATTTTTGCTTTCTTGCCGATTCCTGGCCTTTAAAGCTGGACAGAAATTAAAGTTATTTGCGTCCGCACAAACAAAGGCTGTACCAATTCAAGACAAGAAGCGTCTAAAACTACAAAATCAAACGTTACCTTTGTAGGCTTTTTGCTTCTAAAGAAAAGTAATCATAAAAAGTAAGCGAGTCATGGCATTCAATTTTGTATATCACAAGCCCTTAGTTATTTCTGAAATCGGTTGCAACTACATGGGTGACTTCGAGATTGCGAAGGAATTAATCAAACTGTCGAAAGATTGTGGGGCAGATTATGCCAAGTTTCAAAAACGCAACGCGCGTGAGCTCCTGACCGAGGAACAATACAATGCCCCACACCCTACTCCTTACAATTCCTACGGCAGTACCTACGGAGCGCATCGGGAATTTTTGGAATTAAGTTGGGAGCAACATGCCGATTTGAAAGCCTATGCCGAATCCATTGGAATTGGTTATGCCACGTCCGTATGGGACATGACTTCTGCGCATCAAATCATAGCCCTCAAACCCGATTTCATCAAAGTTCCCTCGGCTTGTAATAACCATTATGAAATGCTGCGCTTGCTCCGTGACCAATACGCCGGTGATGTGCATATTTCCTCGGGGATGACGACTCTGAGTGAGGTGGAGGAGATTGTGGCGTTTTTTGAAGAAACCAACCAAGCTAAAAACCGACTGGTTCTGTACAATTGTACTTCCGGCTATCCGGTTCCGTTCAAAGACATTTGCCTGCTCGAAATCAATCGGTTGTATGATAATTATGGCAACCGAGTTAAGGAAATCGGGTTCTCTGGGCATCACCTTGGAATTGCAGCTGATATAGCTGCCTATACGCTGGGAGCACGTTGGGTTGAGCGACATTTTACCAAAGACCGTACCTGGAAAGGCACCGACCACGCGGCCTCGCTTGAAGTAGCCGGTCTGCAAAAATTAGTACGGGATTTGAACTGCATTCATGATGCGCTCACGTACAAAGCCAAGGAAATTTTAGACATTGAGGCCGAACAACGCAATAAATTAAAATATCGTAAAGCCCAAACGGCTTAATTAGCCAACTCCATTAAGTTATGTCTCGACCCAACGTACTGGCTATTGTTCAGGCTCGTAGTGGAAGCAAAGGTCTTCCCAATAAAAACTTATTACCGCTGGCGGGTCACCCGCTGATTGCGTACAGTATCAAAGCGGCACTTGAAACCCCTTCCATTACGCGTACCATTATCTCGACCGATTCCGAAAAAATCGCCAATGTCGCGGCACAATACGGCGCAGAAGTCCCCTTTATCCGACCTGCCGAATTTGCCCAGGATTTGAGTACCGACTTTGACGTTTTCGATCATGCGCTGCGCTGGTTTATAGAAAATGAAAATTACCGACCGGATTTAGTAGTGCAACTGCGCCCTACCTCCCCTGTTCGTTCGGTACATCATATCGAAGATGCCATACAACGATTGCTGAATGCCCCCGAAGCTGACAGTATTCGAACCATTACCCCTTCCCCCATTACTCCCTATAAATTGTGGCTGTATGATGAAGAGACTTCTACGATGAAACCTTTGATGAGTCATCAGACCTTACCCGAATTTTATAACGAACCGCGTCAAAAACTCCCACCTGTGTACTGGCATATCGGCAACTTGGACGTGATTAGACCTCACGTTATTCTTGAAAAAAAATCAATGTCGGGTTATCCCATTCTTCCCTATGTGCTACCGTTTGACTATGCCATTGACATTGACGACCTCGTTGGTTTTCGCAAAGCAGAAGAAACGATGCAGTTGGTAGATTGCGTGAAGTTTAATAACAGTTTGGCAGAGGGATAAAACGCAGTTCATCATGCTCAAAAAGGCTGCATTTTTTGCTGTAAGCAGTTTACCGGTTCTCTTTTTTTTCGGGTATTTGTGTCGATTCAGTACTCCATTTCCCAATGAAGACGACATTCCTGCTATTTTAGCTTTTATCAATCGTGCCTTTCCGTTTACGGGTGAAACGTGGCGGCTAATGTTTGTGCCTTTTCGAGAACACGTTATCCTCCCCGCTAAAATCATTGCCTATTTTCAGGTGCTTTTTACGGGAAGTATGAATCTGAAAGCAATGATTTTGCTCGGAAATCTCTTTTGGGTCCGTGTTTTGTGGTTGCTTTATACATTGACGAAAGAAGCCAAACTACCTTCGTTTCTCTTTCTTCCCGTTCCATTCCTATTATTTCAGGTTCAGTTTTCAGAAACGGCCTTGTGGCCTATGGCCCTTTGGTCCAATTTGATTGTGGTCTGGTTGGCCGTCGAATCCCTGAATCTTTTGATTTCTAATCAAAAAGAAGTTTGGCGTTTTGGATTGGCATTTTTACTTGCCTTAGCAGCTACATTTTCCAACGGAAACGGTTTGCTGGTGCTGATTATCGGTTTTAGCGTATTGCTTTTTCAACGAGCCGAAAAAAGACGGATTTTACTGTGGATATCATTAAGCGCTGTTTCAGTCTCAGGCTATGTATGGGCCAAATCATTGGGCATTCCTGACCATCAGTATGGTATTCAAACCAACCCCTTAAAGTGGTTGTTGGGCTGTATGATTTTTATTGGAAATTATGGTGATTTTGTATCCGGAAGTTTGAGGAATCTCGCTTTAGTTCTTGGTTTTGTGCTGACAGCTGTACTTATAGCAGTCAATTTTCTGCAAATAAGAAAAATCAATTACTTTACTTCGCTCTACTTCAAGTTGTCTGCCTTTTTCCTTTTCATACTTATGACGGGTGCAGCCGTTGCTCTGTTAAGAACCGAACCTGTGGGGTTGGAGGCGATGTATTTAGGGCGCTATCGCCATTATTCCGCCTTGGCTGTTTCCATTGTTTACATCACCTGCCTGTATTATTTATACCCAAAACGTCAGGCTAAATGGCTGTTTTATTTCGCCTTACCTTTGAGCATTTTAGTTGGAATCCTCTCTTATTACAAAGATTGGGGATATCGGTACATGGACAATCAGCGCTTTTTTACGGACGCTTACAACATGAAGTATAACAACACCCTGTACATAGAAAAGAAAGGCCAAATGTCGTTTCCCGAAATTTTCCGCGAGACGTTGGATAAGAATTTATTGAATACGGGAGGAACGCAATTAGTAGAAAACCCCAACGATTGGTTAACACCTCCCACCGATGCTTTGGTTATTTCTACAACCTTTCAAACAGAGCCCTCTACCGATACAAGTGGTTGCTCTAAGGGGTACATAGTTGAATCTGAACAACCCACCTTCCAACTGGGGGAGGAAGAAATGTGGATATGGATGCTGAAAAATGACAAGTATAGTTATCTCTATCCCTCTACTTCTATTAAAACAAAGCCGAGTCAATTAGTGCGTAACTTTGCGTATTTCAAACCGGGTTTTGTGGGAGAAATAGCCGCCTGTCGGCTACCGAAAGGCATCTATAATTTATTTCTGGTGAATATTTCAAAGAACAATTCAGTCCGTTTTTATAGAACAAACCGTACCATTGACATTTAAGCAGTTGTGAATCTGAATGATGGCGATAAAACTTTTTTTGACCGACGTTGATGGTGTTTTAACGGACGGAAGCATGTATTATACCGAAAGCGGTGACGAAATCAAACGGTTTCACACGCACGATGGAATGGCGTTTGAATTGCTTCGTAATGCAGGCATAAAAACGGGTATTGTCACTTCCGAAAATACGCAGATTGTTGCACGCCGAGCGGCTAAAATCAAGGCCGACTACCTATTCCAAGGTAAACGCGACGGAGGAAAATTGGCAGTAGCCCAACAGATTTGTGCTGAAATGGGCATTTCACTAAGTGAAGTCGCTTACATTGGTGACGATATCAATTGTCTGGATTTATTAAAGGCAGTCGGCGTGGCAGCTTGCCCGGCGAATGCTGTTTCAATAATCAAAAATCTACCTTCCATTATTTTGCTTGAAAAAAAAGGCGGCGATGGGGCTGTTAGAGAGTTTGTAGAACTCATCTTGAAAAAGCAGTAAAATAGAGTAATCATGCAAAGGCAACAATCATCCTCCCGTTTTTATTGGCTTATCATTTTAGCAACAGCGTATGTGAGTTGGTATTTTTACTACGTAGCTCAATATGCGGTAAATATCCCTTACCTCGACGACTATGACGCCATTTTAAAGTACATTATTACTTTCAGGAAAGTTGATTTCGCTGAACAACTCAAGTCACTTCTGCTGCCTCATAATGAGCACATTATGATGATAACGCGCGTAGTGAGTTGGATTAGCTATGGTCTGACGAAAAAAATAAATTTTGGAAGTCTTCTTCTTATTGGCAATGGACTGCTAGTGATTCAATTAATCTTTCTGTACCGATTATTTACTCCTTCCAATCGCTTCTCTGCCATTTATTTCTTGATGGTGATATTGGTATTTTTAAATCCCCAATATTCTCCCACTTCTTTTTGGGTCATGGCACTTTGGTCCAATATATGGGTAGTACTGCCCGTAACTTTGAGCATTTTTCTTCTGTCAAATTCCAAAACATTGTATTGGGCATTGCCGGTCGCTATTCTTTCTTTATTCAGCAATGGCAATGGGCTTATGATCTGGCCAGTAGGATTTTTTATTATGTTGATGGATAAACGTCCTTTGAAACAGTACCTTGTTTGGGGTTTTACTGCGATTCTTGCCTGTGGTACTTATTTTTATCTGATGCGTCAACAGCCCTCTTCGGGCATCTTTGAATTAAGTAATTTACTTTTTCTACCGCTTAATTTATTGGCATTTTTAGGTTCTTACGGAGCGTTGTTGGGCGGAAAATTGGGTCAGGCAATGGCTGTATTGGTTGGACTTATTGTCTTCATCATGAGTCTAATCTCCTTCAAAAAATACCTGCAATCCCGGGAACGTACCGATTTGATTTTACTTTCACTCATGGTCTTTATTTTCCTCACGGCTTTGGCCGTGGCGTTGTTTCGGGCCGAAAAAGGAATGAGTATCATCATTGGCGGGCGCTATCGACAGTATTCTTCCTTAGCAGTAGCTCTTAGTTTCCTAATGGGATTCCGACTCATTAAATTCAGCGTAAACCGTCTGATAGCCCTCTTGCCGTGGATAATAGTACTAATCATCACACTATTGAGTTTCTATCGTGATATTGGATTACGCAAAACGACCGAATGGCGTACCGTGACTGATTACTATAACATCCTTAACAACCAAGTGGATGTGTACACCACCGACGGAACGCCGCGTTTTGTCAAAACAGCCACCGAGGCTCAGAAAATCGGTTTGTATACCATTCCGCTCCCTTATGATTTAATGGCTCAACTGAAAATGGCATCCCCGCTTCCATTTCAGGGAAAACAACAAAAAGAACACAACGAGGAAACAAAAGCCGACGGTATCACCTGCGGCAATTATTGGCTGATCGAAGAGCCACAGTTGGAATTTCCAAACGCCGCCAACGAAGCCATTTATTTGGTCTTGACCAAAGGCCAAAAGAAGATAATTTTCCCGACGGCCTCTACTCGGAATGACCTCGTAAGTATGCTGAAACAGCAAAGTTATTTTAAAAAAGGCCTGGAGGCTGAAGCCTACGATTGTATCCAATCTTTTAATCAGTACCAAATCAATTGGTTGAAAGTCGGTACCAAGCCTGTACTTTATATAACCAATACCACTATCTTTGACCAATAAACTTTCATCCCTGCTTTGTCACTTGATTATCGAAATATCGGAGTTCTTTTCAGTTTAAATTCGCTCAATGTCATTTTAAACGTCGTCATTTCGACGCTTATGGTGTATCTTTTTGGTACATCTCCGCAGGTAGAAGCATTTTTTGCGGCTTCGGTACTGGGCACCGCTGTCTCGCGGTTTGTCAATACAGGCCAATTAGTGGAAATCATTGTAGCGCGTTATCACCGTATCAAACAGGAAGTCAGTCCTAAAGCGGCAATGTCGGTGGTATCTACCCTGAGCAACTACATGGTGGGGATTGCCTTCCTGATGGTGTTGGCATTTGTGGCAAGCGGTACGGGAATTGTCAATTTGTTGGTGCCCGGTTTCAAGGATACTACCAAATACCAAGTTTGGCAAATTTTCTGCGTTACGGGCTTTTTGATGCCTTTTCAGATTGCGACCAATTTGTTTCAGGGAATGCTTAATGCCGAAAATATCTACGGAAAAGTTGAGTTTACGAGCACCGTATCTCAAGTCTGCAACATCGCAATATTACTCATTTGGGGACGTGAAGGCAATGCGGCAAGTTTAGTAGTAGCACTGACAATCAGCGTATTGGCACAATTTGGCACTACTATTTATTATTTGCGGCAATTGGGGTATCGGCATACTTGGTTGCTTCGTAATCCCTATTTTCCGTTGCGTGATTTAGCACGTACGCTTTCGGCTACTTCCACTTACATGGTCAGTGTTCAAATCTATACGTTTATCTTCAATGCCGGATTGTCGCTGCTTCCTCCGGGCACCTTTGCCATCTATCGCTACGCAGAATTGATTTATGGAAAAGTCTCAAACGTATTTTTGATACCCATAAGTACCGTATTTTTCAACGAAATCAACCGCTTTATCACCCAAAACAACGGGCAGTTAGTAAAAAGCTACGTTTCCAAAAACCTTAATTTCTCCTATTTTATTGGTTTTTTAATAGTACTCCCTTTTTGGGCAGGCGGCCAATACTTGATTTGGACGCTCTGGGGAGGCGTAAAATTTAACGCACAGGATGTACAGCGAGTGTATGAACTATTGTGCGTGTTTTTTGCGGCAATGATTTGTTCTGGACCGTATATGATATTTCGAAAGTTGGCGGTTTCGGTGACGCGCCCTGAGTTACAATATTATTTTTGGAGCATTATTCACGTCATTTCAGCTACCATCGGGTATTTTTTGATACGTACTTTAGGGTTTGAAGGCGTATTAATTCAGCTGTTTTTGCAAAATTTCTTAATGGCCTCTGTGCCGATGCTGACGGTTCGCCACTGGAAAAGAGCTTATTTTGGTTTGTATGATCCCGGAGAAATTTTAAAAATCACTATATCTCTTGTTATAGGAGCAGCAACGATTTGGAGTATTACTAATTACTGGAACGACTACATGACTTATGATAAATTAAGCAGTCTTTTTATTGGTATTAGTTTAGCAATCATCGCTCTGGTCGTGTTTATTGGCAGCAGTCTTCTCCTTAAAGTGGATGAAATTCAACTTATTCGTACCAAAGTCATGCACCGATTTAAAGTAGGTAACGAAAAGGACACGCCGATTTGATGCTTAATTTTTTAACTTTGCACAAAACATAGTTACTTCTATTTATCTAAATCCGTTGATTTGATGCTGTCCACCTCTTCCTCTTTTGAATTTACCGATTCATCTCGAATTGTAGTAGCTACCGAAAAACCGATTGCTTTTGACTCCCCTGACCATTTAGTACCATGGGGAACAGCCAATGATAACAGCAGAAATTATCGTTTTAATGAAAAAGTATATCAGACTTTTTACTCCTACCCTCGGCCCTGGAAGGTATTGGACATCGGTTGTGCTGGCGGCGGATTCGTCAGAGACTGCTTAAATGATGGCTGTTTTGCTGTGGGTTTAGAGGGAAGTGATTATTCCAAAAAATTTAAAAGGGCTGAATGGGCTACGATTCCCAATAATTTATTTACCTGCGACGTAACCGCCAATTTTGACATATTTGTGGAAACCAAAGAAAAGCAAATTCCTGTTTTATTTGATTTGGTTACTTCTTGGGAATTAATGGAACACATTGAAGAAAGTAAAATTGCAGATGTTGCGGCCAATGTTAAAAAGCATTTGGCACCGCACGGACTCTGGATCATGAGCGTAGCTACGGTCGATGACATTGTAAACGGCGTAAATCTACACCAAACCGTGAAGCCAAAAGAGTGGTGGATTACTAAATTTGAGGAGTTAGGATTCTATCATCAACCTACTTTTATAGACTTTTTTAATACTCAATTTGTAAGAGGCGGGACCAAATACAGTGGCCCGGCCAGCGGCAGTTTTCATTTGGTACTTTCTGCTACTCCCCAAAGTATTCCCAAAACACCTCCCACTGGCGTACGAGACAAACTATTTGATGCGTGGCTGGGAAGCAAAATGCAAAAAACGCTCAAAAGATGGATAATGGGACCTGCCCGTAAATACTCTTAATCGTCTATTGTTGAAGCCTATCCTATCAAAAATCAGCCATCTATGTATTTTAAGGTTCATAGTTTTTGAAGTCCGGATTTGGGCAACTACGATTATTCAGTAAATTTGCCACGTTTTTGAAGAATAATCTTTCTTATAAGATTTCTCATTCGACCTAACTACCTATGTTTCCACAAGCTACTCCGTCAATCCCTGACGTCGTCCAATTAATTCCATTACAAAACTACGTGCTGTTGGCAACGACACTGTTTGTGATAGGCATCGTGGGAGTATTGACCCGTCGCAACGCACTCATTATTTTTATGAGCGTTGAACTGATGCTCAATGCCGTCAATTTGTTGCTTATTGCATTTTCTACCTACAAATCTGATCCCGTCGGTCAGGTTTTTGTGTTTTTTATTATGGCCGTAGCCGCTGCGGAAGTAGCTGTAGGTTTGGCGATCATCGTCATGATCTACCGTAACACCCGTACGATTGACATTGGTTTCTTGAATAAATTGAAATGGTAATTTTCTGATTTGGAAATTGAGCAATTTATGAACTCATCCTTACTTATTCTTATACCGTTACTGCCCCTCCTTGGTTTTATTATCAACGGGATTGGGTTTCGACATCTTCCCAAAAATCTTGCAGGAGTCATTGGCTCAGCAACCGCCTTGGGAGCATTTGCTATTTCTATTCTGGCTTGGAATGGCTTCGATGGCCAACCTCAACTGGTTAAATTATTTGACTGGATTTCGATTGGTCAGTTAAACATTGCCTTTTCTTTTCAGATAGACCAACTATCTCTGTTGATGCTTATGGTAGTGACCGGAGTTGGGTCATTAATTCACATCTATTCAGTCGGTTATATGAGCCACGACGAAGGATTTGGAAAGTTTTTTGCCTTTCTCAACCTCTTTTTGTTCTTCATGTTGCTGCTCGTAATGGGTTCCAACTACGTTATCATGTTTATTGGTTGGGAAGGGGTGGGACTTTGTTCCTATTTACTGATCGGTTTCTGGAACAAGGTTACCAACTACAACAATGCCGCTCGTAAAGCCTTCATTATGAACCGTATCGGCGACTTGGGCTTTTTGTTGGGCATTTTCATGATTATTCAAACCTTCGGTTCTGTCGAATACCTTGATGTATTCAGCAAGGCCGCCAACGGAAGTTTCAGCGTAAACGATAGTGTCATTATTATTATCACCGCTTTGCTTTTTGTAGGTGCCATGGGAAAATCGGCGCAAATACCACTTTATACGTGGCTACCAGATGCGATGGCGGGTCCTACTCCCGTTTCGGCACTTATCCACGCCGCTACGATGGTGACGGCAGGAATTTACATGGTGATTCGTTCCAACGTCCTGTACTCGCTTGCGCCTGCTACTTTGGGAGTTGTGGGAGGAATTGGATTGTTAACTGCCGTGGTTGCCGCTTCGATTGGCTTATACCAAAATGACATTAAAAAAGTATTGGCTTATTCAACCGTGAGTCAATTGGGGTATATGTTTTTGGCCTTAGGCGTTGGCGCTTATACTTCGGCTATGTTCCACGTTATGACACATGCTTTCTTTAAAGCTTTGTTGTTTTTGGGCGCGGGCAGTGTGATTCACGCTATGTCTGACGAGCAGGACATCCGTAACATGGGTGGTTTACGGAAACATCTGCCGGTCACCTTCTGGACATTTTTGATTGCAACACTCGCTATTTCAGGGATCATACCGTTTGCCGGTTTCTTTTCAAAAGATGAAATTTTGGCGCACGTATTTGAGCACAACAAAATCATGTGGGGGATTGGGTTGGTTACCTCCATGATGACCGCTTTTTATATGTTCCGCCTGTTGTTTGTCACGTTCTTCGGCAAATTTCGCGGAACTCACGAGCAAGAACATCATTTACACGAATCGCCCGCTTCAATGACAATTCCGTTGGTGATTTTAGCGGTGTTGTCGGCCGTAGGCGGTTTGATGAATATTCCACATGCCTTGCATGGCGGTGAGTCGTTGGAGCACTTTATGGCCCCTTTGTTTGAATTGTCGAAACAGGTCAATCCCGATTTATTTGAAGGACACATGGAGCATTCAACCGAATACATACTCATGGGAGTGTCGGTAGGAGCAGCTGTGTTGTCTATTTTGTTTGCTTATAATTTATTTATCAGTAGAAATACCGTTCCTGCGGCCGATAAAGACGTCACAGGATTTGCCAAAGTACTCCAAAATAAATACTACGTTGATGAGCTTTACGAAGCGGTTTTTGTGAACCCAATGCGCAAGCTTTCTAACTTGTTATACAGTTTTGGTGAATTCCTAATTGATGTGGTGGTAAATGGAGCAGGTCGTTTGGTACAGATTTCAGCAGGCCGTATGCGCCTGTTGCAATCTGGCGAAACAGGTTTCTACGTCTTTGCCATGGTTATTGGGATAGTAGTGATTTTGGCCTGGAATTTCTTATTGAAATGAAGTTATTGAGTGTTGTTTGTGCGGCACAAACAACGGCTCAAGAAATGAAGTGATTGATTATCAATAATAAAGAGTTGTTTTTTCTTGCTAATCAACAAACAACTCTATTCATAATTTCTGAAATCGACATTCAAATATGCTTACACTTTCACTTATACTCATTCCGTTGTTTGCGGGTGTAGTTTCATTAATTACGAAAAATAACAGTGCCAAGCAGTTGGCTCTCATTGGAGCAGTGGTTGAGTTGGTGATAGCCATCGTAGTTTACACTCAATTTCAACCCACGGCTTCCCATCAGTTCGGTTTCAGCTATCCGTGGATCAAATCAGCAGGCATTGCATTTGCAGGCGGTATTGACGGCATCAGTTTGTTGCTTGTCATGCTTACCGCATTTTTAACCCCTCTTATTATTCTTTCTACTTTCCGCCAACCTTACAAAAACGCCTCTACTTTCTACGCGTTGATTCTATTTATGCAATCAGCCTTGATGGGAGTATTTACAGCAACTGATGCATTTTTGTTCTATTTATTTTTTGAAGCGGCTCTAATTCCGGTCTATTTCTTAGCGGCAGTTTGGGGTGGTGAAAATCGTATTAAAGTTACTTTCAAGTTCTTTGTTTATACCATTTTTGGTAGTTTGTTCATGTTGGTTGCCTTGGTGTACTTATACTACCAAACCACCTCTCCCCAAGGGCATACGTCCGAAATTTCTGCCTTTTATAAATTAGCCTTAGATGCTCAAAAGCAAGGCTGGATTTTCTGGGCTTTCTTTATTGCTTTTGCTATCAAAATGCCGGTCTTTCCTTTTCATACCTGGCAACCCGACACATATACTGAATCTCCTACGCCTGCTACCATGCTACTTGCCGGTATCATGCTTAAAATGGGTGTTTATGGAGTCATTCGTTTTATTTTACCGATTCTGCCTCTTGGTTTGCAATCTTGGGGAACCACCGCCATAGTACTGTCAGTGATTGGTATTGTATACGGTTCCATTATCGCGATTCAACAGCGCGATATGAAGCGTTTGATTGCTTACTCTTCTTTTGCTCACGTTGGGTTGATGTCGGCCGGGGTGTTTTCACAAACATTAAGCGGGGTACAGGGTGCTTTGATTCAGATGCTTGCCCACGGTATCAATGTGGTAGGGTTATTCTTCATCGTTGAAATTATCTTCTCCCGTACGAAAACTCGCAATATTGAGCAATTAGGCGGTATTACGCAGCGCACTCCAAACCTGACGGTCTACTTCATGATTTTGATGTTAGGTAGTGTCGCTTTACCGTTGACCAATGGTTTTGTTGGTGAGTTTTTACTGTTACGAGGCGTTTATGAATCAAACGTTTGGATGGGAGCTATTGCAGGAACAACGATTATTTTAGGGGCAGTTTATATGCTGCGTCTGTTTCAGAAATCAATGTTTGGCAACAAATCCTCTTTTACCGAGCATTTTGCCGACCTTTCATTTAGTGAACGGGCTGTGTTGCTACCCTTGACAATTATGGTATTTTGGATGGGTCTATATCCTAATTCTTTCTTAAAATTGACCGAACCCGCAGTAAGTAATCTTTTACAAATGATTCATTACTAAGAAATAATTGTGAATGACGGGGCCAGCGGCGTACCGTGCCCGTGCGGTGAATTGTGAATGAGTGATTAATTATATATACATTGATTTTTGATACAACTAAATGCACTGTTAACTGATTTAAAAATTTTTCCTGAAGGTGAAAAGTAAATAAGTTTAATGAACAGTGTACTAAATATTTAAATTGAAACATTAAGAAAATGCTTCCAATCGTACTCCTCTCCATACTCGGCCTTGTGGTTTTATTTCTGGGCTTTCAGAAATCGAAAAATCTCCTGTTGCCGGCTACCCTTTTAGTATTAGTAGTGGTATTAGTAGCTAATTTTCTCAATTGGAATGATGCCCCCTCCTTGTATTTCAAGAGCATGCTGTTTGAAAACAAGCTGACTATGTCGTTTTCGGGGATTGTATTACTGTCGGCACTTCTAATTGTGGCTTTGACGCGCGGTTTTATAGATGACGAATCTGCTCAACCTGCAGAATACTACGCCATTATGTTATTTTCGGTAGTGGGAGCAATCATGATGATTGGATTTGAAAACTTAATCATGTTGTTTTTAGGCGTCGAGATTCTATCAGTTTCTATGTACGTCCTTACGGGTAGTGACAAGAAAAACCTGCGCTCTAACGAAGCAGCTTTGAAGTATTTTTTAATGGGTGCTTTTGCTACTGGGATTATGCTTTTCGGAATGGCATTACTCTACGGCGCAACTGGTTCTTTTAACGTAACGGCTCTAAAAGCCTACGTTCTAACCAATCCGACTCCGTCAGTAATGCTGTATGCAGGACTTCTGATGCTTCTGATTGGTATGTTGTTTAAAGTATCAGCAGCGCCTTTCCATTTTTGGACTCCGGATGTGTACGACGGTGCCCCTACGATTTTTACGGCATTTATGTCTACCATCGTAAAAACAGCTGGCTTTGCTGCTATTTATCGATTGCTATCGGGTTCATTCTCGGGTATTTATAGCTTCTGGTGGGTTACGATGGCCGCTATTACGGTATTGACTCTGTTGGCAGGTAATGTGACCGCAGTCTATCAGCAAAGTTTCAAACGCATGATGGCGTATTCGAGCATTTCGCACGCTGGTTATTTACTTTTGAGTTTAACTGCCCTCACTTCACAATCACAAAGTGCGATTGTTTTTTACTCCTTGGCTTATTCATTGGCTACCATCAGTGCGTTTGGAGTATTGATGGTTTTGGCCAAAGAAACAGGTGTTCGCTCGCACGAGACGGCCGAAAGTTTTGAAGCATTCAATGGCTTGGGCAAGAAAAACCCTTTATTGGCCTTTGTACTTACTGTTTCGATGTTGTCTTTAGCAGGGATTCCTTTGACAGCCGGCTTTTGGGGTAAGTTTTTTGTTTTCTCCAGCGTCGTTGAGCGCGGTATAACCTGGCTATTGATAGTAGCCGTCTTTATGTCGGCAATTGGGGTTTATTACTACTTCCGTGCCATTATCGCCGCCTATATGCGTGAAGGTGAACTTGGAGCAATCAAAGTTCCTACGTTTTACCGCTTGGTCTTAATTGCCACCACAATTATCACTTTATTCTTAGGCTTATTCCCCGATTTGCTGCGGGGCTTAGTGTAGAGAAAAAAGAGCCGATTTTTATAACGAGCCTCGTCGAATCAATCCAAAAGGGTTTTTAATTTGGGCTACGGTTCCATCTAAAATCAGCGTAGCCGCTGAGCTCCCCATTTGTTCGTGGTCGGTAGAAATCACTGTAATGCCATCAGCAAGTACTTCTTTAAGCGGAGTGTCATTGAAAGCCATGACACCTACGTCTTTACCTAATTCCAATCCCTGCAGTTTTGCCTTTTTAACCAATTCTGCCAAATCTGAATCTTCCAAAACGGCGTAGGCACGCCCTCTCAAGTCAGTTTCTGAGGAAGCACTTTCGATGGTTCTTCCTTTTTTATGGAAGTGTGCGCAAAAATTCCTAAAACCACGCACAATTTCGGGTGGATATTTGACATCACGCGGAAATACCAAAACTAACTCTTGGTATTTATCCAACAAATCATGACCGGATTCCAATGCCCCGTACAAATCATTAGTAAAATCCTGATAAACACTCGAATGAGCTCCAGGAAGTTCCGGGATTTCTTTGTCTAACAATACCAATTCATTCGGGGGGATTTGCTGTAAGGTAGTCGTAATGGAAGTAACCATTACATCATTATAAAAGTGAGGCATAATGACGTAGTAATGAAAATGCCCTAAACTCTCTTTTATAATATCCCTAAAAATGCGAAGACTGCCGTGGTGAATCTGTAGTGTAACGGTGGCGCGGTCGCCAAGGGTAGCTACAAATGATTCATAAATCGCTTTCTTGTAAGCACTTAATTTATTCATCACCAGCAAAACCCGAATCTGCGTAGGTTTTTCATTTAGAATATAGAAGCCCTTACCCCGTACTGAATCAATAATCCCCAGAGCTTTAAGCTCTTTGTAGGCTTTTTCAACGGTATCACGGGCTAAATAATAATCTTCACTCAGCTCATTAATAGACGGAAGTTGATCGTGTTGCTTCAACATTCCCCGTTCTATTGAGCCAATGACCGACTTTACAATCTGCTTGTATTTAGGCGTTTTAGCGTCGTGGTCTATATTTAGGAAAAAACTCATACAGCTTACTTTCCTCAAATTTACTTGTTTTGCACCTTCTTATTCTTCTTTTGCTGTTGTTTTTTCTTTATTTCTTTCAGCGGGTTTTTATGCAATTCTACCTTTTGCCCTAATAATTCACGAATTACTACGGAAGCGCAAACACTTCCAAAGGTAGCCGGGAGGTAAGAAACAGTCCCGTAAGCGGAGCGTTTAAAATTATTACCATCCGTTAACATCAATGAATCTTTCTGTACTTTTTCGGTCGAAAAAACAGCCTTTATCCCCGAAGCAACGCCGTATTTTTTTAATCGCTTGCGTACGTAATGTGCCAGCAGACACTCGTAAGTATCAAACAAATCAGCTACTCGCAACTGGGTTGGATCGTATTTTCCACCGGCACCCATGGAGCTTATCAGTGGAAATTTATATTCCAATGAGGTCACCAGCAAAGTCAGTTTGGGCGTGATACTGTCGATGCAATCCATGACATAATCGTATTTGGCAGCACCGAGAATAGCACGAACTTTTTCCGGAGTTAAGAACTCTTTGATTACCTGCAATTTCAACTCAGGGTTAATAGCCAAAAGGCGCTCAGCCATCAAATTAGCTTTGGATTGGCCATGGGTAGTGGCAAGGGCAGGTAATTGACGATTGCGATTACTGGGGTCTACGACATCTCCATCTACGATGGTCATGGTACCCACACCGGAACGAGCAATAAATTCGGCAGCAAAAGAGCCAACTCCACCCAAACCTACCACCAGCACATGGGCATTTTGAAGTTTATCTAATCCTTCGTCACCTATCATTAGGCGCGTCCGGGAAAGCCAGGACAAATCAGACATTTTTAATAAGGGTAAAGTTTACAATGGGTTCAGTATAAGGGCAAACCGATTCTATCTTCAGCTACTGTTGAGTTTTACTCGTTACCGCTTAAATACGGTCGCAAAGTTAGTCCAAATTTGGTTTTTTAAGGCACAAACCGTCATTTCTAAATGAAGTGCCGCCGCTTCGTACACCTTTACAATCGACATATCTTTATCATCAGTCTCTAAAAACAATCGTGTAACGGGAATCATTTTTAACACTTTCACCGCATTTGAATTTGATTGGAGCAACGCCGTACCCAACGAAAAATAAAAACCGTGAGCTACTAACTGTCGGGCCATTTCGGGTTTATTGTTAAAGCCGTGGACAATGAGTGGAACGGTCTGTTTTTTTTGCTTTTTCCACTGTAAAAGTTCGCTAAAAGCCCGTACGCAATGAATAATGACCGGTTTCTGAAAGCGCTCCGCTACTGCTACCTGTGCTTCAAAAATCATCAATTGCTTGTCCAAGGGAAGCTCAATCAGGCGGTCAAGGCCACATTCTCCAATGGCCAATACACATTCATTGACAGCCGTTTTTTCAACAATCTGCAATTGTTCCTTCCAATTTTCTGCATCAGTATACCACGGATGAATACCTACCGAAATCCAGTTATTTTGTAAATTCTCAAACTCGTCGGCATCCTGAATCAGGAGGTTATAGATACTTTTCTCCTTGGGATTCTGCGAAATCGTATGTGTATGAAAATTGAAAAATTGTGCCAACTTTGCCAAACTTTTAGAACGGGGACACATAGTCTTTGCCAAAGTTATCAAACTTAACCTAAAATGAGTAACATCACATTTCAGTGCCTTCCTTTTGACAGTCTTTCGCTTCGCCAACTTTACGCCGTACTGGCTTTGAGAATTGATGTTTTTATAGTAGAGCAAAATTGTCCTTTCCACGATGCTGATGGCAAAGACTTTATTGCATGGCATTGTTTAGGGTACGACGAAGACGGAGATTTGGTTGCTTATACCCGCCTTTTTGACGTAAACTTGTCATTTGAAGGTTACACTTCCATTGGGCGAGTAGCTACTTCAAACAAAGTACGCGGACAGGGGGTAGGTCAAAAACTAATGGCCTATTCGATTAAACAATGTGAAAAACTCTATAGCCAGCAACCCATTAAAATCGGTGCCCAAATGTATCTTTTGAAGTTTTATGAATCCTTTGGTTTTCAATCAACACGTGAAGAATACCTCGAAGATGGCATTCCTCACGTGATTATGATACGGGAAGTTTAATTCAAATTATCAGTTTCTATATTTTCAAACTTTGCAACGTGCCCAAAAGCATAATTCATTTTGTTGCGGTCAAACTCTTTTTCATGATTGGCCAACCAAACCGTCGCCACGGCATTTCCAATAAAATTAGTGATGGCACGCGCTTCCGACATAAAGCGGTCAACGCCTAACAGCAGAGCCAACCCTTCCACAGGGATGACTTTGAGTGCTGTCAAGGTAGAAGCCAGTACAATAAATCCGCTGCCTGTCACACCCGCCGCTCCCTTGGAAGTTACCATCAAAATGCCGATAATGGTCAACATTTGGCTGATGTCTAGATGCACATTAAATACCTGCGCCAAAAAAATCACTGCCATAGAAAGGTAAATGGTAGTACCGTCCAAATTAAACGAATAACCCGCAGGAACAACCAACCCCACTACCGATTTGGAGCAACCCATTTTCTCCAGTTTTTCCATTAAAGAAGGCAAAGCGGCTTCCGACGAGGACGTTCCTAATACAATCAACAACTCTTCACGGATGTATTTCAGGAATTTAAACAAATCCACTTTGACCGTACGCAAAATATACCAAAGCACTACACATACAAAAATACCCATAGTGACATATACTGTTGCCATCAACTTGGCGAGCGGTACTAAAGTTTTAATTCCGTACTTTCCAATGGTAAAAGCCATTCCTCCAAAAGCCCCAATAGGTGCCAGCAACATGACGCGGTGCAGGGCTTTGAAGATCGCTTTTGAAATCGGACTGAGAAAATCAATTACCTTTTGGCGACCTGAATAATTGCTCAAAACTACCCCTAATACAATCGCTACCACTAACACTTGTAGGGTAGAATTGTCCATAAAAAACTTCCACCAGCTAAAGGTTTCGGCTGTTTTAGTGTACTTGGAAATATCACCGCCTTTGATGTTATCGGTGGTTACGCCATCGCCTGGGCGGATAATATTGGCCACAATAATGCCGACAATCAAAGCAACAGTAGTAACTACTTCAAAATACAAAAGTGCTTTTGCTCCTACTTTTCCCACTTTTTTCAAATCCCCCATCGAAATAATGCCGAGAGTAATGGTCAAGAAAATAATGGGATTGATAAAGAGTTTAACGACGCTGATAAAGGTTTTACCGAGCATTTCGCTGAAAGTGGCGCCAATTTCCAATTCTTGACCTAAAAATCGCCCTTTGATGGGTTCTTCTAAGATTTTCATCAAAGCCAAATCGGGACGAAAATGACCTAATAAAACGCCTAACGTAATGGCCGTTAATACCCAGAAGGTGAGGTTAGTAAAGAGTTTTTTCATTTAGAACAGGTGAATAATAAAGTTTAGAAAAGCCACAACAACAAGCGATAACGGAATGCCAATTCCGACCATTTGCGCGGCCAAGGTTGGGTTTAAGCGATAATTGGACGCAATAATTGCAATGGTGTTCATGGGTCCTAACGCAGCCCCTAACACGCACATTTCGGCTACTACTCCTCTTTGTTTCAAAACTAACATGAAAAGTACAAATACCAAAGCGGGGGCAAGAATCAGTCTATAACCCAATCCCCAACCGAGGGCCCGCCAATTAATATTTTTGTCTCGAAAATCTATCTGCATCCCAATCGAAATCAACGCTAAGAAGCTAAAAGGAGCGGCCAGTTTTCTCAATAAATCGGTTGCCATTATCGGCAAAATCCAACCCGACAAATTGATAACCAAAGCCACACAAAAGGCAATAAACGTAGGAAATCGAAGAACATCAAGCAAAAACGCCCATTTTTTGGTCTGCGCATTGGCATAATATGACGCCGTAATAATCCCCAGCGTACTGCATACCAAAAATGATCCTGCCTGACTCATCAAAACACCAATTTGCATTCCTTCTTCACCGTACAATAACTCAAATATGGGAAAACCCACAAACGATACACTTGGAATCCCCGATGTCAGAATTAATACAGCTTCACTATGAGGATGAAATTTGACAAATCTCTTCAAGAATTGAAAAAACAGAAATGCCCCCCCGAACGAAATCCACGGCATTAATATTGGTAACGCATAGGCTTTACTAAACTGCGTTGACGAAGTATAAAGCAACGTAGCCGCAGGCAAACAAACGTACAAAAGGAGGTTGTTAATGACTAAATGTGCGTCTTTGCTCAATGCAGGAACCTTTTTGAGAACTATTCCAAGGGTAAGGCAAAAGAGCAAAAAAACGATGTTGATCATAGATGATTTGGCTTTCGGGAAGTTGATACAAGTAGTATCAACTTCCCGAAAGTTAAGGGTAAGTTTTAAAAATTCACCGTTGCGTTCAGATAATAGAACGCCCCATTAAATCCAAACTGATTCACGTTTCGTGAATACGGTATTTGCCCGTTGGTATAACCTGCAAAGTTGAGCGCGACTCGATCAGGATACACATTGGTGAAGTTGTTGCTACCCAAGCTAAAGTTCAATTTAGGTGAAGGAGCAAAGGTAATTGCTATATCGTGCAGGGTTTTTGCGCCAAAAGTCAGGGTGATGTGCGGTTTCCCCGTTGGTTTTTCCCAAGCCGTTACTGCTCCGAAATACGAGGTACGCCAATTGAAATTAAACTTACCCATTTGATAACTAATATTCAAATGCGCTTTTTGACGTGGCTGGGCCGTTTCTATCAAACTAATACTAACCGTATCAATTACCAAAATCTTATTGGCTGTTCCCGCTTGCAATAAATCTGGTGTTGCGCGTTGACCCGTGATTTTGGTTTGATTTACCGTTAACGCCAAGCTTACGTTGAGGCGATTGTTACGGTTAAAACTATGCTTAAATGTACTTACAAAGTCTATACCTTTGGTGGTCGTATTGACATGGTTGGTAAAAAATCGAACCTCGCTTATACCAGGAAATAATGGCTTCAATGCCTCAATTTGGCTCACAATCATGCGTTCGGCCAAAATAATACGATCTTTGATGCCAATTTGATAGGCATCCAAAGTAAACAAAAACTGGTCGCCAGCTTTGGCCGTTACGCCCAAATTGTAGTTCCAAGAAGTCTCAGCGGTTGGTTTTTCAATGCCGATTTTTTCCAAACGCGGGTCGTTGTTAGGTAATTGCTTGGTCTGGATAATCGCCCCTGCTTGTACCGTTGAAGTCGTGACACTATTAAAAGTTTGCGCCAAAGAAGGCGCCCGAAAGCCTTTATTGATAGAACCACGAAGTGAAAAGCTCTCGGTCAGTTTTAAACGAGCAGCCAATTTTCCCGAAACATTTCCTCCGAAATCACTGTAATTTTCGTAGCGAAGCGCCGCTGCAACCAAAAAACGGTCGGTAATGTCGCTTTCTACGTCGGCATAAATGCCCAAGTTTGTGCGCTTGGCATTGGTTTCGTCTTCGGGTGCAATCCCAGAGCGACCGCTTGAGCCGGGGGCTTTGCTTTTTGTTGTTGCCAGCGGCCCTACTTGGTAGGATTCGGGGCTGCCTTTTTCCAAAATGAATTGATCCATTCGGAATTGTACTCCCAAAGCCACGTTCAACGACTTCGTACCTGCTACTCCCCTAAAATTGCGGTTAATATTGGCTTCGGTGGTACTTTGCCCAAATGCGCTACGCCCTACGTAAAAGTCAGTGGGTGAAGCCGTTCCCATCGAAGGATTGGTGGTGTTTTTAGCCCACAAATCAAGATTGTTGTAACCATAGCCTGTGCTAAAATCTAAGTTCCAACCATCGTTGAGTTTGCGACTCAATCCTACTACGGTCGAGATGTCGCGGGTTTTTCCGGGCAATTGAGGTGTGTATCCATCAGGGAAAATTTCGGGTGTTGAGTTGGCGTTAGTAGCTGTGGCTACGCGAAAAAAGCCCAGTGCTTTGACGTCTTTCAACGATACGCCACCGAAACTGTACAGGTTCCAACCCTTCGCCAAAGGATAGCCCAAGTTGTAAAAGCCCTGATAAGCCGAAGTTTGGTTGCTTCCGTACTGCCCTACTTTGAAGGCTCCATACGCAGGCCACACTTTTCGGGCTTCACGGGTGGCCTCGTCGGTGGCTTGGGTATTGGAATAAATACCTGTGTAAGTACCGCCAGTTACGGGACGAGGATTATAAAAATCGGAGCGGTCGGTGGCATCGGCGTGCTGGTACTGCAACGACAAATTGAGGTAGCTTTTTTCTTTTCCCAACTTAAACCCGTAATTGAAAGCTCCTAAATACGTAGCACCGTCACCCATTTTAGTTACGCCATACTGGGTTTTGAAAGTGCCTTTGCCTACGCTTTTGTTTAAAGCCAAATTGACGATTCCTGCGATCGCATCTGAGCCATACTGAGCGGCAGCCCCGTCGCGCAAGACCTCAATACGCTCCATGGCAAGCGACGGAATCGAATTCATGTCAGTGACAACTGTTCCTAAACCTACTGTCACGTTCAGGTTCAAACCCGAAAATTGGTGGCGACGTTTGCCATCTACCAACACCAACATTTGGTCGGGCGATAGCCCACGTAGAGTAGCTGGATCGGCATAATTGGCTACGCCATTGATACCCGTTTTGGCCGAATTGAACGAGGGTGAATTAAATTGTACCATTTGTGCCAATTCTACTTGGCCAGTACCTTGGAGTTCTTTGGCACTGATAACATCCACAGGAACAGGTCGTTCTACGTCGGTGCGAGGTACGCCACGCGAGCCTATTACCACTACTTCATTCAAAGCCGAAGCGCTTTCGCTAAGTGTGATATTAAGCGCTTGACTTAGGTTTTCGATGCGTACTTCTTTGGCTTGGTAGCCCACAAACGAAAAAACGAGGATTTCGCCTGTATCGGCATTGAGTTTAAAATTGCCTTCGGGGTCAGAAATTGTCCCACGGGTTGTGCCTTTTACCTGTACACTTACGCCAGGCATTGAGGCTCCGCTTTTATCTTTTACTTTGCCTTCGACGGGCGCGACTACCACCGTCGGCTCGGGCTTTGGGGAAGCATCAGGCGTGTCGGTAGTGGTACTCAGCACAATTTGATTTTTGAAAGTTTTGTAACTGATTTTCAATGGATTAAAAAACCGATTGAGTACTTCTGATAACCTTTCATTTTGGGCTACAAGCGTTACTTTTCGGTCAGCTTGAATGAGTTTGGGGCCGTAAATAAACTTCACCTCGGCCGTTTTTTCGAGTTGCGCTAAAACTTCGTGTATTACTTTATCTTGTAATTTGAGCGAGACATTCCGTTCCAAAAAATCCTGCCCGTGGGTTTTGTGCGCCAGCGAATTTCCCACCATTAAAAATACCAAGATGAGCTGCGTAAAAGATACTTTCATGATTTTTGTCAAAACGTGTTTGACATTTGTAGAATTTTGCATAGGTTTAACTAAAGGTTTTGTTTAGACAATAGACAAATCACTGCCCGAACTGCAACTTGACCGGAAGGTTCGGGTATTTTTACGAATCGGTTGTGTGGCCGCACAACCGATTTTTTATTTAAACTGTAAACGGAACTTACTGACAACCTTTACCATTGAGAACAATTCGCGTACCCTGCACTTGGTACGATGCCCCCAACGATTGGCAAATTGCTTCTAATTTTTCGTACATTTCCATTCCTTGCAAATTGCCTGTTAGCGTACAGTTTTTGAGTAATTCATTCTCAAAAAACAATTCAATGCCGTAAGCTTTTTCCAAGGTTTCAACGACTTTAATCAAGGAGGTATTTTGAAAATCAAACTCAAATGAAGTAACATCTGCGGCTTTAATAATTTCAGGTTTTTCCACCAATCCCGCCACAAAATGCTGTTGTTCGGCAAAATAAGTCACCTTCAAATTGGGCGTTAGTACCACTCCATTATCTTTTTCTTTACCTCCTATTTTTTTCTCAAATACGGCAACTTTGCCCGTTTTCACACCAACTCCTATTTGCTTATCTTCGGTTGCCCGTATCCAAAAACTTGTCCCTAAAACTTTGGTAACGACATTGCCGACGTTGACCAAGAATGGTTTTTGGGGATTGTGAGTTATCTCAAAAAAAGCATCTCCTTCCAGCTTAATCTCACGTACATCATCGTTAAAAGTCTTGGGCGAAATCAGACGCGCCTTGGGTTGGAGTTGAACTTTACTGCCGTCTGACAGCAGTACTGTTTTTGCACTTTGGGTTTGATTCTCCCACTCCACTCGTCCGTTGTATTCTTTGCTCGTTAATTGAGTAACCTTTTGTAATTGAGTCTGTTGATACACCCAGAAAGCTACACTTACCGCTACCACCACACAGGCGGCTGTCACTGCACGAAAAATAGATTTTTGAAAAAAGGAATCACCGTAGGCTCCGTGATATTGGCTTCTTTCCGAACCTTTAGCCACATTTTGGCTTTTACGACTTTCCAATCAGCCTCACTTTGAGGCGGTTGCATTTCATTACCCATTAGGTCGTACCATTGCTCCACCAACCGTTTTTCGGCAGGGGTACATTCTCCTGCAAGGTACTTCTACAATAAATGCTCAAAAGACTGCTTACTCATTCTTGTAAGTTGTTTTCAAACCTAAGGTCGTGAAAAAGGGACGTACCCCTAAAAGAATTTTAAAAAATCTTGGAAAATTTACAAATACCCTAAAAGTAGCAATACTAAAAAGTCACGAAGATGGGTACGAAGGTGGCGCAGGGCTTGGGTAATGTGGTATTCAACCGACTTTTCGGTGAGGTCGAGTTGTTGGGCTATTTCGCGGTGTGAGAGGTATTCGTAGCGACTCATCCGAAATACATGTTGAGTCTTTTCTGGCAATGTTTGCAGAGATTTTTCGAGGGCTTTTTGAAGGTCTTCAACCGTTATGGGAAGTTCAGCTTCCTGCGTGAATGCTTGATTTTGCTCTTATGGTTCAACAAATTTTCGCTGTGAAATGACGTTTCGGAGGTGATTGATGACTTGATAACGAACTGCCGACAGTAAGTAATTTTCGACGTTGCCAATCAATAAACTCTCGCATTTTTCCCACAAACTCACAAACACCTCTTGCACAATTTCCTCGGCTGTTTCGGTTGAGGTTGTTTTCTGATACGCCAGTTTGTACAGCTTTTTCGCAAAACGCTCATACAACGCACGAAATGCCAATGCAGCCTTATCGCTACGAAGTTCGAGCAGTAATTGTTCGTCAGAAAGCGAGTGCATGGGTCAACTGTAAAAATTCGACGGAAAAGTACGATTTTTCGGAGAATCTACCGAAACAAAAACTTATACCCCGACACAATTGCGTGTAAATGAGCGGTATCGGTAATGGGTGGAAATGCAAAACGCGGTTGGGTGAGAGCTGAGTAAGCGAGTGAAGGAGCTTGAATATTCATCAACGCCATTTTATAACCCGCCTCCTGCGCGGCGCTTACCGTTGCATTATCAATCTCGGCCATACTTCCGTAAGGATACACTAAAATATCAACAGACAATGACAGCTGACTTTCAAGGCATTTTTTTGATTCCAAAAGCTCGTATTGTTTATCCTCCTCTGACAAAAACTTCAAAACGCGATGCGTCATGGTATGCGAGGCAATGCGGTGGCCTTGCTTTGTTAAATCCTGAATTTGTGCCCAATTCATAAACTGATAGCGAAGCGGGTCGTGGGAAATTTGGGAATAAGGCCATTTATTTTTCTCACAGATTTCGCGAACAAGTCCGTAAATATCAGCCACTTGATTTTCGTAAACATACTTTTTAAGCTGCCTTGTCAGCGAATTAAGATTTCCTAAGTCTGCCGTTACTTTAAAAGATCTTTGGTATTGATTGATGGGAAGAAGCACATCTTGTCCCTGTGCCTGTTGTAGTAACAAAAACAGATGGTCGCGCCAAATATGCGGAATCTCTCCGTCAATTAGGGCCGGGCAAATGGCAAAAAGTGCAGAGAAATCATGTTGTGCCAAAATCGGAGCCAGGATTTCATAATTATTCAGCATTCCATCGTCCACGGTCAAAAAGATTCCCTGCGCTTTTGGGTTTTCCAATTCCTGAATGGGCAACACACGGAAATGTTTTTTCAGGAATGTCAATTGCTTATCAAACACCGCCGCAGCTACGTCCACATTGTAGGTATCGTACGACAACAACTCACTCACAGGGAGTACGTTATGATACGAGACAATACCCCGTTTTCGCCCTGCCAAAGCATTGTACAATTGACTTAAACCCGTATAATAAGAAGCCGTCAACCAACTGTCGCGAACAAAATGTTTGATGGACATGCCGTTATTTGCTTTTCTGCTTATCAAAATACTGCTTCATAAACAGCAATTGGTAACTCACGGCACTGTTCCAATACACCCAATTATGTCCACCAGGACGGGAAATATAATCGTGCGGAATATTGCGTTCTGACAGTTTATCGTGCAGATTGTTATTGACCCGATAGAAAAAGTCTTCACTGCCACAATCAATAATTAACGCTAACGAATTGGGTGTCAACAAGTGCAGAATATTGATGACCGTGTTCTTTTCCCAATTTTCGGGAGCTTCTGAATACTTACCCAAGCGTTTGGCCATTTCCCAGTTATTGGGAAATGGACGAATATCCACACCGCCACTCATACTTCCAGCCGTTCCGAATACATCCTGGTGTTTGAGTGCCAAATACAACGCTCCGTGTCCACCCATGCTCAGTCCAGTAATTCCTCTTCCTGCGCGGCTTTTGATGGTTTTGTATTTACTGTCAACCCATGCCACCAATTCATTGGAAACGTAGGTTTCATAGCGCATCGTCGGGTCAACGGGACTATCCCAGTACCAACTCGAAAAACCGCCGTCGGGACACACGATAATGGTTTGATACGTATCGGCCGCTTCCCGCATGAAAGGCGCTTTTTTAACCCATCCGTTGTAACTGTCGCTGTAACCATGCAACAAATAAACGACCGGAAACTCCTTGTTTCCATCGTAAGAATCGGGCGTAATGACTACGGCCTTGATGCTTTTTTTCATGGAAGCACTGTAGGTTTCCACGGTATCAATTTTTACCGCCCAAGCGGCTTGGCTTAACAAACAGGTCAAGCATACAATCAGTAATTTTCTGTAAAGGCTCATAGAGGGTTTAGAAGAAGCTATTTAAAATGTTTATCCGCAAAGTTCAGGTATTGTTGCCAATCAAACAAGGTCACATCGTGTCCACCCGAACGAATATGATAGCCGATTTGGCCTTGAACAGAAGTATTGAGTATTGGAATTTTTTCCGTTGGCAACCCTTCTTTTCCTAAAAAACGATATACGACTTCGGCCGCTTTGGCTCCGGCAAATTCGCCTTCAGGGTCAGCCCCTTTATCATCTACCGCACTTGCAATGTAAACGGGACGCGGTGCCACGAGCGCAATCACCTCATGCTGGTCAAAGGGCAGCAGGGTATCTTTATCCATGTATTTTTTTAAAATTGGCAGCATACCAATGCGGAAAAACGGTACACAATCGGCGGATATTTTCGCCCACGCCCCGATGAAACAATTTGGCCCCACCCGCTCCGGATTCGTTGCTGATGACCATCGCAAAACGTTCATCAGTGGCACCCGCCCACAATGCCCCTTTCCCCAAACGCGACCAACCAAAAACCGCTACTTTTTCGGCATCAATGGCTTTATCGGTTTCCAAATAATCCATGGCTCGGCTCAGTGCCCACGCCCAAGCCGCGATAGTCCCGAAATTATCGCCTTTGTTTTGCAATTCAGGATACAGTGTATGGACCCCTTTTTGAAGCCCGGTTTTGGCATCATCGGAAGCAATATCTTCACGATAAGCCGTCACCAACGCGTAACCTCGGTCTAAAATGGAATCAATCGGCCATTGATTAGCATTGGTTCCCCGACAGGCTTCGGTGGCTTGGTGATTGACCACACACGAATGATTAGCGTACGGATTTCCCTTTCCGGATTCCATCCAACTTTGCGTAATTCTGATGTTAGGGTCGGGATGAACGGCGTGATTTCCCCAAAAATTCAGCCCTAAAATAGCAGGAACGCGGCCTTTCACATGGTTTGGAATATAAATTAACAAATCCATTCGCGGACCATCCGATTTGCCATTAATATAAACGGCTACTTGTCGACGCGTTGCTTTTCCGTTCAACGCTTTTTTATCCTCCTCAAAAACCTCAAAACGCATTTCGGCAGGTCGCTTGGGCGAATGTCCGTACATTTCGTTGGCAAACAACTCCAGCAGTTCTTTGCGTCGTTGCGTATGCCATTGTTCCAGCGTTTTTACCCGTTGACCGTTGTTCATCAACAAGAGGTCAGGCAAGGGAGTTTGCGCTTGGAGATAGCTATTTACAAGCCACAAAAGGCCGTACAATACCATTTTTTTCATAGTCATTATTTCATCAAAATCACATCCGCAGTTCGCGACGCCGGCGTGACTTTCAACTCTTCCATTTTACCGTTTTTGACATTCCCTTCTACTGTGGTATTGTAAGGAGCGTGCAGTTTAAATGTTGCGTTCCACTCGTTGGGCCAAGCGGGCAGCAGATAAATCTTTTTGCCATCTACCTGCATCAGCATTTCCTGCAAACCAATCATGGCGGAACCGCCCCAATTATGGTCGGGAGTCCAATCAAAACCCGGCCCCCAAAAAGTGGGGAAACGATGGTTGGAATCCTTGAATTTGAGGCGAGTTAATTCGGCGGCTTCTTCAGTCAAACCCAAACGAGCGGCAAAGATGCTGTACTGCCGCCACCCAACATGGCTTTTAAACTGAACCGCGTGCGGGTCATATTTGTAAGTATTGACGGCAACATCCAAATCAAGTTTTCCTACACCGTAAATTCCCCACGGAAAAACAGGATACAACTGCGGCGTTTCTGTATTTTGGACTCGTGCCCAGGCCACGGCAGGTGCTAAGGTTTTATGTCCGTCAAACTCCTGAAATGGCAAAGGTGGAATTCGTTTAAGCATCGTTGTCCATCGTTCCCGTTGTTTGGCTTCCAAATACGCATCGGGTAGCTCTAACATTCGTGTTAGAATCACTTTCAGGGCCGCAATCAACGTAGCCGAATTGTAGGTCATTTTGAAGGTTTCACCGGCTGAACTGGGGTAAAAAACGTAGTTTCCTTTTTCATCAAATGGTTTTGTGCCGCGTTTTTTAGCTAACAATTGATAATGTTCATCGAAAAAAGTAAGACAACTTTCGATGAAAGGCACGTATTCCTTGATATTTCGACCTTTGTAGCGCTCGGTTTCGAGCATCATCAAGCAAAACTCAAACACGGTTTCCCACTGATATTCAAGCCATGCGTTGTATTCCATGCCCGGATCATAGCCTTCCGGACGTTTCAGGCCATATTCAAACACGTTGGGTAAACCAAAATTTTCGATTTGTTCCGTAAAACAGGCTCCATCATGATTCCAGTACACTTTGGAACGGAGTTCGGCATTGCGTTGCGAACGCAGATAAAAGTCAAATTGCGGTTTCAATAGGTCAAAATCTCCACTTTTGAACATCGGAAAATACACCAAACGTTGATTTTGAGCCGTCATCGTCCCACCTCCCCACAATCGAAAATCAGGGGTGTGATTGTATTTTTTATCCACAAAACTCGGGTCAAATGTGAATAAGCCGCCGTTAAATTTGGTCGGCCATTTTCCATACGCATTACAACCCAATTGATAGCGAAAGAGTTGGTAATTGCGCGAAATCGTGCTGTCTTTTCCCTCAATGAAAATATAACTTCGATTCCAAAATTGTTGCCACCATTCACGGGTTTTCGCTAAATCTGCCTTTGGGTTTTGCGCGGCTTCTTTTTGGATTGTTTTTAAGGGCGATTTCCATTCCTCCAACGTGTTGGTTTGCGCTGAATGCAGAGCAATTTCAATGTGTTGCGAACGAACCGATTTAGTCGTTTCCAACGCCCACGCTTTAAATTCCGTATCGGCATATTGACCCGAAGTTATCCCTGCCGGCTTCATATTTTCACCCTTCATTGCTCCACCAAACGTATTGTTTTTCAGTGGGTCAAAGAGTTGATTCTTTACGGAATCCATGCCTTCCATCCGCACGGTGTAGTCAAACACGTTTTCTACATCGTTGCGATTTCGATGATAAAAAAGCACTTCATCATCGTTAAAACCGATTTCATCATTATACGTTTTGACCTCGAATTTTTGGGCTACTTTGTAGGAATTTTCTCGCAATGCAGTGCCTTGCACCAATCGATCCTCAGCTCGCCAAGACTCATACGTTGCTGCGATTTTAACGGGTTTGACACTTTGTATATCTACGTGAACCACAGGGCGAAACACATCCACCCACAGATTGATTTGGGTAGTACCACTGGTTATTCTTACACCACCTTCCTGCAATCGAAGTTCCTGCTTAAAAGGTACATCTGTAAACGGATTCGGAGACAATTTCAATCGAACGCGCCCCAACTTGAGCATCGCATTATTCTCATCAAACGTGCCGCTTTTGGATAAATAAAACAGCACTTCGTCCTTTTCCACCCACACATTCAGGCCAATATCTCCCCCACCGCACGGCATGGATTCCGAAGAATTTTTACTTTGTGAAGTCCAGACGACGTTGTAATTGGGGTGTTTTTGGGGTTGAGCGTTTATTGGAAGACCAAAGCCAATAAAAAGTAAAATGAGGATAAATTGTTTCATTAATAAGTGAGGTAAAGAGTTACGTCAAAATCCCCTTTACCAACTTCCCGTGTACATCCGTCAAGCGGAAACGTCGTCCTTGAAATTTATACGTAAGTCGTTCGTGATCAACGCCTAACAAGTGCATAATCGTAGCGTGAAAGTCGTGAACGTGGACGGGATCTTTAATAATGTTGTAACTAAAATCATCCGTTTCGCCGTAGCTGATGCCGGGCTTTACTCCCGCCCCGGCCATCCACATCGTAAAGCAGCGCGGATGATGATCACGACCGTAATTATCGGCCGAAAGTTTGCCTTGTGAATATACCGTACGGCCAAATTCCCCGCCCCAAATCACCAATGTATCGTCCAACATTCCGCGACGTTTGAGGTCAATAATTAAGGCCGCCGTGGCTTGGTCTACTTGTTTGCATTGATTGGCAATACCCTTGGGCAAACCGCCGTGTTGGTCCCAACCCTGATGATATAACTGAACAAATTTGACGTCTTTTTCAAGTAATTTTCTCGCCAAAATACAATTGGCAGCATACGAACCAGAATCTCGGCTATCGGGTCCGTATAATTGAAAAACTTCCTCCGATTCTCCCGACAAATCCATCACTTCAGGCACCGATGTCTGCATTCGATACGCCATTTCGTACTGCGCAATTCGGGCATCCACTTCGGGGTCACCGTAGGCCTCGTTTTGAAGTTGATTGAGTTTAGTCAAATAATCTAACATTTCTTTCCGGTCCTTGCCTTCGTACCCTTCGGGATTGTTGAGAAATAACACAGGATCTTTTCCCGACCGAAATTGGACGCCCTGATGTTTGGAAGGCAAAAAACCATTGCCCCACAACCGCGCATACAATGGCTGGTCTTTGGGAGCATTTTTGGAAACCAGGACAATGAACGTCGGCAAATTGTGATTGTCGGAGCCCAACCCATAACTCACCCACGAACCAATCGAAGGACGGCCCGGGAGTTGATTTCCCGTTTGGAAAAAAGTAATGGCCGGGTCGTGGTTAATCGCCTCGGAATGAATGGATTTTACCAAACATAACTCGTCAATCACCTGCGCCGTATAAGGCAACAATTCACTGATCCACGTTTGATTTTTGCCGTGTTGGTTAAATTTATAAATGGATGGCACGACGGGTAAGGCACTTTGATTGGCGCTCATTCCCGTCAACCGTTGTCCTTTTCTGACCGAATCGGGCAGGTTTTGCCCTGCCATTTCGTAGAGTTTGGGTTTGTAATCAAAGGTCTCAAATTGCGACGGCCCACCCGCCATGAACAGATACACTACCCGTTTGGCCTTGGGAGCAATATGGGGCAATGCCTTCAAAATCTCTTCTTCAAAATTGGCCGAACTTTCTTCCGCTACTTTGGGTGAAGCCCCGAAAAGATGTTTCGCCCCAAAGAGTGACCCTACCGCCAACGCCCCCAACCCCAACGAGGTTTTGGTCAGGAAATGCCGCCGGTCGAGTTGTTTGTTCAACCCCTGAAAATCAGGCGTATGTAGTCTAAAGTCGTCGTCGTGATGATGTGACATGGTGGTATTGTTTGCCCCCATCCCCAACCCTTCCCCCAAGTGGGGGAAGGGAGTTTTCACCCCTCCCTAAATTGGGGAGGGGGAGGGGGAGGGGTGGGGTTTTTATCTCTTCGTTAAACTTGCATCTGAATTCAGTATCGTACTCGCTACCACGGCATTGGCCGCTACGAGTGAGGCATCCAATTTCGCATCCGCTACGTATTGCCCGGCAGTTAACCAACCGTTCGCTTTCAACGGATTTTCTTTAAATTTCTTCCATTGCGATTGCTGTAAACCAACCAGCAACTCCACTTCTTTTGCCGAAGGTCGACGCCCGGTCAGTTTTCGGTAACCGGTTACAATTGCCTGTTGGGTATTGGGTATTCTCGCCATTTGTTCGCCCATTACTTTGGCAGCTTCCACAAACGTCGGGTCATTGAGCGTGACTAAGGCTTGCAACGGCGTATTGGTTTTTTGACGACGCACTACGCAAAAACTCCGCGACGTAGCATCGAAAGTCGAAAGCGTAGGATTGGGAACGGCCCGTTTAGCCAAAATATACAAACTTCGTCGGTACACGGCATCACCCGAATCACGCACGTAATTGGCACTGTTGATTTTCCATAAATCTTCGGGCTGATAAGACTTTACACTTGCTCCGCCTATTGTTGGATTTAACAAACCACTCGCGACAAGCGCATTGTCGCGAATCATTTCAGCAGTCAAGCGGTAAGAAGGTCCGTGCGATAACCAACGATTTTCGGGGTCTTTTTCACGAGCCTCTTTGGTGGTTTGGGAAGCCTGGCGGTACGTTGCCGACATCACGATGAGTTTGTTTAACTTTTTTACATTCCATCCGCTTTCTCTGAACGTAACTGCCAGATAATCCAACAAAGCCAAATGGCTTGGCAGTTCTCCCTGATTTCCAAAATCTTCGGTGGTTTTGACTAAACCCGTTCCAAAGAAATTTTGCCATAAACGATTCACCGTTACCCGCGACGTCAGAGGATGGTCTTCGTGCGTCAGCCACTGGGCTAATCCGTAGCGGTTTTTGGGTAAATCTTCGGGAAAAGCTAAAATGGACTCAGGTGTATTGGGAAACACTTCTTCGCCAAAAGCATCGTAATTGCCGCGCAGAAGTACGTGGGCTTTTTTCGGTTTCGGCATTTCCTGCATCACCATCAATTCTTTGACCTTCTCAGTTGAATCGGCCAAAGATGCCCGCAATTGCTGCAGTTTCTGACTCGCCACGAGCACACTCGGCTCCATGGCCGACAGGTAATATTCTTTCAAATCAGCCAATTCGACCGCCAAAAGTTGTGCTTTACTTTTAGTCGCAATAGCGTTCCAATTGGTTTTTTTTGCCAATTGTTTCAATTCAAAGGGTGTCAACACACGGTCGTAAAACGTAATATCATCAACTTTCCCGGAAGTGAAGCCCCATCCGCGCCACCAGCCGCCTACCTGTATACCCGATTGCTCCCGCGACCGAAACAAAATATCTTTTTGAAGTTGATCCATCGTAGTTTCGATTGCCAACTCATTGCCGTCCTGAAACAGGCGAAATCCCTGCGCTCGGGAAGATCCATCGTAGGTGATGGTCAACTGAATCCATTTATCACGCGCAACCGATTGCTTCGATACGCGTGTAATGGCATTTGACGGCGCAACGTGCGCCATATTGAGTTCAAACTTATTGTTTTTCAAATACAAGTGCCAACCCCTGAAATTGTAGAGCCGCTCCGCTTGACTTTTATGAATAATGACACCTTCTTTCAAGTTTTTCGGAATATTGACCCAAATCCCCACGCTGAACGGTTGCGATTTTCGATAGGCACCCACACAATCCAAATCCAGCCACACATCACCGTTGAGCGCCAATGCTTTACCCGTACCTCGGTCGGCAAATGCGGCAGGCTCTTCTCCTGATTCACGAAGCATTCGGCCTGATTGCGTGGGTTTAAGGCTATTTTTCAGGTCGTTTTCAAACCCAAAATGCGCCACTAATCCCGTTTGCGGAATTGGTTGGTTAGCCAATTTTTGGTGGCCGTTGACCGCCAACCATTGAGCAAAATTACCCGATGAATTTGTTTTTGTTTGGGCAATAAGCACTTCCTGTCGTTTGATTTGGGTCGTGATAAATTGCTGTATTTTTTCCTGCTGAGGCGTGGGCAACAGCAATGTTGGCGAAGGCATGGCATCGTCCCAGGAAATCTGCCCCGCTTCTTTTACGTTGTTGAAAAAACTGAACAACTCGTAATAATTCTTCTGCGAAATCGGGTCGTATTTGTGATCGTGGCATTTGGCGCAGCCCACCGAAAGCCCCAAAAATGCATCACCAAACGTATTAGTACGGTCTATTACGTATTCCGTCTGAAATTCCTCTTCAATGATACCGCCCTCCAGATTTTGCTGGTGATTGCGGTTGAAGGCAGTAGCAATCAGCATTTCTTTATTAGCCTTTGGCATCAAGTCGCCTGCCAACTGCCAATGAACAAATTTGTCATACGGCATATTTTTGTTGAACGCGCCAATGACCCAATCTCGGTAGGGCGACATATCACGCAAACGGTCCACCGTGTAACCGTGAGAATCGGCAAAACGCGCCAAATCAAGCCAATCTACCGCCATTTTTTCACCATAATGCGGCGAATTGAGCAATCGGTCTACTTGTTTTTCGTAAGCAGTGGGCGAATTGTCTTTCAAAAAAGCATCAATTTCGGGTAAGGTGGGCGGCAAACCCGTCAAATCCAGCGACAATCGACGGAGCATCGTTTCTTTGTCTGCCAACTTCGCCGGTTGAAGTTTTTCCGCTTCGAGCTTTTTGAGAATAAAATTGTCAATGGGGTTAATGACCCAATCCTCATTTTTCACATCCGGAACGCTGGATTTTTCAGGAGCCACAAACGCCCAATGCGGCTTGTATTCGGCACCGTCTTCAATCCATTTCACCAAAACCGCCTTTTCCTGAGCAGTCAGGCTTAGGTGAGAATTCGGGGTGGGCATCATATAATCGGGGTTGGAAGAAAGAATGCGGTGAAACACCTCACTGTCTTTCAAATCGCCCGGGTCAATGGCTACTTTATAAGAATGTTTGGGAAGGTTTGCAAACGCAAATTCGGCAATATCAAGCCGCAGTCCTGCTTTTTGCTTCGCTTTGTCGGGCCCGTGACAGGCAAAGCATTTATCAGCCAAAATGGGTTTGACATGCAGATTGTAATCCAATTCGTCGGGCAATTGTTTGTATGCCGCCGCGATCTCTTCCGGAAGCTCCGGCGAGCATCCAACCATCGCCAAACATGCAAACCAGAAAAGCAAATAATGAAAACGCAGCATGGGATTTAATATTAAAAACGCCTAACAAGTACGTTCATTACAAAGCAAATAAGCGTAAAAATCTAACACTCTTATTTGCCCATATCTGGAAACCCATCAATTTCTTTGCTATCTCAATTTTTCTTAATAACTATGTTATGAAGATTTTCTTGCCTGCCATTGCTGATGTTTAATCTTTTGCCATTTCCAAATATTCTCACCCCCAACTTCACTAATCACACACAAACACACTGATGTAATCAGGCGAAGAAGTCGTGATTTGTTTGAGGGTCAGGGTTACGTCCTGTGGGAGTACTTTGGCTAAACGCTTTTGAAGCTGCGAGGCGGGGTCTTTTTCAACCAATTCGTAGCGAATTTGACTTCGGGTGATTTTCAATTCCTTTTTTCGGGAACTTGTCAACACCGTCGTTTGGACATCATAATCTTTATAGGCCTGTAATTCATCGGCGATTTGCTGGGCCAACGGCTCGGCTCCTGCATCGTAGTAAACTTCAATCGACCAAATTTTACGCGGAGCCACTATTTTCTTTACCAAAGACGATTTTTTAGGCAAAGTTTTCTTCTTTTCAGGTTCGGGGTCGGTAGGGTTTATAATCCCTGCTACTCCGGATACTACTCCCAAAATCAGCGTAAGCCCCATAAACATTCGGATGGAGCGGAGCATCTCAGCCCGTGGTTTTGGACGGCTGCTTTCGCGACTGAGCAGGTAAAAAGACAATATAAATGCAATGGCACTGAGGCCCGAAATACCGTATTTAAGAAATCCTGCTAACTCACTTACCTGAAATTGGGCAACTATCATTTGTTTAATTTTTTGTCAAGTAAGTGGCTTTTTGCCAATTTTACAAACTCAACCATCCATGTTGCCATCAGCGTACTGTGCAGTGGTTGCGAAAGGCTTTCCAATCCCAGTGTTGTTTTTTCAGCGCCGATCCGCTCTACGCGTGAGCGCATGAGGGCTTCTTCGTAAGGAACCGGAAATTCAGGATGCGCCTGCACCCCCAACATCCGCTCCCCTACCCGAAACATCGCCACAGGACAGTCAGCGGAAGAAGCCAATACAACGCCGTCGGGCGGTAATTGCTGTACTTGATCCTGACACATCATCAACAAATTAACGTTTTCCTGCCATGGCTGCATCCAAGCGAGTTGTTGACTTACTGTAAACGTATGAATCCCCACGCACCATCCGGCGGCTGATTTTTGAACTTTCCCGCCCAACGCTTTTCCCAGCATTTGATGCCCAAAGCATACGCCGAGGAAGATTTTTTGTTGGTGATAGATTTGTTGAACCAATGCTTTTAAGGTATGAATCCAAGGTTCCTCGTCGTAGACAGAACTTTTAGAACCAGTGCAAATATAGGCATCACATTCGGCTGCCGAGGCTGGAAAATGGCCATTCACAACGTCGTAAAATACAAACTCCCACTCCGGAGCAAGTGGCCGAAACAAGGCAGGGAACATATCACGGTAATCGCCCGCAATTGAACGGAATTCTTCCCGTACATGGTCACACTCTAAAAGACCGATTTTCATAAATATGTTACTTTCCTAATTTGTCACATTGATTGTCTGTCTTCGAGATATATAAAACAACCTCGATTAGACTCTTTCAGAGTGACAAATCAGGTTTTTTGTTTTAAAATTGCTTTGGCTCGCTTCGCTTTTTCTATCTATCAAAAACCCGAAACCCGCAAATGAAACGATTTGGGTCTTGTTAATGCTTCGTAACCTAATGCCGATAGGGTACAGCCACGACCGGAATCTTTGACGCCCGTCCAGGCGAGTTCGGGGTCGAGGTAATCGCAGCGATTCATAAACCACGTTCCCGTTTCGATTTGGTTTCCGATGTTTAGAGCAGCGTCGGCATCGCTTGTCCAAACAGAAGCTGTGAGACCGTAGTCGCTGTCGTTCATGAGTTGAATCGCCTCTTCGTCGCTGCTTACTTTCATAATGCCCACGGCCGGGCCGAAGGTTTCTTCATTCATAATACGCATCGAATGATTGACATTGACCAGCAATTGCGGTGCCAAATAAGGGGTTCCTATTTGGTTAAACGAAAACAGCGACGGGTCAATCAACGCATCGGCTCCTTGGCTGACGGCTTCGCGAATTTGAGCCCGCACAAACTCCGCCGCCGAAGTACGAACCATGGGCCCGAGATGAACCCCGGCATCCAAGGGATTTCCCAAAACATATTGATTCACAAGGGCTACAGCCCCCTGTACAAAATCATCATAGACTTTTTCATGAACGTAAATGCGCTCAATCCTGCAGCACGATTGCCCCGAATTGAACAACGCTCCATCTACCAGATTTTCAATCGAAAAGGCCAAAGGCGCATCTGCACGTACGTAAGCCGGGTCTTTTCCACCCAACTCCAGCCCCGTTGCCATAAAACGCTCGGAAGCAGCTCGTTGTACAGCATGTCCGCCCGAAACGGAACCCGTAAAAGCTACAAAATCAACGCGGGAATCTGCGATAATGCGAGCTACGTAGTCGTGTGTGGTATGGACATATTGGAATACACCTTCGGGCAAACCCGCCGCCTTGAAGGCTTCGGCGTAACGTTCTGCGCAAAGAGGTGTTTGTTGAGCGTGTTTTAAGATAACGACATTACCCGCCAATAATGCCGGAATAACGACGTTCACGGATGTCAAATAAGGATAATTCCAGGGAGCTACTACGAACACCGTGCCCAACGCTTCGCGACGAATAAAGCGTTGAAATCCTTCCTTTTCCGATACCGAAACATCGGCCAACGCTCCGTTGGCTGCCTGCATCATGTAGCGAGCGCGCTCCTGAAATCCACGGCGAATTTCGTTGGGTGTATACGCAATCGGGCGCCCCATTTGCCACGTGAGTTCTTCGCCAATGGCATCGGCATGGGTTAAAAAATAGTCAACCGCTCTTTCGCAAATAGCAATTCGTTCAGCCAAAGGAACGTTTTTCCAAGCTTTTTGAGCAGTTTTGGCTTTTGCCAGAGTAACTTCAATTTGATTCGCAGTGATGTATTCGCGCTCAAGATAGACTGAGCCGCCAACGGGAGAAATGACTTGGAAGGTTTTCATTTGTGCGGGAAAAAGTAAAGCCGAAAATTACGGCTAATTTTTAAAATAATTTACTTTCCCTTTGCCAAATGATACTATTCCGGCAAAGACTTCCTAAAAAAATATCCTGCTACCAACTTGAAATGCAGTTGATAGCAGGATAGCCGTGGATTCAATTTTCTTAATGAAGGGTATGAATAGTTAGACTGTTCAATTTTGCCTTTCCCCCCTCCGAAGTCAAGCTGATTCCTCCCTCGTGTTGCGTCGGGAAAACCCAGTCGGTCATGACTGACTCACCATCTTGGGCATACAGTTCAAGGATTGACTTATCGGCCAACAGCCTGATTTTAAGCTTGCCGTCTTTTAAAGGCACTTTTACGCGTTCCACACTTGAAAACCGTGGGTGAAAATTCACCTGTCCCGAATGCGTACGATCGAGCGACAATTCCTGCGCAGCCACATCGTAGCGAATGACGGTCGCTTCATCCTTGCTTTGGAATACATTGAACGTAACCGTTTTGGCTTGTTGCGGCTGAATTTCTACTGTTAAATCAAACACTTCGCCTTTGAACGGTACGGTATAATTCCCTTCAATAGTTTTGTTTTTAACACTGAATGCTTCTTTTTGTCCATTTTTAAATGAAGAAACGGGCAACTGAACGAGCCGCAGTCCATCTGCTGTCTTTTTCAAGGATAACTCGCGCGCCACTGAAAAGCCGCCGCGCCATGTATCACCCGTAGGGATTTCGCGGGCATATTCCCAATCGTTCACCCAGCCAATGATAATGGGTTTCGTTTGTGATTTGGGTAAGTTGTTGAACGGAATGGCCGCGTAAAAATCTTTGCCTTCGTCTACGTACAATATTTCGTTCTGTTTTTGAGAAGTGAAGGTTTTCCCGTCAAAATCGCCTACAAAGTACTGCATCGCCAAATAATTCTTTTGACGGTGGCCGCTCGAAATCATCAAAACCCACTTGGTCTCTTTTGAGCCGGCAACGGGCACTTTAGTCAGCGACGGACATTCCCAAATCTTGGTCATATCGCCCTGCTTCCCAAATTCACTCAACAACGTCCATTTTTTCAGATCTTTGGATTCATAAAATTGGGCGATGTATTCCAATGGTTTCACCACGGTCATAATCCAAACCTGTTTTTGGGGATACCAAATCACATTCGGGTCACGGAAGTCCTTCATGCCCAAATCTAACACCGGGTTTTTGTCGTAACGTTTCCAGGTACGGCCTTTGTCGGCACTGTAGGCAATGCTTTGGTGCTGGGCTTTTCCTTCAATATGGGACGTAAAAATGGCCACCATTCCTTTTTTAAAGCCTTTTTCAAAAAATCTGGAGGTATTCATGCTATCAATAACCGCACAGCCCGAAAAAATCATGGTTTGAGTTCCATCGGGATTGTCAAATTCCGGCAAAGCCACGGGGAGTGTTTCCCAATTTTTGAGGTCTTTGCTCACAGCATGGGCCCAGCTCATGTGTCCCCATACATTACCGAAAGGATTGTATTGATAAAACAAGTGGTATTCGCCGTCCAGATACACCATTCCGTTGGGGTCATTGACCCAATTTTTGGGAGCAGTGTAGTGGTACTGAGGTCGATAATCCTGTGGTTTATTTTGTGCCCAACAAACCACCGAGAAAAGCAGCAATAACAAAGACGGGGTTCCTTTTTTCATTCGTATGTATCATTAGAAAGTTGCCAAATGTAGTTATTTTTAATAAAAATGGCAGTAGCAAAATACTACCGCCATTCGTTTCCGAAGGTTTCTTAACTTATCAGTATTTTTAAACAGTCAATGAGTGCGTTTGCGCCAGAAAAGTACGTACTTCAGATACCTACCGTACAGCAGGGCTGTTAAGTTCTATTTTTTTGTTACATTTGACCAAATATTATATGGAATATGACACTAAATGAATTTTTCAAAGATTTACCAGATTCACGTCGAAGTCAGGGACACCGCTCTGCTTTATCTGATGTATTGTGGATGATATTTTTAGGCATCAGTTGTGGTTATGTGGGCTACCGTTCTTTAAATAAATTTGTTAAAGCCAATGAAGAATATTTTACGAACATATTTTCTTTAAAACAT